>BNJT01002459.1_pt1 | contig 180319 bp, 254 predicted proteins | sample 8540491 | NCBI WGS metagenome assembly BNJT01 (sample SAMD00202455, study PRJDB9452) | human saliva metagenome | host: Homo sapiens
ATCTATTTTTAAGCACTCAAACCAACTATTAAATTATAGGAAAAAGCGACAAGATCTAGTCTCAAAAAGTACTAGATCTTTTTTTATTATGAAATGAGTTTAAATATCCAAAAAAATAACTAATCTGACAGTTTATTACAAAAATTCCTATTATTCGAACGTTAATTCACAAAATGATTATATTTTTTTATTTGAAATATTAGAATTTCATTTGGTTTTTAGATTGTTATCACTGATTTAATACAAAAAAAGCGAATAATATATCTTGGAATAGAGAGAAATACTTGAAATTCAAAGTAATAGTGATATAATGAATGTAACGAATAATTAGATTGGGGATTAATAATGAAATTTCATTTTAATGAACGGCAACGTTTTTTTCCTTACGGAAGTATAGTTTTGGTTTGGCTTCTGTATTATTGGGTACGGCCTTCTTTTTGAGTGGTCAGGTTGCAAGTGCTGATGAGACAAATGTTTCAGAAACTTTGTCCACTTCCGTAGTATCTGCTAGTCCAGATAGTTCAACTAGCACATCGGAATCTTCAGTGTCAGAAACTTCTGAATCAAAACCTACAGTAGCTGAAAAAGCCTTCTGTAGTATCAGAAATTTCTGAGTCAAATTCTACACTTGCAGATAAAGTTGTTGAAACACCAGAAAAGGTTGAAGTTTCTTCAGATTCTGAAAAAAACCTGTAATCGAGAGTCCAAAATCTGAAAAGTCAGAAGCTCCAGCGAAAGAATCGAGTGAAGAAACGGCGAAAGCAACTGAAGTTAAAGCTGAAGTCGCTGAAAAAGACGATAAGTCTACTGATAAAGCTCCAGCTGAAGTTGCTGAAAAAAAGAAGATAAGTCTACTGATAAAGCTCCAGCTCCAGCTGAAGCAAGTACTGTAGCAAAAAGCAACTACTGAAACAGAAATTGCTAAAAGCAACGGATGATGAAGTTGCTAATCTTCCAAAAAGTTGCCAAGCTTAAAACAGAAGCAGCTGTCGCTCATGATAAGGGAGGAGTCGTTGTACCACTTACTGAGTCAGCTAGAGCTGAATACAAATCGTCATTGGAAGCTTATATGGCTATGCGTCGCAAAAATGGGAACCATAGAGGAACAGGTTTCCGAAATGCTGGAGCTGTACCGACAGATGGAGATGCAGAGTATGAATATAAGAAAGTCTTGACGCCTGTTCTTCCAGGTCATTACGCTGATAAAGCTAGTATTGCTGCCTTAGTTGTGACACCTGAAAATATTGGTGATCTTAACTTTGATGTTTGGTACAAAAAATTAGGATATATTGTTTATGTAGATGAACAAGGAAACTTTGTCAGTCCTCAGGGAGATGTGGTTTCTTCTCGTGATAGTGCTGCTAAACAAATTTATGCGAATGACCCTTCAGACCCTACACGTGCATGGACAACCAAAGTTCCATCAGTACCAATTGGATGGGAATTGATTGATAAACAAACGGCTTATGGATATAATGCTGAGAAGGGAACAGTAAACCCTAACCAAGAGAAGGATCAGGATGCTATTGGTCGCGATACTGCGATTGTTATTCGCAAACAGATTCAAAAAGCTATTATCAAGTATGTAGACCAAAATACTGGTACAACACTTGAAAATGATCAAGTTTCTGGTAAATCTGGCGAAGCTATTGACTACTCAACTGCAGCTAAGATCAAGAAATACCAAGATCGTGGTTACGTTCTTGTAAGCGATGAGTTCCCAGCAGGAGCTACTTATGACACAGATGCATCTGTTGATCAAACTTGGACAGTAACCTTGAAACATGGTGAAACTCCAGTTGGACCAAATAACCCACATAATCCAACAGATCCAATCAATCCAAATGATCCAAACAGTCCTAAATACCCTGCGACAGATCAATGGAAGAAAGATGTAACATCAACTGTTAAGTATGTAGTATCAGACGGTAAGGCAACTGCCCCAGCTGACAATGTTCAAAATGCACAATGGACACGTACCTTAAATCTTGATAAAGTTACAGGTAAAGTTCTTAACCCTGAGGCACCATGGACAGCTAATAAGACTAACTATGATGCAGTTCCAACACCAGGATTGACAGGTTACTATGCGGATAAAGCAAATGTTGATTCTAAGACAGTCACTCAAGAAAATCTTGAAGAAACTGTAACTTACAAACCACTTGGAAACTTGGTTCCAAAACCAGAGACACCAAATGATCCAAACTTCCCATCAACACCAGGAGTGAAGTATCCAAATGATCCAACGGATCCAACTAAACCAGGTCAACCACTTGTTCCAGATGTACCAGGTTATGAACCACATCTTCCAGATCCAAAAGATCCAACTAAACCAGGTAAATCAGTACCTCCAGGAACACCAATCACTCCTGAAAAACCAGGTGAAGATACACCAATTATCTATGTACCAAAAACAACTGAAGTTACAAAACCAACTAAACAAACGGTAACGTTTGAAGGAGCAGGAACAGCTACTCCAGCTGATAAGGTTCAAGATAACTTCACCTTTACTGGTAAACAAAAAAATGGTACGACAACATGGGATCAACCTAATCACACTTATGGCAAAGAAACAGTTCCAGTTGTTGAACATTACTATGCCGATAAGAAGGAAGCTGGATCTAAGACAGTTACTCCAGATCAACCAGAAGTTACGGACAAGGTTACTTATAAACCACTTGGTAAGATTATTCCAGTTGATCCAGAAGGAAACAAAATTCCAAGTGCACCAACTCCACAGTACAACAACGATCCACAAGATCCAACTAAGGGTGGCGAAACTCCAACTCCAGTAATTCCAGGTTATGTGACAGATACACCAAGTGTAACTCCTAACAAACCAGGAGAGGATACACCTGTTGTCTACCGTAAGGCAGAACAAAGCTATTATCAAGTATGTAGACCAAAATACTGGTAAAACACTTGAAAATGATCAAGTTTCTGGTAAATCTGGTGAAGCTATTGACTACTCAACTGCAGCTAAGATCAAGAAATACCAAGATCGTGGTTACGTTCTTGTAAGCGATGAGTTCCCAGCAGGAGCTACTTATGACACAGATACATCTGTTGATCAAACTTGGACAGTAACCTTGAAACACGGTGAAACTCCAGTTGGACCAAACGATCCACACAATCCAACAGATCCAATCAATCCAAATGATCCAAACAGTCCTAAATACCCTGCGACAGATCAATGGAAGAAAGATGTAACATCAACTGTTCATTATGTGGTATCAGACGGTAAGGCAACTGCCCCAGCTGACAATGTTCAAAATGCACAATGGACACGTACCTTGACGCTTGATAAGGTAACAGGTGAAGTTCTCTCATCTACTCCATGGGCATCGAATAAGGATAACTATGATGCAGTTCCAACACCAGGATTGACAGGTTACTACGCTGATAAAGGAAGTGTTGCTTCTAAGACAGTCACTCAAGAAAATCTTGAAGAAACTGTAACTTACAAACCACTTGGAAACTTGGTTCCAAAACCAGAGACACCAAATGATCCAAACTTCCCATCAACACCAGAAGTGAAGTATCCAAATGATCCAAAAGATCCAAGTAAACCAGGTCAACCAGTTGTTCCTAATGTACCAGGCTATAAACCATACTTGCCAGATCCAAAAGATCCAAGCAAACCAGGTCAACCAGTAGAACCAGGAAAACCAATCACTCCTGAAAACCCAGGTGACGACACACCAATCATCTACGTACCAATCGTAAATGATGTGAAGAAACCAACTAAACAAACAGTTAAGTTTGAAGGAGCAGGCGATAAGACTCCAGGAGACAATGTCCAAGACGACTTTACATTTACTGGTAAAGTAAACAAAGCTGATGGAAGTACAACATGGAATGAGAAGAGCCATACTTACGGTAGGGTATCTGTACCAGTAATTCCAGGTTACTACGCTGATAAGACAGAAGCTGGTGGTAAGACAGTTACTCCAGAAAATCCTGAAGCAACAGATACAGTAACCTACAAACCACTTGGAAACTTGGTTCCAAAACCAGAGAAACCAAATGATCCAAACTTCCCATCAACACCAGAAGTGAAGTATCCAAATGATCCAAAAGATCCAAGTAAACCAGGTCAACCAGTTGTTCCTAATGTACCAGGCTATAAACCATACTTGCCAGATCCAAAAGATCCAAGCAAACCAGGTCAACCAGTAGAACCAGGAAAACCAATCACTCCTGAAAACCCAGGTGACGACACACCAATCATCTACGTACCAATCGTAAATGATGTGAAGAAACCAACTAAACAAACAGTTAAGTTTGAAGGAGCAGGCGATAAGACTCCAGGAGACAATGTCCAAGATGACTTTACATTCACTGGTAAAGAAAACAAAGCTTCTGGAACTACAACATGGACTGAGAAGAGCCATACTTACGGTAAGGTATCTGTACCAGTAATTCCAGGTTACTACGCTGATAAGACAGAAGCTGGTGGTAAGACAGTTACTCCAGAAAATCCTGAAGCAACAGATACAGTAACTTACAAACCACTTGGAAACTTGGTTCCAAAACCAGGAACACCAAACGATCCAAACTTCCCATCAACACCAAAAAGTGAAGTATCCAAATGATCCAACAGATCCAGGTAAACCAGGTAAAACCAGTTGTTCCTAATGTACCAGGCTACAAACCATACTTGCCAGATCCAAAAGATCCAAGCAAACCAGGTAAACCAGTAGAACCAGGAAAACCAATCACTCCTGAAAACCCAGGTGACGACACACCAATCATCTACGTACCAATCGTAAATGATGTGAAGAAACCAACTAAACAAACAGTTAAGTTTGAAGGAGCAGGCGATAAGACTCCAGGAGACAATGTCCAAGATGACTTTACATTTACTGGTAAAGTAAACAAAGCTGATGGAAGTACAACATGGAATGAGAAGAGCCATACTTACGGTAAGGTATCTGTACCAGTAATTCCAGGTTACTACGCTGATAAGACAGAAGCTGGTGGTAAGACAGTTACTCCAGAAAAATCCTGAAGCAACAGATACAGTAACCTACAAACCACTTGGAAACTTGGTTCCAAAAACCAGGAACACCAGACGATCCAAACTTCCCGTCAACACCAAAAAGTGAAGTATCCAAATGATCCAACAGATCCAGGTAAACCAGGTCAACCAGTTGTTCCAGACGTACCAGGCTACAAACCATACTTGCCAGATCCAAAAGATCCAAGCAAACCAGGTAAACCAGTAGAACCAGGAAAACCAATCACTCCTGAAAACCCAGGTGACGACACACCAATCATCTACGTACCAATCGTAAATGATGTGAAGAAACCAACTAAACAAACAGTTAAGTTTGAAGGAGCAGGCGATAAGACTCCAGGAGACAATGTCCAAGATGACTTTACATTTACTGGTAAAGAAAACAAAGCTTCTGGAACTACAACATGGACTGAGAAGAGCCATACTTACGGTAAGGTATCTGTACCAGTAATTCCAGGTTACTACGCTGATAAGACAGAAGCTGGTGGTAAGACAGTTACTCCAGAAAATCCTGAAGCAACAGATACAGTAACCTACAAACCACTTGGAAACTTGGTTCCAAAACCAGGAACACCAGACGATCCAAACTTCCCGTCAACACCAAAAAGTGAAGTATCCAAATGATCCAACAGATCCAGGTAAACCAGGTAAACCAGTTGTTCCTAATGTACCAGGCTACAAACCATACTTGCCAGATCCAAAAGATCCAAGCAAACCAGGTAAACCAGTAGAACCAGGAAAAACCAATCACTCCTGAAAACCCAGGTGACGACACACCAATCATCTACGTACCAATCGTAAATGATGTGAAGAAACCAACTAAACAAACAGTTAAGTTTGAAGGAGCAGGCGATAAGACTCCAGGAGACAATGTCCAAGATGACTTTACATTTACTGGTAAAGTAAACAAAGCTGATGGAAGTACAACATGGAATGAGAAGAGCCATACTTACGGTAAGGTATCTGTACCAGTAATTCCAGGTTACTACGCTGATAAGACAGAAGCTGGTGGTAAGACAGTTACTCCAGAAAAATCCTGAAGCAACAGATACAGTAACCTACAAACCACTTGGAAACTTGGTTCCAAAACCAGGAACACCAGACGATCCAAACTTCCCGTCAACACCAAAAAGTGAAGTATCCAAATGATCCAACAGATCCAGGTAAAACCAGGTCAACCAGTTGTTCCAGACGTACCAGGCTACAAAACCATACTTGCCAGATCCAAAAGATCCAAGCAAACCAGGTAAACCAGTAGAACCAGGAAAACCAATCACTCCTGAAAACCCAGGTGACGACACACCAATCATCTACGTACCAATCGTAAATGATGTGAAGAAACCAACTAAACAAACAGTTAAGTTTGAAGGAGCAGGCGATAAGACTCCAGGAGACAATGTCCAAGATGACTTTACATTTACTGGTAAAGAAAACAAAGCTTCTGGAACTACAACATGGACTGAGAAGAGCCATACTTACGGTAAGGTATCTGTACCAGTAATTCCAGGTTACTACGCTGATAAGACAGAAGCTGGTGGTAAGACAGTTACTCCAGAAAAATCCTGAAGCAACAGATACAGTAACCTACAAACCACTTGGAAACTTGGTTCCAAAACCAGGAACACCAGACGATCCAAACTTCCCGTCAACACCAAAAAGTGAAGTATCCAAATGATCCAACAGATCCAGGTAAACCAGGTAAACCAGTTGTTCCTAATGTACCAGGCTACAAACCATACTTGCCAGATCCAAAAGATCCAAGCAAACCAGGTAAACCAGTAGAACCAGGAAAACCAATCACTCCTGAAAACCCAGGTGACGACACACCAATCATCTACGTACCAATCGTAAATGATGTGAAGAAACCAACTAAACAAACAGTTAAGTTTGAAGGAGCAGGCGATAAGACTCCAGGAGACAATGTCCAAGATGACTTTACATTTACTGGTAAAGAAAATAAAGCTTCTGGAACTACAACATGGACTGAGAAGAGCCATACTTACGGTAAGGTATCTGTACCAGTAATTCCAGGTTACTACGCTGATAAGACAGAAGCTGGTGGTAAGACAGTTACTCCAGAAAATCCTGAAGCAACAGATACAGTAACCTACAAACCACTTGGAAACTTGGTTCCAAAACCAGGAACACCAGACGATCCAAACTTCCCGTCAACACCAAAAGTGAAGTATCCAAATGATCCAACAGATCCAGGTAAACCAGGTCAACCAGTTGTTCCAGACGTACCAGGCTACAAACCATACTTGCCAGATCCAAAAGATCCAAGCAAACCAGGTAAACCAGTAGAACCAGGAAAACCAATCACTCCTGAAAACCCAGGTGACGACACACCAATCATCTACGTACCAATCGTAAATGATGTGAAGAAACCAACTAAACAAACAGTTAAGTTTGAAGGAGCAGGCGATAAGACTCCAGGAGACAATGTCCAAGATGACTTTACATTTACTGGTAAAGAAAAACAAAGCTTCTGGAACTACAACATGGACTGAGAAGAGCCATACTTACGGTAAGGTATCTGTACCAGTAATTCCAGGTTACTACGCTGATAAGACAGAAGCTGGTGGTAAGACAGTTACTCCAGAAAATCCTGAAGCAACAGATACAGTAACCTACAAACCACTTGGAAACTTGGTTCCAAAACCAGGAACACCAGACGATCCAAACTTCCCGTCAACACCAAAAGTGAAGTATCCAAATGATCCAACAGATCCAGGTAAACCAGGTAAACCAGTTGTTCCTAATGTACCAGGCTACAAACCATACTTGCCAGATCCAAAAGATCCAAGCAAACCAGGTCAACCAGTAGAACCAGGTAAGGAGCTTCCAAACCTTCCAACAAATCCAGGTGAGGATACTCCAATCATCTACGTACCAGTAACTCCAGAGAAACCAGTAACTCCAGAGAAACCAGTAACTCCAGAGAAACCAGTAACTCCAGAGAAACCAGTAACTCCAGAGAAACCAGTGACTCCAGAGAAACCAGTGACTCCAGAGAAACCAGTGACTCCAGAGAAACCAACCCCTGCTAAAGAAAAATACTCCTCAGTTGCCAAATACTGGTACTGAAGATCATACTAGCTTAGCAGCACTTGGACTTCTTGGAGTAATGAGTGGATTTGGACTTGTAGCTCAAAAAGAAAAAAAGAAGACTAAATTAAAAAAATCTAGTTAAATAAAAAAATTTTTCATGAGCAAATCACTTGTATAAAAGATTAGAGAAGACTATTTTGTTCTTCTCTTTTCTTGTATTCTGAACAGTGAGATAATTTTACTCAATATGATTTAGTAACTGTATAAGACTTTTTTTAAGTTTTGTAAGGTATGCTAGAATGGAAAAGGAGGAGCGTCCAATGAGAAAGAAATTCTTTCTGACTAGTGCTGCAGTACTTTTTAGCAGTTGCAACACTGCAAAGCGCCCAGGCAGCTACTGATGTTCAAAAAAAGTCATTGATGAAACCTATGTTCAACCTGAGTATGTCTTGGGTTCTTCACTAACAGAAGATCAAAAAAATCAAACACTAAAAAAACTAGGCTATGATGCCTCTAAAGATACTAAAGACTTGAAGACCATGACGCCCGATGTCTACTCAAAAAAATTATGAATGTCGCAAACGACTCTAGTCTCCAGCTCTATTCGTCTGCAAAAATTCAAAAACTAGGTGAAAAATCTCCACTTGAAGTCAAGATTGAAACACCTGAAAACATCACCAAAGTGACACAAGACATGTACCGTAATGCGGCAGTTACCTTGGGTGTTGAACATGCTCGTATAACCGTAGCTGCACCAATCCCTGTAACAGGTGAAAGTGCCCTAGCTGGTATCTACTATTCATTAGAAGCTAATGGTGTTCAACTTCCTCAAGAAAAATAAAGACCTAGCTCAGGAAGAACTAAAAGCTTTGTCAGACATCAACGATGAAAACAAGGACAAATCAGGCTATGATGCCAATAAACTCAATGTAGCCCTTGCCGATATCAAATCTGCTATCGCTAAAGCTAAAGAGTCCAAGGGTGAGCTTACTGAGGATGATGTTCGTAAGATCGTTGAAGATACGTTGAAAAATTATAAGCTGGATCAGGTTATAACAGGAAACCAGATCAATGTCATCATCAACTTTGCCTTTAATCTTTCTAAGAGCGATATTTTGAATAACGAAGACTTTACAAAGACTCTAAAGGATCTGAAACAAAGTATCGTTGCGCAAGCAGGAGATAGTTTTAGCAATATCGACCTTAACTTTGATGCTAATAAAGCTATTCAAGACGGTGGCAATATCATCAGTGCTATTTGGCAAGCAATTGTAAACTTTTTCAAGAGTTTTGGTGCTTAGGTTAATTCATGGTATAATAGATGGTAACAGAATAGTTGCCGTCTTTTTTTGTCGGCTGATAGAAAGTGAAAATTATGTTAAAGAAAAATGATATTGTAGAAGTAGAGATTGTCGATTTGACCCATGAAGGAGCAGGTGTTGCTAAGGTAGATGGCTTGGTATTTTTTGTTGAGAATGCTCTTCCGACTGAGAAAATCCTCATGCGTGTCCTTAAAGTCAACAAGAAGATTGGCTTTGGTAAAGTCGAGGAATACCTGATGCAATCTCCACATCGTAATCAAGACTTAGATTTGGCTTATCTGCGTTCAGGCATTGCTGACTTGGGACATCTAGCTTATCCAGAGCAACTCAAGTTTAAAACCAAACAAGTAAAAGACAGCCTTTATAAGATTGCTGGAATCACGGATATAGAGGTCGCAGATACTCTTGGTATGGAAAGATCCTATCAAGTATCGTAACAAGGCTCAGGTTCCTGTTCGTCGTGTCAATGGTGTTCTAGAGACTGGTTTTTTCCGTAAGAATTCTCATGACCTTATGCCTCTAGAAGATTTTTATATTCAGGATTCAGTCATTGACCAAGTTATTGTAGCCTTACGTGATTTGCTTCGCCGCTATGACTTAAAACCCTATGATGAGAAGGAACAGTCAGGATTGATTCGTAACCTTGTCGTTCGTCGTGGACATCATTCAGGTCAAATCATGGTTATCTTGGTGACAACTCGTCCTAAAATTTTCCGAGTAGAACAATTGATCGAACAATTGATTAAGCAGCTCCCAGAGATTGTGTCTGTCATGCAAAATATCAATGACCAGAATACCAATGCCATTTTTGGAAAAGAATGGCGGGTTCTCTATGGTCAAGATTACATTACAGATCAAATGTTAGGCAATGATTTCCAAATCTCTGGACCAGCATTTTACCAGGTCAATACTGAAATGGCAGAGAAGCTTTATCAAACAGCTATCGACTTTGCGGAGTTAAAAGAAGACGATGTGGTGATCGATGCTTATTCAGGAATCGGAACTATTGGATTATCTGTCGCTAAGCATGTCAAGGAAGTTTATGGCGTAGAGGTCATCCCAGAAGCAGTAGAGAATAGCCAGAAGAATGCTGCCTTAAACAATATCACCAATGCCCACTATGTCTGTGACACTGCTGAAAATGCCATGAAGAATTGGCTCAAGGAAGGCATCCAATCAACTGCTATCCTAGTCGACCCACCACGCAAGGGCTTGACTGAAAGCTTTATCAAAGCAAGCGCCCAAACAGGAGCTGATCGCATCGCCTATATCTCTTGTAATGTAGCAACCATGGCGCGTGATATTAAACTCTACCAAGAGTTGGGCTATGAATTGAAGAAAGTACAGCCGGTTGATTTATTTCCGCAGACGCACCATGTTGAGGCGGTAAGTTTGCTAGTCAAGGAGTAAAACGACGAAGATTAGCATTTACTTCCGCCCATGCGATAGCTGTCCGTGATTGACAAGTGCTAGCACGCAGACAGAACGGAGATAGCGAACCGCTGAGTGTGTCGCTCTGCTCGTAAAAGCTTAGAAACCTTTGAACGAAAGGGATAATGAAAGCCTTGATTGCAAGGCTTTTTGCTTTATGGTGGGTAAGTATCAGAGTGAGAAAATTTTTGGAATGAGTAGAAGTGATAGCTAGAAATTATCAGTTTCTATTTCCATTTACCCTGTGGGTACGTGTTTGTTTCCATTGACAAGGAGTTTGTGGGAATAGAAATGTACCCACCTTGTTTGAATCAAGTGAAGTGTAGTTGAAGGAAATCTGTTGAAAGCAATACTTCATTTTACCGAATAAGTAATAATTTAGGCAACTTCAAATCGATTAAAAAAAACTATTTTAAAGGTTAAGAGTAGACAAAAATTGTCCACTCTTTTTTGCAAACTCAATTTATCAATAAATGAAATGAGGGAATGTAAAATGAAATATTTTTGAGGTTGAGTTAGAAAATCCTGATGAATTTTTTTAAAACTACAAACAGAAGATTTTGTGAAAGCTAATCGCTTGCTACTAAGGAAGATAATCCAGAGCGTTACAGTCTATGAAGAAAACTTCGTCATATCCTTTAAATCTGGCATCGAATTGGAAGTATGAGTCTCATTCCATAACTTTTATATTGAACATATCATCTTGTTGTGTTATACTATAAATTGATATAAACAAAGATGTAGGAGGAACCGAAACTATGACAGCCTCAATGCGTTTAAGATAAGCTGGCAATAAAAAAAAGCAGAATCTATACCCGATGATAGGCTTTTTTTGTTGTGCTTATTTATACGATATTGAGCATTCATTAATTACGGTGAGGATATTGATTATTTAACTATACCTTTATTTAACTATGTCTTTAATATGAATGTTTCCAAATTGTATGTATGCAGACCAAAAGCCACATTGTGGGGTTTGGCCTGCATTTTTTATTGCCTAGAATGCTATTCAAAATAGAAATTCAAGCAAAATAATATGCAGGAGATAATATAAATGGAAAAATACAACAATTGGAAACGAAAATTTTATGCAATATGGGCAGGGCAAGCAGTATCATTAATCACTAGTGCCATCCTGCAAATGGCGATTATTTTTTTACCTTACAGAAAAAAACAGGATCTGCGATGGTCTTGTCTATGAGCTTCATTAGTAGGTTTTTTTACCCTATGCGATTTTTGGGACCTGCCATTGGTGTGCTAGTGGATCGTCATGATAGGAAGAAGATAATGATTGGTGCCGATTTAATTATCGCAGCAGCTGGTGCAGTGCTTGCTATTGTTGCATTCTGTATGGAGCTACCTGTCTGGATGATTATGATAGTATTGTTTATCCGTAGCATTGGAACAGCTTTTTCATACCCCAGCACTCAATGCGGTTACACCACTTTTTAGTACCAGAAGAACAGCTAACGAAATGCGCAGGCTATAGTCAGTCTTTGCAGTCTATAAGCTATATTGTTAGTCCGGCAGTTGCAGCACTCTTATACTCCGTTTGGGATTTAAATGCTATTATTGCCATCGACGTATTGGGTGCTGTGATTGCATCTATTACAGTAACAATTGTACGTATACCTAAGCTGGGTAATCAAGTGCAAAGTTTAGAACCAAATTTCATAAGGGAGATGAAAAGAAGGAGTTGTGGTTCTGAGACAAAACAAAAGGATTGTTTGCCTTATTACTCTTAGGAACACTATATACTTTTGTTTATATGCCAATCAATGCACTATTTCCTTTAATAAGCATGGAACACTTTAATGGAACGCCTGTGCATATTTCTATTACGGAAATTTCCTTTGCATTTGGGATGCTAGCAGGAGGCTTATTATTAGGAAGATTAGGGGGCTTCGAAAAGCATGTATTACTAATAACAAGTTCATTTTTTTATAATGGGGACCAGTTTAGCCGTTTCAGGGAATACTTCCTCCAAATGGATTTGTAATATTCGTAGTTTGCTGTGCAATAATGGGGCTTTCGGTGCCATTTTATAGCGGTGTGCAAACAGCTCTTTTTCAGGAGAAAATTAAGCCTGAATATTTAGGACGTGTATTTTCTTTGATCGGAAGTATCATGTCACTTGCTATGCCAATTGGGTTAATTCTTTCTGGATTCTTTGCTGATAAAATCGGTGTAAATCATTGGTTTTTTACTATCAGGTATTTTTAATTATTGGCATTGCTATAGTTTGCCAAATGATAACTGAGGTTAGAAAAATTAGATTTAAAATAAACAATATTGGAGGAATATTTATGTATCTTATTTTTCATGTAACTCTTCCTGCTAAAATCGCAGGGTTTTTCCCTGCATACAAAGCAAATGAAAGCATGCGATTATAGACAGGAGGAAATGTTATGGAATTAATATTAAAAAGCAAAAAGACATTCGTGTGGAATTCAAAGGACGCGATGTTTTAGATATAAATGAATTAGAAGTATATGATTATGACCGTATTGGTTTAGTAGGAGCAAATGGTGCTGGAAAAAAAGCACTTTACTCAGGGTACTTTTAGGAGAATTAACTCCCCCAGGATGTAAAAATGAATCGTCTGGGTGAACTTGCCTATATTCCCCAGTTGGACGAAGTAACTCTGCAGGAGGAAAAAAAGATTTTTGCACTTGTAGGCAAGCTAGGTGTTGAGCAATTAAATATACAGACTATGAGCGGTGGTGAAGAAACAAGGCTTAAAAATAGCACAGGCCTTATCGGCACAGGTTCATGGTATTTTAGCGGATGAACCTACGAGCCATTTAGACCGTGAAGGAATTGATTTTTCTAATAGGACAGCTAAAATATTTTACAGGTGCACTGTTAGTTATTAGCCATGACCGCTATTTTCTTGATGAAATAGTAGATAAAATATGGGAACTGAAAGATGGCAAAATCACTGAGTATTGGGGAAACTATTCTGATTATCTTCGTCAGAAAGAGGAAGAACGTAAGAGCCAAGCTGCAGAATACGAACAATTTATTGCGGAACGTGCCCGATTGGAAAAGGGCTGCGGAGGAAAAAGCGAAAAACAGGCTCGTAAAATAGAACAGAAGGCAAAAAGGTTCTTCAAAGAAAAAAAGTACTGAAGACGGAGGGCGTTTAGCTCATCAAAAAAATCAATAGGAAGTAAGGAAAAAAAGATGTATAATGCTGCTAAAACCCTAGAGCACAGGATTGCGGCCTTAGGAAAAGTAGAAGCTCCGGAAGGCATTCGCAGAATTCGTTTCAGGCAAAGTAAAGCATTGGAGCTCCATAATCCATACCCTATAGTCGGTGCAGAAATTAATAAAGTATTTGGGGATAAGGCTCTGTTTGAAAATGCATCTTTTCAAATTCCGTTAGGAGCAAAAAGTGGCGTTAACTGGTGGTAATGGAATCGGAAAAAAACAACTTTAATCCAAATGATCTTAAACCATGAAGAAGGAATTTCTATTTCGCCTAAAGGCAAAAAAATAGGTTACTTTGCACAGAATGGTTACAAGTACAACAGTAATCAGAATGTTATGGAGTTTATGCAGAAGGATTGTGACTACAATATATCAGAAATTCGTTCAGTGCTAGCATCTATGGGGTTCAAACAGAACGATATTGGAAAAAGTTTATCTGTTTTAAGCGGTGGAGAAATTATAAAATTGTTGCTTGCTAAAAATGCTCATGGGTAGATATAACATCCTAATAATGGATGAACCCAGTAACTTCCTTGACATACCAAGTTTAGAGGCTTTGGAAATACTAATGAAGGAGTACACCGGAACTATCGTGTTTATCACCCACGATAAACGATTACTCGAAAATGTAGCAGATGTAGTTTATGAAATTAGAGATAAGAAAATAAATCTGAAACATTAAATTTAAGGTAGTCGCTGGTCAGTATAGTCTGTTCTGGTTGGCGACTCCATTGTTAAAAGAGTATAAAGACTTTAGATTTTATGAATATTAAAAAAATAGGAACAGTCAATTGAACTGCTCCTATTTTTTTCTGCTAAATATATTGTAGTTTTTCTTATATGTATAATGATAGATTAGCGGATTCTCATCTACGGTACTTACTTCAAATATGAAGAAGTGATCGCGGTTATCTCTGGACTTTTTCCTTATTGAGGACAAAAGTAATTCTTACGTGAAGTCGCCATTGTTTTTTTAGGATATCATCAGTTAGGAAGGTCAATGGAATATTCATGTTAGAGTAGCGGTAGAAGTCACGTTCAAAAATCTTGGTAGCTCTCGCTATAATAGTCCATTTGTAGGTGATTACGCTGAAACTCAAGCTGATTCATAGAGCACCTCCTCGACAAGTTCAATACTAATAATGTCTTTTTAATTTCAAATTGATGTGACCTGTTGTAGTTTTTTTATCAAAATGAAATCTTTGGTCAGACTTGGTATTGTTCCAGTGTAGGAAACACGCTTGTTTTTTTCAATCACTTGAATGCGTGTGCGTAGCTGCCCGGCGTATACTTGACTGAGGAGTAATAATTTCTTCTCTAGTGATAAGTCAGACATGTACGTTACTTTGTTTGTATCATCAGAGAGTGCTGATGCATGTTCAGATAGGAAAAAAAGCCCATCCATTTTTTGCATCTTTGTATCCTGGTACTCTCTTGCTGATTGAAATGGTAAATATGAACGGTCAATCATATCAAATCCTTTCTATGCAGAGGCAAGGGTATTTTTATCAAATTGAATCGTAAAACCTTGAATTCCCCCACCTGTGTAACATTCTTTAAAGCGATTGATTACCTCAGTATAGATTATCACAGATGAGCTTGTTGGCTTAATGCTAAATGTAAATTCCAATGGTAATCGGTTTTCAGATTTAGCATGTACTAGTCGTATCGATATTTCAGTTGTTTTGAGTTTTTCTCTGACGAAGTTTTTGAAGTTGCTGTTTCAACGATTCCATGTAAAAAAATCTTTCAAGCATTTCAATATCATTACATCCTTTGCTACGGATTTCTGAAAAATTGTACTGTATTTTTTTCTTGTTTCATTTTAATCCCTCCAATCCACCCGCGGAATGACCACCGATAAGTTTACTGCGTTCAATATTTCTGGAACCTTCAGTTAGGACGGTTCCTTTTTGTATGGCTAAAAAACCAAACTGTTCTCTGACAACATCAATAGCTGTCTGAAGTCTATTATCTTTTTCAATTTGTTCTACATCATCAAAGAGTGATAGTAGAGTATAGCTTTCATCTACGAAGCCACTATAAGATACACCAATTTGTCTCACTGCACCAGAGGTGTATTTTTTCGGAATAATACAAGTACATGACTCACCATTGTTTTGGGGAGATTTGCGGGTTCAATTTTATTCTGAGCATTTATAGATTTTTTCATCTCAGTCCTAGAATAGCCAATATGAATAGAAACGACAGTAGTCAATACTAGGGCTACTGTTCCGTTCCACAGTATCATTTAAAAATCATTTTCACACCCTTTCGTCTATTAGTATAGAAGAAAGCTCTCAGCACACGTTGAGGCGGTATCACTGCTTGTACGAGCTACAGAGTAGCGAAGTAGAAGCAGATGATCAGCCCATGGGATAGCTGTCATAGAGTAAGGAGTTTACGACGAAACTGTACGGTAAGTCCGAAACGCTGAGTGTGTAAGTTTGTTAGTGAAACAGGGGTTAATCCTCAAAAGGTTCACCCAAACCTTTTTGAGTCCCGTAAACGTATCACGTGGAGACGGTATCACTGCTCGTAAAAGCTTAGAAACCTTTTAGCAAAGCGATAATGAAAAGCCTTGATTTCAAGGTTTTTTTACGTTTTTGTGATAGAATATAGGTAGTTATATAGCGAGAGCGACTAAGAAGCAGTAAAAAAAGTATTATACGTAGAATAATCAAGATTAGGAAGATAAAATGACAGAAATTGATAAAAAGGAATTTAAAAAAATTATCTTTATATTACATTTGGAATTACTTATATAGCTTGGGGGCTTCTCGCCATAATTACGCAATCTCATATTTTTGGGATTAGAAACGATTATAGGTAGAATGTTACATATAGTTGGTGCACTTGGACCAGCTATTGCAGGTGGCTTTTATTTGAAAAAGGAATAATATAAAAATTTCAACATTTTTGTATTTAGTAAGAAAGAAAAATAGTAGTATTTATTTCATCATTCATTTGTTAGCAATTTTGATACTATTTTTCGGTATCTTCTTTAGAATTAAATGAAGTATCAATTTATCTGATGCCATTATTCTTTATACAACTAATTTTTTTGGTGGCGGACATGAAGAATTAGGGTGGAGAGGTATACTACAACCCTCACTTGATAAAAAAATATACATATTGGCAATCTAATTTGATTGTAGGATCAATTTGGGGATTTGGCATCTGCCTTTATGGTTTATAGTAGGAGAAAGTCATCAAGCATTTCCCTTTATTTTATTTTTTTATATATACATTATTTTTTTAAGTTTTTGTTTTTAGGGCTTCTTTACCGTCAAACGAAATCTGTCGGTTACTGCTTATTATTTCATGCGTTCGCAAATTTGTTAAATCTCTATTTTGTGTTGAAGATTAATCTTACTTTTTATTATCATTTTTTTATAGCTTATTTAATTTATACAATATTAGCAAGTAATAGAATTAGTAAGGAAAAAGGATTTTTAAATTTTTAGAAAAGGAAGTATAATCATGGGAATATTCGATGATTTTTGAGTACAAAGAAAACTACCAAAATGAAGAAAAAGTAATTGAAGTACTTAAAAAGATTTTTAAGAGCAATTCATCTAAATAATTATAGAGATATTATGGATTGTGTTGATGGTTCAAAAGTTGATGATGTAAGAGAGTTACTTGAATATATTGACGAGTCATTACAATTAAATGATTTTGATAAAATTGATGAATATGGTGTAGAATGTAATTTCCATCCGGATTATGAGTATTCTCAACTACAAGTTTATGAATTTAATGATCAAACTGGCTTTTGCTGTTGAATATCAGATGACCTCCGATTCTGAATTAGTAGATTTAACCCTACAATTAGAGTTTTTATACAATAATGATGGTTACAAAATAACTTCTATAGATGTAGATCCTGGATAAACCAAACTTAATTATCTTCGTTATATGATAAATGCGTATATTAAGGATAGATAATTTGATTGTAAGTTGCTTAAAATATCGGTTAGTTTTTCAAATATTGAGAGAATTAAAGATGTATCTATTGGAATTGTACCAAAATTATTATTTTAAAAAAATTTAGTCGCTTTTGATTCTTTAGAAGAAGGAAAGCCTTTGTATCTAAAAATAACTGGATACACTCTAGAAAATGAAGATGATTTTGTTCAAGGTAATAAAGTAGAAATAACGAACATTTATATGAAAGGTTTAGAGTATACATGAGTCTCTTATTTGAAGAATTTAAAACCATTTGTTTCCATTTAAATCGAGTCGGAATTACACCGACACTGATGGGGTCTTTGGGATTGGAGTTTAGAACGAAAGAAAATTGGGGGCCCTCTGACATTGACATTCATGTGCCTGGTGACCCTAGAGGTTGGGAAGCACCTGATCATCTCAGAATTTATGACTGGGACAAGATAATGAAAGTGATGAAAGACTTAGGCTACGTCTTAATAGATATTCATGAGCATGAATTCAAAAAGGATCGAGTGAGTGTTGAATTTGGAAGTATCGATTCCTTACCAGATTTTGCAGGAGTTTCGGAATCGGATATAGAGCTTATTCACATTGAAGGCATCACTTTTCGTCTTCCAAGTCCGGAGCAGTATCTAAGTATTTACAAAGCTTCTTCTCAAGACTCCTATCGAAATGATCACAATAACAATAAGGATTTTAAAAAGATCGAGTGGCTGGAAAGTCATTTGTAAATTATCATATGAATAGTAGTAAGTTGTAAGACTGGTTGCTTTTTTTATTTTTTTATTATTATTTTTTTATTTGTTATTTAATTTATACTATATTGGCGAGTAATAGAATTAGTAAGGAAAAGCAGGTGGAAAAATTGTAAAAGAATCACAGGGACTTTTCTGGGGTGGATATCACGCATATTTTTCGGATTTAGATGGATATTATTGGGAAGTTTCTTGGGGACCCAATTTTCAATTTGATGAAAATGGACTATTGAAATTTTAGTAATTAAGGGAGATAGCAAAAATGGCTTCAAGTAAAGAATATTTAGATTTCATTTTAGAACAATTGTCCGAGTTGGAAGAAATATCATATAGAGCAATGATGGGTGAATATATAATTTATTATCGAGGGAAAATCATGGGTGGAATTTATGATGATAGATTTTTAGTGAAGCCTGTCAAATCTGCAATAGCGTATATGCCGAATGTAGAATACGAATTGCCGTATGAAGGTGCAAAGGAAATGCTATTGGTAGATGATGTTGACAACAAAGAATATTTAACCGGCTTATTTAATTCAATGTATGATGAGTTACCTGCACCAAAACCAAAGAAAAAAAGAAATAATAAAAATCTCAGTTTATCTGGGTAATACCATTTAACGATAACCTTATGTTATCATTAAAAAGTTTATAGAACAGACAAGACTACCTGGCATAATTAGTGTTCACTCGTTTCATGTTGAGGCGGTATCACTGCTTGTACGAGCTGAGGCATCAGCGAAGTAGAAGTAGATGCTCCGCCCATGGGATAGTACTCGTAGAATGAGGAGGGAAACCGACGAAATGATACGGTAAGTCCGAACTGCCGAGTGCATGGCTCTGCTCTTCCGATCTGAGACAGTCGAAAAGTAGAAGGGGATGGTATTGGTATCAATCAATGAGTAACAAAGTAACAGCATGATTCGAAACATTTTCCTGTAATTTGCGGAGGAACATCAATATGGATGGAATAACAAAAGATTCTATAAAAACGGCTAAACTAATGAAACAATTATGGCCCCAATTGACTGATAAAGAAGCTATTGATGAAGTAAAAAAATATACGAATGGCAAAAATACTGCAATCTTTACTGAAGTTGAAGGTGACACAATTGTAGGCCTAGCACTATGTTCACTCAGATTTGATTATGTTGAAGGTTGTAAATATAGTCCTGTTGGATTCTTAGAAGGGATTATTGTCGACGAGGAATATCGTTTAAAGGATATTGCTAAAAATCTCTGTACAAAATGTGAGGAATGGGCGAAAAATAAAGGATGTAAGGAATTTGCAAGTGACTGTACTTTAACGAATACGGATTCTATAAGATTTCATCTCAATATTGGATTTCAGGAGGCAAATAGAATTATTCATTTTAAGAAAAAATTATAATTTAGAAACGTGAATAAACTTGTTTTAAACTTTATGTATCTTTTAGGAAGTGTGAAAGATTGGACGAACAAATTTTTTTGATGGGTGGCAATCCGCTGATAAAGAACCATACGATTGTTAATAAAATTGTGTCATCAAGGAAGATCGAAAGAATTGTCATTTTTACAGTTTATCGAGAAAATTGGCAACCCTATATGAAAAAGTACACGGAAGTTTTCCAAAGCTAATTTTTCTAACCTAAATACTGATTACTTACTTTTTGGACACTGAGCAGATTGATTTTTAATAGCTATCTGGATGCTGATCTAATTATTATCGGTGGTGGAAATACGGAAAAAGTATTTAGCTACTTACGTCAATCAGCAGTTCAAAAATTATATTGATCGTATGCTGAATAAAGGGGCGAAAGTTATGGGATTTTCTGCAGGAGCCCTATTATTAGGAGAAAAAGTCTATGTTTCACCTAATGATAATTCAGATCATCAGATAAAGATAAAAAATGGATTAGGAATCTTTAGTCAGTTTTTTTAATTAGTGTTCATTATGATTCCTGGAATGATAAAGCTAATAAGGATAGAGCTGAAGAACTCGTTAATGTTCCCATAATTCCACTAAATGATCATTCCTGTCTTGTATTGGATAGACTTGGAAACATTATTGAGAAAAATTGACTAGTTTTAATCATGCGAATCTGAATCTACGAAACTAAAGTATTGACGAAATGAATAGTGAAAAGCCTTGATTGTAAGGCCTTTTTGCGTTTTTGTGATAGAATATAGGTAGTTATAATCGAGAGCAACTAAGAAGCAGAAAAAATATTATATATAGAATGATCAAAAATAAGGAAGATAAGATGACAGAAATTGATAAAAAGGAATTTAAGAAATTATCTTTATATTACATTTGGAATTACTTATATAGTTTGGGGTCTCCTTGCCTTATTTACACAATCTGATATTTTTGGATTAGAAACGATTATAGGTAGAATGTTACATATAGTTGGTGCACTTGGACCAGCTATTGCAAGTGGCTTTTTATTTGAAAAGGAATAATATAAAATTTCAACATTTTTGTATTTAGTAAGAAAGAAAAATAGTAGTATTTATTTCATTATTCATTTGTTAGCAATTTTTGATACTATTCTCTGTATCTTCCTTAGAATTAAACGGAGTATCAATTTATTTAATGCCACTATTCTTTATTCAATTAATTTTGGTGGTGGACATGAAGAATTAGGATGGAGAGGTATATTACAACCCTTACTTGATAAAAAAATATACATATTGGCAATCTAATTTGATTGTAGGATCAATTTGGGGATTTGGCATCTGCCTTTATGGTTTATAGTAGGAGAAAGTCATCAAGGATTTCCTTTTATTTTTATTTTTTTATATACATTATTTTTTTAAGTTTTTGTTTTTAGGGCTTCTTTATCGTCAAACGAAATCTGTCGGTTACTGTATATTATTTCATGCGTTCGCAAATTTGTTAAATCTTTTATTTTTGTGTTGAAGATTAATCTTATTTTTTTATTATCATTTTTTTATTGTTTATTTAATCTATACTATCTTGGCGAGTAATAGAATTAGTAAGGAAAAAAATCTTTTTAAATTTTTTTGATCTGTTTAACTATTATCGAAAGTAACGATTGATGTATTTAGATCACAGCTTCTTTAAATAGATTAAACAAGGATGTATCTAGTGAAAGTCATACAGTAAGGAGTTTATATATGAAATTCCATGAATTTGGTGATAAGAATTTGCCTCCTATCTTACTGATACATGGCGGTGGCAGTTCTTGGTGGAATTATCTTCGTCAAGCACGGATATTATCAAAAGACTACCGTGTTATTCTACCCACTTTGAATGGCCACGGAGAAGAATATCAACTTGATTATGTTTCCACTGAAGATTCTGCTTTGGAAATCCTAGACTATATCAAAGTAAATTGTGGTGGGAAATTGTTTGCGATCGGTGGCGTTTCACTTGGTGGTCAAATTGCCATGGAGCTTTTGTCATTAGACAGCGAGATAGCTGAGAAGGCTATCATAGATGGAAGCCTCTGTATTCCTCAACCAAGGTTGGCTAAAATCAGCATCTTTCTAGTAGCTCTATTTGGTAAACTGATGTTCAGTAAATTCTCTTGTAAACTTCAATTAAGCATGATGACCAAACTCTATCATAAACTGGCTTATCCAGAGGAAATAAAAAGCTTATTATTTGGAGGATTTGCCAAGGATACCTACCAAAAACATTGGTGACCATTTACAAAACCTATATGGGACGTTACAAGCTGAAGGAGACGATTTCTGCTAGTAAGGCTCAGGTTCTGTATATCTATGGTGAAAAAGAATTGAACTGTGTGAAAGCTTCGGCGAAATTATTTCAGCAGCTACATCCAAATACAATTTTGTATGAAGCTAAGGGTTATAACCACGGCTATTTATCAGCATACCTGCCTCAAGAGTGGATTGACCTGGTGGTGCCATTTTTAAAGAGTGATTCATCGGAAATGTTTAATGAATCTGCTATGTCATAAGGAGGAAACGGATGCCAGGAGCAATAGTTCGAGACATTGTAGATTCTGTTTATGAATGGGACATCATTAAAACCAAGATCTTTCCATTATTCAGGGGAAACTGCTTTTTCACAGACGATACGGTTATGACCTGTGTTGTTGCTGGTAAAAACGTATAAACCTGTGAACGAAAGTGATTTAGAAAAGCCTTGTTCTCAAGGCTTTTTGTTATACCAAAAATTACAATCGAAAAGTAATTAATTTAAACGATAATATGGTTCATACAGATTATTAAATCTTGAACTCGAATAACTGTTATGGTATAATATAAACAGATAAAAACAGAGATAACAGTTGGATAGTTAGGAGGATATGGAGTGTGAATATACAAATTAATAACTCAAATGATGATCCGATTTATTTGCAGATAAAAAATCAAATAAAGGCTCAGATTATTTCTGGAGAATTAAAGGTTGGCGAGCAATTGCCATCAATCAGATTTTTGGCAAAAGAACTTCGAGTGAGTATGATAACTGCTAAAAAGAGCTTTTTGATGAACTGGAACTTGATGGTTTCATTAATTCAGTCCAAGGTAAAGGTAATTTTGTTGCAGTTCAAAAATAAAGAGCTTATTCGTGAAGAATATTTGAAACAAATTGAATCAAAGTTGCAAGATATTGTTGAGCTTTCAGCAATTGCAGGTATATCCGATAATGAGTTGGTAGAGATGTTTAGTAGTTACATGGAGGGGAAATATGAGTGATTATGCTATTGAAATCAAAAATTTGGTTAAAAAGTTTGACAGCTTTACATTAGGACCGATAGATTTGTCTATTCCTAAAGGGACTATCGTCGGATACATTGGTCAAAATGGAGCTGGTAAAAGTACAACTATAAAAATTATTGTTAGGATTACTTAAGAAAGATTCAGGAGAAATTAAAATTTTTAGGTTATGATAATCCTAACAATATTGAATTGAAAGATAAAAATCGGAGTAGTGTTTGATGATTTATTAGTGCCAGAAGAGATGACACTTGTTGATTTGGAAAAATTTTTGTTCCAGGGTTTATTCAAAGTGGGATAGAGATTTTTTTATCAACTAAAAAAAAGAAATTTAATTTATCTGAAAAAAACAGGCTATTAAAAAGTTATTCTCGTGGAATGAGAATGAAATTATCGATTGCAGTAGCTTTATCTCATAATGCAGAAATTCTTATATTGGATGAAGCTACGAGTGGTTTGGATCCGATAGTTAGGGAAGAAATTTTTAGATTTTTCTTCTTGACTTTATGCAAGATGAAAATCATACAATTTTAATATCGTCACATATCCTATCAGATTTAGAGAAGGTAGCAGATTATATTGCTTTTTATCAATGATGGTAAAGTTCTTTTTGTTGAACCAAAGGATGAACTCAAGGAAAACTATGGTATCTGTACTTTATCTAATGAAGAGGTTAAAGATCTTAATGAGGAAGCCATAATTGGGAGAAGGATACACTCATTTGGACAAGAGTTACTTGTTAAAAAGAAATCTTGTTCCGGATGAAATAAGATTACAAAAACCATCTATCGAAGATATTATGATTTATTTTTGTGAAAGGAGATAAAAAGGTAATGACTGCATTGATATTAAAAAGATATAGCTACTTTAAAGAAAAACACTACTATTATCGATCACTCTCTGTATCGCACTCGTTGTGTATGGGGTATATGAAAATGAAATTTTTATGATACCGCTTATTTGTACAACGATACCGTTAATTTTAACTGCTATCGCTTTTTGGCTATGATACGAAATCGAAGTTTGAACAATTTGCCTTCTCAATGCCTATTAAAAAAAGAGTAGCTTTGTATTGAGTAAATTGTTTTTTTGCATTTGTGTTTGGATTATTTGGTTCAGTATGTTTATTTCTTCAATTAGTGATTAAAAAGTGAGATGGCGATAGATAATATCATATTTATCTCACTAATTACATTAGTTGCTAGTATTCTGATATCAGCTATTCAACTACCGTTTATCCTTAAATATGGTGCTGAAAAAGGTAGGCTGATTATGGTTTTTAACCTACTTTTATAGTATTTTTCTCTATCTAGTCTTTTTAAAAGCAAAAATCAGATTTACTGACTAATGTTGTGGAGTTCTTCTTAAACAATTCGAGGGTAATGATCTTTCTTGGAATAGTCTTTGTCAGTATTGTTATCATAGGAATGGCTATAAAAATATCTATTTTAATTATGGAGAAAAAAGAATATTAGAGAAGTTGAGAGTGGATTATAAAAACTTAAAAGGAGGAATCTTATGCTCGGGGCAATAATTGGAGACATTGTTGGTTCTGTTTATGAATGGGACAATATTAAAACCAAGAATTTTCCTTTATTTCGTGAGGATTGTTTTTTTACTGATGATACAGTTATGACCTGTGCTGTTGCAGAAGCCATTATGAATGGCGGTCAGAAGGATAACTTTATTGACGCCATGAAGAAATATGGGAGGATGTATCCTGATGCAGGTTACGGTGCAAGATTTAGTAATTGGGTTGAGGGCAACGATCGAGAACCATATAATAGCTTTGGAAATGGTTCTGCCATGCGTGTTTCTCCTTGTGCTTGGGTCATGGATTGTAGTTTCTGTGCCAGAACAGGAGCCTGGCCGTCCAGAAGAGCTCTTGCACGACTTTCTGCAGAGGTGACTCATAACCATCCAGAGGGGATCAAAGGAGCTATGGCGACGTCTGATACTATATTTATGTGTCGTTATTACTTTGGAGGTTACTGTGGGGATTATGAACAACCAATCAATGATACCCCTATAGAGTGCAAGAGACGCATCAAGGAACACATAGAACAAGAGTATGGGTATAACCTTTCTCAATCACTAGATGAAATCCGTCCTACTTATCGGTTTCAATGAAACCTGTCAGGATACAGTGCCTCAAGCCATCATTGCCTTTCTTGAAAGTACGAATTTTGAAGATGCTATTCGAAATGCGATTTCCCTTGGTGGGGATAGCGATACTCTTGCTGCCATCACAGGAAGTATCGCAGAGGCAGCTTATGGAATTCCTGAGTGGATTCAGGATAAAGCCTATAGCTATCTAGATGAGCCCTTTGAAAAGAGGTGCTCAGACGGTGGGATAAAAGAAGTTTCAATATCATAATGAATACTAACTAGTCAATATCAAACTCTGAAAGATAAGAGTAAAGAGTTAGTCGTCTATCACCTTTTGAGCAGAAAAAGTCTGAAACAAACTTGAAAACAAAGACATGAGCTTGACCACTGAAAAATAGCAAAGCGACGAGATAAGAAACAATCTCGTCGCTTTTTTTCTTTATTTAAAGTTAATGTTGCCATGGATTCATGTTGCACTATTCAGGTATTTACTCAGACTTTTTTTGTTTATTCAAGTAGGAGGATACCTAGTCATTACTGCAATACAAGATACAAGAATTAGATACCACAGGTTTTCAAGACTAAAATCATTCTCTAGCATCAAATCTGTATCCCCAATAAGCTGGGAAAAACATCGCCCTAATATTTGAAGAAAATCAGGGTAGTAAGCTAATAGGAAACATAATCCCCGAAAGCATAATTGAAGGTAAAAATACAAGTTGAGCTATCATGGTCAGCTTTGCTTGGTTTTTTTAAAGTAAGTCCCAGTATACTACCAATACATCAATGACACAATCATATAGATGGACAGTGCAAAGAAAGAATATCGGGAAGTTGTGTCGGCAGACTTGCTTCAAATAAAATAGGGGCCAGTAGCAGGATTACAATGCAGGTCATCATCAGATGAACAAAGGCAGAGAGAAGTATGCTCACCAATCCTAAATAAATAGGGACACCATTAGCATTATAAATCTTTTTTTAATGTCGCTTCCATAAATTTCAACCAATGAAGGTGGCAAGCCAAGAAAAGGTCCCCCATTGAGACACTCATGACTATCATAGATTGTATGAGCGTACTTCCCATTTCAGGCATAACAGAAGTAAAAATACTACCCATGATGAGAAAGAAAATAAGCGGTACAATATAGAAAGTAACCAAGAGAGATTTGCTTCGTATATCTAATTTCCACTGTAATACTAGACTATATAGAAAAACAGTTCATTCTGATTACCCTCCTTGCCATTTTTTGATGAAATGCTGTTCCAAGGTGCCACGATCAACCTTAATATCCAATATCTGGATTTTTTTCTGCTTGCATTCATTCAATAATGAAATTAAGGTATCCTCAATATTGGTCGTTTCAAAAGACTTCTCTGCTTCTTGAGTCTTCAAATGGATATAATATCTTCTTCCAACCTTGTCTGTCAGTTCTGAAGGAGTGCCACAAAAGACAATCTTTCCACTGTTCAAAGATAGCAATGCGGTCACATAAGGTCTCAACTTCAGCCATATCATGACTTGCCAAAACGATTGTTTTCCCTTGTGATTTGAGATTCCGTATTTGTTCGTGGAGGGCTAGTCTTGCTTCAACATCAAGTCCCGCTGTCGGTTCATCGAGGAAAATAATATCGGGATTTCCGATAAGAGCAAGAGCGAGATGTAGTCTTCTTTTTTGTCCTGTGGATAATTGCAGGTATTGTAACTTCTCAATTTCTTTTATTTTCCAGAGCCTTAAGCATGGCATTATCAATGCTTGTCTGATTCCATTTTGCAAAGAGCTTTATCGCCTCCATAGGTTTGATATGAGCTGGCAAAGAAGATGACTGCAGTTGAATTCCCATTTTGCCGTTTACAATAACAGTGCCTCCATCATATTTTCTCAGACCTTCAATACATTCAAGCGTTGTTGTTTTTCCCAGCTCCATTCACACCGAGTAGAGCGAAAAATTTCTCCCTTTTACGATTTGAAAGATTAAGACCTTTTAGGACCATCTATACTGCCGTATTTTTTTATCTAGTTCACGAACCTCTATTGCGTATTTCATGCCTACACCTCCTCAAAGGGATTGGTTCCAAGTCTTGAAAAATAAATTTGCAAAGCGGGCTCTAAATATTCATTAACGATTTTTTGCTTTTCTTCCCATGCGTTAGTAGCGGTATCAATATTACCGACTTCCATCAACTTCGGAAGCATAGTCATATCTCCATTTGTAAACTCCATGATCAAGCTCCAGTATTCTTGTACAACTTGTTGGCACTGTTCACTTTCAGCGGGCACCATTTTCTTTTTTGGAGTCGCACAATCTTATCACTTAGGCGATTAAATCTGTCCATAAAGTCTACTCCGCTTTTCTTATCAAATCGACTGCGTATCTGGTCGAGCGTATCATCATCAAAGCGCTTAATGAGAGAGTAGGAGTCATTCTTCATCTGTAGATTGACAATAATATCTGCATACTTTTTAAAGTCAACCGTCTGTATTTGTAAAACTTCAACTTTTAACTGCTCTATTTCTGATAATGAAGTCTGAAGTTGTTCTATTTTTTGGCGAATATCATCTGCTTGCTCTGTAAGAGCATTTGCAACTTCAGCTGGAGTTTTCAAAAAGTTCAAACGCCCCTTTATGTCCTTCAGAGAAAAACCAAGTGATTTCAAGGATATAATCTGATGAAGCATAACTAGATCTTTATCGGTATAAAGCCTACGTCCTCCCTCACTTTCTGCAGACGGGGAAAGCAATTCTTCTTTATCGTAGTATTGTAGAGTTCGGACTGTAACTCCCATTTTATTGGCAACTTCCCCAACTGTCATAAAACCCTTCTGGGATTGCTCTGAATTTTGCCATCATTCTCACCTCCTAATATATATTATACATCATGACGTAAGGTCATGAGCAAGCGCTTTATAAGAAATATTAGAAAAAAAGATAGAGAAATTTAATTCCATTAGCTGCAAAATGAATTGTGAAACATAATGGATATCAGTTTATGAGACTATCATATTAAAAAGTGTTAGAGAGTTGTATTATTTTTGTTCAAACTATCTAGAATTGAATTTACTTGATATAATAGAATTAGATATAAGAAGAGCTTGATGGTTGAAATATTGAAAGTAAAAAAACAGAAAACAAGTTCATAAGTTGGCAAGCAAATTGATTTGATGAGAAATCTCGGTCTAGTTGGCCAGATATAACTTCAAGCTAGCTCCTCTTGTTCGTTCTATCATTTAAAAATATTTCCAATACTAGATGGATGTGATAACAAGTGATTCATCTTAGACATTATCAAAATAATAATGAAATTTTTTTAATAGCTTTAAATCCAATATTTATCAATTTAGAATGAACAGTATATTTCTCTTAAACTATATGTCGTCAGATGAATAAAGTTTGATAAGATTTTACAATTTGTTATAATGTTAGCTATAAAATGATGTGAAAAGGGTATGAAAGATGACAACTGTGATAAAAAAAGGTTCTAGCTTCAACCTTGAAAAGAATTGATGGAAGAAAAGTCACTAAGCAAAATCACTATCAATGATTTAACCCAATCTTGCGGTGTTAGTCGCCAAACTTTTTATAATAATTTCAGAGATATCTATGATTTGGTAGAATGGATTTATCTTCAGGATACTGAAATTTCGGTGGGGAAAGATGTAACTTATGATAATTGGCAAGATGCTCTTGCTTCTATTTTTTTCAATATATTGCTGATAATCGGAGTTTTTGTACTGAATACCTATCGCTCATTTGGAAAGGAATATTTAGAAAAATTCTTAAATCAAGAAGTAGAACGTTTTTTGACAAATCTCATTTTTCAGGAAATCCAGGTTACGGGTGAAGAAGCACAACAAGTAGAGTTTTTCAATTTCATTTTATACTTATGCTCTGGTCGGTATTGGTTTAGATTGGATTGAAAAACAGATGCCTAGCACTGCCGATGAATTAGTTGAAAAAGATTGAAAGAGTTATGTTGGGGAGCATTATTTCAAATTTTTTTAAACCAAAAATTAAAATATTACTTTTACAAATTAGGGTGTTTGTCTAACCTTTTGACAAACACCCTAATTTGTAAATTGTATTATTTTTTTGATTAGATTTATAGTAATAGCGTAGTAAATAAAAACATCATTTATGGAGGCTATATTATGTACTATTCAAATGGAAATTACGAAGCATTTGCTCGCCCTAAAAAACCACAAGGCGTTGATCAAAAATCAGCTTACTTAGTTGGTTCAGGACTTGCATCCTTATCAGCCGCTGCTTTCTTAGTCAGAGACGGCCAAATGAAAGGAGAAAACATTCATATTTTAGAAGAACTTCCACTTGCAGGAGGAAGCTTAGACGGAATCTTAAACCCAACACGCGGATTCATTATTCGTGGAGGTCGTGAAATGGAAGACCACTTCGAATGTTTATGGGACTTATTCAGATCAATCCCTTCACTAGAAGTCGAAGATGCCTCTGTGTTAGATGAGTTCTACTGGCTTAACAAAGAAGACCCTAACTTCTCAAAATGTCGTGTGATTGAAACAAAGGACAACGCATTTCGGATGATGGCCAATTCACTTTAAGCGATAAATCAAGCGAAGAAATGGTGAAATTATATATGACATCTGAATCTGAATTACAAGGGCTAAAAATTACCGATGTATTCAGTGAAGAGTTCTTCGAATCAAACTTCTGGACTTACTGGGCTAGTATGTTTGCTTTTGAAAAATGGCATTCAGCGATTGAAATGCGCCGTTACATTTTACGTTTCATTCACCATATCGATGGTCTACCTGACTTATCTGCATTGAAATTTACGAAATACAACCAATATGAATCACTCGTTTTACCACTCGTGAACTACTTGAAAAAACATAATGTTCAATTCGAATACGATACAGTTGTTAAAAATGTGATTGTTGAACACGTTGGAAGCGACATGATTGCTAAAGAACTTGTGTTAGAAGTAGGTGGCGTTTTAGAAAAACGCAATCTTACAGAAAACGACTTAGTATTCGTGACAAACGGTAGTATTACTGCTGCAACAACATACGGGGATAACAATACTCCAGCTCCAATTTCAAAAGAATTAGGTGGATCATGGAGCTTATGGAAAAACTTAGCCAAACAAGATGAACGCTTCGGACATCCAGAAGTATTCTGTGAAAACTTGCCAGACCAAAGCTGGTTCGTTTCAGCTACAACAACTGTAAAAGACAAACGTATCGCTGAATATATTCAAAAAATCTCAAAACGTGATCCTTATGCTGGAAAAGTGGTAACAGGAGGAATCGTAACAGTTCGCGACTCAAATTGGATGATGAGCTATACATTAAACCGTCAACCACACTTTAAAGCACAAAGTAAAGATGAATTAGTCGTATGGATTTACGGATTATATTCAGGAATCAAAGGAAACTATGTGGAAAAACCAATCGAAGAATGTACAGGGATTGAAATTGCCGAAGAATGGTTATACCACATGGGTGTTCCAGAAGAATTAATTCATGAATTTGCTAGCGAAGGATGCAACACTGTTCCTTGCTACATGCCTTATATCACAAGCTACTTCATGGCTCGTAAAGATGGCGACCGTCCGCTCGTCGTTCCAAATGGCTCTAAGAATATTGCCTTCATTGGTAACTTCGCTGAAACTCCTCGCGATACAGTGTTTACAACAGAATATTCTGTTCGTACAGCGATGGAAGCTGTATATACATTGCTTGATGTCGATCGTGGTGTACCAGAAGTGTTCGCTTCAGCTTACGATTTACGCGTTCTTACAAAATCAACAAGCCGCTTGATGGATGGCAAGAAATTAGCCGATGTAAAAGTTCCGTTCTTAGTGAAACTATTTGAAAAACGTGCTGCGAAGAAAATCAAGGGAACATTTATTGAGGAACTACTTAAAGATGCTGATTTAATTTAGTTGATATAAATTGGTATAATCATTGAGATAACAGGATACGAGAAAAGGGCTCAAATGTAGAGTTTTTTTCTCGTGTTTTTTTATTTTAGAATTGGAATTTTTGAGCGAAAATCATAAACCGTTTTTTTATAAAAATTTTGTTAGAGGTAGAGAAGTTCGAATGATTAGTAATTGAAAATTATATTCTGATTTTTAATAAATTTCAATGAAAATATAGAAATTAATACAATCAGTATTCTTGATAAAAAGAAATGCTGTGTTAAAGATTCATCTTTTAAAGCTGAAGGAAAGAATAAAACTAACTAGAAATACTGTGGTTAGAAGATTGTATTGTTTTTTTGTTTTACTTATATAAAGTCGGGTTTATTTGATATAATGGAGCTAGATAAATTTGAATTTGACGGGAGATAATCTAGATGAATGAATTTAACCAATATGTCCATGACAGTTTTTCTGAGTTTGGTGATATTGTCATAAAATCCATGATGGCGGATATCTTGTCGATTTTAACGGTAAACTAATAGGGAGATTTGCAATCGTGAACTGTTTTTAAAGTGAACAAGGATATCGGATAGACTTCTTGCAGATTCTGAATTGCGTTATCCATATGAAGGCTCAAAAACTCTTATGTACGTATTTGATAGTTTTGAGGACAGGGTACTCATTCTAGAACTTCTAAATGGCATGTACTCTGAACTTCCAGAAAAGAAGTGTAGGAAAGTTTGATGAGACAGTAAGAGTTATATTAAATATTGATCCATGTCAATGATTGGTGCTATAATGTAGTTAAAAAGTAAAGAAAATATAGGAGATATATGATGAACTCAACTTATACTATTGTATTATTATTGTATTTTTTTCTTGTCCCTTGGCTCTTGCTTTTTGTTGGATTTATGTTTGTATATAGCAATAGAAAGAAAAAAGCTGTTAGCTTTGTTAGTGATAATAGTGATAAAGCTATTGTTCATTTATACTGTTCAAAAACTAAAATTAATGGACGGAATCTTGCTGACTTTAATCCAATAACTGGAGAAAACCTAGAAAAAAAGTAGTTGCTTTAGTTCCTGGAAGATATACAATCGAGGGCGTTTATAAAACGACTGAGACTCGATTGAACAAAACGATCAATATCAAATCAGAAAATATCAGTATGGATCTTGACTTGGAGGCTGGGAACACCTATTCAATAGCTATGCACCTATACTCTCCTGAAGAAAGACAAGAGTATGAGAATGACAAAACTGATGAAGTTGTTTTGAGTGTTCCGTTAACCATTGTCGTGGGTAGTGATTTCATCAAAGCATACATTATTTGCTACAAAGAAAAAAATGATTATCTAAGAGGCTGGGCTTAGGTTTGTTACTGGCCTCTTTTCATAAAATTAAGTCAAGCTATGTTCAGCATCATTTTGTTAAGTAGACTTGCCAATCAATCCGAATTTGTGGGGGAGATAAATGTTATGAAAAAGAGTACCCATAATATATTAACTAAGATTCCTATATATGGAGTTTTATTAAAAACGATCGAGTAAAGGTGAAATGAGGCTATGCAGTCCATTCCTTCAAGATTTGGCGGAAGAAGGGATTAGACCAATTGAAATTTATGAACTTCTAGAAGAAAAAAATATACTGGTGAAGTGGTAACGAGGGAAAGGTTTTATGAAGGTTATTATAAAAATACTGAATTAAAGTTTAAGCAGGAGATAAAAAAATTTAAAGTCTTATTTTTTTATTTTTTTCAACAGAAGTATCACAGGCTGAGATAGTAATAACGTAAAAAAATGATGAGAATTAATAGAAACAGTTAAGATTAGAGGATGATAGATGCTTATATTGGAATTGTATCAAAATCATTATTCAAAAGATTTGGTTGCTTTTTGATTCTTTAGATGAGGGTAAAAGCTTTTTGTAGCTCAAATTCCTGGTTATACTTTAGAAACAGAAGATGGGTTTGAAGTGGAGTATTTTAACCCTAAACACTTGCCGGATTATATGGAAATTATCTATAAGGGAAATATTGTGCCCTTTTTCTAAGTTTATGTTCAACTCTGAGGAAAATGTGGATATTATTTGGAAAGAGATTTCGAATTTGTCCGTTAAAAACGATCAAGTAATCGAAGGGTATTCAAAAAAATAGATGCCTATGTCATTAACAACAATGAAGTCAAAGCTTATATCGAAGCAAGAGAAGCGAACTATCGCAAGGCAAAAGACTTCTTAGAAGGCAATGGATATGAAGCTGACAGAAGCTTTTTTTGGGAGTGAAGACGGCGAAGCGATTGTCTTTAGAAAAAAAGGCGCTGAAGATTGGCACTTCTTGTTTCACTTAGACCCATCGTTTGTAGAGATTGAAGATGTAAAAGGATATGTGAAAGAAGCGGTGGATGATATTCAATAGTTAATCAAAGTTTCTTGTGAGTTTATGCCACTGCTTGAGTAGGCGGATTGAGCAGTAAAAAGAAATATCTAGCACTATCTAGCTTTTTAAGGAGAAATATCTATCATGAAAATGGAAATGGGGAAAACCTATCTTGTAAAAAAAGATATTTTTGGTTTAAAAAAATATGAACTTTGGACCTTAGTTGACAAGGGTTATCAGGCTTATTTTGGTGAACATAATTTCGTATTTGTCAATGATGATAAAGTGAAGGTATTTGCAGTTTTACAAGGTAGTTCAGAAGAAGATATGCGGATCTATCATCATCTGGATGACTATTTTTGAAGAAGTTGCTTATGAGAATTTTTAAAAATGTGAGATGAAAGTTGTATCTGTGAGTTTTAAATTTTGCTTAGCCCCCATCTATCACTACCAAGTACAGGGAATTAATTTTTGGGATAGACGTCCTTACAGTGGCTATTCCGATTATCAAAAAGATCTAGACTGAAACCAAGGTAAAAGCCCACTGGTTCGGTCTTTTTTTCTGTTTATGTAGTATAATAAAGGGTGTAGAGATTCAATTTTTTTAATAGGATTATTCTAAGAACGAAGCTCCAATTAGAAAGAGGAGAAGCATGAGGCAATCACTTGAATTTTTAAGAGAAAGAATCACTGATAGAATGTCCTTGGAGGATATGGTAGCTATCTTTGAAGACTTGTGTCGTGAGCCTATTGATGATGAAATGATTTTTGTTTGAAGTAGGGACATTTACCAGTATATCTGATAAACCTTTGTTTCAATTTTTCATTAGTAAGGCAAGTCCCTGATGAAGATGAAGAATTTTATCAAGTTCACCTTGATATTTTTTTATGAAGCTAGTCAAGACAATCAAATCTTTAGTGAATCAACCTGGGATGAAGATTTAGAGGAAAATATTTTTTTGACTACATTAGAAATTCAGAAGTATTTGCCTATGCTAAAGAAGAGGAATATTTAGCAGTTAAAATTTATCTAGAGGAAACTTAAGAAGGTGAGTAAAGGAAAGAAATCTGGTGATAGATAATGAACATTCTTGATCTTAATTCTAATCAGAAAGATACGATATTGTTAATCCACCCGATGTTATCATCGGCTCAAGGGATGAAGTCCCTCATTGCAGATCAGATGGGGCAAGAGTTTAGATATATTATTCCGGATTTGTCCGCGCATGGGCGATCAGCTTCGGATACTTACGAGTCAGCTCTTAAGGAAAGCCAGATGATCTACGATTATCTAAAGGAACACCAGATAAAAGATTTGAGTTTAGCCTTTGGAGCGTCCTTAGGTGGAGTTGTGTTACTGCAATTATTGAATCATAAGGATATCAGGTTTGGGAAATTTGTTTTTGAAGGGGTTAGTTTATGGACAAATGCGCCTTTGCTAGATGTATTTACTAGGTATTTATTGTTAATAAAGCATAGAAAAGCCTTGCGAAATAGAGATATAGCTGTTCGTAAGATGGTTTCACTTTATGGAGAAAAAGGAGAGATGATGGCGGATTCTTTCATTGCTATGGATGAAGAAAGTATCAAACATATTTCCCATGATTGTGCCTTTGTGGCTTTTGCCTAATCTTACGCCAGAGGAACAAAAAAAGTTGTGTTTTCTTTTTATGGATCAAAAGAATTCGACTTGATAGCTGCTAAAAAAAGTTCTCCCCAAAAAGTATCCTCATGCCACATTTCACATTTGGCAAGGATATGATCACTGTCGAAAGATCACTGAAAATCCAGTAGTTTACTCTAAGATCCTGCGAGATGAAATGTAAACTAATGCTACAGTATTAGAACCCACAAACAAGACCTATATGGAGGACCATAGAAATGAGTGAAAATAGATTGATGCAAGATCCTGTATGACCTTAACTTTATCTAATAGCTGCTAAAATAGTTACTCGTCAAAAAGTGCTTGCAACTCCAAACATATTTAGAAAGATAAATTGATGAAAAACAATCGTCTGATAAAAAAATTGTCCTTTGCTCAACGCTTCTTTTTGACCTTAGTAGCTTGTAATCAAGCTCAACAGACAACTGATGGGACTATTGAAACCTCAGTCACTCAAGTACAGTCTAATCAGGTTTCTTGGAAAGCTACTTATAGCAATATGAACAGTAAAACCAAGTGCAGAAGAGGTTCGAAAATCCTTGGCTGCATATTTGGATAAAGACAGTGTGGATGCATTTTTCAATCTTGTCAATGACTATAATGAAACTGTTGGTTCGGTTGGCTTAACTGGAGGTTTTTCTACATTCACCAAAACAGACTATGATGTAGAAAAAATTACCAATCTTTGGACACCGAAAAAAGGTGATTTTGTCGGGACTAACTGTCGTATTAACAGTTATTGTTTATTGAAAAATTCCATCGAAATTCCTAAGTTAGAGAAAGATGATTCCCTTTTGTTTGTCGATAATGATGCTATTGATAAGGGAAAAGTCTTTGGTGCAGAAGACAAGGATGCCTTTGATATTCTATTCTCAAGAGTCAAGACCGAAGCAACAACTGATGTCAAGGTTCATGCTGCAAAGATGGAGCAGTTCCTTTCTCAATTTAAGTTTAGTGAAAATGCAAGAATGCTATCCGTAGTCGTCCATGATGATCTGGATGGGCAATCCCTCTTTATCGGACATGTCGGTATTCTTGTACCAAGCGTGGATGGCTATCTCTTTGTCGAAAAGTTAACCTTCGAGGAACCTTATCAAGCCATTAAATTTGCGACCAAGGAAGATTGTTACAAATATTTAGATACAAAATACGAAAACTATACAGGTGAAGGTCTAGCGAAACCCTTTATTATGGATAATGATAAGTGGGTTCAACTCTAAAAGGATGATTTGCTTAAAGAGTGGGATAAGAAGTTACCAATCGAATGATAGCTAAATTGATATGATTAGAGGACAGCAAGCATGGATGAAAAGACATTAAGAGTTGTAAAAATTGATAAGGAAGCTATTTTTGAGCTGATCTACGAAACTTTTATAGCGCAAGAGCAAGAACTGCTGGACCTGTCGCCAGTAGATGTTATCAATGATTGTGCTATTGATTGGGAAAAAGGAGAGTTTATCTTTGCAGCACATCTTCAGGAAAATAGTCTGGGAGAATTGAATCCTCTTCCTAATGATATTGATATCCAAGATTTGCTGAAAAAAATACCTGTTACAACAGATTCTGTCCTTGGCAGAGAAGTGATTTATAGAGACTTTTTCATTCGATCAATTAAAAAAATAGTATAATAGTAGTAAATAAAATAGTCATAAGGAGACACAATGGATATTAAAGATTTTACAGAAAAAGAACAAGAAATGATTAAAAAGGGACTAACTTTCTCTAAGTTGAACGACAAGGAAACTGCCGATAAGATTATCGCTTTAATTCCTCAAGATATGATTAAACGAATTCCGTTTTTTGTTAGAAAACATGCCATTACACGTACTGTTAAGAGAATCTCAATCGAGTATCCAGAGTTGTATGCCGTTGCTGAACAAGAAGGCCAACTTCCTGAAAAAGGAAGCTCAAGAATTGCACCAAATTCTTACAGATATTTTTCAAGAGAAAATGAACAAGCATAAGATTAAATAAGCTTTGAGATTTATCAATAAGATGTCGATTGAGCATTAGGAGTTGAGAATGGCTATTGATGGCGTTAAAATCATTGACAGTGATCAAGGGTATGACATTTACAATGAGGTAGTTGGTCGCTATAGAGACGGTGATCATGTGTCCAATATTATCAAGGATATCCTCGATGCAGAGAAAGATTACTGTCAAACTGACTTTTTTACAGAAATATATTGGACTACTCTTGCCTACTCACTGTGGAAGATTGGTCACCTAACAGACGATATCAGAGATAAAACCTTGGAGCTTCTCAAAAAAGGGGCTGATCCATTTTGGTTGGAAATAGATCCAAAGGCTTTGAAGCAAAGGCAAAAGGTCTTGGATAAACTTGCTATCCAGTTGCAAACTGAAAATCCTAGGCCTCTAAAGGTCCCTAAAGCCAAAAACTAAACGTAAACCCTATTTTTGAAGAAGGGGATCTCCTTGCTGTTAAGTTCCAAGATGAGTATGGTCTTGTCTTTGTATCTATGATTGATCAGAGTCCTAGAAAGCTTGAGTACCATCTGGCTTGCACGCGCCTCTTACAAACAAAAAAGCCCACCATTGATGATTTTTTGACCAGTCATATCTCCTGTAAGATGGACAATACAAAGTTTGCTCTCGTTACAGACTGCTGGTTCAATCACAAAGATTTAGGACAATTATTAGAAAATATTGAAAAAATTGGACAGGTGAAACTTAGGCCTTTTAGTCTTTGGATGCTGGCACCTGCCCATAAATTTAGAAGATATTTATGAAGAAATCACTAGAGATAAAGGTTCCTCTGGCCTTAGATTCATCGAAACCTATAAACTTGTCGACGATATTTTTTTCCAGTTTAATGCTTATGTGATAAAGGGGGAAATGGTCAATCATTCCCATTGACTGTGTTGGGCTCTAACACCATAGCTATCTAGGGAACCATCTGAATTGAACTTGGATTCAATCCGATACCTTTTCCAGAGGTCGTAATCTGCTGTTTGAATAGTCAGAATGAAGTTGGCATCGGTATCAGATTCATGATAATCAGCAGAATTGACTTCAAAGATATCGATTAATTTTCGTGTTTGAAAGTCTTGGAGCTTGAGATTTGCTAGCTTGACATGATTGATGGAAATTTCTTCTAGTTGCTTGTTATCCTTAGGTGTTCTGTAATAGGTGACGACGCAGTTTTTTGAGTTGATCAGTATCTTTACCAGTGGGAGTAAGGCTCATAAAGCCATAGGACTGATCATCCCGCTTGACTTCGAGAAGCTGACCGTAGTAGAAGTGGTCGTTTTTGGGATTGGTGATGGAAGTCTCTGGACTTTTATCTTCGAAGCTAAAGCCTTTGTCCAAAAGCTCGGAAGCCTTGGTCTCACCGATAATGACAGTGGTATCTTGAATGGTTACTGGAACAGGTTGAGCTGGAAGGCCACTCATCATCGTGCAAAACATAAAAACATAACTCGTTAAAAAAACTGTACCGATAACAGCGTTGGTTGATGCATAGACATGACTGTTATGAAAGTTTTTTCTTATAGCCAGTACAACAAATTTACCAATACTTTTTAAAACCATACTAACAAGTACGATAAAAAATTGTTTTTTCAAACATTCATAAACTGCTTGCGGGAAGCTATTGCCATGATAGTAGAAGCCAGCCAATACGAGTAGATTTACGATTAAATAGATCAGCAAGAACCAATGAATCTCTTTAAGGGCATTGGAATCAGTGATTTCTTCATAGTCAACGTGAATTCTTCCTTGAAGAGCATGGCCAAGTTTATAAATCCATTTTGGAATGTCTTTGCCTTTTTTAACCGCAACTACAAGTCTAATATAGAGATAGATGGTAAAGGATAAGGATAGAAAGAAAAAGAGCATAAAAAGCCCAAAAACAATACTAGTGAACATGACTATTTCCGCCTATTTAACATTCAATAAAACAATTTCTTATCTACATTATAGCATTTTCTATAAAATAGAGCTAAAAACATCAGTATTATCCTACAAGATTCAAAGGAGAAAAATCATGGGAATGATTGCCAATTATCAATATTTACCAGACAATGAATTAGAACAAATAAAAGGTCTTTCCAATCAAGAAGATGACTTGTTAGACTTTGCTGAGGACTCCGCTGATAGTCATGATATCTTACTAGATATTGACAAAATGTGGGATGCTCTTCTATTTGTCATGACAGGATTTAGTAGTTCAGAATTTTTGGACGACAATCCCTTGAGAGAAGCTGTTTTAGGGGTGACTCCTCTAGAGGATGTATCTGAATATATCGCCTATACTGAAAAAAACAGGATAGCTGAGATTGTAGAAGCTTTAGAAAGTTTTGACATGGATAGGGCTATGGCTAACTTTAGTATGGAAGCCTGTAAGAAAGCCGACTTGTATCCTAATATTTGGGATTATCTTGAGGAAGAGGAAGAAATCAAGGATGATATTTTAACTTGCTTTGTCAAAATGAAAGACTTTTACAAAAAGATTCTGGAGCTCAATGGAAATGTTCTGGTCACTATTTGTTAGAAAGTTTATTAAACATTCCTAAAAGAATAAAACTGCTTGAGGTAATAAATGAACAAAGAAGATTTATTGGCATTATGGAAGGGAATAAATTGGGAAAAACATGATTCGGGGATCTATTTTCTAGGGCGATATCTAAATAAAGACATAAATATTTATTTTACAGGTTACTGTGAACAGGATTTGCTCTTATTATCAGATGATTTGATGACTAGTTTATATAGAAACTTGGAACACCTTGATAAAAAAGCTCAAAAGGTTATCCATGATAATTGGCCTGATAAAAGCAGTTACAGAACTGGAATTAAGGGAGTTAATCTTGGATAAAAGTAGTTCTTATGGCGAATTTGCTCTAGGTTATGATGCCGGTGTCTCTCCAGCTGGATCCCTTTATCTTTTTAGTGAAATTCGACAAATATTTTTCAAGCTGATAGAGAACTTGTGTATGAAATTTACTAACTGTCTGACAATAAGAGGTTAAAATCAGGTGATGAAATGAAAGATATATATAAAGCAATGTTAGGCTTAAATGGTATTTTCCTTATTACCATTTGTTAATCAGAATTTATCCATGTAAGAAAAGGTAGTCAGATGAATCCATATTTACAAGAATATATCACCCAGGACAAGGGAATACCATGCTAAAGATGGAAATCCTTCAAGTGTTGCAGAACTATATGATTTGGCTGATGAATTAGCTAAGTCTGAGGATTTAGAAGCTAAAAAAGTCTTAGTTGACCTCTATGAACAATTGGGTCTCTACGCTAGTGCCTATAGCTTATTTACCGAAATCTTAGACAAACCTGATCGAAAACAGATAAAGAAACTGAGCCGTTTACAAGAAATGAATCAGAGTCATGGCGATCGTTTTGCCCTTCCTCGTCCTCTAAGAAAAGAGGAGAAGAAGTATAGGCAGAAGCTATTACAGTCTTTGCCGCATTTTATCTATCATCCAGATCCGTTGGCTACAGGTTCATTTGTTGAAGGAGAAGCTAAGGTTTGTCCATCTTGTGGGAAAGAAAGCAATGTTTATTATGCTCTTAGACCCTACAGTATTGAAGAGATAGAACATCTCTGCCCAACTTGCATTGCAAACGGTCAAGCAGCTAAAAAATTTGATGCAGAATTTATCCAAGATGCCGAGTGGCAGGGTGAATTGGATCCAGAAAAGAATCAGCTGCTTTTTTGTCAGACCCCAGGCTACTCTAGTTGGCAGGGAGAATATTGGCTTTCTTGTTGCCAAGATTATTGTGCTTACTTGGGTACAGTTGGAACTCGAGAATTGAAGGATATGGGAATCGCTGAGCAAGTCTTAGCAGACTATGAAGCGCGTGAAGAATATCAAGAGGTAGAAGACTACTTGGTTAAAGACGGGCCTATCTGTGGTTATTTGTTTAGATGTCTACATTGTCAAAAATACCAGATCTGGGTTGATGCAGATTAAATCTGAATGTGATTAGCTATGAAAATTAAAGAGAAGACTATGGAAGAACTAGAAATATTCGAAGCTGCCTCCAAAGATTTATTTGATACTATGCTGGGATTTAAAGACAATCTATCTGTTCAATTTCCCAAATTAGATTGTGATAACTGGCAGTATGATAAGGGATCGATAAAAGTTTGTAAGGCTGATGAGTCAGGATTCAAAAAAAGATGTAGGGTCGGAATCAGCTACAACTTGAAGGTCTCCCTATTAAACGAAGATGCCGAGCAAATCTGGTTACTGTTTAAAGACTGGTTCAATACTAGCAGATTGGGTCAAGTTGAAAGAAATCCTAATAATGAGGATTTGGGAAGATATGTCTTCTCAGCAAGTTCCCCTCTAGGTGATCAGGTAGATTGTTCCATTTATTTGCCTAATGAGTGGAATATCCCTCAGTTTAGCTTTTTCAGGCTATCTAACAGCTCGTTATAGGGCTTGTGATCTTGATAAATTGCAAAAATAAGATGGAGGTTTTTAGAGATGAGAAAGATTGATTGGGACAAGATAAAAACTCGCTTAGATGCCTTGCTGGTCATTGATGAGTATCTAACAAATCCGAGTGAGAATTGGCTTAGACTCGTGATTAAGAATGAGGAAGACTATGGAGTCCGATATCTTATTGACAATGGCTCTGGTGATTCTTTAGATGTGATTTTGACTGATAAAATGATCCTTATAAAAGGCTTTGATCATGAAAGTAGTTTAAGCCAGTTTGCTGCTGACGAGTGGAATCAAGATATCATCGATAGTTTTTATAAAGGACTGGATGAAAAGTATGTCTCACTTTATTCAGAAGAACAAAAAGATGAAACAACCTTCTTTATCTGGTATGACGGTCACGCGCATCAACAGACTTACCAAGATAAGGATGGTGGAGAATGGTTGCTCTCTTACCTTTTTGATAGCTTTGAGAGATTTCATGAGTTTGTGACTGACTATTATGAAATTACCGTAGATAAAGATTTACTTAGGAAACTCTACATGGATGGACAACTTTCAGACATAGAGGTAAAACAATTAATCCAGGAGAGTTAAGAGAGTAATCATGAGAGTGAACTATAAAAATACCCCTGAAAACTATCGAGTTATGGCGGAAATAATCATCCCACCCTTGCTTAATTTACTCAAAAGTTTAACCTTGTTAGAAGAGGAAATTTTTGAGCGTAACAGAGCACTGGATAAGGAAAGAGAAGCCCTTGGTATCCCAGCAAATCAAGTTCATCCAAAGTGGAATGATCTTATGGATGACTATTTTCATAGGCAAATCCAACTTATGACTGGACAAGTGACTCAAAATTACTTGGAAGGAGGAGTTCGAATTTCTTATAGCTCCCCAAGTGAGTATAACTATGTTAAAACGAATGATTTTTCTGTAGATTTTATCATGACAAAAGCTGAAGAAGCAAGAGTCATCACTCATTATCAAGAAGCTTTAGAAATGAAGCATCAGTTTGTACTTAGATTGGTGGATGGAATTTGGCTACTTGATGAGAAATTTTACGGTTTTGAGGATGAGGAAACTTGGTATGGCGACTTACTTTGAGTAAGAGAGCTTTGCTTTCCAACTGATATGAGAAAAAGGAGAAGTCCTGTGAATTTTTTAAAAAATCTATTTACTAGTAAGAAAGAAAAGTCAGAGAAGAAAAAACAACTGAACTTGTCCATGCCCCTCTTCAAAGGCAATCAAGCCTATTCTTTAGACAAGGTCGTTCAGGAATTGAAATCTCACTGGGGGCTTGAAATTTCTGAAGTTTCTGGGGATGATTCTAGTGCGACCTTTGTGATTGATGGTGCTCTCGTTGCGCTGGCTTAATGGATTTGCCTATCCCAAGTCAAGAATTTGAAGAATTGTATGCCTATTCTTACCTCTGGCAAGATGTTGAGAAGCATACACAGGAGCACACACAGCATGCTATTGTTTCTATTTTGTCTGACAATCTTTCGCCAGTAGAAACCTATTCCCTATTGACTAAAGTTAATTCCTCTATCCTAAAAACTAGTCAATCAGCTATTGGTATTTATCAGGGTTCTACCACCTTGCTCTTATCCAAAGATCTTTATCTGGACCTGGCTGACCTTTTGAAAGAAGAAATGCTTCCCCTTCAACTCTGGATTTATATGGGAATTATCAACCAGGGAGATAAAACTAGTATTTACACTTATGGTTTGAAAGAGTTTGGAAAAATTGAGATTGAAATTATCGAGTCTCCTATGAATAGCGATGACTTATATTATTTCCTCTTGTCTATTCTTCAGTATGTTTTAGGCAGTGATGTCACCTTAAAGGACGGTGAAACCATTGGCTTCTCAGAAGATCAAAAAATCAAAATCACTGAGTCAAAAGCAGTTTATTTGGAAGGCAATTCCTTGAAATTAGATGTTTAGACCATGATTTATAATTGAATGTCCTTCTTAGATTGGGGATTTTATGAAGCGTGATATAAAAAAGTATTATCTCTACCGATTTCTGGCCTATAGATTTGAAAAACTCTCTTGTAAGAATCAAAGTCTCAAGGAAATAAAACCAGAGAAGAGAGAAAAAATCGTTCTAGAGGCTACTCGAACTAGTCAAAAGATTATTCTAGTCCTTGGAATTCTTTATGTTTTGCTATATTCTGCTATGTTCATTTACCTAAGGCTCAATGATTTTCAAAATCCCTTATTGACTTGGTTTACTGACTACATCGATTATTTAGGTGAACTGATAAACGGAGAATGGGGCGGTAGTTGGCGTCAAAAGCAAGCTAGTTTTTTGATGATTGCTCTAGTGGCTTTACCCATTGTACTGATAGAAGGCGGCCCCTTCTTCTTAATGGTTTTATTGATTGGGAATTGGACACTAAAGAGAAAGATAAGATTTGAGAGAGAACATAAAGGAGTAGAGAGCCATGGGTAGAACGGTGATTATAGGTACTTTAATAGTTTTTGCAATCTTTAATCTGCTACTCGGTCTGGGCTTTTATCTTTTTCTAAAAAAGAGGAAAGAGAATGGGCAGTCATTGTACGAAACGCCTGTAAACCAACAAACTCGAACTGAAAAGCTGAGTCTAGGTGAGATTTTGGTCTACCTGTCCCTGATTGCTATTGCAGGGATCTTTGCTTTTCAGACCTTAAATAGAGGTGGTGTTGGGAATTCTATTTTAGCCAAAATGATCCTTCTACCTGCTCTAATGGCCCTTTTCAATGCAAGAAAAAGGACTGGAAAGTCTTTACTTGCCCTCCTTATAACCTTTATGGTCTTTCTGGTGGGAGTCATGTTTAATCTCACGATTGGTTTGCCACCTCAAGCACCAATTTTGCAAATTAATGAAAGTAAAATCATTTTAGCAGAAACCAAATCCAGTGAGCTGATGGATGCTGGATTTGACATCTATGTAAGACAGGGTGATGGTGGTAGCGACTACGAAGAGCTCTTGACAGAGGGAAGTTTCCAAAAGTATCCTGGAGATAAAACAGTCGTCATCGAAAAAGGCTTCAGACTGGATAGCAATGCTGTTCCTTACGCTCCCTATCTCCTAGCAAAAGATGGCATAGTACTGGGGAGTATTTCCTTTTACGGTGCTGAGGACCAGAATGTGGCTTTAGAAGATTCTAAGATTATTCAGGTTCTATTTAACAAGGAAAGTATTGAGGCAGCTAAAAAACATTCTATCACTCTCAAATTAGATGAACTTGACTTGACTAGTCGACTGGATGTTTCTCTTGTTCAAGAAACTTTTTAAAAAGCATCTATGGTCAATTCCCCCATCACATACAAGTGATGTCACTCAATTGTGGTATGGATTAAAGTGGTCCAGCAACAGTGACTCTCTATTTTGGAATGAGTATTATAGTCTCATCCGTCTAGATGAAAATTACTTGATGACTGATTTTGAGCTAGCTGTTCAAGTAGCACGAGATGACTAGATACGATTTTGAATAGTTAATTTGCTTATAATTCATTAAAAGAAACTAATCTATTTAGTTCCTTTTTTTGTTTTTTTGATTTTAAATTTAAAACGATTTCTATTTCTTGGTTGAATAAATTACACGAACTAAATATTAAATTATTTAAAAAAAGTTCTAAAAAAATACTTTACAAGTCTCTGAAAACATGATATAGTAATGAAGCTTAGAAAATGAGATGATGTTTTCTAGCAAATATAAACCCGAGTAAAAAATGCCTACGGACAGGCAGGGTTGAATGCCGAAGCGTGGTTGAAAAGCCACATTATTGATAGGGTTAAAAGCCTACTTTTATAAGTTGATGTTAGAACATTAGTTCTAATTCGTATACATTTGTTAGTGTGGTGAAAGCACACGTCATCTTGTGAAACGATCAATAAAGTACGTAATATTTGCTACTAGAGAGTTAGGAAACATCAGGAACAGACATACTCAAAAGAAACAAACATAAACACGTCAGTAGATTGTAGAGCAGGTGCCAACCTGCTCTTTTTTCATAAGTATCCTTTAGAGCCTTACACAAGGTGAAAAAACTACGATAAAGGAGTATGTCTTTATAATGTTAAATCAAAACCAAGCTCCCATCTATGAGGGGCTGGTCAAATTACGAAAGAAAAGAATTGTACCGTTCGATGTACCTGGTCATAAGCGTGGTCGTGGTAACCCAGAATTAGTGGAACTTCTGGGTGAGAAATGCGTAGGTATTGATGTCAATTCTATGAAGCCCTTGGACAATCTAGGACATCCCATTTCGATTATCAGAGAAGCAGAGGAACTAGCAGCGGAAGCTTTTGGGGCTGCTCATGCCTTTCTAATGATTGGGGGGACAACTTCATCTGTTCAAACCATGATTCTCTCCACTTGTAAAGCTGGAGATAAGATTATTCTTCCGCGTAACGTACATAAATCAGCTATCAACGCCCTTGTTTTGTGTGGTGCTATTCCCATCTATATCGAGATGAGTGTGGATCCTAAAATCGGTATTGCTTTGGGGCTTGAAAATGAGCGTGTGGCGCAAGCTATTATGGACCATCCGGATGCCAAGGCTATCCTGATTAACAATCCAACTTACTATGGGATTTGTTCAGACCTTAAAGGGATTAACAGAGATGGCTCACGCCGCAGGAATGAAAGTCTTAGTAGACGAGGCTCACGGAGCTCATCTACACTTTACAGATAAACTTCCTCTATCCGCTATGGATGCAGGAGCAGATATGTCAGCTGTATCCATGCATAAGTCCGGTGGTAGCTTGACTCAAAGTTCCCTTCTTTTAGTTGGCAATCAGATGAACCCTGAGTACGTACGTCAGATTATTAATCTGACACAGTCAACATCAGCATCCTACTTGCTAATGGCTAGTCTAGATGTTTCTCGTAGAAACCTAGCCCTTCGTGGCAAAGAGTCGTTTGAGAAAGTCATTGAGCTATCTGAGTACGCACGTCGTGAAATCAATGCCATCGGTGGCTACTATGCCTACTCAAAAGAACTAGTAGATGGTGTATCGGTTTGTGATTTTGATGTAACCAAGCTGTCAGTTTACACTCAGGGTATTGGCTTAACAGGTATCGAGGTTTATGACCTCTTACGAGATGAATATGACATTCAGATTGAGTTTGGTGATATCGGCAATATCTTGGCCTACATTTCAATTGGTGACCGTATCCAAGATATTGAGCGCTTGGTAGGTGCTTTGGCTGATATCAAGAGACTATACTCACGAGATGGGAAGGACTTGATTGCTGGAGAATATATCCAGCCTGAGTTGGTGCTATCTCCTCAGGAAGCCTTCTATGCAGATAGAAGAAGCTTAACATTAGACGAGTCCATTGGCCAGGTATGTGGGGAATTTGTCATGTGTTATCCTCCAGGAATTCCAATCCTAGCGCCAGGTGAACGGATTACACGAGAAATTGTCGATTATATTCAATTTGCCAAAGAACGTGGTTGTTCCCTCCAAGGAACGGAAGATCCAGAGGTCAATCACATCAATGTTATTGAGAGAAAGGAGAACTAGATGGATTTATGGTTTTCTGAAGTTCATACTCCAGATGTGAAATTATCCTTGAGAACTGCCAAGCAACTCTATGCTGGAAAAAGTGAGTGGCAGGATATTGAAGTATTAGATACTCCAGCTTTTGGAAAGATTTTGATTTTAAATGGGCATGTCTTGTTCTCAGATGCAGATGATTTTGTCTACAACGAAATGACAGTTCACGTTCCTATGGCTGTCCATCCCAATCCAAAGAAAGTCTTGGTTATTGGGGGTGGTGACGGTGGTGTTGCCCAAGTATTAACACTCTATCCAGAATTGGAACAAATCGATATCGTAGAACCAGATGAGATGTTGGTAGAGGTTTGTCGAGAATATTTTCCCAGACTTTTGCAGCAGGACTTGATGACCCTCGAGTTACCATTTACTACCAAAATGGACTGAGATTTTTTTGAGAAACTGTGAAGATGATTACGACATCATCATCAACGATGCGACAGATCCATTTGGTCATACGGAAGGGCTCTTTACTAAGGAATTTTACGGTAATAGCTATAGAGCCTTGAAAGAAGACGGAATCATGATCTATCAGCATGGTAGTCCTTTCTTTGACGAAGATGAGTCAGCTTGCCGAAGCATGCACCGTAAGGTCAATCAAGCCTTTCCAATCAGCCGGGTTTATCAGGCACATATCCCAACTAGTCCTGCTGGCTATTGGTTGTTTGGATTTGCATCGAAAAAATATCACCCTGTCAAAGATTTTGACAAGGAAGGCTGGAAAAAACGTCAGTTATTTACGGAATATTACACTGCAAACTTACATGTGGGGGCCTTTATGTTGCCTAAGTATGTAGAAGACATTTTAGAAGAAGAGGAAGGAAAAAAATGAGTCGTTTATTAGTTATCGGATGTGGGGGCGTTGCCCAAGTTGCTATTTCAAAGATTTGCCAAGATAGCGAAACGTTTAAAGAAATTATGATTGCTAGCCGTACAAAGTCAAAATGTGATGACTTGAAGGCTAAATTAGAAGGCAAAACAAATACTAAGATTGAGACAGCTGCTCTTGATGCTGACAAGGTAGAAGAAGTGATTTCCTTGATTGAAAGCTACAAACCAGAAGCAGTTTTGAACGTAGCTTTGCCTTATCAAGACTTGACTATCATGGATGCTTGTTTGGCAACAGGTGTCCACTATATCGATACTGCCAACTATGAGGCTGAGGACACAGAAGACCCTGAATGGCGTGCTATTTATGAGAAACGTTGTAAGGAACTTGGTTTTACAGCTTACTTTGAATACTCATGGCAATGGGCTTATCAAGAAAAATTCAAGGAAGCAGGTCTGACTGCCTTGCTTGGTTCAGGTTTTGACCCAGGTGTAACCAGCGTCTTTTCAGCATACGCACTCAAACATTACTTTGACGAAATCCATTATATCGATATTTTAGACTGTAATGGTGGTGACCACGGTTATCCATTTGCGACAAACTTTAACCCAGAAATCAATCTACGTGAGGTTTCTGCACCAGGTTCTTACTGGGAAGATGGAAAATGGGTAGAAGTCGAAGCCATGTCTATCAAACGTGAGTATGATTTCCCTCAAGTTGGTCAAAAAGACATGTATCTCCTCCACCATGAAGAAATCGAATCATTAGCGAAAAATATTCCAGGAGTTAAACGCATTCGCTTCTTTATGACTTTTGGCCAATCTTATCTAACTCACATGAAATGCTTGGAAAACGTTGGTCTCCTTCGTACAGATGCGATTAACTTTAACGGCCAAGAAATCGTACCAATTCAATTCTTGAAAGCCTTGCTTCCAGATCCTGCAAGCCTTGGCCCACGCACTGTTGGAAAAACAAATATCGGATGTATCTTTACAGGTGTCAAAGATGGCGTTGAAAAGACAATCTACATCTACAATGTTTGCGACCATCAGGAGTGCTATGCAGAGGTTGGTTCACAAGCCATTTCTTATACAACAGGTGTTCCTGCCATGATTGGGACAAAATTAGTGATGGATGGTACATGGAAACAGCCTGGAGTTTATAACCTTGAAGAGTTGGATCCAGACCCATTCATGGAAGCTTTGAATAAATACGGTTTGCCATGGGTTGTGGTAGAAAACCCACAAATGGTGGACTAATGAAGTTAGAACAAGTACCAACACCAGCTTACGTCATTGATTTAGCAAAACTAGAAGAAAATTGTAGCATTCTGCAAGAGGTTCAGAAAAAGGCAGGTTGTAAGGTTTTGCTAGCTCAAAAAGCTTATTCCCTCTATAAAACCTATCCTTTAATTAGTCAGTATCTGTCAGGTACGACGGCTAGTGGACTCTATGAGGCTAAGTTAGCTAGAGAAGAATTTCCTGGGGAAGTCCATGTTTTTGCGCCAGCTTTCAAGGAATCAGATATGGAAGAGCTACTGCAAATATCGGATCATATTGTTTTTAACTCAGAGAGACAACTACGAAAATATGGTCAACGTTGTCGTGAAGCTGGTATCAGTGTAGGGTCTACGCCTCAATCCTAAATGTTCAACGCAGGGTGACCACGCGCTTTATGACCCTTGTGCTCCTGGCTCTCGTTTTGGAGTAACTTTGGAAAAGATACCAAGTGATTTATTGGATTTGGTTGACGGGCTTCATTTTCATACCCTCTGTGAGCAAGGGGCAGATGATTTACAAACGACTTTGAAAGCAGTAGAAGAGCAGTTTGGAGCCTATTTGCATCAAGTCAAATGGCTCAATATGGGCGGCGGACACCACATCACAAGAGAAGACTACGATGTGGATTTGCTGATTTCTGAGATTAAACGCGTTCGAGAAACTTATAACCTTGATGTCTATGTCGAACCAGGTGAAGCCATTGCCCTTAATGCGGGTTATCTAGCGACAGAAGTCTTGGATATTGTCGAAAACGGGATTGAGACCTTGGTGTTAGATGCTTCAGCAAGCTGCCATATGCCAGATGTTCTTGAGATGCCTTATCGCCCTCCATTGAGAGATGGTTTTGAAGCGCAAGAAAAACCTTATACTTATAGACTCTCTTCAAATACTTGCCTGACAGGGGATGTCATTGGGGATTATAGCTTTGAAAAAAACCGATTGAAATCGGCGATCGCCTCTATTTTGAAGACATGGCTATTTACTCCTTTGTCAAAAAAATAATACCTTTAACGGCATTGGGCTTCCAAGTTTGTATCTCATGGATAAAAAGGGTGAGTGCAGTCTAGTCAAAGCATTTGGCTACCAAGACTTTAAGGAGAGATTATCATGATGGACAGTCCAAAGAAATTAGGTTATCGTATGCCTGCAGAGTATGAACCCCATCATGGGACTCTCATGATATGGCCGACTCGACCCGGATCTTGGCCTTTTCAAGGAAAGGCTGCAAAAAAAGCATTTACTCAGATTATCGAGACCATATCAGAAGGGGAAACAGTTTACATTTTGGTGGAGCAAGACTATCTATCTGAAGCACAATCTTATCTTGGAGACAATGTTGTTTATCTAGATATTCAGACAAATGATGCCTGGGCTCGTGATACTGGTCCGACAATTCTCCTCGATGATCAAAGGGAAAAGTTGGCGGTAGATTGGTCTTTCAATGCCTGGGGTGGTGCTGTTGACGGTCTCTACCAAGACTATGAAGCAGATGACCAAGTAGCCAGTCGCTTTGCAGAAGTTTTAGAGATACCTGTTTATGATGCCAAACCTTTTGTACTGGAAGGCGGTGCTATTCATAGTGACGGTCAAGGAACCATTCTTGTCACAGAAAGTTGCTTGCTCAGTCCGGGTCGTAATCCTCACCTGACTAAAGAGCAGATTGAAAAGACCTTACTAGAGAGTCTTGGTGCTGAAAAAGTTATCTGGTTGCCTTATGGTATTTATCAAGACGAGACAAATGAACACGTCGACAATGTTGCTGCCTTTGTTGGTCCTGCAGAGCTTGTTTTAGCTTGGACGGACGACCAAGACGATCCCCAGTATGCCATGTCTGCAGCTGATTTAGCTCTTTTAGAGAAGGAAACTGATGCAAAAGGCTGGAGTTTCACTATTCATAAACTTCCAATCCCAGCTCGTCATCAAGTAGTTACAGAGGAGGATTTGCCGGGCTATACTTATGAAGAAGGCGAAGAGGAGCGTTATGCAGGTGAAAGACTAGCAGCTTCCTATGTAAATTTTTACATTGCTAATAAGTCTGTATTAGTGCCGCAATTTCAAGATGTAAACGACCAAGTGGCCTTGGATATTCTGAGTCAGTGTTTCCCAGACCGAGAAGTTGTCGGAATTCCTGCAAGAGATATTCTTTTTAGGTGGTGGAAATATCCACTGCATTACCCAACAAATTCCAGAATAGGAGAAAAAGATGAGAAATGTAACGGTTGCAGCTATTCAGATGCAATGCGCTAAGGATGTGGAAACGAATATCCAAACAGCTGAACGTTTAGTTAGACAAGTTGCTGAGCAAGGAGCCCAAATTATTCTCTTGCCTGAATTATTTGAACGTCCCTATTTCTGTCAGGAGCGTCAGTATGACTACTACCAGTATGCCCAGTCGGTATCAGAAAATACGGCTATTCAGCATTTTTAAAGAGATTGCCAAGGAACTAAAAGGTCGTTTTACCAATCAGTTTCTATGAAAAAAAGATGGTAATGTCTTATACAATTCCATTGCTGTCATAGATGCGGATGGGGAAGTACTAGGAGTTTATCGTAAAACTCATATACCAGATGACCATTATTATCAGGAGAAATTCTTCTTTACTCCTGGAAATACTGGTTTCAAGGTCTGGGACACTCGCTATGCCAAAATTGGTATTGGCATCTGTTGGGATCAGTGGTTCCCAGAAACAGCCCGTTGCCTTGCTTTAAATGGAGCAGAATTACTCTTTTTACCCAACAGCCATTGGTTCAGAGCCAATTTTTGGATACAGATAGTTGTGGTCATTGGCAACGTACCATGCAAGGACACGCGGCAGCAAATATTGTGCCAGTTATTGCTGCTAATCGTTATGGCTTGGAAGAAGTTCAACCTTGCGAAGAAAACGGCGGTCAAAGTTCAAGTCTTAACTTCTACGGTTCATCCTTTATGACCGATGAAACAGGAGCTATTTTTAAGTCAAGCCGAACGACAAGATGAAGCAATCCTCTTAACCACTTATGACCTTGATAAGGGAGCGAATGAACGCCTAAACTGGGGCTTGTTTAGAGACAGAAGACCAGATATGTATAAAGATATTGTGAGATAATCGTTTGTATTTTTCGTTTAGATAATTATCGTTTTAGATTATATAGGAGTTCTTTTAATGGATAAAGCTTGGGAATTATTATTTGAGGGAAAGATTAATGAAGCTAAGCAATTAGTTCAAGCAGAGTTTTGCCTAGCAACTTGTAAAGATTACAGTCTTTTAAACTTGATGGGCTATATCTATTTGTACGAAAAAAAGTATGAAGACTGTTTAGAGGTTTACAAACGTTATCTTCACTTGGCTATTACAGAAAAGGATCGTGAGAATGAACATATCGCCTATCATCAATTAGCCATGGTCTATCGTGAAATGAATGACTATCAAACGGCTCTTAGCTATATAGAAAAAGAGCGAGAAGTGATTGAAGATTCTTTTTCAGAGGATGCACTAAAATCTTCTGTCAATAATTATGAGCAAGGTTATTTACGATTTAAGATTGGGGAAATCGAAAAATCGATCATGTATATGGAGCAGTCCTTAAAGCAAGCTTTACAAACAGATGATCTTATTGCTCAAGCCTGCGCTTATAGAGGATTGGGAGAGATTTATCGAAAACTTGATTCGAGTAAATCCTATGATTATTTTAGTCACGCTATTAAACTCTTCGACAAGGCGGGAGATGAGATTGGAGCGGAAGAAGTCAGAGCTTTAATAGATAATAAAAAGTCTGAGACCAAATAGTTCTCAGATACGCAAAAGCTAGAGGTTCCCAATTGTGGAACTCTAGCTTTTTTCTGTAGATAATATAGTGATTTTTTTATAATGTTCTAGGATTCTGATAAAATGAACATAGTGTAAGAATGATAAGAGAGGTTGGGAAGCTCTCAATCAATTTTTTTCTTGAAGAATTAAGCCGTGACTGAGGTTAATTATGGGAAAATGGACTTGTAGATGTGGTCAAGCAATGAACGACCACAAAGCCCCTGATCCAAATGCTTATTCGGTTTATTCGAATGAGTTATTTGAAGAAATCTCTCATGCAAGAGTATTTTTGGCTGATATTCTGTCATTGTAATTACGGTAATTATTTGTTATAATACTTCAAAGGAGGAAATCAGATGGTAGTAAAAACAAGAAAACAAGGAAATTCAATCACCATCACCATTCCAAGTGAATTCAATATTCCAAGTGGTGTAAAATACGAAGCGAAATTGTTACCAAGTGGTGAAATTATCTTTACTCCCTGAAGATTCTGGACATCAGATTTCTTATGTATCTGATGATGCCTTTGACTTAAATTTGGATAAAATCTTTTGATGAATACGATGATGTTTTTTTAAAGCTTTGGTGGAAAAATGACAGTCTATCTTACAGAAAGACAAATTGAAAAAATCAATTCTTTAGCAATTCAACGGTATTCGCCTAATGAAAAAATTCAGACAGTTAGTCCTTCTGCCTTAAATATGATTGTCAATTTACCAGAACAATTTGTTTTTGGCAAACCTCTTTATCCAACAATTTTTTTGATAAGGCAACGATACTATTTGTCCAATTAATCAAGAAGCATGTTTTTGCCAACGCTAATAAACGAACTGCTTTCTTCGTTTTGGTGAAATTTCTACAGTTAAATGGTTATTGTTTTTTTCTGTAACAGTTGAAGAAGCGGTCGATATGTGTGTAACTATCGCAGTAGAATCCTTAACAGATGAAAAGGTTATCTAGCTACACCAAATGGATCTCAGAACATTCATTTTAGAGCTAATGGCCAAATTTAAGCTTGGATATTTAAATCCTATAAGTAAAAAATAGATAAACAGACAGTATTAGAATTCTGTAATGCAGAAAACTAATCTTTTGAATATGTCAAATATTCAACCTTACTAAACAAGAAAAAGTAGCCCACTCAGGCTACTTTTTTTAAAAACTCTTTGTAAACATAAGTATTCTCTGGTTTATCAACCTTGATAAAGGATTGAACTTCAAGGGTTGGGAGGACCTGGTTAAGTTCCTTGTGATAGTGATTACTAATCTTACCTTTGACTCTCACCCAAGTGTTATTTTTCATACTGATTGGTATTTCCTGTGGTCAAAAGGCCAAAAAAACTCCCGAATCAGCGATACAGTGCATGATACCAAAGCGAAAAAAACGAATTGACTATTGGCATGATTTGGATCGTTGTAAACAAATCCTGTGAACTCAATTTCCTTACCTTCAAATTCATTTGGAAAAATCATAGATAACTTCCATGACTTCCAAGTAATTCTCATCGGTGATGACAATGCTTGATTGGGACAAGTATTTATCAGCACTCTTACGAACAGTGTCTACATAAGCTGTGTATGAATAAAACCTACTCGTATCTGGCTTAAGATACTGACTGCTAGTTCCTTCACTTGCTTGGATTGCCTTGTCAGTTCCTTCCGACAAAGGGAAATAATATCCTTTGGCCGATACTGTTTGCGAATCTAGAGCGACAGTTGGAAATGTAAATCCAACTAACAAGGGTAAACTTAAGAGGACAAAACTCGCAAGCTTGGCTGAAAAACTATGTAAGTGACTATGTTCTTTCAAACGCTTGAAGCAAATATAGGCTTGAACGATGGCTAGAAGCAAAGATAAAAACATAGTGATATAAGCCAGATAAGAGTAGTGGAGGTTTAGATACTGATTGAGCTTACCTGATAGATGTAGATAAAGGGTTAAGAAAAAATAACTCATCAAAATAAAAAATCGTATCATAGCATCACCCCGATTATATAAGAATAGACAAGAACAACAAGAGTTACGATGGTCATGAACTGCCAGATAAAGCGAGTTTTAAGATAATTCTTCATCATGAGTAGATTTTTTGACATCAAGCATAGGGCCTATAACCAAAAAAAGGCAAGCACTGGAGCAAAGCCAAAAACTAGAGAGAAGCGAAGAGCCAATAAAGGCATCAGCTTCACTACAGAGTGATAGAAGGAAGGATAGGAACATCAAGAGAACGACAGCAAGGAGTGGTGTTGCACTGATAGAAGTCAGGATCCGAGTTGGTACATAGACCTGAACAATGCTGGCAAACAGACAGCCAAAAACCAAATAACGCCCCATATCAAAGAATTCATCAATAGCTTGGATGAAGACCTGAAGAAGTTTCTGACCTGAAGTCAAGTGAGAAAAATCATGCTCATGACAAGCCAGCCTATTTTCCTTCTGAATGGGTTCTTTCCAAAAAAATCCAAGGAAAATACCCAATATAGTAGCAACGAGAATAGAGCCCAAAGCACGTAGTAAAACCATTTTAAATGAATTACCAAAGGCCGAATAGGTCGCAAAGAGTACGATGGGATTGATGATAGGAGCTGTTACTAGAAAAGGGAACAGCCGTATAGCTTGGAACCTTCTTCTCTAAGAAGCGATTGATGATAGGAACGATTCCACACTCACATGAAGGGAAGAGGAAACCGATGAAGCTACCAAAAAAAGATTCTCCCCAAGCGATTTTTTTAGGGAGAAACTTATAGACCTTCTCAGGTGTGACATAGACTTCAATGGCACCAGAGATGATGCTACCAATTAAGACAAAGGGTAAAGCTTCAATGATGATTGATAGAAAAATGGCGCCAGCTTGTAGCATACTGGAAGGTAAACTTTGAAAGAGTGTCATCTATTTTTTTCTTTTTCTGCCTTATCTTTCTTTTTCTTTGTCATCTGGAAAAGTCACTTGCTTCAAGTCAGGGAGTTTAGCGAATTCTTCGAACATCTTATCTAAGTCATCAGTTTTTTTGTAAATTTAACAGCCATAAGGCATACCTCGATTCTTTTTAGTTAACACTATTATACTATTATTTCTAAGAAATAGTTGGATTTTTAAAAACGAACTTAGTTCTGGTATTTTTTAAAGTTGAATGAAAGCAACAAATTAATGAAAACAAGCTTTCTTCCTTATGGTATAATAGTTTCATGGATAAAAAAATATGAAAAAAATTTCCCAAGATTTGGGTGTAACCTTAAAAGCAGATTGATACTGTCTTATCTTTGACAGCTGAAGGAGCGACTATTCCTTTTATCGCTCGTTATCGGAAAGACATGACTGGTAGCTTAGATGAAGTAGCCATTAAAGCTATTATCGACCTTGATAAAAGTCTAACCAACCTCAATGACCGTAAGGAAGCAGTCTTAGCAAAAAAATCAAAGAGCAAGGCAAGCTAACCAAGGAATTGGAAGAAGCTATCCTAGCAGCTGAAAAAAACTCGCAGACGTTGAAGAACTCTATCTTCCCTATAAGGAAAAAAACGTCGGACCAAGGCAACTGTCGCCCGTGAGGCTGGACTTTTTCCTCTTGCTCGCTTGATTTTACAAAATGTTCCCAACTTAGAAGGAGAAGCAGAAAAATTTGTCTGTGAAGGTTTTTCTAGTGGCAAAGAATCCTTGGCTGGAGCAGTAGACATCTTGGTTGAGGCTCTATCTGAGGATCCTACACTTCGTGCTATTGCTTATCGAGAAGTCCTTGAAAATTCTAAAATCACGTCTCAGGTCAAAGATGAAAGCCTAGATGAAAAGCTAGTATTTCAAATTTACTATGATTTCTCAGAGTCAATTTCTACTATGCAGGGTTATCGGACCTTGGCTCTCAATCGTGGAGAAAAACTAGGTGTATTAAAAAGTTGGCTTTGAACATGAGACTGACCGAATCCTAGCATTTTTTTCGGAACTCGTTTCAAGGTTAGGAATGCCTATATTGAGGAAGTAATTCAACAATCTGTTAAGAAAAAAAGTCTTACCAGCTATCGAGCGCCGTATCCGTACAGAGTTAACAGAGATGGCAGAAGAAGGAGCTATACAACTCTTCTCAGAAAAACCTCCGTAATCTTCTCCTTGTCGCACCTCTTAAAGGGCGAGTGGTTCTTGGATTTGATCCTGCCTTTCGTACAGGTGCCAAGCTTGCGGTCGTTGATGCTACTGGAAAGATGTTGACGACACAAGTCATTTATCCAGTCAAACCAGCTTCAGCTCGTCAGATTGAAGAAGCAAAGCGTGATTTGGCAGATTTGATTGGCCAATATGGTGTTGAAATCATTGCTATCGGAAATGGTACTGCTAGTCGTGAGAGTGAAGCCTTTGTAGCAGAAGTACTTAAAGATTTTCCGGACGTCAGCTATGTTATTGTAAATGAAAGTGGCGCATCTGTTTATTCAGCTAGTGAACTTGCCCGTCAAGAGTTTCCTGACTTAACCGTTGAGAAACGCTCTGCTATTTCTATTGCTCGTCGCTTGCAAGACCCACTTGCTGAATTGGTTAAAATTGACCCTAAATCCATCGGTGTTGGCCAGTATCAACACGATGTTAGCCAAAAGAAACTATCTGAAAGTCTTGATTTCGTGGTAGATACAGTCGTTAACCAAGTCGGTGTCAATATCAATACAGCTAGTCCAGCCTTGCTTTCTCATGTCGCAGGGCTTAACAAAACTATTTCAGAAAATATTGTTAAGTATCGTGAAGAAGAAGGAAAAATCACTTCACGTGCCCAAATCAAGAAAGTTCCCCGTTTAGGTGCTAAAGCGTTTGAACAGGCTGCAGGATTCCTCCGTATCCCTGAAAGTAGCAATATCCTTGACAATACTGGTGTTCACCCAGAAAACTATGCTGCAGTCAAGGAACTCTTCAAACGTTTGGACATTAAAGACCTAAATGAAGAAGCGCAAGCCAAACTCAAATCTATTTCAATCAAGGAAATGGCCCAAGAACTAGACCTCGGTCAAGAAACTCTTAAAGATATTATTGCAGACCTTTTAAAACCAGGACGTGATTTCCGTGATTCTTTTTGATGCTCCAGTCCTACGTCAGGATGTTTTTGGATATCAAGGATTTAAAAGTTGGACAAAAACTTGAGGGTGTTGTTCGTAATGTCGTTGACTTCGGTGCCTTTTGTTGATATCGGTATCCATGAGGATGGTCTCATTCATATTTCTCACATGAGTAAGAAATTTATCAAACATCCAAGTCAAGTAGTATCGGTCGGCGATTTGGTAACCGTTTGGGTTAAAAAAATAGATGCTGACCGCGAAAAAGTGAATCTGTCGCTTCTTGCACCTAATGAATCTAACTGATTACGTTAAACAGGTTTCTATAGAAGATTTTGGAAAACCTTTCAAACACCAAGCTCAATGGAATACTCGTCTACGGTCGACAGGTGGGCGATTTTTTTCCCTAAGGATGGTCATTTGGATTTCAATCCCAAAGTATATCAAGAACTTGGTTTAGAGGTTTTTCGTAAAATTGTTCGTCATGAGCTCTGCCATTACCATCTTTACTTTGAAGGCAAGGGCTATCAGCATAAGGATTTAGCCTTTAAGCAACTTTTAAAAGAGGTAGACGGTCTCCGCTTTGTTCCTCCCTTGTCAAGTTCCAATCAAAGACCAAGCTTAGTCTATGCTTGTCAGTCTTGTCAGCAAATCTATCAAAGAAAGCGAAAAATCGATACCAAGCGTTATCGTTGTGGTCTCTGTCGTGGAAAGCTCCTCTTGTTAAATCGGCCTAAGGACTGATGTAGCAAATCTAGCTTAGTGCTATACTAAGATTAAGAAATCCGAAAGAGGAATAAATTATGGATACAAAAATTTTTATAAAATGAGAAGAAATCGCATGATATCAGGTGTTCTTGCAGGTTTATCTGATAAGTGGAATCTTGATGTAACCCTAGTTCGTTTCCTTTTTGCAATCTTTACAATCGCAAACTTTGGACTCGGAATTATTATCTACATTATCCTAGCTTCGATCCTACCAACAAAAGAAGATATCGAAGCTGAAATGTATGGAACAGGCCCACGCAAGATTAAAGAAGCCCAGCCTATAAATGATGACGAAGGTTGGTTTTGGTAACCATATTACCATTCATTTGAAGTATTAAACCCTTGTAGTATCAAGGGTTTTTGTTTTGCTTAAAAAAATTTGTGGTAAACTAATAGTAGTAAAATTTTTAAAAATATGTTAATCTTACAAAAATGTAAGATTAAAAAGCCTCTTTTGTAAAAGTTATGTTATGGAATGGTCTCATTTTTTTAGAGTACACTTATAACAGTAAGATAAGGGAGAAAAAAATATTAAAAAAATTGTAAATAAAGAAAATCAGTAAACCAACTTCAAAAAGAGACCGAACGTTTTTAAGCTTGATAGTACCATTATGCAAGATCGATATCAATTAACAGGATATAAAGAAGGTGTCTATCATGACCTTTTTGGATTTAAAAATACGTTCAAAGGATTTCTAAAACTCGTTTTCAAAACAATCAAGTAGAATCTCTGAAAAACATCTATTGACTGTAGAAAAAAAGGTTACTACCTTGCCATCATGGGTAAGTTTGGTTATGCTAAATCAACAGTACTCAATATTCTTGTCATTCTTGACAAATCAACTCGATGTCAGCTCTTTCTAAATGGAATAAACACAACTACCATAAAAAAATAAGAGATAACAAGTTTTCCTTGTGGAACCTTAGGTTTTTGTATTTCAAAAAAATACAATTTGTTAGTTACATTTTTCTGTTAGAGACAATCTCTTACCCCAATAAGAAAAGAGGTATAAGATGTATTTTAAGGATCTTAATATAGAAATAATTACGATTGAATGCTCATTTTTAATTGTACCATAACCATATTCATTTACTGAAGAACATGGGGGATATGAGTTTGTTTTTACAAATTCTTACTTTATAGATATCCCTATTTTCCAAAAAAATATATTTAAAAAAACACTTGACAAAACCTCAAAAAAAGTACTAAAATAAAAAAATGTAAACACTTACATCAAAAATATGTTCAATTTCAAAAAAAGGAGGGATAGTTATGAAATATTATAACGATTCTAGATACCATAACGGTGATTAAAAACCCTAAATATTATCAATTCATATTAAAAGTAATACGGAGTTACTAAAAGAGGATTAGTACAGAGTTTTATAAAATATTTTTAATTCAAGGAGAAGTAAAATGAAAAAAAGAATTAATAAGAAAATCTTTGTTTTTTTCTAGCTGCAAGTGTTTTTAAGTTTTAGCTTTGCTTCTGCAGCTAGTGTTGTTAGTGCAACTACAGCACACCCTGCTCCATATCCGATTATTGATGTATGGCAGTATGGTGTAGATAATAGCTATGGTTATTCAAATTACTTTGTTAGTTCTCCAGATAATATTGGTTCAAAATCTTCAGTAACGAATTATTGGGGAACCGTTAAAGCTTACGATAAAAAAGATTATGGATGGGCATATTCAAGTGCAAAAAAATCTTGGAGCGATATTCGATTAAATGCATATTGGGATTATTATAGATTTTAAAAATAATTTATGAAAACAAGAGACCCGATTATAAGATGGGGTCTTTTGTAATATGGTAAGTGCTTATGAAATTAAAATTATGTATCATTGGATTCTTCTTTTGTTTGATTGCTGCAATTGGTTTGGTCACTATCAGTGATACTGAAACCCCCATACCTTTACCAATTGATGGTGCTTTTTCTATTCAAGGGAAAAGCAATCTTTCTAATAACGAAATATACGAAATGCTTCGTGACTTATCAAAAACGGAAAAAGTTATCATTTACAAGCCAATCGTTCAGAGTTCGGGTCAGTTTAAGTATGTAAATTTCGATGATGAAAACAGTGAACAGTTAAAGTCAGTACCGATAATAGGGATGTATTACACCCTTGGGAAAATGGATGTAGACACTTTGAAACCACTTACGATGACAGGGCTGCAAACAGTATATATGTCTTATCCTTGGTATATAGGAGGAATGTTACAATTCACTGGAACTTTAAGAATACTGTTAATGAGTTCAATTTACTTAACTTTATTAGTTGTGTTATTTGTAGTTAGAACGAGGCAGATTAAAGAGGGAGTGATACGACGTTCTTTGGGATTGCCTGTATACGATCTAAGAAGAGAGTATGGCATTTCTCTTATTTTTGAACTGATTATGATGGCTTTATTGATGGTTTTTTACAGTTCTTTTTTGGGAAATGGTTTCTTAACCTATAGTTCTAAGTTATTTTTCTCTCTGCTTTTAACGAATTTTATATTATTTCAAATCATTGATCTCATTACCTTTGTTTTATTTTGGTTGACGATTCAGATTGAAAAGCCCATTGAAATTATCAAAAACAAGGCGAAAAACAAGCTTATTTTTGTCGTATGGCTTGCCATTATTTCGATTATTATCGTTGTATCAGGAATTTTTTTACAAGAAACAAAGAGTAGTCAATCCAGTATCAACATCCAGATACAGAATTTAGTACCATGGGACACAGTAAAAGACTGGAGAAGGATTGAGTTCCTTGGAATTGAAAATAACTCTGCTAAAAATGGAGAAGTAAGTGATTCGGATGGTCAGTATCTACAGATAGCTGCTTCCTTAAAAAACTTAGATTATTTATATATAGAACGATCCTCGGCCTATGTTCCAGATTTTATGAAAACGTCTCATGCTTTAGAAGACTTTTCTAAACAATTAGAAAATGACGGAATAACGAATCCAGAAATAAATAAAGAGTTGATTTATATCAATCAAGCAGGTGCTAACCTACAAAATAAAGTGAATGGAACAAACTATCATCTTTTAGATAATAAGATAGCAACCATCTATATTCCTGAAAAATGGAAAGAAAACCAGAAATCCATTGAGAATACAGTTGTAGCAGAACAATTTATTGGAACAAACTATACAAAAGAAGAGCTTGCAGTACAAATAATTCCTGATGGTAATAAAATTTTTTATTTCAATGAGGATGCTGATATCGATCATAAAAATAAAGATATTTTACCAATGGCAAGTCTAGCAGATAGTAAAGATAACATTGTTGTTGTGTTAGATACAGACAAAATGATCGAAAACAACAAGTTTACTTTGGCTAGTAATATAACTAATAAGTCTCTTTTTAGTCCTGAGGCGGTAAAGAAAATAAATGAGATGGCTACCCAGTTGAATGTTTCAATGAATCCAGTAGATGTTTATCAAATTGTGAAATTAAAGATCCTGTCCTTAGAGCACCAAATTCTACTTTCACAAATCTTGCAGAAGATAATTTACAGTATTGTCTTTATACTCATTTATCAATATGTCCAACTTTATATTGCCCTAAAACAGAATGAATATGTGAAAAAAATCATTTTTGGGTCTGTCAAAAAAACATATATAGCAATTTCAAGTCTCAAGTATTTTATGATTATTATTACAATGGTTATCCTATTTACATTTCTTATGACAGGTCAAATAGAGTTGCTGTATATTGGTCTTGCTTCTATACTAGTTTTGATGTTGTCAATCATAATGAGTTTTTAGAAAATTATCTGAAAGCTACACTAAAATTTTTAAAAAGGAGATGAAACATGACAATTGACCTTTTGAACGTTTCAAAAAGTTTTGGATCAAAAAAAGATTTTTTTACAGACTTAAATTTAAAAATTTGAATCTGGAAAAAAAGCTATGCATTGATTGGAGGTTCTGGCTCTGGTAAGAGTACTCTTCTTAATATTATAGGAAGATTAGAAAAAAATTGATAGTGGGAACGTTTTAGTTGATAAACAGGATATTTGGAAGATAAAAGAAAGAACCTTCTTTAAAAAAAATACTGTTGGATATGTATTTCAGAATTATTCTTTAATCGAAAACAAAACAGTATATGATAATCTGAAACTTATCACTAAAGACAAAAAAATAATAACTGATGTACTTGAAAAAAAGTAGGACTGTCAAGCGACTATTTACATCAAAAAAATATATGAATTGTCTGGAGGGCAGGCTCAACGTGTAGCTATTGCCAGAATGTTAATGAAACCACGTAAAATTATCTTAGCAGATGAACCCACAGGAGCTTTAGATGGTGAGATTGGAAAAGAAATCATTCGTTTATTATTAAATGAAAGAGATGAAGAAAAAAATATGTTATTATAGCGACTCACGATCCAGCTGTCTATAACAAAGTTGATGTGATCATTGATATGAAAGATATAGGGGATAATGTATGAAAAAGATAATTTATATCGCTTTGATCTTTGTAGCTGGACTACTTGCTATTTTCTTCTTTGGAAAACAAATGATCATAAAAGAAAATACCAATAAACCAACACTGGAGTTAACAGTTTATACGGTTTCTTCTAGTGATACAGAAAAATGGAATAAAGTGAGACAAGTAGAAACAGAAGAGGCCACATACTTCATAACTGTGAAAGAAGTAGCGTCTTCAGAAGAAGTGTTTTCAAACATCATTGCAAATGGAGCTGCTATGGGGTTCGGAGTTCGTGAAGAAGAAGTGAAGCAATTTAATAATAATTTAGGAGACACTATAGAGGACTCTAAGCATAATAAACTCATTGAAATAGAATTTTTTTACTTTTTTTCTACTGATGACGAGGGATTCGTAGTAGCAAATTTTGACTACGGTAAAGAAGAGTTGAATTCTCAGAAAAAAAGATATAAAAGAGTTATATAAAAAAATTATATGAATCTTTTAAAGAAAAAAAGTAAGTGATTGCGATTTATTTGCCTGTTTTGATCGAAAAAAAGTCAATTTTTTTAATCCTAGTATCTTATCTTGATGATCGCGCTTTTTTTAGTTGATAAAACTTACAAATAGTCCTGAAGAAGACAATGACATTCAGTTTACTTATTTGCATCGTGTGTATACAAAGTTAGGTTCATAGCACCATCAATTTATGTTTATCAATAATTGAGCAGTTGTTGCTTCATTTGATATTTCAGAGGTTCAGTACCAGTATTTTTATGAAAGAATCACTTTCTCATGTCATGCTTTATAATTACAGTAACAAAGAACACATAGAAAATCCTGATAATGTTTACAGGTTATAACATAAATCGGTTGAGTTTGGAAGTAATTCTGTTCTGTTATATTCTAACAACTCATGAATATTAAATGATTAGTTTATTTGTTGACAGTATCCCAAGTCAAATGTTTCTATAGGAAAAATTCTCATACTGGTTGCCCTAGATTTCATCCAACTATGTTTATGAAGATGCACTGTTGACTTATGCTCTTCAAGTGTTATCTGTAAGTAAATTCGTTCTAATTAACTGTGATAATGTAGAGTAAAGATTGTTTTTTTCCTGCGAAGAGTTCATATTTGAGGCAAACAAGCCATTTAAACAGAGTTAGGATTCACTTTCATGACTATGAATTTCACAAAATTAGTCAAGAATCCAGCCTCTAAAAATATCTATTATTCAAAAACCACACAGTATTTCTTTCTTCTTGATGGAATTCAAGACTGAAATCACTGTGTGGTTTTATTTTAAAGCTAGTTTTTACCCAGCATCATTTTTTTCTCTTAAATACTAAACAACTGTCCGAATAGATAGGTAACTCCCATAGTCAACAAACCGATACAAAGGTTACGGATCATGGCTGTTTTTGTTGGGGCTTTCCCGAGTTTGGCACTGGTGTAGCCGGTAACTAATAGAGAAATCGCGACGATAACAACAGTAGCAGGGATTCGGTAGTCACTTGGAAAGATTGTAACGGAAAGCATTGGTGGTAAACTACCAAGAACAAAAGCGATGAAGCTAGATGCTGCAGCATGCCAAGGATTTGTAAACTCTTCATACTCGATTCCGTATTTTTCCTCAACCAAAGCCTTGAGTGGATTTTTCAAAAAGGCTTTGTTGGTTAGTAGTTGAGCAGATGTTTCACACTCACCATTTTGAAGATAAGCTGCATAGAGGGATTTTTTAGCAGCATCCAAATCCTTATCTAAAAGAAGTTGTTCGCGGGCTACAGCGGCCTCCTCAGTGTCTTTCTGAGTGGATACAGATACATACTCGCCACCAGCCATAGAAAAGGCACCAGCAAGAATTGCGGCTAATCCTGAGAGGAAAATAATCCAGATATTGCTTGTTGCACTGGCAACCCCGATAACAACTCCAGCGATGGAAATGATCCCGTCATTGGCTCCGAGCACACCAGCACGCAAGATATTTAAACGCCCTGCAAAGTTTGAATCAATTTCATGTGTAATTTCTGTCATAGTCTTCTCCTTCATATTTATTATAAAGTATGAGAGAAGTGAAAACAAACATTTTAAACTATCTGAAAAAAGTTCTATAATTCTAATAAACGATTGCTATTTTTCTCAATCAGGCATAGCCATAGCTATTGCTTATGCCCATATATAACAAAGTTGTATTTGTAACCTAGTGAAATAGGTGATACAATGAACTTAATGAAATCTTTGGAGGTCTGATGATGACTCGTGAATTTAAATTTGAAACTCTGCAATTGCATGCAGGACAAGTGGTAGATGCTACTACCAAATCTCGTGCTGTACCAATTTACCAAACAACATCTTTTGTATTTGAAGATACACAAGAAGGTGCAGAACTGTTTGCACTTCAGAAGGCTGGTAATATCTATACTCGTATCACTAACCCAACAACTTCAGCCTTTGAAGAGCGTATTGCAGCTCTTGAAGGTGGTGTTGGTGCTCTTGCCACAGCATCTGGGATGGCAGCTCTTACTTATACTATCCTTGGACTTGCTCATGCAGGAGACCACGTTGTTGCAGCTTCAACTATCTATGGTGGGACCTTTAACCTTTTGAAAGAAACCCTTCCTCGATACGGAATCACAACAACTTTTGTTGATATTGATAATCTAGAAGAGGTAGAAGCAGCGATTAAAGACAATACCAAACTTGTCTTGATTGAAACCTTTGGGAAATCCAGTCATCAACATTCCTGATATCGAAAAAAATTGCTGAAATTGCTCATAAACATCAGATTCCTTTGGTTGCAGACAATACCTTTGCAACACCATATCTCATCAATGTCTTTTTCTCACGGTGTAGATATCGCAGTCCACTCGGCTACTAAGTTTATCGGTGGTCATGGTACAACAATCGGTGGTGTTATCGTTGATAGTGGGAAGTTTGACTGGGCAGCTTCAGGGAAATTCCCTCAATTAGTCGAAGAAGATCCAAGTTACCACAATATCAGCTATACTCGTGATGTTGGTGCTGCAGCTTTTATCGTTGCTGCTCGTGTTCAATTGCTTCGCGATATGGGAGCTGCCCTTTCACCATTTAACTCATTCTTGCTTTTGCAAGGTCTTGAAACACTTTCTCTACGTGTTGAACGCCATGTTCAAAATGCTGAAAAAATCGTTGATTTCCTTGTGAACCATCCAAAGGTTGAAAAAGTTAACTATCCAAAATTAGCTGATAGCCCTTACCATGCCTTGGCGGAGAAATATTTACCAAAAAGGTGTTGGTTCAATCTTTACTTTCCACGTTAAAGGTGGAGAAGCAGAAGCACGTAAGGTGATTGACAACTTGGAAATCTTTTTCAAACTTAGCCAATGTAGCAGATGCTAAATCATTGGTAGTTCATCCCGCAACTACAACACATGCTCAGTTGTCTGACTCTGATCTAGAAGCAGCAGGAGTAACTAAAAATCAAATCCGCCTTTCTATCGGTCTTGAAAATGTCGATGATTTGATTGAAGATTTGCGACTAGCTCTTGAAAAAAATCTAAAAAAACAACAAGTTTTTTTATCGAATTATAAATCCTTCTCACGAATAATTAAGTGAGGAGGATTTTTTTATGTATAGTATTTCTTTTCAAGAAGATTCGCTCTTGCCTAGGGAACGCTTGGTAGCAGAAGGAGTAGAGAATTTGAGTAATCAGGAGTTACTAGCCATTTTTGTTACGAACAGGGACTCGTCAATCTACTGTTTTTTTGAAATCGCACAAAAAGTATTGAATCAATTAAATTGCTTAACTGATTTGAAAAAAATGACCTTGCAAGAACTACAGAGTTTATCAGGTATCGGTAGAGTAAAAGCTATTGAATTGCAAGCCATGATTGAATTAGGCCATCGTATTCATAAACAAGAAACCATTGAGGCAGAGAGCATTCTTAGTAGTCAAAGACTGGCTAAAAAGATGCAAGCTGAACTGGGAGATAAAAAAACAAGAGCACCTGGTGGCGCTCTATCTGAATACTCAAAAATCAAATCATTCATCAGCAAACCATTTTTATCGGCTCAGCTACTAGAAGTATTGCTGAACCACGGGAAATTCTCCACTATGCTTTGAAGCATATGGCAACATCTGTGATTCTGGTTCACAATCACCCTTCTGGTGCTGTCATGCCAAGTAGAAATGATGACCATGTTACGAAGCTTGTTAAAGAAGCTTGCGAATTAATGGGTTTGGTCTTATTGGATCATCTTATCGTCTCACATTCCGATTATTTTAGTTACCGTGAGAAGACGGATCTGAGTGTAAAAAAACCTGTATATGATACAGGTTTTACAATTCATTGACGACATAGTCGAAAAGTGTTTTATCTTTGGGACGATTTTCAAAGAGAAATTCTGGATGCCATTGAACACCGAGGTAAGGGAAACCATCCGTTGTTGTAACAGCCTCGATAATTCCATCTTTAGGATCATGAGCTACAACCTTGAGATTTGGAGCTAGGTCCTTAATACTCTGATGGTGGAAAGAGTTGATATGGGAGATTTCTCCATAGATTTCTCGAAGAATAGTATCAGGCTCAGTGACTAAACGTTGAGTTGTATACTCGGCTGAAGTATCCTGCCAATGGTCTTCAATATCTTGATAAAGAGTTCCTCCCATAGCCACATTAAAGAGCTGGGTGCCTCGACAAACAGAAAAAATGGGTTTCTTCTGTTTAATGGCTTCTTTTATAAGAGCTAGCTCAAAAATATCGCGTTGAAGGTGATAGTCATCACTATCGATCTTTTTAGGCTCACCATAGAACTTTGGATCGACATTTTGTCCACCAGTTAAAAATGAGTTTATCAATCAAGCCAATGTAGTAACTAGCCATTTCTTGATCACCAATTGGTAGGATAATGGGAATTCCCCCAGCTTCCTTGACTCCTTCAACAAAGCCTTTCGCAGCATAGCTCATCATAAGCTCATCATCAGGATGAGCTTTTTCGTTTCCTGTAATCCCAATAACTGGTTTTTTTCATAAATGCTTTCGCTTTCTAATCCTCTTTTCTCATGAAATAGAGGAGAGTTTGCAATTCACTAGTTAAATCTACATACTGAGCTACCACATCTTTTTGGTAGTTGGAGATGAACGGGTGAAAAGCTTAAAATTCCTTTAATACCTGCTTCGACAAGGAGATTAGCTACTTCTTGTGATTTGACACTCGGAACTGTTAAGATTGCAGTTTTAACATCTGCATTCTTTTATTTTATCCTTGATTTGGGAAATTCCATAAATTGGGATTCCATCAGGAGTTTTTGTCCCAACTTCAGGATGATCATCCAAATCAAAAAGCCATAATGATTTTTCATTTTGTTTCGTTCGTGGAAACGGTAGTGAAGGAGAGCGTGCCCCATATTACCAATACCCACCAACATAACATTTGTAATAGAATTATCATTTAGAAGATCAGCAAAAAAACGTCATTAGTTTTTTTGACATCGTAGCTAAATCCACGGCGACCAAGTTCACCAAAGTAGGAAAAAAATCTCGTCTAACAGTAGCAGAGTCAATACCAATGGCCTCGGCAATTTGTTTTTGAGTTGGCTCTTTCAATTTTTTTCTGCATGAAATCTTTTAAAGATACGATAATAAAGAGAAAGTCTCTTTGCTGTTGCTTTTTGGAATAGCAGACTGTTTTTTTCTTTCACAAAATCACAACCTTTCTAAATACTATTTTATAGAAAGATTGTGAAAAAAATCAACAAAAATAAGAAAAAAACTAAGAAAAAAATCTTAGTTTATCTTCGTAAAATCATAGTGAGATAGAAAACGATAGAGATTTCCCAGAAGCCCCTGATAGATTTCTTTTTCCATTATAGGTCAGAGAAGTAATGACAGTAGTATCTGGAAGAGTCACACAGCCTGAAAGTGATAGCATGAGTGCTTCATAATCTTCGTATTCTAAAAACGCGATCGACTTGATAGGTGTCTTTGTAAGTTAATCGAAACATAATTGCCTTCTATCTTTCACTTTTAGTAAAGACATCACGTTCAACAAGACTATCCATCAAGAAGTAAAATTTCTCTTGGTGGATATGAGTTTCTTCTGACTTAAAGATATCGACTAAACGTAGACCGAATTTATCAGTGATGTTGATTTTTTTGCACCTGTTAAGTCTTTTGTTGATGATAATTTTAAGTTGGAAACCTTCCCCACTATTTGGAACTTTTTCAAGAAGACGTGTTAGTTCATAGTTACCAACCTTAGTTTCAAAAAAAGTGTTATCTTTTAGAGTGAACTTTTTGACGGTTGGGCTAAGTGTGTAATCATAACGGCAATTTTTAAGACTAATGGTTTTTTCGAATGCCATTGAGTTAACCTCCAATGATTTCTTTTAGAGTTTGTGCGAGAGTGATTATTTCTTGCTCTGTATTTTTGAGGTGAAATGCTGACGCGAACGGATTCGTGTAAGCGAGGAGAGTCTTCACCGTAGAAAGCCTGAAGAACATGACTAACCTGAACGACACCTGCAGTACAAGCAGAGCCAGTTGAAATAGAAATACCTTCAAGATCTAGACGAAGGAGTAGTAGATCATTACGTTGACCTGGGAATCCAATATTAAGGACATAAGGTAGCTGGTCTTTCCCTTGATTGAGATAATAGTCTGTGTCAGCCATTTCCTTTAAGAATGTTTCTTTTAGTTTTTGAACCTTTTTAAAGTTTTTGTTCTTGGTTTTCAAGATCATCATTTAGAGCTGCTACCATTCCCACAATGGCCGGAAGATTTTTCTGTTCCTGCTCTTTTTTTCTGCTCTTGATCGCCACCATGAAGGTAGGAGTCAAAATCTGTAGATGCAGCATAGAGAAAACCAACTCCTTTTGGACCATAAAATTTGTGTGCAGAAGCGCTAAGAAAATCAATTCCCAATTTTTCGGGAAGAATCTCAAATTTACCAACTGCCTGAACCGCATCGACATGATAGACGGCTGGATGATTTTTTAGAACTTCACCAATTTTAGCAATAGGTAAAAGTGTACCAGTTTCATTGTTTGCAAACATAGTAGAAACAAGAATGGTATCTTCACGCAGTGCATTTTTTTGACCTGGTCTGCAGTAATTTCTTGATTTTTCAGGCTGTAAAAATAGTCACTTCAAAACCGAAATTTTTCAACCAAGTATTTGATGGGTTCTAGAACAGCATGGTGCTCAATCGCAGTAGTGATAATGTGCTTTCCACGATTTTGATGACGAAGGCAGTAGCCGATGATAGCAGTATTATTGCTTTCAGTACCACCAGTGGTAAAGAATATATGTTGTGGCTTTGTTCCTAGTAAACTTGCTAGTTCTTGACGAGCTTCTCGTAATAGTTTACCTGCTTGGCGCCCATGTCCATGAATACTAGAAGGGTTGCCATAAGTTTCTTGCATGACTTGAGTCATTGCTGAGATAGCTACTGAAGACATCGGAGTCGTTGCAGCATTATCCAAATAAATCAAAAAAACTCACCTAATTTCTATTTAAATAGTGGACTAACTGGTTTTCTTTCATGAATACGAACCATAGCATCACCAATCAATTCGCTAGCAGTGATATATTGTACGTTTTTAGGTTTTCTACTTTCTGTCAATACAGAATCTGTAACCAGGATTTCCTTGATATTAGTTGCATCTAACAACTCCGCAGCACCATTAACGAATAATCCATGACTGGATACAGCGTAGATTTCAGTAGCACCATCGCGTTCCAAAATTTTAGCAGCTTCAGAGAAGGTGCGGCCAGTGTTCAGAATGTCATCGATCAAGATTGCCTTTTTACCTTCGACATCACCGATGATGTAACCTTGACTGCGTTCAGAATCATCTTGTGCATAATCAATGATGGCAATTGGAGCATCAAGATATTCAGCAAGACTACGAGCACGTTTTACACCAGAGTTTTTAGGACTAACAACAACCACATCGGAACCAGTCAAACCTTTATCGCAGTAATGTTTTTGCAAAAAAAGTGGGATAGTATAGAGGTTATCTACAGGAATGTCAAAGAATCCTTGAACCTGAACGGCATGGAGGTCAAGAGTCAATACACGACTAACTCCTGCTTTCACCAACATATTTGCAAACCAATTTTGCAGTAAGTGGTTCGCGCGAAGAAGCGATACGGTCTTGGCGAGCGTAGCCGAAGTATGGAAGTACAACGTTAATGGTATTAGCACTAGCACGAACACAAGCATCAACCATAATCAAGAGTTCCATCAAGTGGTTATTTACTGGATAACTAGTTGATTGGATGATATAAACATCATATCCACGAACACTTTCTTCGATGTTAACTTGGATTTCACCATCTGAAAATTGGCGTGAAGATACTTTTTCCAAGTGGAACACCTGCAGCATCTGCGATTCTTTGAGCAATTTCCTGGTTGGAAGATAGTGCGAAAAAGTTTCATGTTTTTTTGTATCTGACATCGATAAACCGTCCTCTTTAAACTAAGTGAATCGCTTGTAGTAAAAACACTTTTTAGTGATAAACGCTCTCTACAACAGATTCTATTATTTTTTTCATCCCTTTTATTTTTATCAAAAAAAGAAGATTATTTCAGTATTTTTTTCATATTTTCTATAAAACGAACCAATTTCGAAGGAGCTTTTTTTGTAATGGATTTCATTGACTTGTAAAAATTCTTGGAAATCAAGGCTACCTTGCTTACCATCTTCTACTTCTAATTCAAGCTCATAGTCAACAATATCAAAGTATTCGCTTTGATCAAGAGCCATGAGTCCGATAGGAGTTTCCTTTTCGTAACGAACAGTAGTTAGGCAACCTAAAACTACCCAGCCACTGGTTGAAAGTCCACGGCTAGTCAATTCGTCAGAAATCATTCCTTGTGGAAGTTTACATTCTTTAAGACAATGGTTTGCTTCCTCAAGGCTTAGATCTTGATTGTATTCCATGTTTCCAACTTTTTTGTGGAATTTTTTTATGGTCAATTCAGCGCTATTTTTCAAAAGTACGAATGCGCATAGCAATTTTATGCTTACGAAGGTAAAAAAATCAGGCGTGTCTAGGTAGTAATTTTTTTGTGTAATAGGTGTGACTCCTGAAAAGTGAGTTTGCAATTTTTTATATTCATCCTGGTTTAGGAGTGTTTTTCATTTCAATTTCTAAATGTTTCATTTTTTTAACTTTTTTCCTTATCTTTGAAAGCGATTATATGGTATAATAAGCATTGTATTTATTGTATAAGATTTTTTTCATAGAAAAATCAAAAAGCTAGATAAATCGAAGTGTATAGAGAATTGGATGAAAAAAAGATATATGATTACAGAATGGGAAGAATTTTTTTAGATCCTTACATTCAGGCTGTCGGAGAGCTGAAGATAAAACTCCGAGGTATTCGAAAACAATACCGCAAACAAAATAAACATTCTCCAATTGAGTTTGTAACTGGTCGAGTCAAACCAATCGAAAGTATAAAAAGAAAAAAATGGCTCGTCGAGGGATTGGATACAATACGCTGGAACAGGATTTACAAGATATTGCAGGTTTACGCGTCATGGTTCAATTTGTAGATGATGTGAGCGAGGTAGTTGCCATCCTTCGTAAGAGGCAAGACATGAGAGTGGTTCAAGAACGTGACTACATCACTCATCGAAAGACTTCAGGCTATCGTTCTTACCATTTGATTATTGAGTATACTGTTGACACAATCAAGGGTGCAAGAACGATTCTGGTGGAGATTCAGATTCGTACCTTGGCTATGAATTTCTGGGCTACCATTGAGCATTCTCTCAATTATAAATATCAAGGCGATTTTCCAGAAGAAATTAAGAAACGCTTGGAAATTACAGCAAGGATATCCCACCAATTGGATGAAGAAATGAGTAAAATTCGTGATGATATCCAGGAAGCACAGGCACTCTTTGATCCATTGTATAGAAAGTTAAATGACGGGGTAGGTAATAGTGACGATACCGATGAAGAATACAGGTAAACGAATTGATCTAATCGCTAATCGCAAACCTCAAAGTCAAAGAGTCTTATATGAATTAAGAGATCGACTTAAAAAGAATAACTTTATATTAAATGATAAACATCCCGATATCGTGATTTCCATAGGTGGGGATGGGATGCTTTTGTCTGCTTTTCACAAGTATGAAGACCAGCTGGATAAGGTTCGCTTCGTTGGTGTTCACACAGGTCATTTAGGCTTCTATACGGATTATCGTGATTTTTGAACTAGATCAATTGCTTACAAATTTACAGTTGGATACTGGGGCTCGTGTGTCTTACCCACTGTTAAATGTAAAGATATTTTTGGAAAATGGAGAAGTGAAAATTTTCCGAGCTTTGAATGAGGCTAGCATTCGGAGAGCTGATAGGACTATGGTTGCCGATATTATCATTAACCAAGTGCCATTTGAACGTTTTAGAGGAGATGGCCTGACGGTATCGACGCCAACTGGCAGTACAGCCTATAATAAATCTCTTGGTGGAGCTGTTCTACATCCTACCATCGAAGCCCTTCAATTGACAGAAATTGCGAGTCTCAACAATCGCGTCTATAGAACCTTAGGTTCTTCTATCATTGTGCCTAAGAAGGATAAGATAGAATTGATACCAACTCGTAATGACTATCATACGATTTCTGTTGACAATAGCATTTATTCTTACCGTAATATTGAAAGAATAGAATACCAGATAGACCATCATAAGATTCATTTTGTAGCAACACCAAGCCATACTAGTTTTTGGAATCGTGTCAAAGATGCCTTTATTGGTGAGGTGGATGAATGAGGTTTGAATTTATTGCTGACGAACACGTCAAGGTAAAGACTTTTCTGAAAAAGCATGAAGTCTCGAAAGGATTGCTTGCCAAAATCAAGTTTCGAGGCGGAGATATTCGCGTAAACGGTCATCCACAAAATGCAACCTATCTCTTAGATATAGGGGATGTGGTTGTCATCTACATTCCTCCTGAGGAAGGTTTCGAGACACTGGAAGCCATTGATTATCCACTGGATATTCTGTTTGAAGATGATCATTTCTTGATTTTAAACAAACCCTTTGGTGTGGCCTCGATTCCTAGTGTCAATCATTCCAATACCATCGCTAACTTTATCAAGGGCTATTATGTGAATCAGAACTACGAAAATCAACAGGTCCACATTGTAACCAGACTAGATCGAGATACTTCGGGCCTCATGCTTTTTGCTAAACACGGGTATGCCCATGCTAGACTAGATAAGCAGTTGCAGAAGAAAGCTATTGAGAAGCGTTATTTTGCTTTAGTTAAAGGAGATGGGTTTCTGGAGCCGCAAGGTGAAATCATTGCACCGATTGCTCGAGATGAAGATTCCATAATCACTAGACGAGTGGCAAAAGGTGGTAAATATGCCCATACCTCCTATCGTATAGTGGAGTCTTATGACAATATTTATCTAGTTGATATTCGCCTACATACGGGAAGGACCCACCAGATTCGTGTCCATTTCTCTCATATTGGTTTCCCTTTGCTTGGCGATGACCTATATGGTGGTAGTCTTAAACATGGCATAGAGCGTCAAGCTCTACATTGCCATTACTTATCGTTTTATCATCCTTTTCTTGAAGAGCAGTTGGAGATGGAAAGTCCACTGCCGGATGATTTTAAGAATCTTATAACTCAGTTATCAAATAATAATTTATCTTAAAAGGAGTAAAAACTCATGGAAGTTTTTGAAAGTTTAAAAGCCAACCTAGTTGGTAAAAAAATGCACGTATTGTTTTTGCCTGAAGGTGAAGAACCACGTATTCTTCAAGCTACAAAACGCATCGTAAAAAGAAACAGAAGTTATTCCTGTCCTACTTGGAAATCCTGATAAAATTAAAAATCTATCTTGAAATCGAAGGAATCATGGATGGTTATGAAGTAATCGATCCTGCACATTACCCTCAATTTGAAGACATGGTAGCATCTCTTGTAGAACGTCGTAAAGGAAAAATGACTGAAGAAGAAGCTCGCGAAATATTGGTTAAAGACGTGAACTATTTTTGGTGTTATGTTGGTATACATGGGCTTGGTAGATGGAATGGTTTCAGGAGCTATTCACTCTACTGCGGCAACTGTTCGTCCAGCCCTTCAAATCATTAAAACACGCCCAAATGTTAGTCGTACTTCAGGTGCCTTCCTTATGGTTCGTGGCACTGAGCGTTACCTATTTGGTGACTGTGCCATCAATATCAATCCTGATGCTGAAGCATTGGCAGAGATTGCGATTAACTCTGCCATCACAGCTAAGATGTTCGGTATCGAACCAAAAATTGCAATGCTAAGCTATTCAACTAAAGGTTCTGGTTTTGGTGAAAGCGTAGATAAAGTTGTTGAAGCAACTAAGATTGCTCATGATCTTCGTCCTGACCTTGAAATTGATGGGGAATTGCAATTCGATGCTGCCTTCGTTCCGGAAACAGCTGCTCTTAAAGCACCAGGAAGTAAGGTTGCTGGACAAGCAAACGTCTTTATCTTCCCAGGTATTGAAGCAGGGAATATTGGTTACAAGATGGCAGAACGTCTCGGTGGCTTTGCAGCGGTTGGTCCAGTATTGCAAGGTTTGAACAAACCAGTTAATGACCTTTCTCGTGGATGTAATTCAGACGACGTCTTCAAACTTACTCTTATTACAGCAGCCCAAGCTGTACACCAATAAAATACAAGATAGCTCCTTTTCTGTTAAAGGAGCTTTTTCAAGTAGGAAAGATTAAAGAGATTCTTATGCTTTTGTCCTAGCTTTTTGGGCTAGTTAGCTCTAAGTTTTAATTCTTCAATTTCTTTATCTTTCAAATACAGAAAAGGATTTTATAGATTGAAATACAAATTTCTATTCTTCGACCTCGACCACACCTTACTTGATTTTGATGCTGCAGAAGATATTGCCTTATCGCAACTCCTAAAAGAAGAAGGAGTAGTGGATATACAAGCCTATAAAGATTACTATGTACCAATGAACAAGGCTCTTTGGAAGGATTTGGAACAGAAAAAAATTACAAAGGCTGAGTTAATTAACACACGTTTTGCAAAATTGTTTGCTCACTTTGTCATTGAAAAAGATGGGGCTTACTTAGCAGAGCGCTACCAGTTTTTTTCCTATCAAAAACAAGGACAGACTTTCCCAGGTGTCGAAGATTTATTAAAAAAATTGATAAGTAAGGGCTATGAACTCTATGCTGCGACAAATGGAATCACCTATATTCAGACAGGTCGTTTGGAACAATCTGGAATTGCACCATATTTCAAGGAAATTTTTCATATCAGAACAGCTCCATACGCAAAAAAACCAGATGCTGAATTTTTATGAAAAAAAATTGGAGCTCGAATCCCTAACTTTGATAAAAAAATCAGACCCTTATGATTGGTGATTCTTTGTCAGCTGATATTCAAGGTGGAAATAATGCTGGCATCGATACCATCTGGTACAATCCTCATCATCTGGAAAATAAGACACAAGCTCAGCCAACTTATGAAGTCGACTCTTATCAGGCTCTGCTTGATTGCTTGGGGCTCCTTTAAAAATCACAAAAATATAAAAAAATTCTAGAAAAACCTGGAGCATGGAGTGCAAGAAATTTAGGTATTTTTTTGAAAACGTTTTATTTTTTTGATACAATAAAAACATACTAGGATATAATGACAAAAAAATATTGTGATTGTCATCTACCGTTAAGTTGTATCTGGATATCAAATTGGTAGTACAGTTAATCAAGCAGGTATTAAAAAGAAGCATCTAAACTAGTCAATAAATTATCTATACATCTGTTTGAATGTCTTAAATTGGTATAAAAAGCTATATAGGAGCAAATCAGTATGATATTAAAAAGTAATAAAAGAACCATAAACTTCATGTTGATGTTAATAAGTACTTGTTGCTGCCTTATTTGTCTAAGTGCCTGTCAGTCAAATAAGGTAAATTCGGTAGATGATTATAAAATGGCTATCTGGGATAGCGATAAAAATAGCTGTCTTTGATGATTATGATTTAAATGAGTTCAAAGATAATATATCTAGAAAAGAAAAATATATCTATTGGGCAGAAAGTTTTTCGGAAGCAGGATCCTATTCAACTGCAAAAACAAAAGATACCTCAGGTCTAAAAAGATATGTATCTAGAATTAATAAGGAAAATTTAAGTGAAACATTTAAATTGGCAGAAGGGAATGATGCATACGCATCTATAACAGATGGGGATTATTTATATGCAACTGCTGTCTTTACAGATAGAATTGAATTTTATAAATATGATAATAATTTAGAGGTTGTCACTAATGTTACCGTGAAAAATGATGGTCAGCTAAATGCCAGTCAACAGTTTGTTATTGTAGATAATTATTTATACTTACTTGTAACCACATTGGATTTATCTACTCAAATTACTAATGTAGAAATTTGGAAAATGGATAAAGAGTTTAACATCGTCGAAAAAGTATAATCTTGACGAAACATCAGCATATATGAGAATGGTTAATGTAGGTGATGTCTTGTATATTGTGGAAGCACTTAGTGGGCGTAATTCTGATGGGGAATATAAGTCAGGAAATAAATTATTGGTTTTTTGATTTAAAAAGTCAGAGTAAGAATTATATCGATATTCCTGAAAAAGTATCCAACAAATATTCACTATGATGCTAAAAAAATAACCAATTGATTATAGAGAATGAGGGATTGTATAATGGCGAATTTTTCCTTTACTACAGTCAATCTAGACAATTTAGAAAAAAAGATATTATTCATCTGGAAGGCTTTTAGTACAGAGCGATATATTGCACCGTATTTTTACATTTAAAGACAACATCTATTATTTTTTTATTTAATGATTCTCTGGTTAAATATGATATTGTTGATAAGAAACAAACAGTTATCAGTTTAGAAAATTATAAGATAAAAGATGCCCATTATTTGATTGTTAAATAGTTTATTTATTGGGTGAAAGTCAAATAATAGAAATTTAATCTTTAAGATGTGCTTAAGTATAGTTTTTAATAATCTCTCCTTTTCGCTAGAAAATGGGAGATTTGATTTAGTTTGTTGTCAGTATAGATTTACAAGGTATTTGAAAAAGTCCTGCAAGGAAAAAAAATTTGAAAGAGATCATGATAGTTTTTTTGTAATGATTAGTTATCTTTCTGATTATTCTGAATAATAGATTCTTTGCATAACTTTACAAAATATTTAGAACTGTTTAAAAGTAGATAGGAGTCTTGAAATTATGGGAACATGGGATGCAACGATTTTTGGAAATGACACCTCCTTAGATATTAAAGAAGAATTCTTCGAGAGATACAATCAAGGAGAAGAGGCAAATACAATCAAAAATGACTTGACGTCGGATTTATACGATGACGATATGTATGATGTCTTGTTCGCCTTAGCACACTGTTTATGGGAAGTTGGGCAATTAGATGACGAATTCTTGCTTGAAATTAAAGAAATCATTCTCAACAAAGAGGATTTAGAACTTGCCCAAGAATTGGGTGCAGATAGTGAATTTTTAAAACAAAGAAGTGAAAATCTAGAAAAGTTTTTAGAAAAGATTAGTGTCAAAAAAGAAAATCCCAAAAAGAGAATTGCTCCGCCTGTTCCTGTAGAAAGCAAATATAGGAACGGTGCTGTGATGGTGTTTCAGTATGAGGATGGTAGCTACGGTACATTGATAGCAGTAGATGGAGCTTTCTTTGATAAAGGAAACCTATTATGCTTATCTGCAGACTGATATTAAAATGACCAGAAAACCCACTATGGAAGATGTACGATCAGCACGGATTCTCGATCCGAGTTTTCATAGTCACGAATACAATTCATTTCGTGACTCTAAGTATTACTACTCTTTTGTAAATTGTATTTCAGGCTATTTAAAAAGTACAGCAACTAAAAAATTTGAAAAATACAATGATTGTGTTTTTCAAATTATAGGCTATCTTTCAGATTGGGGGAGCTGCTGTAGCGCGGCTTCTGGAGGATTTGATTACTATAAACAAAAATCAAGTGATGAGTTTAAGATAAGCGTTGTAAAGGAATTGAATAAAAGATTTGATGAAAATCTTAATACTCGAACAGAATTGATTATTGATGAAATCGACAAAGAATTTATCCTTTCTAATGCTAGAAAAGGAGTTGAATAAAGGCTCTTTAGTACAAATTCTTTCTAAAAATTCTCAAATCTCAATAGATACTTTTAAAAGTGGTTTCGATAGCCACTTTTTTTGCTATAATAGAGGCAGTATTAACGAAGGAGTAGTAAATGATGTCTAGGCCAACTCTTTCTCTTTATGAACCGTTGTATTCACTAAAGGAAGTTGATCAAAATATCTGGATAGTAGACGGTGATTTGATACAAATGGATATGAAGGTCTTCAAACTTCCTTTTCAGACACGTATGACGGTGATTAAGTTAAATGATGGCAAACTTTGGATTCATTCTCCTATTGCGCCAAATGAGAAACTTTTTACTGAACTGGATGCTTTGGGCAAAGTCGCTTACCTGATTTCACCAAATAAGATTCACTACGCCTATATTGCAGATTGGAAACAAAGATATCCTCATGCGCAAGCATTGTCTAGTCCAGGAGTAGAAGAGAGAGCGAAAAGTCAGAAAGTCTGGGTTGTATTTGATGCTCCCTTAATAGATAAGGCTCCTGACTTATGGTCTGATGAGATTGATCAACTCATTTTTAAGGGAAGTTCAGTCATTGAAGAGGTGGTGTTTTTTCATAAATCAACAAAAACACTAATTGTAACAGATCTCATAGAGAACTTTGAACCGGAAAAGATAGCTAGTCCAATCCGAAGAAAATTCTATCGTTTAGCTCGTGTAACATCCCCTGATGGTCAAACTCCTATCGATTATCGGATGACTTTTTTAGGAAGACAAAGGGAAGCAAAGGTTTCCTTTTCCCGTATGTTAAACTGGAAACCGGATAAAATCATACTTGCACATGGTTTATGCTTTTTTAAAAATGGTACGGATGAATTAAGACGTGCTTTTAGATGGATACTATAAAGGAGAGAAAGATGCAACACTCATCTTGGCACGCCTTGATTAAAGAGCAATTACCTGAGGGTTATTTTGGGAAAATCAATCACTTTATGGAGCAGGTTTATGCTCAAGGAACTGTATATCCGCCAAAGGAAAAGGTTTTTCAGGCTCTTTTGACAACTCCTCTTGAAGAGGTTAAAGTGGTGATTCTTGGTCAGGATCCTTATCATGGTCCTGGTCAGGCTCAGGGTTTGAGTTTTTCTGTTCCAGATAATATCCCAGCACCTCCTTCTTTGCAAAATATTCTTAAAGAACTTGCTGATGATATTGGAGTTAAAGCATCCCATGATTTGACAGCTTGGGCTGAGCAGGGCGTTTTGCTTCTTAATGCTTGTCTTACAGTTCCGGCGGGAGAGGCCAACGGTCATGCTGGTCAAATATGGGAGCCTTTTACAGATGCTGTAATTAAGGTTGTCAATAATCTTGATAGACCAGTAGTATTTGTTCTCTGGGGTACTTATGCACGCAAGAAAAAATCATTGGTGACCAATCCTAAGCATCTGATTATTGAATCAGCTCACCCGAGTCCCCTTTCCGTTTACAGAGGATTTTGGGGTTCCAAGCCTTTTTCCAAGGCAAATGCATTCTTAAACAGAGACAGGACAAGAGCCGATTGATTGGCTTAGATAAGGAGAGAATATGCCCCAGTTAGCGACGATTTGCTACATTGATAATGGAAAAGAACTGCTCATGCTTCATCGCAATAAAAAGCCTAATGATGTCCATGAAGGAAAATGGATCGGTGTAGGTGGAAAGTTAGAGCGTGGAGAAACTCCACAAGAATGTGCTGCCCGCGAGATTTTAGAAGAAACAGGATTGAAAGCTAAGCCAGTTCTTAAAGGTGTAATCACCTTTCCTGAGTTCACACCAGACTTAGACTGGTACACCTATGTATTTAAAGTAACTGAGTTCGAAGGTGATTTGATTGACTGTAATGAAGGGACTTTAGAATGGGTTCCTTATGATGAGGTTTTAAGCAAACCGACCTGGGAAGGAGACCACACCTTCGTAGAGTGGCTTTTAGAAGATAAACCATTCTTTTCAGCAAAGTTTGTTTATGATGGCGATAAATTATTGGATACCCAAGTCGATTTCTACGAATAAAGGAGAAAGCAGATGTTACTAATAAAAAATGGTCGAGTAATGGATCCTAAGTCTGGTTTGGATCAAGTGTGTGATGTCTTGGTTGAAGACGGTAAAATTGTCAAAATTGCGTCTGAAATTAAGGAAGAAGGAGCAGAGGTGCTTGATGCAACTGGTCTTGTAGTTGCACCCGGTTTGGTGGATATCCATGTTCATTTCCGTGAACCTGGTCAAACTCATAAAGAAGACATTCATACAGGTGCACTAGCAGCAGCTGCAGGTGGTTTTACGACAGTTATCATGATGGCTAATACCAATCCAACCATCTCCGATGTTGAGACTTTGCAGGAAGTTCTTCAATCTGCGGCAAAGGAAAAATTAATGTTAAGTCTGTAGCAACGATTACCAAGAACTTTAATGGCCAAGACTTGACTGACTTTAAGGCGCTTTTAGAAGCTGGAGCCGTTGGTTTTTCAGATGATGGTATTCCTCTTGAAAGCAGTAAAGTGGTCAAGGAAGCTATGGAAGAGGCTAAAAAACTCAACACCTTTATCAGCTTACACGAGGAAGATCCTGGATTGAATGGAATTCTCGGTTTTAATGAAAACATTGCTAAAGAACACTTCCATATTTGTGGAGCAACTGGTGTAGCTGAGTATGCAATGATTGCTCGTGATGTCATGATTGCCTATGCAACCAAGGCTCGTGTTCATATTCAGCATTTGTCTAAAGAAGAAAGTGTTAAGGTTGTGGAGTTCGCTCAAGGTTTGGGTGCAAACGTAACTGCAGAAGTAGCACCGCAACATTTCTCTAAGACTGAAGCGCTTCTCTTGACTAAGGGAAGTAATGCTAAGATGAATCCACCACTTCGATTGGAGTCAGACCGCCGTGCAGTTATTGAAGGGCTCAAGTCAGGTGTCATTTCTGTCATTGCGACAGATCACGCGCCTCACCATGTAGACGAAAAGAATGTCGAGGATATCACCAAAGCTCCTTCAGGTATGACAGGACTGGAAACTTCATTGTCGCTCGGTTTAACTTACTTAGTCGAAGCTGGTGAGCTAAGCTTGATGGAATTATTAGAAAAAATGACAGTAAACCCAGCTAAATTGTATCATTTTGAAGCAGGTTATTTGGCTGAAAATGGTCCAGCTGATATTACCATTTTCGATGATAAAGCTGACCGAATTGTAGACACACATTTTGCTTCTAAAGCAGCTAATTCACCATTTATCGGTGAAACTTTAAAAGGGCAGGTAAAATACACTATTTGTAATGGACAGATTGTCTATAAATACTAGATGAAATACTGCTCTATAAAATTTAAATTTAGAGAGAGTCTGTATGTATCAAACCGATCATTTTAAAGACAAGTTCATTTTATTTCTTAAGATTTTCTTCCCTATTTTGGTTTATCAATTCGCAAATTATTCGGCTTCCTTTGTCGATACAACCATGACCGGCCAGTATAATACGATTGATTTAGCTGGTGTTTCAATGGCTACTAGCTTGTGGAATCCTTTCTTTACTTTTTTAACAGGTATTGTTTCTGCCTTAGTCCCTATAGTTGGCCATCATTTAGGACGTGGGAAAAAAGAAGAAGTGGCTTCTGATTTCTATCAGTTTCTTTATCTTTCGCTTGGCTTATCCATTTTTCTATTTGTTTTGGTTTTTCTGGTTGCTCCTCTAGTTCTTAATAATATGGGATTAGAAGCGGCGGTAGCAAATATAGCAGTTCGTTATCTATGGTTTTTAGCAATAGGGATTATTCCTCTCTTACTCTTTAGTGTTATTCGTTCGTTACTGGATGCACTTGGGTTAACAAGGTTGTCCATGTATTTGATGCTTTTATTACTCCCCCTCAATAGTGGTTTTAACTATTTATTGATTTATGGTGCCTTTGGTTTTCCTGAGTTGGGAGGAGCTGGAGCGGGACTTGGGACCTCTATGGCTTATTGGGCCTTGTTGGGTATATCTATACTAGTCCTTCTTAAACAAAAAAAATTAAAAGAACTACATTTAGAAAGACGATTACCTTTTGATAAAAATAAAATAAAAGAAGCGATAAAACTGGGGTTACCTATTGGTGGAACTGTATTTGCAGAAGTTGCTATTTTTTCAGCTGTCGGCTTGATTATGGCGAAGTTTTCATCATTGATAATAGCTAGTCATCAGTCTGCCATGAACTTTTCATCTCTCATGTACGCTTTTCCTATGAGTATTTCAACAGCAATGGCTATTGTTGTTTCTTACGAAGTTGGTGCTAAACGTCTAGAGGATGCTAAGAAATACATAAAAATCGGACGTCTATCAGCTATGGGATTCGCAATTTTAACACTTTCTTTTCTGTATGTTTTTAGAGAAAATGTTGCCAGTCTCTATGGTCATGATCCAGAGTTCGTTCAACTAACTGCTAGTTTTATGACCTATAGCTTATTTTTCCAGTTAGCTGATACATTTGCAGCACCATTACAAGGGATTTTACGAGGCTACAAAGATACTGTCATACCTTTCTACCTTGGTCTCCTTGGATACTGGGGAGTTGCTATCCCTCTTGGTTTGTTTCTAGATTATTCAACAAATCTCGATGCTTATTCATATTGGATAGGTCTTATCGTAAGTTTAGTTGTCAGCGGATTACTCTATCAGTGGCGTTTACAAGTTATTATGAAAAGATTCAAATAATTTGTTGAAAATATCCATGGAAATCAGTTTGTGAAATTGCTATTTTACGTAAAGAAAAGTCTTGATTTCATTGACTTTTCTTTTTTTATATTGTGAAAAAATATCAAGCATAATCTTTGACTATAGTTAACCTATAAGTTAGAATAGAACTATAAGAAATTAAACTTAGAAAGGCAAGATTATGTCAACTTTAGATAAAAATCTTTTGCTTGAGATGTTCCGTAAGATGGAAGAAATTCGTCGTATGGATTTAAAAAAATTGCTCAATTAGTAAAAAAAGGAAAAGTGCCAGGTATGACGCACTTTTCTGTTGGTGAGGAAGCTGCAAACGTTGGGGCTATGTTAGCTCTAAACGAAGACGACCTCATAACATCGAACCACCGTGGTCACGGACAAGCCATTGCTAAAGGGAATCGACCTTAATGGTATGATGGCTGAAATCCTTGGTAAGTATACTGGAACTTGTAAAGGGTAAAGGTGGATCAATGCACATCGCCGACCTTGATGCAGGTAACCTTGGTGCTAATGGTATCGTAGGTGGTGGTATGGGGAATTGCAGTAGGTGCAGCCCTTACTCAACAAATGAAAAAAACACTGGTAAAATCGTTGTCTGCTTCTTTGGTGATGGAGCGACAAATGAAGGTGTATTCCACGAAGCTGTTAATATGGCTTCAATTTGGAATCTTCCAGTAATTTTCTACTGTATCAATAACGGTTATGGAATCTCTGCTGATATTAAGAAAATGACAAATGTCAAGCATATCCATGAGCGTAGTGCTGCTTACGGTATTCCTGGAATGTTTATCGAAGACGGTAACAATGTTATCGATGTCTACGAAGGATTTAAGAAAGCAGTTGACCATGTTCGTTCTGGTAAAGGTCCCTGTCTTGATCGAAAGTGTAACCTATCGTTGGCTTGGTCACTCATCATCAGACCCTGGTAAATATCGTACACGTGAAGAAGTCGATGAGTGGAAAGAAAAAGATCCAATCGAGAAACCTTCGCAAGTACCTTGTTGAAAATAAAATTGCTAGTGCAGAAGAACTTGAAGAAATTCAAGCTCAAGTCAAGGAAGCAGTGGAAGCATCTGTTAAGTTTGCAGAAGAAAGTCCATTTCCTCCACTAGAATCAGCTTTTGAAGATATTTACGCAGACTAAGGAGAAGTAGAGAAATATGGAAACAAAATTAATGTCTTTCCGCGATACCATTATCCTTGCAATGTCTGAGGAAATGCGTCGCGACGAAAATGTACTCTTGATGGGTGAAGATGTCGGTGTCTTTGGTGGAGACTTTGGTACATCTGTAGGTATGCTTGAAGAATTTGGACCAGAACGTGTTCGTGACTGTCCGATTTCCGAAGCAGCTATTTCTGGAGCAGCTGCTGGTGCTGCTATGACTGGACTTCGTCCAATCGTTGATATGACTTTCATGGACTTTTCTGTTATTGCCATGGATAATATCGTCAACCAAGCTGCTAAAACTCGTTACATGTTTGGTGGTAAAGGTCAAGTACCAATTACAATCCGCTGTGCCGCTGGTAACGGAGTAGGTTCTGCAGCTCAGCACTCACAATCATTGGAATCTTGGTTTACTCATATCCCAGGATTGAAGGTTGTAGCTCCAGGTACACCAGCTGATATGAAGGGACTTCTTAAGTCTTCTATCCGTGACAACAACCCTGTTATCATTCTTGAATACAAATCAGAATTTAACCAAAAAGGTGAAGTTCCTGTTGATCCAGACTATACTATCCCACTTGGTGTCGGAGAAATCAAACGCGAAGGAACTGATGTAACTGTAGTAACATACGGTAAAATGCTTCGTCGTGTCATGCAAGCAGCTGAAGAATTGGCTGAAGAAGGGATCTCAGTAGAAGTAGTAGACCCACGTACATTGGTTCCACTTGATAAAGACATCATCATTAACTCTGTCAAGAAAACAGGAAAAGTAGTTCTTGTCAACGATGCCCACAAGACAAGTGGATTTATCGGTGAAATTTCAGCTATTATCTCAGAATCAGAAGCATTCGATTATTTAGATGCACCTATTCGCCGTTGTGCAGGTGAAGATGTACCGATGCCTTACGCACAAAACCTTGAAAATGCAATGATTCCAACAGTTGAAAGCATCAAAGATGCAATCCGTAAAACTCACAACAAACAATAATACATAAAATAAATTATGTAAACAAATCGGACGAGAAGCTTTGTATCTAATAGATGCAAAGTTCTCTACGCCCTTGATATCTTAGATTAGAGCACGGGCTAAAAGCTCGGAAAAAAGATAAATCTCCTTGACTTCATCGAAGTCTACGTTGATTTCCTATTTTTCGGTCGCTTTTAAACGCCCTTTGCATCATGTAATTGAATTCGGACGGAGGTCTGTGAAAAAAAGATAGATTTCCTTGTGTTCATCGAACACATCGTCAATCTCCTATTTTTTCATTGCCCTCTTCGTCCTTAATATCTTAGTATAGAATAGGAGAGGTCATGGCTGATGATAAGCTAAGAGCGACTCCTGCAGCTAGAAAATTAGCGGATGATTTAGGAATTAATCTCTACGATATTTCTGGCTCAGGCGCAAACGGTCGTGTCCACAAAGAAGACGTGGAAACATTTAAAGACACTAATGTGGTTCGCATTTCACCACTTGCAAAACGAATTGCCCTTGAACATAACATTGCATGGCAGGAAATCCAAGGAACTGGTCATCGTGGCAAGATTATGAAGAAGGATGTTTTAGCTTTCCTTCCTGAAAATATTGAAAACGATACGATTAAGTCACCTTCTCAGATTGAAAAAGTGGAAGAAGTTCCAGATAACGTAACTCCTTATGGGGAAATCGAGCGTATTCCAATGACACCAATGCGTAAGGTTATTGCTCAACGTATGGTTGAATCTTACTTGACTGCACCAACCTTCACGCTTAACTATGATGTCGATATGTCTGAATTGCTTGCCCTTCGTAAGAAAGTCCTTGATCCAATCATGGAAGCAACTGGTAAGAAAATTACCGTTACAGACCTACTTTCACTTGCAGTTGTTAAGACTCTTATGAAACACCCATACATCAATGCGTCATTAACTGAAGATGGTAAGACAATTATCACTCACAACTATGTCAACCTTGCGATGGCTGTAGGAATGGATAATGGTTTGATGACGCCAGTTGTTTATAATGCTGAAAAATTGAGTTTGTCTGAGTTGGTAGTTGCCTTTAAAGATGTTATCGGACGTACTTTGGATGGTAAACTAGCTCCTAGCGAGTTGCAAAATTCAACCTTCACCATTAGTAACTTGGGAATGTTTGGTGTTCAATCGTTTGGTCCAATCATTAACCAACCGAACTCAGCAATCCTTGGGGTTAGCTCAACAATTGAGAAACCAGTTGTAGTAAATGGTGAAATCGTGATTCGTCCAATTATGAGTCTTGGTTTAACAATTGACCACCGTGTCGTAGATGGTATGGCTGGTGCTAAGTTTATGAAAGACTTGAAAGCTTTAATTGAAAACCCAATCTCAATGTTGGTTTAAAGTATTTGTTTTAGAAATATAGATAGAGGAAGTAAGATATGGCCTTAGAAGTAATTATGCCAAAAGCCGGCGTGGATATGACAGAAGGACAAATCGTCCAATGGAATAAAAAAGTCGGAGAATTTGTAAAAGAAGGAGAAATCCTTTTGGAAATCATGACTGACAAAGTCAGCATGGAATTGGAAGCAGAAGAAGACGGTTACTTGATCGCTATCCTGAAAGGGGACGGCGAGACTGTTCCTGTTACTGAAGTTATCGGTTATCTTGGTGAAGAAGGGGAAAATATCCCAACAGCTGGAGCAGCTGCACCAGAAGCTAGCCCAGCACCTGCAGCAAGTGCTTCGAACGATGATGGTAAGAGCGATGATGCTTATGATATCGTTGTTATTGGTGGTGGACCTGCTGGTTATGTTTCTGCCATTAAAGCAGCTCAATTAGGTGGTAAGGTTGCTCTTGTTGAGAAATCTGAACTTGGTGGAACTTGTTTGAACCGTGGATGTATCCCAACTAAGACTTACCTTCACAACGCTGAAATCATCGAGAATATCGGTCATGCAGCAAATCGTGGTATCGTAATTGAAAACCCTAATTTCACAGTTGATATGGACAAACTTTTAGAAACAAAATCTAAAGTTGTCAATACCCTTGTAGGTGGTGTTGCAGGACTTCTTCGTAGCTATGGAGTTGATGTTCATAAAGGTATCGGTACTATTACTAAAGATAAGAATGTCTTGGTAAATGGTTCTGAATTGCTTGAAACTAAGAAGATCATCCTTGCTGGTGGTTCAAAAGTAAGCAAGATTAACGTTCCTGGTATGGAATCATCTCTTGTAATGACTAGTGATGACATCCTTGAAATGAATGAAGTACCAGAAAGCCTTGTGATCATTGGTGGTGGAGTTGTCGGTATCGAGCTTGGTCAAGCCTTCATGACATTTGGTTCAAAAGTTACTGTTATCGAAATGATGGATCGCATTGTCCCAGCAATGGACGCAGAAGTATCTAAAAACCTCCGTTTGATTCTTGAGCGTAAAGGTATGACTATCTTGACAGGTACTAAACTTCAAGAAATTATTGAAGAAGATGGCAAACTTCGTATCAAAGTTGAAGGAAAAGATGATATCATCGCAAATAAAGCACTTCTTTCAATCGGTCGTGTTCCAGACCTTGAAGGAATCGGAGAAGTTGAGTTTGAGTTAGACCGTGGTCGTATCAAGGTTAACGAGTACATGGAAACTTCTGTTCCTGGTATCTATGCACCAGGTGATATCAACGGTACTAAGATGTTGGCTCACGCTGCCTTCCGTATGGGTGAAGTAGCTGCTGAAAATGCCCTTAAAGGAACCACGCTGTTGCCAAATTGAACTTGACTCCTGCAGCTATCTATACACTTCCAGAAGTAGCAGCAGTTGGTTTGACTGAAGAACAAGCTCGTGAGAAATATGATGTCCAAATCGGTAAATTCAACTTTGCCGCAAACGGACGTGCCATTGCATCAGATGCAGCTCAAGGATTTGTTAAAGTCATTGCAGACAAGAAATATGGTGAAATCCTTGGTGTTCATATCATTGGTCCTGCTGCTGCAGAGTTGATCAATGAAGCGTCAAGCATCATCGAAATGGAAATCACTGTTGAAGAAATGCTTAAGACAATCCACGGACACCCAACATACTCTGAAGTTATGTACGAAGCATTTGCGGATGTTCTTGGAATGGCTATCCATTCACCTAAGAAAAAATAAAAATAGATAGACTAGACTGGAATTGTTTTCCAGTCTCTATCGTATTAGAAGGTATCTTATGAAATACATTATCAATCATTCAAACGACACTGCCTTTAATATTGCTTTAGAGGAGTACGCTTTTAAACATCTTCTTGATGAAGATCAAATCTTCCTTCTTTGGATCAACAAACCATCTATTATTGTAGGACGTCACCAAAATACCATCGAAGAAATTAACCGTGACTATGTTCGTGAAAATGGTATTGAAGTAGTCCGTCGGATCAGTGGTGGTGGAGCTGTTTACCATGATTTGAACAACCTTAACTATACCATCATTTCAAAAGAAGATGAAAACAAGGCCTTTGACTTCAAGAGCTTCTCTACTCCAGTTATCAATACTTTGGCTGAACTTGGTGTTAAAGCTGAATTTACAGGCCGTAACGACTTGGAAATAGACGGTAAGAAATTCTGTGGAAATGCACAAGCCTATATCAATGGCCGTATCATGCACCATGGTTGTCTTCTCTTTGACGTGGATTTGTCAGTCCTAGCTAACGCACTTAAAGTGTCTAAAGATAAGTTTGAATCAAAAGGGGTTAAATCAGTCCGTGCTCGAGTAACGAATATCATCGATGAGTTGCCAGAAAAAATTACTGTTGAAGAATTCCGTGATTTACTCTTGGAATACATGAAAAAAGAATACCCTGAGATGACTGAGTATGTGTTCTCAGATGAAGAATTGGCTGAAATCAATCGCATCAAAGAAACTAAGTTTGGAACTTGGGACTGGAACTATGGGAAATCACCTGAATACAATGTCCGTCGTGGAACTAAATTCCCTAGCGGAAAGGTTGAAATCTTTGCTAATGTTATTGAGTCAAAAATTCAAGACATCAAGATTTACGGTGACTTTTTCGGTATCGAAGATGTTGCAGCAGTAGAAGATGTCCTTCGTGGTGTCAAATACGAACGTGAAGATGTCCTCAAAGCCCTTCATACCATTAACTTAGGTCGTTACTTCGCAGGAATCACTGCAGAAGAAATTGCTGAAGCTGTTGTTGAATAAAGTAAAAGATATCCATGTTAAATGGATATCTTTTATCTTAGACTTGATATTCAAAAATAATGATAGTAGAATAAAGAGGAAATCTGAACAAAAAAGGGGATCATATTCGATGATGAAAATTCCAATGGAAAAACTTGGTCTATTTGAACAGTTAGATCGTATAGTAGTGGCTTTTTTTAGCAAGCAACAACCTTCAAGTCCATATGATTTGAATATCAGTATTACACAAGAACACCTTGACCAGAAAAAGCAAGAGCTAGAACCATTAGGCTACCAAGCTGTCCAACTACCATTAGGAATGGCTTTAGATAATATCATTCAGCAACCTCATTATCAAAACTTAATCCTTGGTGGGCTTGCTCCCGACGAAATTATAGTCAGCAAAGAAGAATTAATGCCTTTGAAAGATATTGTGGACAGTTTTTGTATTATGTACGCTGTAGCGAATAACAGACTGGAAAATAGTAAGGCTTATGAATTAATGAAAGATAAGACGGTTTATTTCATTGGTAAACTATTTACAGATATTCCAAAAGCCGGTGATGAAATTGCTTATTTAGGAATTGATCGAATAGCGAGCGATGGTACACCATATGAAGCTGTTAAATGCTTTCTAACGGAAGAGAGTGCAGAGAAATTCAATGATGAAAAAAGACCGGTCACCCCTGCAAACTTGGCCTATCTAAAATCATTCTGGGGAAAACCAGTTATTATTGAGCCACACCGTAATTATTGGCTTGAATTTTTATAGAAAGAATAAAAGAGCGTAAGATTCCATAAAAAATCCTACGCTCTTTTTCTAATACTAAAATATTACATAATTTATATTATGTATTTTATAAACTATCCAAGGCATTTTTCTGTTCGTCATTAACGATATGCGTATACAAGTCCGTTACCTGCGTGCTTGCATGTCCTAGTTGATGACTTACCAAAACTTGGGATTTGGTTGCATCATATAGACGCGTTGCAAGTGTATGGCGTAGTTTGTGGGGAGTTACGCGGACTTTAAAGTCTTCTGAATACTTGGCCACCATCTTCTCAACACTAGAAGCATCAATCCGATTCGGAACGCCTCGATACATAGTCAGAAAGAGGGCTGTATCGGTCTTTTCAGTCTTATAACGTTTGTCTCGAATAGCAAGATATTGCTCTAAATAAGGCTTAGCAAAGGCAGCAACATTAACTGAGTCTCTTTTCCCACCTTTTCGAGTGACGTCAATCACCATCATCTTAAGATTGAGATCTCGAAGATCTAGGTTAACTGCCTCAGAGAGACGGACACCAGAGGCAAGAAGAAGTGCAATAATGGCTAAATCTCGCTCCTTATTCTTGTTAAAGGACGATAAGGCTCGATTTGAGAGAGTTTTAGGGTATTCCTCATCTATATAATTCAAAAATCCCTCTGTTTCATCACCTAAAAAGAGCTTTTGCTTGATATTTTCAGCTCGCGCAGCCAAGGTTTCTTTCTTTTTCTTGGTAGCAACCTTCTTCATAACATTGCGATAGAAATAAGGTTCACCTTGTTCATTTTCAACCTCCTCAGTCAAATACTTATAAAGGCTAGAAAGTGCAGAAAGTGTACGGTTAATGGTTGTTTGAGAGACACCATTTTTAGTTGTATTAGCATTTAGTAAAGGACGTTCACGTAAGTAAAGGATAAAGGATTCCATGTCTTTCTTTGTCATGTGCTCCAAAACCTCTAAAGGAATATTGGCCATGGTGTCAGCATCCGATATACCAGATTCTAAGACCCAAGTAAAAAATCGATCATATTCCTTTAAGTATTCGTATAAGGTCGTAAAACTATATGGAACGGCCAGTTTTGATTGGTAATATTCTAGAACATACCAGGGCATGACTTGTTTAAGTTTATCAATACGTTCTAACAAAATCTCGCGTTTCATGTTTTTCTCCAAATCTTTCTATACTAGTAGTATAGCATAGTCAGATATATTTTTCAAGAAAATTATAGTTTTTCGGAAAGATGTTATAGGGGAGATTTAGGAATAGATAACTTATAACAAATAACCAAAAATTTTTTTGGAGCTAATTATTCTTGATTATGTACTTTATTTAAGTGAATACTGAAAATTTTTCAATTGTACATTTTGACAATATAAAAACACTTTATATTACTTAAAAGTGTTCTTATTTTTTTATATCTTTTTTAAACTGTATAAAATGTTCTTGCTTTCTTCTGTAACCTTTGCAAATCGAACATGCCTTTTTATTTCGTTTTCTTTACGCCATTCTTTCTTTAACTTGAATTTTATAACGATGTTCTGGATTTTACTGACATATCCACCATACAGACATATTACTCAACTCTGTGATTTCAGTTGGATTTGCTATTAGAAGGTTATTTAAATAATCCCGCTCAAACAACTGAATTAAATTTGTTTTTTGCGATAAAATGATGCGCACGTTTAGAATAAAACAAGTATTAAACTTACTACAATTTTAACATAGCGGAAAAGAGGTGTAAAGAATAAATACTCTGAAAAGCTTGTATACATTTTTGATTCGTTCACAAGTATGTAAATATTGTAAAACAATTTCAAAATGTGGTAGACTAGATATGAATTCTGATGGACGATAATTAGGTCAGAGAAAAGGTTACAGATGGAAAAATTAGTTTTTATCGGAATGCTAGTGTTCTTGGCATTTGTGTTTATTGGAATATTGTTTTGGCTGCGTTTTAGAATGAAGAACACCTTTGAGAACGGTGTTCCAGTGTACGATGCCCCAGCAAATAATCAGACTAGGACGAGTAAGCTAAGCGTAGGAGAGTATGCAGTGCACATAGTTTTAATACTAATTAGCGCTGTAATTGCCTTTAAGGTCATGGGCATGTTCCCTCATGGGGGGGCGGCGCCAATTGGTGCTGCTATAATCACGCCTTCTATAATGTCGCTTTTCAATGCACGAAGGAGAACCGGGAAATCTTGGATGGGTATCGTTGCAGTGCTTATGATATTCGTGTTTTTGATGTTTGTATATATAATTATAGGTCTACCTGATAACGCAGCTCCACTTAAAATTGACGGAACTGAAATTCATCTTACAGAGACTAAGATTTCGGATTTGATGGATAAGGGGTATGATATATATGTATCAAATGGTAAACAGGACTACCCCGAGTATGATGAGCTTTTGACATCGGGAAGCTATACTAAATACCAAGGAGCTGGGGTTAGCGTGCCAAACGGCTTTAAGTCATATGACTCAGCAGTTACGCGATCTACCTATCTTCTTGTAAAGAAGAATGTAGTTCTCGGATGTATAGGTGTTTACGGAGATAAGAGGAAGAGTACGGAACTGAAGGACTGTGTAGTTACGCAGGTTTGCTTCGATTCTGAGTGCACAGCTGTTGCCAAAAAATATGGAATTTCATATAATATAGATGGTATAGATTTGCTAAAGAAACTTGACGAAAACGAGTTCACGAAAGTATTTGGGAAAAAAATATGGCTGACTCCAAGCGAGCCAAGAGATGAATATTTGGGTCATTATGGCGTGCAGTGGGGCGCAGGTAACAATGAATTCTTTTGGAATCATTACTTTATGAATTTAGACCTTGATTCGAATAATGATATAGTTAATTTTAATTTTAGTTCTAATATTGCAGCAGAGCGATAGAAGAATTTGTAGGGATAATTAGGCAAAATGAAAAAGAAAAAAGTACTAAGTAAGACAAAGTATGCTATTTATCTTCTAGTGGTCCACCTTATATGCATACTTTTCACTATAAGCAAAATAGTGATACCTTCATGGGGTCACTGGTTAGAGACGACACGCTTTCTTTGGACAAGCTTTCCTACCTATGTATGCGTGTTAATAGCCGTTTTCCCAATGATATGCTTTTGGCCATATTCAATTAGTGCAGATTTTAAGCCGGGTACAGCAAAGACCTTGCTTGCGACTTTTGGTCTAATAGTAGGTAACGTGACTCTGATTTTGATATATACGACTATTTTGCACAAGGTATTATAGGTATAAAAAAATCCCTATAAAGGGATTTTTTTATTGCTTCAAGTAGCTCGTCATATTCTTCAAATGCTGGAACCTCTGGTTGCTCCTTCTTGATTGATTCGGTGCTTCTAAACAAGAATCCTTGTGGGTGTCTCCTTGAAAGAAGTCAATTTAATCGACGGTCAAGGCAGTTGATGACTTACTAGAAAATTGTACTCAACTCTATGTTTTAGCTGATTTAGCTTATCTTAGCTATGAACTCAGAGAACAGTTGAAACAGAAAGGTTACCATCTTTGGACGCCTTTACGTCAAAATATGGCAAGAGCTAAACAACATAATCATTGGAAACTAATGGCTATGAGACGGACTATTGAAACTCGATTTTCAGAACTTTGTGCTTTTTTTGATGTCGAACAAACACTAGCTAGAGGCTTAACAGGATTGCAGTTGAGAATGGAGCAAATTGTACTGACTTATAATCTGAGATACTTTGAGATTAGCTAGCACCACGAGTAAAAATCTATATCTTACTATCAATAAGACCTTAAATGAGTAGCAAAAAATGTACAATTGAACCACTACTTCTTCTGCTATTACTTGAGTAAAAAATGTACAAATCAATTTCTCAAACTTGATAATATGATGAACTATAAAACATACAAAATAACACTCTAAAAATAATGTACAAAAAAAAAATAAAGTACACTGCTTAATGAGTGTACTTTATCCTTCTAATTCAGTTTTATCAATGGTTTAGCTCACGTTAAGTCAATTGTACATAAACTTTTAGTTTTTCTAAAAACGTCTAGATTCGCTAAGTGAATTATTGATCATTAATTTATTGACTGAAAAAGTTTCTAAAGCTACTACAGTTTATTAGAATACAATTTAAAAACTCGATACCATTATTTAAGAATCGAGTTTTGATTTATATGACTTGGTCTATCATTTTAATTACTAATCTTAGACAAACAATACGAAAGACATAATATAAGTTATGTAAAAAACTAATTCTACAACAACAAATCCTTTACTTTGCCAATTTCACTTTTTGGAATCACTAGGTGAATCATATCACCCAGATACATTCTGGTTGAGCCGTTAACTGTTTGGCTTTTGCCATTATGGACTTGTGTGGTGATGAGTACGTTGTGTGGTAAATTGAGTTCATGTACTTGCTTACCAGCTATCTTATCAGAAACTGGGATTTCTATAAGGGTAATTTCTCCATCATCAGTTGCTGATTCAGGTAACATTTTTTCTAGCATGGCTTCATAGACGGGCGCCCCTTTGAGCAGATCCATAACAATATAGGCAACTAGGGTCACCATACCTAAAGGCATGAGATTACGGATATCTCCGACCATCTCAGTCACAAGAATCATAGCTGTCAAAGGTGCTTTTGAGATAGCCCCAAAATACCCGCTCATTCCAAGAATCACAAAGATAGGGAATTGCTGCTGTGTAACGAGGCCAAGATTGACACAAATAACACCGACCAGAGCTCCAAGTAAGGATCCTAAAGCTAAAATAGGTAGGAAATTCCACCAGGCAGTCCACTTCCGTAACTAATCATGCTCCATATAAAGCGAATGATGAAGTAAATTAAGAGAATTTGGAAGCTAAAATCTTGTTCTGTTAAGGATAAGACAACCTGATTTCCTCCACCAAGTATTTGTGGTAGGAAGATTCCTACTGGAATGATAAGAAGAAAAGCTATAATAGGATGATAGGCCTTATCTAGATGAATTTTTTGACCGATCCAATCGTAAACTCTCCCGACATTCAGAACGGCTTTTTCATAAAGAAAACCTGAAAAACCAAGAAAAATCCCCATAACCAGATAAATCCAATACTGACTCAAACTCATAAGAGGGATATTATCAGGCATATCAAGCACAGGTGTTAAGCCAAAGATGAGAAGGGAAACAAAGTTTGCTACTAGACTAGCAGCCAAGGTAGAAACCCAGAAGAATCGTGAAAAATGGTGATAGACTTCTTCTACTACAAATAATAACCCCGCAATCGGTGCATTAAAGGCTGCAGCAAGTCCAGCAGCAGCTCCGCTAGCAATCAAAGAACGCTCCTCAACAGGGCTAGACTTGAGCCATTTAGCAATTCCTTTTCCTCCAGCGGCACCTAGCTGAATACTGGGACCTTCACGACCTAGCATAAGCCCACTTGCAATAGCCAAGATACCTAGAATGTATTTCTTCCAGAGGACACTCCACCAATTGAGAGACATGAGACCTTTTAACTCTGCCTCAACTTGAGGAATACCAGAACCTTTGATATCTTTTTCTGACCGTGTTAATTTGGCACTAAGTAAGCAAATCAGAATATAAAACAATAAAATAATCAATAGATTCCGTATTAGATTTTCTTGGTCTTGATATAGTCCTTGAACGATATGAAAGCCTTTTTCGATCAAAAATCGAAATGATCCTACAATAAGTCCTATGACTAATCCAACAATAATACCTCGCCCTACTTGAGCTAAGATCGTACTGGACGCAAAGGCGAATTCTTTCTTGGAACTAATTGTTTCCGACTGTTCTCCCATAATTTTCCCTCTCAATTCTTATCTTTACTTGACGCAACAAGTGTTTTAATCGGTTCAAAACTGGTGCGATGAATAGGTGTGACACCGTGCTTTTCAATTCCTTCTAGATGCTTAGCAGTTCCATAGCCAGCATTTTGAGCAAAATCATAGCCTGGAAATTCTTCGTCATAGTTAGCCATGATCTTATCTCTTGTAACCTTCGCAATGATAGATGCTGCCGCAATAGATAAGGAGTTGGCATCCCCTTTGATGATGGATGTTTGAGAAATCGGCAAGTCCAACTTCATAGCATCGATCAAAAGATGTTCTGGCTGAGGTTCAAGTTGTGAGATAGCTTCCTTCATGGCTAGTTTAGTCACTTCGTAGATATTGACTTGGTCAATGACATGATTGTCCATAATCCCAATACCGATTGCTAAAGCACTATCCTTAACGGCTTGAAAAATCTCCTCGTGTTTTTTCTTAGGAATTTTTTTGCTGTCATTTAAACCTTTAATTTTACAATTTTGAGGTAAAATTACTGCAGCAGCCACCACTGGACCAGCTAGTGGACCACGTCCAACCTCATCTACACCTGCAATTAGGTTAATCCCCTGAACGTAAAGTTCTTTTTTTCATATCGAAGCATAGCTTCTAAGCGAAGATTTTCATCCATTTCTGCTTGGATGGCCTTTTTACGCTTTTTCAATTTCCTTTTGGACACCTGAACGAGAATCTTTTTCAAATTCCTTAAATAAGGGACTATCAAGTTCAGTTATTTTTGCTAATTCTTCTTTGATTTCTTTAATCGTTGCCATTGAGATCATCCAATGTATCTAAGGTATAGTTACCAAGTTTTCCATCACGAACTTCTTTAACAAAGAGATTGTAAAAACGATCATAATCATCACGAAAACCAAGGATACGAGTCATATCCATAATGATTTCTGGTGCTTCATCGTCCAGATTCATTTGTTTAAAACGTTCTTGGAGCTTTTCAGGATAATGTGTTTTAAAGTAATTAAGCCCAAAAATCGTTACCTCATCCATTGGAAGTAACTGATCCTTGATAGCTCCCGTAAGTGCAAGTTTAAGGGCGACCGTTTCATCTTCAAATTTTGGCCAGAGAATCCCTGGAGTATCCAAAATTTCTAAATCCTTATTGGTTTTAAGCCATTGCTGGCCTTTTGTCACACCAGGCTTGTTTCCAACTACAGCAATTTTCTTACCTGCTAAACGGTTCATCAGAGTCGATTTACCAGCGTTTGGAATCCCGATAATCATGGTACGCAAGGTCTCAATTTGAATTCCACGTTCTTTTTGACGAGCAATCTTATCTGCCATGAGTTTCTTAGCAGCATCCGTTACTACTTTTACTGTTATTTGTTCCTTAGAGTTGATAGCAAGTGTCTGAATACCTTGTGATTCAAAGTGCTGACGCCACTCTTTTGTTAATGCTGGGTCTGCAAGGTCTGCTTTGTTTAGAATCAATAGCCTTGGTTTGTCCCCGATGATTTTAGTCAGCATCGGATTTTGACTAGACAAGGGCAAACGTGCATCTACTAAAACTGTCACAAAATCAACAAATTTTAAATTTTCCTGGACCTGACGTCGTGCTTTGGACATATGCCCAGGAAACCATTGAATAGTTGCCATTTTATTTCCTTTTCTTCATACAAACTTATTCTATAAAACATAGATGATTACTGACTATTTTACCATATTTTGGCTAATTTTGCAGATGAATGATGTCTTTAAAAAAGGGAAATCCCCCTTTACCATGAGGGAAAGAGGGATAACATTCTTATTGTTGAACAGCTTGCGCTGCTGTAATTAGAGTTAGTTTGTAAACATCGTCAGAGTTACATCCGCGAGAAAGGTCATTTACTGGTTTGTTAAGACCTTGCAAAACTGGTCCAACTGCAGCAAATCCACCTAGACGTTCTGCCATCTTGTAACCAATGTTACCTGCTTCAATACCAGGGAAGATAAAGACATTAGCTTGTCCAGCTACGTTGCTTCCAGGAGCTTTAAGAGCTCGCAGTTTCGGGAACAAAAGGCAGCATCAAATTGTAACTCACCATCAATTTCAAGGTCAGGACGCAAGTCGTGTGCGATTTTAGTAGCTTCAACTACCTTATCAACACTTTCGCCAAAAACCTGAGCCTTTAGTTGAATAGCTAAGCATAGCAATCTTAGGTTCAATACCAAACATTTTTTTAGCAGTGATAGCTGAGTTAATCGCGATTTCAGCTAGGGCTTCAGCATCTGGGTTGATGTTGATAGCACAGTCACCAAACAAGTAACGTTCACTACCACGAACCATGAGGAAGGCACCTGATGTACGGCTCACATTCGGACGAGTCTTAATGATTTGAAGAGCTGGACGAACTGTTGAAGCTGTAGAGTGAATAGCTCCTGAAACCATACCATCAACCAAGCCCATATAAACTAACATAACACCAAAGTAGTTAACATCGTTGATGAGTACTTCTCTCGCTTCTTCTTCTGTCATTTTTCCTTTACGACGTTCAACAAGTGAAGCTACCATATCTTCAAATTGAGGGTAATGTTCTGGATCAATGACTTCGTAACCCTCTGTAATTCCTTCGATTTCGAGATAGATTTTAATCTTTGTCAGGGTTTCCTAGGAGTACAGGGATAACTTCTGTTTCTTTAACCAAACGCTTCGTTGCTTGTAGGATACGTGGTTCTTCACCTTCAGGTAGAACGATGCGAGCATTTTTTTACCAACTAGGTTGGCTTTTCAAACTTTCAAAAACTTCCATGAGTTTTGACTCCTTTTAAGATAAATTATTATTTGATAACTGTGTAATAAGTGTGTCGAAATCATCCGGCAGTGGGCATTCTAGCTCTAACTGCTCTTCTAAGAAAGGATGATAGAACGATAAGTAATGGCAATGTAGAGCCTGGCGCTCGATGCCATGTTCTAAGCTTCCCCCATAAAGATCATCTCCAAGTAATGGAAAATCCAATATGCGAGAAATGAACCCGAATCTGGTGGGTTCTCCCGGTGTGGAGACGAATATCAACTAAGTGAATATTCCCATAAGATGCCACGATTTGATAGGACGTATGGGCATATTTTCCACCCTTTGCTACTCGTCGAGTGATGATAGAATCTTCATCTCGGGCTATTGGAGCGATGATTTCTCCCTGAGGTTCCAGATGACCATCTCCCTTGACTAAGGCATAATAACGCTTTTCAATAGCCTTTTTTTGCAACTGTTTATCTAATCTGGCATGCGCATAGCCGTGTTTAGCAAAAAGCATCAATCCAGAGGTATCTCTATCAAGCCGAGTCACAATATGAACCTGCTGATTCTCATAGTTTTGTTTTACATAGTAACCTTTGATAAAGTTGGCAATGGTATTGGAATGATTGACACTAGGGATTGAAGCGACTCCAAAGGGTTTGTTGATAATCAAGAAATGATCATCTTCAAATAGAATATCTAGAGGATAATCAATTGCTTCAAGTGTCTCGAATCCTTCCTCTGGCGGAATATCAATGACGACTTCATCTCCGATATCTAAGAGATAGGTTGCATTCTGCGGATGCCCGTTTACTCGAATATCACCACCTCGAAACTTAATCTTGGCAAGTAACCCTTTTGAAACTTCATGTTTTTTCAGAAAGGTTTTGACCTTGACATGTTCGTCGGCAATAAACTGAAACCTCATTCGTCCACCTCACCAATAAAGGCATCTTTGACACGATTCCAAAAACTGGTGTGGCTTGGCGTGGCTACAAAATGAATCTTGTGGTGATCAATCTGATACTCTATTTTCTCAATATTTCGGAAAGAATAAATACTATTATCGATTGAGATTGTGTGATAGTCATTTCGAGTTGGTATCAATTCAATCTTGTCTTTTTTAGGAACAATAATTGATGAACCAAGTGTGCGGTAGATTCTGTTGTTCAAACTAGCAATTTCAGCCAATTGTAGGGCCTCTATGGTCGGGTGCAGTACTGCTCCACCAAGTGATTTATTATAAGCAGTACTTCCAGTCGGCGTTGAAACGGTTAGGCCGTCACCACGAAAGCGTTCGAAGGGAACATGGTTAATAATGACATCAGCAACCATAGTTCGATCCGCTCGACGAATGCTAGCTTCATTTAGTGCTCGGAAAGACTTGACTTCACCATTTTCGAGAAATATTTTGACACTTAGGAGTGGATAAGACACTTGAGCACCGTTATCCAACTGTAAATTTGTAACCAATTGGTCCAACTCAAAATCACGATAATCCGTATAAAAACCTAAATGTCCTGTATGAACCCCAACAAAACGAACCTTATCCAGTTGGTTTTCATACTTATGAAAAGCAGACAACAACATCCCATCTCCACCAATAGAGACGACGATATCTGGATTTTTATCATTCAGGATAAAATTATTCTTTTTTAATCGTTCTTTTAACTCGAATAGAACTTTCTGACTCTGAGGCTTACGGTTGGCAATAAGGTCAATTCGTTTACCTGTATTCTTCATCGGTATCGTCACTGTTTCCTACCCCGTCATTTAACTTTCTGTGCAAAGGATCAAAGAGCGCTTGTGCTTCCTGGATATCAGCACGTATTTTACTCATTTCTTCGTCTAGCTGATGTGAAATTCTGGCTGTAATTTCAAGTCTTTCTTTGATTTCCTCTGGGAAATCTCCTTGATATTTATAATTGAGTGAATGTTCGATTGTAGCCCAAAAGTTCATAGCTAAGGTACGAATTTGAATCTCAACTAGAATGGTTTGCACCGTAAATCGTATCAACCATATACTCAATAATCACATGATAAGAACGATAACCCGATGCCTTTCGATGAGTAATGTAATCACGTTCTTGAACAACTCTCATATCCTGTCTTTTACGAAGGATAGAAACAACCTCGTTTACGTCGTCTACAAATTGAACCATGACACGTAAACCTGCAATATCTTGCAAATCCTGTTCAAGTGTGTCATAGCCAATACCCCGGCGTGCCATTTTTTCTTTGATACTTTCAATCGGTTTAACCCGACCCGTGACAAACTCGATTGGAGAATGTCGGTTTTGTTTTCTGTATTGTTTTCGGATTCCTCGGAGTTTTATTTTTAATTCTCCGACAGCTTGAATGTAAGGATCTAAAAATTCTTCCCATTCTGTAATCATATAACTCTTACGTCCAATTCTCTATGCAGTTTCATTTATTTAGTTTTTGATTTTCTCATGAAAATCATATACAATAAATACAATGCTTATTATACCATAAATCGCTTTCAAATATAAAGAAAAGGTTGTAAAAATGAAACATTTAGAAATAGAAATGAAAACACTTCTCAGTAAAGAAGAATATGATCGATTGCTAGCTCAATTTTCAGAAGTCACTCCTGTTACACAAAAAAATTACTACCTAGATACGCCTGATTTTTACCTTCGACATCATAAAATCGCTATGCGCATTCGTACGTTTCGATACAAGCGCCGAACTGACTATTAAGATTCCTCAAGAAGTCGGAAATATGGAATACAACCAAGACCTCACTCTTGAGGAGGCTAAAAATTGTCTTGCCCAATGTAAACTCCCTCAGGGGATGATTCTAGAAGAACTAACTAGCCGTGGACTTTCAACAAGTGGTTGGGTGGTTTTAGGTTGCCTAACTACTGTTCGTTTCGAAAAAGAAACAGCTATTGGACTCATGGCGCTTGACCAAAGCCAGCTACTTCGATATTGTAGATTATGAACTAGAGCTAGAAGTTGAGAAATGGTGACCAAGGAAGTCTTGATTTTCAGGAGTTTTTACAGGTAAATGAGATCCAATACAAGAAAGCACCTTCAAAATTAGTACGATTTATAGAAAATATGAAAAAAATACTGAAATAATCTTCTTTTTTTGATAAAATAGAAGAGATAAAAAATAATTGAATCTGCAAAAGAAAATACTTTACTTATAATTTGTTTTTTTCGCTGATTCACATAGTTTATAGAGGACGGTTTATCAATGTCAGATACAAAAAATATGAAGCTTTTTTCTCTTTCATCCAATCATGAAATTGCTCAAAAAATTGCAGATGCTGCAGGTGTCCCACTAGGAAAATTATCATCACGTCAATTCTCAGATGGTGAAATCCAAGTTAACATCGAAGAAAGTGTACGTGGGTATGATGTTTATATCATCCAGTCTACATCTTATCCTGTTAGCAATCATTTGATGGAACTTTTAATCACAGTTGATGCCTGTGTTCGTGCTAGCGCAAATACAATCAATGTTGTCATGCCTTATTTTGGTTATGCTCGTCAAGATCGTATTGCTTCTTCTCGAGAACCTCTTACAGCTAAACTTGTTGCAAATATGTTGGTAAAAGCTGGGGTTAGCCGTGTATTGACACTGGACCTTCATGCTGTTCAGGTACAAGGTTTCTTTGATATTCCTGTAGATAACCTCTATACAATTCCGCTATTTGCAAAACACTACATTGATAAAGGTTTAACTGGTCCAGATGTGGTTGTTGTCAGCCCTAAAAACTCAGGTGTAAAACGTGCTCGTAGCCTTGCTGAATACCTTGATGCTCCGATTGCTATCATTGACTATGCTCAAGATGATTCTGAACGTAGCCAAGGTTACATTATCGGAGAGGTTGAAGGTAAGAAAGCAATCTTAATCGATGACATTCTTAATACAGGCCGTACTTTCTCTGAAGCTGCTAAAATTTTGGAACGCGATGGTGCTACTGAAATCTACGCAGTATCCAGCCATGGTTTGTTCGTCAACGGTGCTGCAGAGTTGTTGGATGCAGCTAATATCAAGGAAGTCTTGGTTACAGATTCTGTATTGACAGAAAGTAAAAAACCTAAGAATGTACAATATATTACCGCAAGCGAACTAATTGGTGATGCCATGGTTCGTATTCATGAAAGAAAACCAGTTAGTCCACTATTTAAATTTAAATAGAAATTAGGTGAGTTTTTGATTTATTTAGATAATGCTGCTACGACACCCATGTCATCTGCAGCTATCTCAGCAATGACTCAAGTCATGCAGGAGACTTATGGCAATCCTTCTAGTATTCATGGTCATGGGCGTCAAGCAGGAAAATTATTACGTGAAGCCCGTCAAGAGTTAGCATGTTTACTAGGTACAAAGCCCCAACACATTTTCTTCACTTCTGGTGGTACAGAAAGTAATAATACAGCTATTATCGGCTACTGTCTTCGTCATCAAAATCGCGGAAAACACATTATTACTACTGCTATCGAGCATCACGCTGTGCTTGAACCAATTGAATATCTGGTGGAAAATTTTGGGTTTGAAGTGACTATTTTAAAACCCGACGACAATCAAGAAATCACTGCAGATCAAGTCAAAAATGCACTGCGTGAAGATACTATTCTCGTTTCAACTATGTATGTTAACAATGAAACAGGTACTCTTTTACCAATCGCTGAAATTGGTCAGATTTTAAAAGTCCATTCAGCAGCTTATCATGTAGATGCTGTTCAAGCTGTCGGGAAGCTAGAGATTCTTCCTGAAAAACTAGGAATAGATTTCCTCAGTGCTTCTGCTCATAAATTTCACGGTCCAAAGGGTATCGGTTTCCTATACGCTGCTTCTACAGATTTTGATCCTTACCTACATGGTGGAGATCAAGAACAGAAAAAAAGAGCAGGGACAGAAAACCTTCCCGCAATTATAGGTATGGTTGCAGCTCTTAAGGACGATATAGATCATCTAGAGGCTAACTTTAATAAAGTTCAAAAACTACAGAAAGTTTTTCTAACTGAAATGGCTGGATCAACCTATTATCTCAATCAAGGTAAAGAGCAACTCCCTTATGTCCTAAATATCGGATTTCCGGGACAACGCAACGATCTACTACTACTTCGTTTAGACCTTGAAGGTATTTCTATTTCAACAGGTTCTGCTTGTACAGCTGGTGTTGTTCAGGTCAGTCATGTTCTTCAAGCCTTCTACGGAGAAGAATCTCCTCGCTTACACGAGTCTGTACGCGTCAGCATTTCACCTCAAAATACAGAACAAGAAATGATAACTCTTGCTAAAACTCTTAAAAATATCATCGGAGGATAAACTTAATGGCATTTGAACAAACAATTAAACTTAAAAATTGTCGTTACGAATACACACTTAGTCCAACTGTTAAAAAATTTACGCTTAAAGATAATACTTTTTTTGAAACTAAAGTTGGGAACTATGAATTAACGCGTCTACTTGAAAAAGTTCCAAATAGCGGAGAAGGATTCCAACTTAAGATTATCATCAACAAAGACTTAACTGGTGTAAAAATCAATATCACTGATAAATTTGGTCTACGTTTAGTTGATATCTTCAAATCAGAAGAAACTCATATCCACCAAGAGAAATTCTACTTTTTGATGGATAGCCTGGTTGAACGTGGCGTATTTACAAAAAGCGAAAGATAGAAGGTCGTTATGTTTCGATTAACTTACAAGGACTCCTATAAAGTAGAGCGTGTGCAAGAATATGAAGACTATGAAGCTCTTATGCTCTCTCTATCGGGTTGTGTAACTCTCCCTGATACTACTCATATTACTTCATTAACACATGATGGAGTTGAAAATCTATCAAGGACTTCTAGGTAACCTCTACCGCTTTTTAAGAACTTACCACGAAACGAAGATAAACTAAGATTTTTCTTAGTTTTTTTTTCGTTATTGTTGCAATTTTCACAAGCTTTCTATAAAATAGTAGATAGAAAGGTTGTGATTTTGTGAAAGAAAAACAGTCTGCTATTCCTAAAAGCAACAGCAAAGAGACTTTCTCTCTATTACCGTATTTTTAAAAGATTTAATGCCGAGAAAATTGAAAGAGCTAATTCCAAACAAATTGCAGAAGCGATTGGAATTGATTCTGCCACTGTTCGTCGTGACTTCTCTTACTTTGGCGAACTTGGACGTCGTGGATTTGGCTATGATGTCAAAAAGCTCATGAACTTTTTCGCTGATCTTTTAAATGATAATTCTATTACCAATGTTATGCTTGTGGGTATTGGAAATATGGGGCATGCCCTCCTCCACTACCGCTTTCATGAGCGTAACAAAATGAAAATCATCATGGCTTTTTGACCCTAGATGATCATCCTGAGGTTGGTACCAAGACACCCGACGGTGTTCCAATCTATGGAATCTCTCAAATAAAGGACAAAATTAAGGATAGTGATGTTAAAACTGCTATTCTTACTGTTCCTAGTGTTAAATCTCAAGAAGTTGCGGAACTTTTGGTTGATGCTGGTATCAAAGGTATCCTCAGTTTTTCTCCTGTTCACCTACATCTTCCTAAAGACGTAGTTGTCCAGTATGTCGATCTTACTAGCGAACTTCAAACCCTCCTCTATTTCATGCGCAAAGAGGATTAGAAAGCGAATTGATTTATGAAAAAACCAGTTATTGGGATTACAGGAAACGAAAAAGCCCATCCAGACGATGAGCTTATGATGAGTTATGCTGCCAAAGGCTTTGTTGAAGGAGTTAAGGAAGCTGGAGGTATCCCCATTATCCTACCAATTGGTGATGAAGAAATGGCCGGTTACTACATTAGTTTAATTGATAAACTTATTTTAACTGGTGGACCAAAACGTTGACCCTAAATACTATGGTGAGCCCAAAAGCTATTGATAGCGACGATTACCACCTTCAACGTGATATTTTTGAGTTAGCCCTCATTAAAGAAGCAATCAAGCAAAAGAAACCTAATTTTTTCTGTCTGTCGTGGTACTCAACTCTTTAACGTAGCCATGGGTGGATCTCTTTATCAAGATATCGAAGATCATTGGCAAGATACTTCCGCTGAATACACCACTCAGCGACTTGTCACCGAACCAGATACTATTCTAAGAGAAATCTATGGAGAAATCTCTCATATCAATTCTTTCCACCATCAGAGCATCAAAGATTTAGCTCCTAATCTTAAGGTTGTAGCACATGATCCTAAAGATGGTATTATCGAAGCTGTTACAACTACGGACGGCTTCCCTTATCTTGGTGTTCAATGGCATCCTGAATTTCTCTTTGAAAATCGCCCCAAAGATAAAACACTTTCGACTATGTCGTCAATGAATTATAATTTCGATAAATTAGTTAATTAATTATGAATGAACTTACTCCCCCTTCTACTCATGACCTTTAGAGAGATTTAGAAGTTAATGTTTTCTCATCTGTCAAGAGCAAGGAAATTGACCATTTCTCAACCTATAAGGAAAAGAAAATAGAAGTTTATTGTCAACTTTCTAATCTATATAGTCTTTTAACGGCAGAAAGTTACCAATCATTTTCTAAGAATAAAGAGTATCTCGACAAACTCTCACTAAAAGACAAACAAAAAGAACTGAAAGAAATGTCTAAAAAGGCAAAACCATTTAGTAAACAGGCAGATGCTAAATTTAAAGGCAGATTTCGTTCTTCGCTTGTTTTTTACAGAGATATCTTGATCCACTCAAAAAAGTATTATAAAATTGAAGACTTCAATGCTATTATTGACTTTATCGTCCAAGAAAAGTTGTTGGTCCCTACAATTGATCCTCTTCCTAAAATTGATATGAACGAAGTAGAGTCCTATGCTTTACAAGCGATTGAGCAGGGTCCCCTAAACTTCAAAAAATAATCCTATATCAGGTCCGTCTTCTCGCGGTAACTAAAATAATCAGAATGAGAGACGATTAAATGGTCCAATAAGACCAATCCCATTAATTCGCAGGCTTCTTTAACAAGCTTCGTAACATGGTCATCATTGGGGCTAGGAACTACTGCTCCTGATGGATGATTATGAACCAGAATCACAGATGTTGCCATATGCTTCAAAGCGTAGTGGAGAATTTCTCTCGGTTCAGCAATGCTTCTCGTGGCAGAACCGATAAAAATAGTCTGCTGATGAATGATTTGATTTTGAGTATTCAGATAGAGCGCCACTAGGTGCTCTTGTTTTTTATCTCCAAGCTCAGACTGCATCTTTTTAGCTAATTTACGACTGCTAAGAATACTCTCCATTTTCACTGTTTCCCTTTTATGGATACGGTAGCCTAATTCAATAACGGCTTGTAATTCGATAGCCTTTACACGTCCAATACCCGATAGAGTCTGCAATTCCTGTAGACTCATTCTTTTGAGGTCAGTTAAACATGTCAGCTGATTTAAGACCCTCTGTGCTATTTCAAAAACATTGGCCTGTTTTGTGCCTGTCCTTAGTAATATTGCTAATAATTCTTGGTTGCTGAGCGCTTCTACCCCTTCTCTGACTAGTCTCTCTCTTGGTAAAAGTGAATCTTCTTGAAATGAAATACTATACATAAAAATCCTCCTCACTTTATTATTCGTGAGAAGGATGCTTAATTAGATAAACTAGTTATTTTTAGATTTTTTCAAGTGCAAGACGCAAATCTTCAATCAAATCATCGACATTTTCTAGTCCAATTGATAGACGGATTTGATTTTTAGTTACTCCTGCTGCTTCGAGATCAGAGTCAGACAATTGAGCATGCGTTGTAGTTGCTGGATGAACGACCAATGATTTGGCATCTGCCACATTGGCTAGGTTTGAAAAGATTTCTAAGCTATCAATCACCTTACGAGCTTCTGCTTCTCCGCCTTTAACGTGGAAGGTAAAGATTGAACCAACACCTTTTGGTAAATATTTCTCCGCCAAGGCATGGTAAGGGCTATCAGCTAATTTTGGATAATTGACTTTTTCAACTTTTGGATGGTTCACAAGGAAATCAACGATTTTCTCAGCATTTTGAACATGACGTTCAACACGGAGAGATAGTGTCTCAAGACCTTGTAGGAGCAAGAATGAGTTAAATGGTGAAAGGGCAGCTCCCATATCGCGAAGCAATTGCACGCGAGCAGCAACGATAAAGGCTGCAGCACCTACATCTCGAGTATAGCTTAAATTATGGTAGCTTGGATCTTCATTGACGAATTGAGGGAATTTCCCTGAAGCAGCCCAGTCAAATTTACCACTATCAACAATGACACCGCCAATAGTTGTACCGTGTCCACCGATAAATTTAGTTGCCGAGTGAACTGAGATATCTACACCGTGTGAAAAGACATTAATGAGATATGGTGTTGCAAATGTATTGTCAGAAACTAAAGGAATTTGGTGTTTATGAGCAATTTCGGCTATTTTTTCGATATCAGGAATGTTGATAACTGGATTACCCAAAGTTTCAATCAAAACAAGTTTTGTATTGTCTTTAATCGCTGCTTCCACCTCTTCTAAATGATCAATATCTACAAATGTTGTGGTAATTCCGTATCGAGGAAGGGTTTCTTTCAACAGGTTAAAGGTACCACCGTAGATAGTTGAAGCTGCAACAACATGATCACCTGCGTGAGCAAGTCCAAGGATAGTATAAGTAAGAGCTGCCATTCCAGAAGCTGTGGCCAGCGCACCTACACCGCCTTCTAGTGCTGCAATACGCTCTTCAAAGGCTGAAGTTGTTGGATTGGTAATACGAGTATAGATATTTCCAGCTTTTTGAAGGGCAAAAAGGTCTGCACCCTCCTGTGTATCTTCAAATACAAAAGATGTTGTTTGATAAATAGGGACAGCACGAGACTTGGTAGTAGCATCTACCACTTGCCCTGCATGCAATTGAAGAGTTTCAAATTTAAATTCACGAGTCATCATCAGACCTCCAAAGATTTCATTAAATTAATTGTATCATCTATGGCAGTCAGTTACAAATACAAATTTGTTATATATTAGCATAAGCAACAGCTATGGCATTTATTAGAATTGAAAAACTTTTTTCAGATAGTTTAAAAAGTTTGTATTCGCTATTCCTATACTTTATAATGGATATAAAGGAGAAGACTATGTCAGAAATTACACATGAAATTGATTCAAACTTCGCTGGTCGTTTAAATATTTTGCGTGCTGGTGTGCTCGGAGCCAATGACGGGATCATTTCCATCGCTGGAGTTGTTATCGGGGTTGCCAGTGCAACCAGCAATATCTGGATAATCTTTCTTTCAGGTTTGGCTGCCATCTTAGCGGGTGCCTTCTCTATGGCTGGAGGTGAATATGTTTCAGTATCTACTCAAAAAGACACTGAGGAAGCCGCTGTAGCCCGTGAACAATTACTTTTGGATAAGGATATCGAAGCCGCAAAGAAATCTCTTTATGCTGCTTATCTTCAAAATGGTGAGTGTGAAACTTCAGCTCAACTTTTAGTCAATAAAGCTTTTCTTAAAAATCCACTTAAAGCCTTAGTTGAAGAAAAATACGGAATCGAGTATGAAGAGTTTACAAATCCTTGGCATGCTGCAGCATCTAGCTTCATCGCTTTTGTTCTTGGTAGTCTACCACCAATGCTTTCCATTACTATCTTTCCAAGTGACTATCGCATCCCTGCTACTGTTTTTATCGTTGCGATTTCTCTATTGATTACAGGTTACACCAGTGCCAAACTCGGGAAAGCCCCAACTAAAACAGCCATGATTCGTAACCTTTGTATCGGTCTTTTGACCATGGGAGTGACCTATCTATTGGGTCAGTTGTTTAGCATTTAAAAAAGATACCGTACGGTATCTTTTTTGCTTAGTCATGCCTTAGTAACTTAAATATTAATTACTAAAGTTCTATATTGGTTAGATCTATATTCTTAGAAAGTTCTTCATTTATAAGTCTATAAATTAATCCTAATCAACTAATAAAATCTTCTAATTTTAACAATGAAAGTTCTTGAGATGAATACTGTTTATTATTATTTAATCGAACAGCTTGATTCATAATTAAATCTTCATATAAATTTCTTATAAAGCGACCATTTGAAAAATTTTCTACCTTAGTTTCTAATTCATCGGTAAAATAAGAAGATAATCTTTCTTTTAATTCGTCACTTAATTGATAGTCATCTTTTCTTGCCAATGTTTCGAGTATATCTATTAGTTCTGTAGAAGAATAGTTTTCAAAATTAATAAAATAATTAAATCGAGACCTCAGACCAGGATTAGATTCAAAGAAATGATTCATAGGCTCTGTATAACCAGCTACGATGACAATTAAATCATCCCTTGAATCCTCTAATGCTTTTGTGAGTTCAGTTAAACATTCTCTTCCATATGAATCGGTATTGTCATTTTCTGTTATACTATATGCTTCATCTATGAATAAAACGCCACCTTTTGCTTTTTCAATGACATTTTTAACTTTCAAAGCAGTTTGTCCCTGGTAACCCGCAATTAAATCTGTCCTAGAAACTTCGGTAAAATGTCCTTTAGATAAAAGTCCTAATTGGTAATACATTCGACCTACAATTCTTGCTACTGTTGTTTTACCAGTTCCAGGGTTCCCCATAAATGCCATATGTAATGTTCGTTTTGGTACTTTTAATCCTGATTCTTTCCTCTTGGCTTGAATCTTCTGGTAGATAACCAATCTACGTACTTCCTCTTTAACTTGTGTTAAACCAACTAACTGATTTAATTCATTCATAAGCTCATTTAAGGAAGAGCTTTTTTTATTATCTGCTTCTTTTTCGAATATTTCGGAAATATAAGAGTAACCCAGATAACAAGCTAAAGTATCAGATAATTCTTTTAGCATTGGAGTTAGCTTATTTTTTCTATGTACATGTTGAAGCTTATATATATGTTGATATAACTCAGATACTTTCTTAGTGTCAGAACGATCATTTATAATTTCATTAACTTTTTTGAAATAAAATTCGTCACCATCTATCTGACGCCGGCGATCTAATTTTTTTGCAGCTTCAATTAACTTGTCACGGGATGTACTCATAATTTACCTCAAAAACATAAATAGTAAAGCGATTATTAACATTCCAATAGATACTCCGGATATGATAAAAACTGTAAGGAGTCGACGAGAAATAAGTTTAATTTGTTCTTTACTTTCTTTCAACTCTTTTCTGAGTTCTTCAATTTCAGAAGTATGCGAGACTGGCTCCAAAGAAAGCGTGCTTACTGTATCCTCTAAGCTTACAATTCTATCGTCTAATATAGAAAGTCGCTTCTCATGTTCCTCAATGGTTTCTTTATGATTGTTTTCATTGAATTTTTCTTTAAATTGCTTTAGTACTTGGAGTGTAGATGCTTGCTTCTCGATTGTTTTATCAATACGAGCTTGTTCTTTCTGAATTTTCTTATTGGTATGTTCATTTGCAGCTACTGTAGTAACAATCGCTTGAATATAACCTTTATCTAGACCCTCTAAAGCTTTATAAACTTGACCAAATTCTTCTGTTAATTTCTGTTGATCTTCATAAAATCTTGAAATGTAATTTTGAACTTGCTCTACTAAAGTGTTAAACTCTTTACCAGTAACTCCATGCTCAACAAAATCAAGACCAAAACCAAAGAATTCTTCATGAGTTCTAACCTTATCAAAATACAAATCATCTCGACTTTGTTCAGCAAATTCTTTCAGGTGCTCTTTAGCTTCGTTGAAATCATATGGGCTAATATTTATTTCAAATTTTTCCTGTTCTTGCTTAATTACTTCTTGTTCCATATTTATCTCCCTAATCTAATAATTCTTGTAATAAACTATCAATCTCATCAAAGTCACTTTTATCGTCTCTTGTAGGTTCTGTAAAAATATCTGATAACTTTTCTTTCATTATTGAAGCAGCTATATCATGTCTTTCTTTAATAGTATTAATGATTGTATTTTTTTCAACTTCTAGTTTAATATTTTTTACATCTAACAATTGATCTTGAATGACTAGCATTTCATTTTTTTGATCAATCTTTTCAGAACTTAGCTCAGCAATTTGTTTCTCAACAATTTGCTGATCGATCATTTTTAATACAAAAGCGCCTGTTATACCAGCAACAGTAGCCCCCATAAATGTTCCAATAATACTAGCTAAAGAACCTAGAATAGGTATTTCTACTGCAAGTGGAGGTGCAATAGCAATGAGAGATTTTCCGATTGTTTCACCTAGAGCTACCCCTCCCGTGACAATTATACCCGCCGTTATTATTTTACCAAGTTCGAGAATAATAATATTAATATTTTTTGAACTATTTTCAGGGTTATTCAAATAATCAATAGCATCCTTTAGAGATGACCATCCCTGTTTCATAAATGTCCAAATCTTAAAAAACACTTCACCAACTGTTCCAAAAATAGAAGTCACAAGCATTGTTAAGATAGATTGCCCAACAATTAAAATATGTTTTGATAAATTTGAAACAAAAGTAGAGACAGCTTCTTTTAATTTTTCAAGGAATGAATTGAAATTCTTATGCTTTTCACCCAACCAAACTATAAATTTCTTGATTATTTCCTTTAAAAACTCTGATAAAAGTTGAAAAATTGCAACCTTTAATGCCTTTCCAGAAACTTTTAAAGCCTCATCGCGACGTGATTTTTTACCTGATTGAATAGCTTTTTCTTTATTCTCTTGTTTTCTTTTATGAAGTTCTTCTCTAGCCTCTCGATCATCTTTTTCTAACTGTTTTCTATCAATATTAAAACGTTCATCAGGCTTCAATCCATTCCTTTCAGAGTCCAAAAATTCTTTCATAGTTTTGTCCCCTTTAGACATGTTAGCAGAAGCATCTAAATCATGTAAATTTTTAGAACTATTAGCAAAATCTTTTACTTCCTCTTTAGAAAAAAATGTAGACATTTCAATATCATTCAATTGCTCCTTTATAGAAACTGTATGATCTTTATGAACTGCTCCTGAACCTTTGTCTCTTCCTTTGTCAAAAAACTCACGAGCATCACTTTTTAGAACTCTTTCTCCTTTTTTATTAGTAGTGAAGTTATCTTGCCATCTATCATATCTTTCTTGATAATTAACATCTCTGTTATGAGTCGCTACTTTACCTTTTTCAAAATTTTCAGCAGTTTGTATATGAGCTTCTTTTCTCAAATCTAGAGTTTGGCCATTGTTATCTTTAATAAACTCTTCACCTATTTGGGCAGCAAGTTGAAGTTGTACTTGTTCCCAAACAATATTTTCAATAGATTCTTGAAGATATTCATTATTTTGAAGTTTATCTCTATCAATATCAAGTTGATCGATGTGTTCTGCTATGTCTTTTAAGTTATCTTCTAAAGAACTCTCTAAATCAAGTAATTGTTCATAATCAATATCTAGCTCAGTCGTTTGGAGTTCAAACTGTTCATTTTCATTTGCCATAATTCTACCCTTATAATACTTTTTAGTATATTATATCATTTTATTTTAAAAAAATTCAAAATAAAAAAAGAACTTTGCTTATTCAAACAAAATTCTTTTATTATCTCTAATCACCAAAACCAACCTTCATTATCATTAATTGGTTCAGCCTCTTTCATCTTACGTGGTCCTGTTCCGTACATTTCTGCTTCGATATCTTCCTTTGTTGGCAAGATAGAGGCTAGGATGATGTAGATGATGATTCCAAGTCCGAAGTTTGCGATTGTAAAGATAGCAAAAATGAAGCGCACAAGGGTGACATCAAGATCCCATTTATCAGATAGTCCAGCAAGTACTCCTGATATCATACGATTTCGTCTCATTTTGTAAAAATTTTTATTCATAGTTTGTACCTCTTTCGGTATTCTTGAAATAAGTATAACATGAACTAAAACACCCTGCATCAGTCCTTAGGCGGATTTTGAGGAAGGAGTTTGCCACGACAGAGACCACAAAGATAACGTTTGGTATCAATTCGTCGCTTTCGATGATAAGTCTGACTACAAGTCTGACAAGTATAGACTAGAGCTGGTGTTTGACTAACACTTAATAAGGGAGGAACAAAGCGGAGCCCGTCTACTTCTTTAACAGTTTCTTAAAGGCTACATCTTTATGTTTATACCCCTTGCCCTCATAGTATAAATGATAATGACAGAGTTCGTGACGGACAATTTTCCGAAAAACCTCTAAACCAAGTTCTTGATAGACTTTAGGATTAAAATCCAAATGCCCATCCTTTGGAAAGAATCGCCCACCTGTCGACCGTAGACGAGAATTCCATTGAGCTTGGTGTTTGAAAGGTTTCCCAAAGTCTTCTAAAGAAACTTGTCGAACGTAATTAGTTAGATTCATCTGGTGCAAGGAGCGACAGATTTACTTTTTCGCGTTGGACATCAATCTTCTTCACCCAAACGGTTACCAAATCACCAACTGAAACGACTTGACTCGGATGCTTGATGAATTTCTTGCTCATGTGAGAGATATGAATCAGGCCATCCTCGTGAATACCAATATCAACAAAGGCACCGAAGTCAACGACGTTACGAACAACGCCCTCAAGCTTCTGGCCAACTTTTAAGTCTTTGATATCCAAGACATCCTGACGAAGGACTGGAGCATCAAAAGAATCACGGAAATCACGTCCTGGTTTTAAAAGATCTGCAATAATATCTTTAAGAGTTTCTTGACCGAGGTCTAATTCTTGGGCCATTTCCTTGATTGAAATAGATTTGAGTTTGGCTTGTGCTTCTTCATTTAGGTCTTTAATGTCCAAACGTTTGAAGAGTTCCTTAACAGCAACATAGTTCTCTGGGTGAACACCTGTATTGTCAAGGATATTGCTACTTTCAGGGATACGGAGGAAACCTGCAGCCTGTTCAAAGGCTTTTGCTCCTAAACGAGGAACTTTCTTGATTTGGGCGCGTGAAGTGATTTTGCCTTCTTCTTCACGATACTTCACGATATTTTCAGAGATTGTTTTGTTAAGACCAGCTACGTGCGAAAGTAAGGCTGGACTAGCTGTATTGACATTGACACCGACTTGGTTAACTACCGTATCAACAACAAAGTCTAGACTTTCAGACAGTTTCTTTTGACTAACATCATGCTGATATTGACCGACACCGATGGATTTGGGATCAATTTTAACCAATTCAGCAAGTGGGTCTTGCAAGCGACGAGCAATAGAAATAGCAGAACGTTTTTCAACAGTTAACTCTGGAAACTCTTGACGAGCAAGTTCACTAGCTGAGTAGACAGATGCACCGCTCTCATTGACAATGACATAGCTGACCTCAGGAAAATCTTTAAGTACTTCAGCAACGAAGGCTTCGCTCTCACGACTAGCAGTACCATTACCGATAGCAATGATTTCCACACCATATTGTCCAATCAAATCTGCCAAATCTCTCTTTGCTTCTTCAATCTGACGAGCTGAAGCTGGTTTGACGGGATAAATGACTTGTGTTGTCAGCATCTTCCCAGTCGCATCAACGACTGCAAGCTTGGCACCTGTACGAAAGGCAGGGTCAAATCCAAGGACCACGCGCCCTTTAAGAGGAGCAACAAGGAGGAGATTTCGAAGGTTTTCTGAGAAGAGTTGGATAGCTCCTTCTTCTGCCTTCTCTGTTAGTTCAGTGCGAATACGTCGCTCAATAGCAGGCAAGACCTTCTTCTTAACAGATTGCTGAATAACTTCGTCAATATAAGCATTCTTAACCTTAAAACGAGCAGCAAAGAAAGATAGAATACGATCAATCGCATGCTCAAAGCCAATTTTCAAAATGCCTAGCTTCTCACCACGATTAAGGGCAAGCGTACGGTAACCTTGCATGTTGGCAACTGTTTCTGAGAAATCGTAATAAATCTGAAAGACTTGTTTTTCATCAAGACTCTCATCTTTGACTTGAGAAGTAATCTTAGAGCGTCTAAGTACCTCTTGATATGTCATTGAGCGTAAATGAACATCCTCGGATAGTGCTTCAACCAAGATGTCTACAGCCCCAGCCAAAGCCTCTTGAGGAGTTTCGAAACCTTCACAAACAAAAGCTTCTGCTTCTTTTTCTAGGTTAGAAACATTTTGTAAAATTAAACGAGCAAGTGGAAAAAGTCCAGCCTCACGCGCAATCGTTGCCTTGGTGCGACGTTTCTCCTTATAGGGAAGATAGAGTTCTTCTACATCTGCGAGTTTTTCAGCTGATAGAATTGCTTCTTCTAACTCCTTAGTTAGCTTGCCTTGCTCTTTGATTTTTGCTAAGACGGCTTCCTTACGATCATTTAGAGCAGTTAAACTCTTATCGAGGTCGATAATAGCCTTAATGGCTACCTCATCTAGACTTCCGGTCATATCTTTCCGATAGCGGGCGATAAAGGGGATAGTGGCTCCTTCTGCTGTCAAAGATAAGACAGTATCAATCTGCTTTAAAGTTACACCCAAATCTTGGGAAATTTTTTCATATTTTTTATCCATGAAACTATTATACCATAAGCGCGAAAGCTTGTTTTCATTAATTTGATGCTTTCATTCAACTTTATAAAGATAAAAGCCATGTTTATTTTAAAATCCAACTATTTCTTAGAAATAATAGTATAATAGTGTTAACTAAAAGAATCGAGGTATGCCTTATGGCTGTTAAATTTACAAAAACTGATGACTTAGATAAGATGTTCGAAGAATTCGCTAAACTACCTGATTTAAAGCAAGCAACATTTCCAGACGACAAAGAAAAGAAAGATAAAGCAGAAAAGAAAAAATAGATGACACTCTTTCAAAGTTTACCTTCTAGTGTGCTACAAGCTGGCGCCATTTTTCTTTCAATTATCATTGAAGCTTTACCCTTTGTCTTAATTGGTAGTATCATCTCTGGTGCCATTGAAGTCTATGTCACACCCGAGAAGGTTTATAAATTTCTCCCTAAAAATCGCTTGGGGAGAATCTTTTTTGGTAGCTTCATCGGTTTCCTCTTCCCTTCTTGCGAGTGTGGAATCGTTCCTATCATCAATCGCTTTTTAGAAAAGAAGGTTCCTAGCTATACAGCGGTACCTTTTCTAGTAACGGCTCCTATCATCAATCCTATCGTACTTTTTGCTACCTATTCAGCTTTTGGTAATTCATTTAAAATGGTGTTACTCCGTGCTTTGGGCGCTATTCTAGTTGCTACTATATTGGGTATCTTTCTTGGATTTTTCTGGGAGGGACCTATCCAAAAAGAAAATAGATTGGCTTGCCATGAGCATGATTTTTCTCACTTGACTAAAAGTCAAAAACTGCTTCAGGTCTTTATCCAAGCTATTGATGAATTCTTTGATATGGGACGATATTTGGTCTTTGGCTGTCTTTTTGCCAGCATAGTCCAAGTATATGTTCCAACTCGTATCCTGACATCTATCAGCGCGACACCACTGCTCGCTATTGTTCTTTTGATGGTCTTATCTTTCCTACTATCCCTCTGTAGTGAAGCGGATGCCTTTATTGGCTCTTCTCTTCTATCAAGTTTGGCTTTGCTCCAGTGCTTGCCTTTCTGGTTATAGGTCCCATGCTTGATGTCAAGAACTTACTCATGATGAAGAATTATCTCAAAACGCGATTTATTTGGCAATTCATGACAATTGTAACTCTTGTTGTTCTTGTCTATTCTTATCTAGTCGGGGTGATGCTATGATTCGATTTTTTATCTTATTTGGCTATTTTATCTTAACCCTTTATCTGCACCTATCAGGTAAGCTCAATCAGTATATAAACCTCCACTACTCTTATCTGGCTTATATCACTATGTTTTTATCTTTGTTACTAGCCATCGTTCAAGCCTATATTTGCCTCAAGCGTTTGAAAGAACATAGTCACTTACATAGTTTTTCAGCCAAGCTTGCTAGTTTTGTCCTCTTAAGTTTACCCTTGTTAGTTGGATTTACATTTCCAACTGTCACTCTGGATTCACAAACAGTATCGGCAAAAGGATATTATTTCCCTTTGTCGGAAGGAACTGACAAGGCAATCCAAGCAAGTGAAGGAACGAGCAGTCAGTTTCTTAAGCCGGATACCAGTCGCTTTTATTCACAAACAGCTCATGAAAATATTATTCGGAAGAGTGCTGATAAATACTTAGCTCAATCTAGTATAGTTATCAATGATGAAAATTACCTGGAGGTTATGGAAGCTATCTATGATTATCCAAACGAATTTGAAGGCAAGGAAATCGAATTTATTGGATTTGTCTACAACGATCCAAATCATACCAATAGTCAATTTGTTTTTCGCTTTGGTATTATGCACTGTATCGCTGATTCAGGAGTCTTTGGACTTTTGACTACAGGAAACACCAATCAATATGAAAATAACACTTGGGTGAGAGTCAAAGGTAAGATTAGCAATCACTATCACAAAGAACTCAACCAAGTCCTCCCAACCCTTGAAGTCCAGTCTTTCATCAAAGTGGACAAACCCGAAAATACTTATGTTTACAAAGAGTTTTAAAAAAGTAGCCTGAGTTGGCTACTTTTTTTGTTTAATAAGCTTTTAACCTCTTGTGCTCCTATCTGATCGCCCGCTTTTCAAAGAACTTAATATACCCCATTAAATTGAGAAGGCTGTAATCCTTGCAAGTTTCTAACGAGAAAGTTTCTGAGACTAATTTCTTGGCCTCTTCAATCTTCCCCTCAAACAATAATTCCCAGGCCTGATTCATGCTAATTCTCCTCTAGCTTATGTTGTATAGAAATCAATCGACAAATCACTATCAGACTCGTATTTTTTCCAGGCTATACTGAAGCCATAATAGTCTTCAAATTCTGGATGCCAGTCATAATAAAGTGGGATACGGCTAAATTTTCTTGCAACTACTTCATCTTCAAATTCTGGGGACTCTCCTGCAGTAATTCCAAATTGAAGGCCATTCATTTCCCAGGTGTTTCCCCAAACATTTTCGTCTGATAGAACATCAATCCAACGAGAAGCGTCAATATCAAAATCTGCACATAATTCAAGTTCTAACAATTTTCTGTAGTTTACCTTGGTAGGTTTAATGAAGAAGGCACCCTCTACCTGATACTTTTTATCTTGTACTTGAATTTGTGTGATTTTCATCGGAATTGGAATTCTATTTAACTCCAACCAAAAATAGCCTAGAGGAGTTTTGATTGCATGGTAAATTTGTTTAGACTCTATATTTACTTTGTTCGAGCAAGCATTTAGAATTCTTCCATGCTCAAGTATATTTTTACAAACTATTTTTGAAGTCTCAGAATCAAAAATAGAATACCTACGAATGACACGTTTTAACTTTTCAACGGGAAAAGTGATATCCTTTGGTAGGGCATGATACTTCTGGACAACTAAAGCAGTTTTTTCAGTATTTTCCTTCCCGGTTGGGACAATAACAGCATGTCCAATATGGATATTTGGCTCGTCACATATATAAGTATAACCATTTCCACCTTCTTGAAACTCAACAACTACAATATTTAACTCCTGATCAGGATCGAAAAGTGGTTCAGATTCTCCACTGGTCTGGCGCTCATAAAAAGTGAAACAATTTGGATTATCCTCTTCGCCAAAGACCATAAAACTACCACAATTTGGGCACTTCCACATATAAAAAGAAGCCTCCGAAATGTCTTCATAGGAAATTCTATCATGTTCGTCAGTATTGTTAAAAATATCTTCAAGCAACTCATCCGAATAAACCGAATAAGCATTTGGATCAGGTGCTTGGTGGTCGTTCATTGCTTGACCACATCTACATGTCCATTTTCCCATATCTAACCTCAGTCACGACTTAATTCTTCAAGGAAAAATTGATTGAGAGTTTTCCAGTCTTTCTTTTCCTCTGTAACACTTTGGACGTAGCCATCCAGCTCTTGGATATTTTTGATGATAAAGTCCTGAATTGGCTCTATCGGCTCAATTTCCATACCTTCAGGTCCCTTTACCTTTATATCAAGCAATCTAGACACATGCTCTTTCATTTCATCAGGGAGGAGTTCTTTAACCAAATCATCAAACAAAATCGGTGGAACAGAGTGATGTTTTTCAATCCAACGACAAGCTAAAATAGGACGCAGAGCATAGAAATACTTTTTAGGTTTGACCTTATCTCCTGAAAGATGCTTATTCATTTGAGTTCTAGCTGTATTCAAGTAATGGTGGAGCATCTTTTTCTCGGAAAAATACTGACTGACAAGAGGACGGATACGGTCAATAAAATCTGAATCTTGCTGGTAAACGATTGGCGACTGTAACCACTCAAAGAGGGTTGGATTTGACTTATAAAGCAACTTTAAAGCCTTGTCCAAATCCCAACCACTCACATCCCATGTATCGTCAATTGGTAGTTCGATGACATCTCGATGATCGTTCAAACTTAGATAAAAATCTTGCTTGTGCTTGTATACGAAACGCACATCAAAGTCACTATCAGGAGACTCGAAGCCCCAAGCGCGACTACCAGACTCAATTGCCCACAAAACAGTAACATCATAATCACGCTCAATTTCTGCAAGTTTTTCAGGTACCAGAACATTCATTTCTTCTTGTGTTTGCATGGTAGTTCTCTTTCTATATTCAAGCTACTTCTTCAGCGCGATTATTGATTAAGTCAATCGTTTGGACAATATCCCTCAATATTGGTATTTGATGTTGAAATAGTACTTGTACGGATCCATAAGATTTAAACGGTTCTTGTGTCAGGATAGACTTATCCATGTATCCATTTTCAACGACATAATCGACAATCAATTTTACAAAGGAAATTTGCTTAGCATTAAGGCTTTCATCTGACAAGAACTTAGAAAACACTTGATTAGCGGCCTCTCTATTCAAACCAATAATCTCACGCACCAATCTAGGAATTGCCTTGTTCTCATAGTGCTGCTGATAGTCAGATCTACTTCCTAATTTTTCCCACAATAGAGTTTCTAATGCTAATAAATCTTGTGCAGTCAACTTCTTGTTATGATACAATTTAGAAATTGCTTCCTCATCCAAATGAGCTTTCAAATAATGCTCAACTTTTTCATTATAAGATCGCAGGTCATTGACTTGTAAATATGGCTTAGTATCATGGACAGTGGAAAGAATGTGATCATCAAAATTGACATAATATATAGTGCGTTCCAGTTTATCCAAAAACTGTAGCAAATCTCGAAGCGCAAGGCGTATTTTTTCAAGTTCAGACAAGCTTACTTCCTCCCAAAATTCAGGTTCTTGTACTTTCCTGATAATTTCAGCCTGTGCAAAGACCTGAGGAATATTGCTGACAGAAGCAAGGGCCTGAGCAGTTTTCATAACTTGAGATATATGAATCCTTGATGGCTTGGAGGTTAGTTGTCCTACTTGAATTTCTAACATCCATAAATCAAAGCGTCTAGCCATTTCATTTTCATTATCTTCATTAAACATGAGAGGAGATATATGAGTATGAAGATTTTCACATGAAATCGTTGTAAGATTTTGCCAATTTTCTAATTTTTTATAGGTATAAACCATATCTAAGACCATACGAACTCTAAAGTCTAACTCATTCAAGTCCTCTACATGGCTATGAAGTTCTGAGACGAGTTGCTGACGATACTCTCTTGCAAATGGATCCTCTTGATAGTGAAGGTCTTGCAGTTCATGAATCAAGTCCACCTTGATATTAAACAAACGCTGTGCCAAGGGAACAATATGACGTCCATTTCCTTCTCTAGGATCTGCTTTGAAGTATTCAAAGTTGTCACCATAATCAAATACCAAAAAGTTTTCCTTATCCTGATCAGGTCCAAACAAATCTTTACAGAGACGGGTTCCACGACCAATCATCTGCCAAAATTTTGTTTTTGATCGCACTTTCTTGAAAAAGACTAAATTGACAACCTCTGGAACATCAATACCTGTATCCAACATGTCAACTGAAATTGCAATTTGAGGGTATTTCTCTTTGATTTTAAAATCATCAATCAAGGTCTGATAATGTTTAATACTGTAATCAATCACCTGAGCATAGTCGCTCCCCTTTTCAGGATATCGTTTATTAAAAATCTCTCTAATAAATTCAGCATGATGATGATTCTTTGCAAAGATGATAGTTTTTCCAATATCATCACCCGAAGCCGTCTGAATCCCTCTCGTCATTAGTTCATCTAGAACAATCTCTACTGTACCTTGATTAAAAATAAAGGAATTAAAAGCTCCAGCATCAATGTCTTTTTCTAGACTATCATCTTCAAATTGGCTATCAAAATATTCTTTATCTTCTTGGGATAGATCATCGTAATGAAGCCCATCCGTTGGTAGTTTTAACTTAGTTTCAATCGAATGATAAGCTACTAAATAACCATCTTTTACAGCCTCTTCCAGGTCGTATGCGTATGTTGGAACACCATTCTCCAAGTTAAAAAATCCATAAGTATTTTTATCAAGATCCTGACGAGGTGTGGCCGTTAAGCCTACGATTCTAGCATCAAAATAATCAAAAATAGTCTTGTATTTTTGATAAATGGAGCGGTGGGACTCGTCAATAATGATAAGATCAAAATGACCAACAGTAAAAGGGCGTTGAATGACTTCTTCCTGATCACTAATAGCTCCAATCATGGTCGGATAAGTAGAAAACACCATACGACTTGATCGTGCCCCAGCTTTATCCTCTAAAAAGTTACAAACCGAAAGATCTGGAAGTAATTTCCTAAATGAATCATAGGCTTGTTTACAAGAGATGTCCGGTCAGCTAGAAAGAGAACATTTTTGACCCAATTGTGACGTGATAGGATATCAACAAGAGAGACTGCTGTTCGAGTTTTCCCAGAACCAGTTGCCATTACCAAAAGAGCTTGTCTTCGATTGTTGGAAAAAGACTCACAAACACTTGCAATCGCATGTTTCTGGTAATATCTTCCAGAGATATCGTCTCTGATTTTACTAGAAATATCCTCAAGTGGTTTTTGCAAGTGTCGTCTGTCCATCAATAATTGCAATTCTTCTTGCGAATAGAATCCTGCGACCTGGCGACGATTTACACCATCAAGAATGTAGTGCTTGAGGCCATTTGTAATAAAACAAATCGGTTGGTAACCTATTTTTTCCTCTAGCGCTTTAGCATATTCCTTAACTTGTACTTCACCAACTTCTGGATTAACTGCAGCCTTTTTGGCTTCAATAATTGCTAAAATCTTTCCATTTTTACCATAAAGGACATAATCACAATAACCTGTTCCCGATCCGTGTTTCAGTCCATTAACAGCGACTTCAACTCGACAATTTTCTTCAAATGTCCAACCCGCTAAGCGTAAATCAATGTCAATAAAGAGTTTTCTCGTCTCAGCCTCAGATAACTGATCGATATGAAAAGAAACCTCTTGCCGTTGAGCAGCAGTTTCACGTTTTTCTGTATAATTTTCTTGAACTTCCAAGGACTGTACAGCCATTTGTTCATGAAAGTCAGGCATAAGAGGTAAACTGTCTTGCAGTTCCACCATGGCTTGTGGTGTTTCTCTTTTCTTGACATTCTCTGAAATTGGCAATAACTTCTCGTCAAAAAAACGTTCCACAAACTCATTGCTGTAGCAGTAATCAATAAAGTTTACGAACTGGTACAAATGATGTAATGCTAAAATCGCTTCACGTTCTTTGATCTCCCCACCATGAGCAGCATGATTGCCCCAACGTATCAAGAGAACCATCTGACTCTGAAGCTCTGGATCTACGATTTCTCTAAAGTCATCATCCCAAACTAATGAAGACAAGGTGGCACGATAAGGGGCTTCCAAATAGGAATCATGACTATAAATCCAATGAACAGCCTGCTCCAAGGCACGACGTGCCATGAAAGCTGTCGCTACAGTAGATGTCCCAATCATATTCTCAGCTTCTATACAGGGCCTAGAAAAAGATTCATACTCCTCGTCATTTAAAAGAAAATCAAAATTTCCCATTTTTCTCTCACTTTGATTAAATAGATACCTATATTATACTAGATTTCAAGCTATTTCTCCACAGTTTTATAGCCTTCTGACAAGCAAATTGTGATTTGTCGACTTGAGCCACAAAGTCTGCGAACTCGTCTTGGAGGGAAAGAGGGGGATATTTAACTTAAAATTATTAATGAAATCCTTGGTAATTCTTCTCTGTCCTCCACTTCCTGTCATCTTTCTCTCACCTTCAAGTCTAAATTTCGAAAGCATTGTTACATGGTATAACCATACTGTATTTACTGTATTCTTGGGTCTAAGAACATGAAATTCAGTTGAACCAAATCCTACACCGTTCAATAGTCCAAATACTGGAGCACCTTTTCCCTGTTTTTCAAAGCAAGGCGTAATTTTTGCAACAATTACATCATTATCCTTAAAAAAAAGTAAATCCTTTACGAACATCATCGATATTTCTATTTATAGATAAATCAATTTTTTCCCATTTTTCGCTAACGTTTGACATTGGTAAAAAAACGAAACATTACCATTAAAGTTTAGCAGTTCCTTCTTATTAGGATTTAACTCAGTATGATCTTCTAATTTAGACTGTGGATTATCAAAAATATCCCCAAACATCTCGTTAAATCGGGATTTGCACTCAAGAAATGAATTTCTGATGGGAATGTTTGACATTACTTTGGTTGACCATAGCATAGGCTAAGGTTGTGTCAATTTTGCTGTGACCTAGCAGTTTTTGGACTTGTTCAATCGGCATTCCCTTATCAATTGCCTTTGTTGCAAGTGTTCTTCTAAATTTATGTGGGTGGACCTTTTGGATTCCAAGCTTTTGACCTAACTTTCTTAATCTAATCTCAACACCAGCTATTCCGAGTCTCTGGGCTTTTCCAAGCAAGGTAACAAAAAGAGCTGGATGATTATCTTCTCTGCTATTGATATAGTTTTTTAAATGAATTTTCGTACGAGCATCAAAATAAACAGGTCTCTCCTTTTTACCTTTCCCAAATACAACACATTCACGATTTTCAAAGTCAATATCTGAGCGATTCAGTTGAACAAGTTCTCCCACGCGCATTCCTGTTGAAGCTAGTAAATCGATCATTGCTAAATCTCTTAAGTTTTCACAATTGTCTCGCATGATTTCAAGATGTTCATCGGTATAAGTTTCTTTCACAGTTTGTTCGGTCTTAATCTTTTTTATCCGTCGAATAGGATTTTTGATGATATATTCCTCCTGCTCAAGCCAAGCAAAAAACGAAGACAAGATGCGCCGGATATTGTCCAAATTTGCTTTACTGCAATCTTTTTCTGACTGATACTGTGCTAGATAACTTCTCAAATCATCTGTTGTCAGTTGTGTTACAGACTGCTTTATGCTTGTAAATAAGTTTTCAATGGTTCTTTGATAATAACGAATGGTTTTTGCACTACACCCCTCCACCTGTTTAGCAGTAATAAACAAGGCTAACAAGGAATTATTCGTATACTTCTGTTGATTTACACCACTCACTAAATGGCGCTCTAAACTCTCCCGCAATGCTAGTAATTGTGCATTGTTTAAAAGGGGTAGCATTTCTTGAATGATAATTGTCACTTTTGTTTCCATATTTTCTCACTTTCATTATTTCAATAAAAAGAGACAATATTAGTTTTCTGTATTTCAGAATTCTAATACTGTCTGTTTATCTATTTTTTTCTTATAGGATTTAAACATCCAAGCTTAATTGTTGCCATTAACTCTAAATGAATGTTCAGAAATCCATTTGGTGTAGCTAGATAATCTTTCATCTGTTAAGGATTCTACTGCAATAGTTACACACATATCGATCGCTTCCTCAACTGTTACAGAAAAAAGATAGCCATTCAACTGTAGAAATTTCACCAATACGAAGAAAGCAGTTCGTTTATTAGCGTTGGCAAAAACATGCTTCTTGATCAATTGGACAAATAGTATCGTTGCCTTATCAAAAATTGTTGGATAAAGAGGTTTACCGAAGACAAATTGTTCTGGTAAATTGACAATCATATTTAAGGCAGAAGGACTAACTGTTTGAATTTTTTCATTAGGTGAATACCGTTGAATTGCTAAAGCATTGATTTTTTCAATTTGCTTTTCTGTCAGATAGACTGTCATTTTTCCACCAAAGCTTTGAAAACATCATCGTATTCGTCAAAAATTTTGTCCAAATTTAAGTCAAAGGCATCATCAGATACATAGGAAATCTGATGTCCAGACTCTTCGGGAGTAAAGATAATTTCACCACTTGGTAACAATTTTGCTTCGTATTTAACACCACTTGGAATGTTGAATTCACTTGGAATGGTAATGGTGATTGAATTTCCTTGTTTTCTTGTTTTTACTACCATCTGATTTCCTCCTTTGAAGTATTATAACAAATAATTACCGTAATTACAATGATAGAATATCAGCCAAAATACTCTTGCATGAGAGATTTCTTCAAAGTTTCAAGTTCTTCTAGTGATTTTTGAATTGCCAATTGTGATTTGTCGACTTGAGCCACAAAGTCTGCGAACTCGTCTTGGAGGGAAAGAGGGGGGATATTTAACTTAAAATTATTAATGAAATCCTTGGTAATTCTTCTCTGTCCTCCACTTCCTGTCATCTTTCTCTCACCTTCAAGTCTAAATTTCGAAAGCATTGTTACATGGTATAACCATACTGTATTTACTGTATTCTTGGGTCTAAGAACATGAAATTCAGTTGAACCAAATCCTACACCGTTCAATAGTCCAAATACTGGAGCACCTTTCCCGTTTTCAAAGCAAGGCGTAATTTTTGCAACAATTACATCATTATCCTTAAAAAAAGTAAATCCTTTACGAACATCATCGATATTTCTATTTATAGATAAATCAATTTTCCCATTTTCGCTAACGTTTGACATTGGTAAAAACGAAACATTACCATTAAAGTTTAGCAGTTCCTTCTTATTAGGATTTAACTCAGTATGATCTTCTAATTTAGACTGTGGATTATCAAAAATATCCCCAAACATCTCGTTAAATCGGGATTTTACGAGTAATTGATATTCTTTTATTACTTTTTTTCTAAGATAAATAAGATTATCAATCTTCTTGAGATTTTGAGTTTGTGTACATTGTACATCATAGGATGATAGAATGATCTCAATATTCGAAATTATACTTTTAGAAATTTCCTTGAATGTTGCTCCACGTCCTATATTATTCAAAAAAATTCTTCCTTGATTTTTAAAAAAATAATACAAATACTCATTATTTATCTCATTTGAGCAGATAAAATTTTTAAAACCTTGATTACAATACATTTCACATCCAGCAATAGCAACTTTCCCAATCGGAGCACGAGACGATAACAAAACTGTACCCATAGGAAATGATTTTAATCCAGTTTTTTCAATTCCCAACTTACTAATTTTACGTTGTGTGTCAACAATGATGAAATCATCATCAGAAATTTCTGCTGGAGTAATCCATTTGTATTCTCCATTCCAATAATCCGGATTAGTACTCTTTGGAGTTGAACCTGTAACTATCTCACAAACTTCCCCCAACTTCACTTTTTCATACATGCATCTCCCTACTTTAGTAATTCTTCTAACTCTGCTAAGCCAGCTTGAATTTCTTTTTCTAGATCATTGATTTTCTTTAAGATGACTTCTGTTGGTTCATACTCAACCTTTTCATACTCGATTTCTTTGTATTTATTTATGGACAAATCAAAATCATTTTCCTTAATCTCATCAACTGGAACAAAGAAGGACTGGTCTGTTCTCTTACGTTCTGCTTCTTTCTCTAATTGATGGTATCGTTGAATAATATCTGGAATATCATTTTCGTTGATAGGCTGGCGTTTATCATCTAAACTCAGACCGTCTGCTTTCATATCGTAAAACCAAACCTTATCCGTTCCACCATTTCCAGTCTTAGTGAAGATAAGGATAGCGGTTGAAACCCCTGCATAAGGCTTGAAAACACCACTTGGCATTGAAATAACTGCATCTAGTTTATGGTGCTCAACGATTTCCTGACGAATCCCTTTATGAGCTTTAGAGGAACCAAAGAGGACACCGTCCGGTACAATAACAGCTGCACGTCCACCGGCTTTCAAAGTGCGTAAGAAAAGAGCAAGGAAAAGCAACTCTGTCTTCTTAGTCTTAATCGTAGCCAACAAATCACCAGAGGTTGAATCATAATCTAGAGATCCTTTGAAAGGTGGATTGGCTAAAACTAGAGTATATTTATCAGCTTCTTCGTTATCTTGAGAAAGCGAGTCTAGATAGCTAATTTGTGGATTCTCAACCCCATGGAGCATCATGTTCATAGCACCAAGTCTCAACATTGTCGTATCCGTATCATTCCCATGAAACATAGTATTGTGGAAATGTTTTACACTGTCAATATTTGTTTGCCACTCTTCTTTTCTTCGGTCTAGGTAGCGACTTGCAGAAACTAAAAATCCTGCAGATCCCATGGCAGGATCTGAAATAATATCCTTAATTGTCGGTTGCATGAGTTCAACCATCATATCAATGATATGACGAGGAGTACGAAATTGACCATTTGCCCCTGCCTGAGATAATTTTGACAATAGATACTCGTAAATGTCACCAATATCTTTTATATCCGTAGGTAACTCATCCAGAGCAGCTATCGCCTTTTGTAAGGTAGCAGGTTTATTGATTTGAAAAATTGCATCCCTCATATAACGCGAAAAAGCTGTATCGTCAGTATCCCCCTTCAGATTCTTAATAAATGGAAAAATCTCTTGTGACATCAGGCGATAAACTTCTTGCGCATCTCCTAAGTTCTTAAAGGTTGACCAACGATATTCAGGTTTATCCTTTGGGAAAAATTCCCTCATAGGGAATACCTAGAAATTCAGCATCATTTTCTCGTCCAAGTTCAACTCTGTCCAAATCCTTCATAAATAAAAGATAAGTCAATTGTTCAATGTTAGTCAAAGGATTCGCATTCCCCTCTGTCCATAACATTTCCCAAAAGCTGATCAATCTTATTCTTTAATTCGCCTGTAATCATATTTTTACCTCTCAAAATGTTTCAATTTTTAAAAAAACTGTCATTTAAAATTTTTAAAAACTTCTTATACCCCATTTTTATCAGAATCCTAGGACATTATCAAAAAAATTATTATAGTATCTACAGAAAAAAGCCTCCAAGAGGCTTTTTCTCATCTGACAATATCTTTATACATATCTGGTCTTCTATCTCTAAAGAGACCCCAGTTCAGACGCTCATTTGCTCCCTTGTCAAGGTAATAAGTGGTTAAGAGGATTGCTTCATCTTGTCGTTCGGCTTGACTTAAAATAGCTCCTGTTTCATCGGTCATAAAGGATGAACCGTAGAAGTTAAGACTGGAACTTTGTCCTCCATTTTCCTCGCAAGGAGTGACTTCTTCCAAACCATAACGATTGGCTACGATAACTGGCACAATATTTGTCTGCTGCATGTCCTTGCATGGTACGTTGCCAATGACCACAACTATCTGTATCCAAAATAGGCTCTGAACCAATAGCTGTTGGATAAAAGAGCAATTCTGCACCATTTAAAAGCAAGGCAACGGGCTGTTTCAGGAAACCATTGGTCCCAACAGATGCCAATACCAATCTTGGCATAGCGAGTATCCCAGACCTTGAAGCCTGTGTTTCCAGGAGTAAAGAAGAATTTCTCCTGATAATAATGGTCATCTGGTATATGAGTTTTACGATAAACTCCTAGTACTTCTCCATCCGCATCAATGACAGCAATGGAATTGTACAAGACATTACCATCTTTTTCATAGAAACTAATCGGTAAAACGACCTTTAGCTCTTTGGCAATTCCTTTAAAATGCTGAATAGCCGTATTTTCTGATACCGACTGGGCATACTGGTAGTAGTCATACTGACGCTCCTGACAGAAATAGGGACGTTCAAATAATTCAGGCAAGAGAATAATTTGAGCTCCTTGCTCAGCAGCTTGTCGAACTAAACGTTCAGCTGTTTGGATATTGGTTTCCACATCCTTAGCGCATTGCATCTGAATGGCTGCAACCGTTACATTTCTCATCTTTTTCTCCTATTCTGGAATTTGTTGGGTAATGCAGTGGATATTTCCACCACCTAAAAGAATATCTCTTGCAGGAATTCCGACAACTTCACGGTCTGGGAAACACTGGCTCAGAATATTCAAGGCCACTTGGTCGTTAGCATCCTGAAATTGCGGCACTAATACAGACTTATTAGCAATATAAAAATTCACATAGGAAGCTGCTAGTCTTTCACCTGCATAACGCTCCTCTTCGCCTTCTTCATAAGTATAGCCCGGCAAATCCTCCTCTGTAACTACTTGATGAATAGCTGGGATTGGAAGTTTATGAATAGTGAAACTCCGGCCTTTTGCATCAGTTTCCTTCTCTAAAAGAGCTAGATCTGCTGCAGACATGGCATACTGAGGATCTTCTTGGTCGTCCGTCCAAGCTAAAACAAGCTCTGCAGGACCTACAAAGGCAGCAACATTGTCGACGTGTTCATTTGTTTCGTCTTGATAAATACCGTAAGGCAACCAGATAACTTTTTCAGCACCAAGACTCTCTAGTAAGGTCTCTTCAATCTCCTCTTTAGTCAGGTGAGGATTACGACCAGGACTGAGCAAACAGCTTTCTGTGACAAGAATGGTTCCTTGACCGTCACTATGAATAGCTCCGCCTTCCAGTACAAATGGTTTGGCATCGTAAACAGGTATTTCCAACTCCTCAGCAAAACGACTGGCTACTTGGTCATCTGCTTCATAGTCTTGGTAGAGACCGTCAACAGCACCACCCCAGGCATTGAAAGACCAATCTACCGCCAACTTTCCCTTTGATCATCGAGGAGAATTGTCGGACCAGTATCACGAGCCCAGGCATCATTTGTTGGGATATCTAAATAAACAACGCTATCACCAAGGTAGGATTGGGCTTCAGATAGATAGTCCTCCTCAACCAAAAGGTAGACTGTTTCCCCCTGAGCAATCGTTTTGATAATCTGGCTAAAAGCCGCTTTAGCAGCCACCCCTTGAAAAGGCCATGATCCTGGTCGAGTCGGCCATATCATGAGAGTCCCATGATGGGATTCATACTCAGCTGGCATACGATAGCCTAATTTCTTTGGACTGTCCATCATGATAATCTCTCCTTAAAGTCTTGGTAGCCAAATGCTTTGACTAGACTGCACTCACCCTCTTTATCCATGAGATACAAACTTGGAAGTCCAATGCCGTTAAAGGTATTATTTTTAACAAATGAGTAAATAGCCATGTCTTCAAAATAGAGGCGATCGCCTATTTCAATCGGTTTTTCAAAGCTATAATCCCCAATGATATCCCCTGTCAGGCAAGTATTTGAAGAGAGTCTATAAGTATAAGGTTTTTCTTGCGCTTCAAAACCATCTCTCAATGGAGGGCGATAAGGCATCTCAAGAACATCTGGCATATGGCAGCTTGCTGAGGAATCTAGCACCAAGGTCTTAATCCCGTTTTCAACAATATCCAAGACTTCTGTCGCTAGATAGCCCGCATTAAGGGCAATAGCTTCTCCAGGTTCAATGTAGACGTCTACGTTATAAGTTTCTCGAATTCGTTTAATCTCAGAAATCAGTAAGTCCACATCATAGTCATCTCTCGTAATATGATGACCACCACCCATATTGAGCCATTTAACTTGGTGCAAATAAGCTCCAAACTGCTCTTCTACTGCTTTCAAAGTCGTTTGTAAATCATCTGCCCCTTGCTCACAGAGCGTATGAAAATGAAGTCCGTCAACCAAATCCAATAAATCACTTGGTATCTTATCTGATGTCACTCCAAAACGGGAGCCAGGAGCACAAGGGTCATATAGCGCGTGGTCACCCTGCGTTGAACATTGAGGATTGATGCGCAGACCAACACTAATACCAACTTCACGACAAAGTTGACCATATTTCGTAGTTGTCTCTCTGAGTTAAAAACAATATGATCAGATATTTGCAGTAGTTCTTCCATATCTGATTCCTTGAAAGCAGGCGCAAATACATGGACTTCTCCTGGAAACTCTTCTCTAGCCAGCTTCGCTTCATAGAGTCCACTAGCCGTTGTACCAGAGAGATATTTGCTAATTAGGGGATAGGTTTTATAGAGAGAATAAGCCTTTTGAGCTAGCAAAACCTTACAACCTGCCTTTTCCTGAACCTCTTGTAGAATGCGGCAATTTTCTTCTAGTTTTGCTAAATCAATGACGTAAGCTGGCGTTGGTACTTGTTCTAACTTCATTAGTCCACCATTTGTGGGTTTTCTACCACAACCCATGGCAAACCGTATTTATTTAAAGCTTCCATGAATGGGTCTGGATCCAACTCTTCAAGGTTATAAACTCCTGGTTGTTTCCAAGTGCCATCCATCACTAATTTTGTCCCAATCATAGCAGGAACACCTGTTGTATAAGAAATGGCTTGTGAACCAACTTCTGCGTAGCATTCCTGATGGTCGCAAACATTGTAAATGTAGATTGTCTTTTCAACGCCATCTTTGAGACCTGTAAAGATACATCCGATATTTGTTTTTCCAACAGTACGTGGGCCAAGGCTGGCAGGATCTGGAAGCAAGGCTTTCAAGAATTGAATTGGTACGATTTCTTGGCCGTTAAAATTAATAGCATCTGTACGAAGGAGCCCAACGTTTTCCAAGCATTTCATGTGCGTTAGATAAGATTGGCCAAAAGTCATAAAGAAACGAATGCGTTTAACACCTGGAATATTCTTTGCTAATGATTCGATTTCTTCATGGTGAAGGAGATACATGTCTTTTTGACCAACTTGTGGGAAATCATACTCACGTTTGATAGACATGGCTTCGACTTCTACCCATTTTCCATCTTCCCAGTAAGAACCTGGTGCAGAAACCTCACGTAGATTGATTTCTGGGTTAAAGTTTGTCGCAAATGGATAACCGTGGTCACCACCATTACAGTCCAAAATATCGATATAATGGATTTCGTCAAAGTAATGTTTGAGTGCGAATGCTGAAAAGACGCTGGTTACACCTGGGTCAAAACCAGAACCAAGAAGAGCTGTCAGACCTGCTTCTTTGAATTTCTCTTGGTAAGCCCATTGCCATGAGTAGTCAAAGTAAGCTGTAAAACCAAGTTCCTTACAACGTTTCTCATAAATAGCACGCCATTCAGGATCTTCTGTGTCCTCAGCCTCATAGTTGGCAGTATCGATATAGTGGACACCTGTTGCCAAACAAGCATCCATAATGGTCAAGTCTTGATATGGTAGAGCTACGTTCAAAACAGCTTCTGGTTTGTAGCTTTCGATTAAGGTAATCACTTCTTCTACCTTGTCGGCATCAAGAGCAGCTGTTTCAATCTTTGTACTTGTTTTACCTTCTAATTTAGCCTTCAAGTCATCGCATTTTGACTTTGTACGGCTAGCAATCATAATTTCTTTAAAGGTTTCGCTATCTTGACAAATCTTTGAAATAGCAACTTGGGCAACGCCCCCACATCCAATAACTAATAAACGACTCATTTTTTCCCTTCCTCTTCTTCTAAAATGTCTTCTACATACTTAGGCAACATAAAGGCACCAATATGCAAGTTTGCAGTATAGTATTCTGTGAAAAGCTGGCGTTTTTTCCAACCTTCCTTGTCAAAATCTTTGACAGGGTGATATTTTTTCGATGCAAACCCAAATAGCCAATAGCCTGCAGGACTGGTAGGGATATGTGCCTGATAAACTCGACTGATTGGAAAGGCTTGATTAACCTTACGGTGCATGCTTCGACAAGCTGACTCATCTTCGTCAAAGAAGGGACTACCATGCTGATAAATCATGATTCCATCTTCTTTCAAGGCTCTATAGCTATTGCCGTAAATTCCTTGGTAAAGAGCCCTTCCGTATGGCCAAATGGATCTGTCGCATCGTTGATGATGATGTCGTAATCATCTTCACAGTTTCTCAAAAATCTCAGTCCATTTTGGTAGTAAATGGTGACACGAGGGTCATCAAGTCCTGCAGCAAAATCTGGGAAGTATTCTCGACAAACCTCAACCAGCATCTCATCTGGTTCCACGATATCGATTTGTTCCAATTCTGGATAGAGTGTTAATACTTGGGCAACACCACCGTCACCACCCCCAATAACCAAGACTTTCTTTGGATTGGGATGAACAGCCATAGGAACGTGGACGGTCATTTCGTTGTAGACAAAATCATCTGCATCCGAGAACAAGACGTGCCCATTTAAAATCAGTATTTTCCCAAAAGCTGGTGTATCTAATACTTCTATATCCTGCCATTCACTTTTTCCAGCGTAGAGTTGTTTGGCAGTTCTCAATGATAATTTCACATCTGGAGTATGAACTTCAGAAAACCATAAATCCATCTAGTTCTCCTTTCTCTTAATAACGTTGATATGATTGACCTCTGGATCTTCCGTTCCTTGGAGGGAACAACCACGTTCTTTTGCGAATTGGATATAATCGACAAGACCTTGTGTAATTCGTTCACCAGGTGCTAGGATTGGAATACCTGGAGGGTAACACATGACAAATTCCCCGCAGACTTGCCCAACTGAATCGTCCAAGGTTAAGCTTCTTCTATCTGAATAGAAGGCCTCCTGAGGAGACAATACCAACTCTGGCTGGATATATTCTCCAGCAATCAAGTCCTTCCCATCTCGTGAATAGAGTCTCTTGATATCAGCCAAAGCACCAACCAAACGCTCAATATCTTGGATACGGTCACCAATCGAAATGTAGGCCAAGATATTGCCAATATCACCAAACTCAATCTGAATGTCATATTCATCTCGCAAGAGGTCATAAACCTCTATCCCTGTTAGCCCAATTCCCTGAGTGTAAACTGACAGCTTAGTAACGTCAAAATCACAAACTGAGACACCATCTACTAGTTCTTTTGAGTAGGCATAGTAGCCACCGATGGCATTGATTTCACGACGAGCATACTCAGATAGCTCAATGACCTTCTCAAATGACTCTTTACCACGAAGGGCCAGATTGCGGCGTGAAATATCCAAACTAGACATTAACAAATAGGATGCTGATGTTGACTGTGTCAGATTAATAATCTGACGTACGTACTCAGGATTCATCTGATCGCCAACTAAAAGAAGTGAACTTTGTGTCAAGCTACCACCAGACTTATGCATAGATACGGCTGACATATCTGCTCCTGCGTCCATAGCAGATAGAGGAAGTTTATCTGTAAAATGCAGATGAGCACCGTGTGCCTCATCTACTAAGACTTTCATTCCTGCAGCGTGAGCCATCTCTGTTAGCCCCTTTAAGTCTGAACAAATCCCATAGTAGGTAGGATTGTTGATTAAGATAGCCTTGGCATCCGGATGGTCCTTAATAGCTTGTGCCACACGATCATTTTCAAGCCCCAAAGCAATACCGATTGGGATCCACACTCATCTCGATATAGATGGGAATAGCTCCACATAAAACGAGTGCATTGATGGCTGACTTATGGACATTTCGTGGCAGAATGATTTTATCCCCAGCTTTACAGGTGGAAAGAATCATGGTTTGCACGGATGAAGTTGTGCCCCCAATCATTAAAAAGGCATGAGCAGCACCAAATGCTTCTGCAGCTAGTTCCTCTGCATCTCTGATAATCGAAATAGGATGTCCTAGATTGTCCAAGGGTTTCATAGAATTGACATCAATACCCACACATTTTTCCCCTAAGAGTTCGACCAACTCTGGGTTACCACGGCCACGCTTATGACCTGGCACATCAAAAGGTACAATCCTTTTTTTTCGTAATTTAACTAACCCCTCATAAATGGGAGCTTGGTTCTGATTTAACATTATAAAGATATACTCCTTTACTGTATTTTTCCCACCTTAATTAAACTTAGGCGCCAAAGGATACTTATGAAAAAAGAGCAGGTTGACACCTGCTCTACAATCTACTGACGTTTTTATGTTTGTTTCTTTTGAGTATGTCTGTTCCTGATGTTTCCTAACTCTCTAGTAGCAAATATTACGTACTTTATTGATCGTTTCACAAGATGACGTGTGCTTTCACCACACTAACAAATCTATACGAATTAGAACTAATGTCCTAACATCAACTTATAAAAGTAGGCTTTTAACCCTATCAATAATGCGGCTTTTCAACCACGCTTCGGCATTCAACCCTGCCTGTCCGTAGGCATTTTTTACTCGGGTTTATATTTGCTAGAAAACATCATCTCATTTTCTAAGCTTCATTACTATATCATGTTTTCAGAGACTTGTAAAGTATTTTTTTAGAACTTTTTAAATAATTTAATATTTAGTTCGTGTAATTTTATTCAACCCAAGAAATAGAAAATCGTTTTTAAATTTAAAATCAAAAAAACAAAAAAAGGAACTAAATAAATTAATTCCTTTAGATAGGCATAAGCAAAGCTAACTATTCAAAATCGTATTTACTCATCTCGCGCTACTTGAGCAGCTAGTTCAAAATCAGTCATCAAATAATTTTCATCTAGACGGATGAGACTATAATACTCATTCCAAAATAGAGAGTCACTGTTACTGGACCACTGTAATCCATACCACAATTGAGTGACATCACTTGTATTTGATGGGGGAATTGACCATAGATGCTTTTTAAAAGTTTCTTGAACAAGTGGAAGGTCCAGTCGACTAGTCAAGTCGAGTTCATCCAACTTGAAAGTGATAGAATGTTTCTTTAGCTTCTTCAATACTGTCCTTATTAAATCGAATCTGAATAACCTTAGAATCTTCTAAAGCCACATTCTGGTCTTCAGCACCGTAGAAGGAAATACTCCCCAGTACTAAGCCATCTTTTGCCAGGAGATAGGGAGCGTAAGGGAACAGCATTGCTATCAAGTCTGAAGCCTTTTTCGATAATGACTGTTTTATTGCCCGAATACTTCTGGAAACTGCCATCTGTCAGGAGGTCTTCGTAGTCGCTACTACCATCACCCTGTCTGACATAGATATCAAATCCAGCTTCCATCAGATCACTTGCTTTTGTTTCTGCTAAAATGATTTTACTTTCATTAATTTGCAAAATTGGGGTTTGAGGTGGCAAACCAATCGTGATATAAAACATAACTCCTACTAGAAAGACCATAAAGGTTATAAGGAGGGCAAGTAAAGACTTTCCAGTCCTTTTTCTTGCATTGAAAAGGGCCATTATAGCTGGGAGGAGGATCATTTTAGCTAAAATAGAATTCCCCACACCACCTCTATTTAAGGTCTGAAAAGCAAACATACCCGCGATTGCAATCAGTGTCAGGTAGACCAAAATCTCACCTAGACCTAGTTTTTCTGTTCGAGTTTGTTGATTTACAGGAGTTTCGTACAATGACTGCCCATTCTCTTTCCTCTTTTTTAGAAAGAGATAAAAGCCCAGACCGAGTAGCAGATTAAAGATTGCATAAACTATTAAAGTACCTATAATCACCGTTCTACCCATGGTTCTCTACTCCTTTATGTTCTCTCTCAAATCTTATCTTTCTCTTTAATTCCCAATTCCCAACTAATAAAACTAGCAAGAAGAAGGGACCACCTTCTATGATCACAATAGGAATAGCCATAATAGCAATCATCAAAAAACTAGCTTTCTTTTGACGCCAACTAACGCCCCATTCTCCGTTTATCAGTCCACCCAAATAGTCGATGTAGTCAGTAAACCAAGTAAATAAAGGGGGGTGAAAATCACTTATCCTTAGGTAAATGAAGAGGGCTGAATTTAAAAGGATGTAGAGAATTCCAAGAACTAGAATAATCTTTTGACTAGTTCGAGTAGCCTCTAGAACGATTTTTTCTCTCTTCTCTGGTTTTATTTTTTTTAGACTTGGATTCTTACAAGAGAGTTTTTCAAATCTATAGACCAGAAATCGGTAGAGATAATACTTTTTTATATCACGCTTCATAAAAACCTCATTCTAGGTGGAGAAATCAATCGAAAATCATCTTCTAAACTTCTAATTTTAAGGAATTTCCTTCCAAATAGACGGCTTTTGACTCAGTGATTTTGATTTTTTGATCTTCTGAAAAGCCAATGGTTTCACCGTCCTTTAAGGTGACATCACTGCCTAAAACATACTGAAGAATAGACAAGAGGAAATAATATAAGTCATCGCTATTCATAGGAGACTCGATAATTTCAATCTCAGTTTTTCCAAACTCTTTCAAACCATAAGTGTAAATACTAGTTTTATCTCCCTGGTTGATAATTCCCATATAAATCCAGAGTTGAAGGGGAAGCATTTCTTCTTTCAAAAGGTCAGCCAGGTCTAGATAAAGATCTTTGGGCAAGAGCAAGGTGGTAGAACCCTGATAAATACCAATAGCTGATTGACTAGTTTTTAGGATAGAGGCATTGACTTTAGTTAATAGGGAATAGGTTTCTACTGGCGAAAGATTGTCAGACAAAATAGAAACAATAGCATGCTGTGTGTGCTCCTGTGTATCCTTCTCAACATCCTGCCAGAGGTAAGAATAGGCATACAATTCTTCAAATTCTTGACTTGGGATAGGCAAATCCATTAAAGCCAGCGCAACGAGAGCACCATCAATCACAAAGGTTGCACTAGAATCATCCCCAGAAACTTCAGAAATTTCAAGCCCCCAGTGAGATTTCAATTCCTGAACGACCTTGTCTAAAGAATAGGCTTGATTGCCTTTGAAAGAGGGCATGGACAAGTTCAGTTGTTTTTTCTTCTCTGACTTTTCTTTCTTACTAGTAAATAGATTTTTTAAAAAATTCACAGGACTTCTCCTTTTTCTCATATCAGTTGGAAAGCAAAGCTCTCTTACTCAAAGTAAGTCGCCATACCAAGTTTCCTCATCCTCAAAACCGTAAAATTTCTCATCAAGTAGCCAATTTCCATCCACCAATCTAAGTACAAACTGATGCTTCATTTCTAAAAGCTTCTTGATAATGAGTGATGACTCTTGCTTCTTCAGCTTTTTGTCATGATAAAATCTACAGAAAAAAATCATTCGTTTTAACATAGTTATACTCACTTGGGGAGCTATAAGAAATTCGAACTCCTCCTTCCAAGTAATTTTTGAGTCACTTGTCCAGTCATAAGTTGGATTTGCCTCTGAAAATAGTCATCCATAAGATCATTCCACTTTGGGATGAACTTTGATTTGCTGGGATACCAAGGGCTTCTCTTTTCCTTATCCAGTGCTCTGTTACGCTCAAAAAAATTTCCTCTTCTAACAAGGTTAAACTTTTGAGTAAATTAAGCAAGGGTGGGATGATTATTTCCGCCATAACTCGATAGTTTTCAGGGGTATTTTTATAGTTCACTCTCATGATTACTCTCTTAACTCTCCTGGATTAATTGTTTTACTTCTATGTCTGAAAGTTGTCCATCCATGTAGAGTTTCCTAAGTAACTCTTTATCTACAGTAATTTCATAATAGTCAGTCACAAACTCATGAAATCTCTCAAAGCTATCAAAAAGGTAAGAGAGCAACCATTCTCCACCATCCTGATCTTGGTAAGTCTGTTGATGCGCGTGACCGTCATACCAGATAAAGAAGGTTGTTTCATCTTTTTGTTCTTCTGAATAAAGTGAGACATACTCTTTCATCCAGTCCTTTATAAAAACTATCGATGATATCTTGATTCCACTCATCAGCAGCAAACTGGCTTAAACTACTTTCATGATCAAAGCCTTTTATAAGGATCATTTTATCAGTCAAAATCACATCTAAAGAATCACCAGAGCCATTGTCAATAAGATATCGGACTCCATAGTCTTCCTCAGTCTTAATCACGAGTCTGAGCCAATCCTCACTCGGATCTGTTAGATACTCATCAATGACCAGCAAGGCATCTAAGCGAGTCTTTATCTTGTCCCAATCAATCTTTCTCATCTCTAAAAACCTCCATCTTATTCTTGCAATTTATCAAGATCACAAGCCCTATAACGAGCTGTTAGATAGCCTGAAAAGCTAATCTGAGGGATATTCCACTCATTAGGCAAATAAATGGAACAATCTACCTGATCTCCAAGAGGAGAACTTGCTGAGAAGACATATCTTCCCAAATCCTCATTATTAGGATTTCTTTCAACTTGACCCAATCTGCTAGTATTGAACCAGTCTTTAAACAGTAACCAGATTTGCTCTGCATCTTCGTTTAATAGGGAGACTTTCAAGTTGTAGCTGATTCCGACCCTACATCTTTTTTTGAATCCTGATTCATCAGCTTTACAAACTTTTATCGATCCCTTATCATACTGCCAGTTATCACTATCTAATAGGGGAAATTGAACAGATAGATTGTCTTTAAATCCCTGCATAGTATCAAATAAATCTTTGGAGGCTGCTTCGAATAATTCTAGTTCTTCCATAGTCTTCTCTTTAATTTTCATAGCTAATCACATTTCGATTTAATCTGCATCAACCCAGATTTGGTATTTTTGACAATGGAGACATCTAAACAAATAACCACAGATAGGCCCGTCTTTGACCAAGTAGTCTTCTACCTCTTGATATTCTTCACGCGCTTCATAGTCTGCCAAGACTTGCTCAGCGATTCCCATGGCCTTCAATTCTCGAGTTCCAACTGTACCCAAGTAAGCACAATAATCTTGGCAACAAGAAAGCCAATATTCTCCCTGCCAACTAGAGTAGCCTGGGGTCTGACAAAAAAGCAACTGATTCTTTTCTGGATCCAATTCACCCTGCCACTCGGCATCTTGGATAAATTCTGCATCAAATTTTTTAGTCTGCTTGACCGTTTGCAATGCACATTGGGCAAAGGTATTCTATATCCTCGATACAATAAGGGATCAAGTCATAATAAATATTGCTTTCTTTCCCACAAGATGGACAAAGCTTGGCTTCTCCTTCAACAAATGAACCTGTAGCTAAAGGGTCTGGATGATAGATAAAATGTGGTAAAGACTGTAATAGCTTCTGTCTTTGCTTCTTCTCTTCTTTTCTTAGAGGACGAGGAAGGGCAAAACGATCGCCATGACTCTGACTCATTTCTTGTAAACGGCTCAGTTTCTTTATCTGTTTTCGATCAGGTTTGTCTAAGATTTCGGTAAATAAGCTATAGGCACTAGTGTAGAGACCCAATTGGTCATAGAGGTCAACTAAGACTTTTTTAGCTTCTAAATCCTCAGACTTAGCTAATTCATCAGCTAAATCATAAAGGGCTGCAACACTTGAAGGATTTCCATCTTTAGCATGGTATTCCCTTGTCCGGGTGATATATTCTTGTAAATATGGATTCATCTGACTACCTTTTCTTACATGGATAAATTCTGATTAACAAATGGTAATAAGGAAAATACCATTTAAGCCTAACATTGCTTTATATATATCTTTCATTTCATCACCTGATTTTAACCTCTTATTGTCAGACAGTTAGTAAATTTCATACACAAGCTCTCTATCAGCTTGAAAATATTTGTCGAATTTCACTAAAAGATAAAGGGATCCAGCTGGAGAGACACCGGCATCATAACCTAGAGCAAATTCGCCATAAGAACTACTTTTATCCAAGATTAACTCCCTTAATTCCAGTTCTGTAACTGTTTTATCAGGCCAATTATCATGGATAACCTTTTGAGCTTTTTTATCAAGGTGTTCCAAGTTTCTATATAAACTAGTCATCAAATCATCTGATAATAAGACTAAATCCTGTTCACAGTAACCTGTAAAATAAATATTTATGTCTTTATTTAGATATCGCCCTAGAAAATAGATCCCCGAATCATGTTTTTCCCAGTTTATTCCCTTCCATAATGCCAATAAATCTTCTTTGTTCATTTATTACCTCAAGCAGTTTTTATTCTTTTTAGGAATGTTTAATAAACTTTCTAACAAATAGTGACCAGGACATTTCCATTGAGCTCCAGAATCTTTTTTTGTAAAAACTCTTTCATATTTACAAAAGCTGATTCAGATTTCATCCTTGATTTCTTCCTCTTCCTCAAGATAATCCCAAATATTAGGATACAAGTCAGCTTTCTTACATGCTTCCATACTAAAGTCAGCCATAGCTCTGTCAATGTCAAAAACTTTCTAAAAGCTTGACTGATAGTCAGCAATTCTCGATTTTTTTCAGTATAGGCGATATATTCAGATACATCCTCTAGAGGAGTCACCCCTAAAACAGCTTCTCTCAAGGGACTGTCATCCAAAAATTCTGAACTACTAAATCCTGTCATGACAAAGACCAAGGGCATCCCACATTTTGTCGATATCTATTAAGATATCATGAGTATCAGCGGAGTCCTCAGCAAAATCTAACAATTCATCTTCTTGGTTAGAAAGAGCTTTTATTTGTTCTAATTCATTGTCTGGTAAATATTGATAATTGGCAATCATTCCCATGATTTTTCTCCTTTGAATCTTGTAGGATAATACTGATGTTTTTAGCTCTATTTCTATAGAAAATGCTATAATGGAGCTAAGAAATTGTTTTATTGAATGTTAAATAGGGGGAAATAGTAATGTTCACTAGTATTGTTTTGGGTTTTTATGCTCTTTTCTTTCTATCCTTGTGCTTTACTATCTATCTCTATATTAGACTTGTAGTTGCGGTTAAAAAAGGCAAAGACATTCCCAAATGGATTTATAAACTTGGCCATGCTGTTCAAGGAAGAATTCACGTTGACTATGAAGAAATCACTGATGCTAATGCCCTTAAAGAGATTCATTGGTTCTTGCTAATCTATTTAATCGTAAATCTACTCGTATTGGCTGTCTTCTACTATCATGGTAATAGCTTTCCTCAAGCCATTTATGAATGTTTGAAAAAACAATTTTTTATCGTAATTGTTAGTATGGTTTTAAAAAGTATTGGCAAATTTGTTGTACTGGCTATAAGAAAAAACTTTCAAAACAGTCATGTCTATGCATCAACCAACGCTTTTGTCGGGACAGCTTTTTTAACGAGTTATGTTTTTATGTTTTGCTTGATGATGAGTGGCCTTCCAGCTCAACCTGTTCCAGTAACCATTCAAGATACTACTATCATTATCGGTGAGAGCAAGGCTTCCGAGCTTTTGGACCAAGGCTTTAGCTTCGAAGATAAAAATCCAGAGAGTTCCATCACCAATCCCAAAAACGACCACTTCTACTACGGTCAGCTTCTCAAAGTCAAGCGGGATAATCAGTCCTACGGTTTTATGAGCCTTACTCCCACAGGTAAAGATACTGATCAGCTCAAAAACTGCGTCATCACCTATTACAGAACACCTAAGGATAACAATCAGCTAGAAGAAATTTCCATCAATCATGTCAAGCTAGCAAATCTCAAGCTCCAAGATTTTAAAACACGAAAATTAATCGATATCTTTGAAGTCAATCCAGCTGATTATAATGTCTCTGATAAAGATAACAACTTTATCCTAACCATTCAAACAGCAGATTACGACCTCTGGAAAAGATACCGTATTGAATCCAAGTTCAATTCAGATGGTTCGATTGATAGCTATGGAGTCAGAGCCCAGCATAGCATGTGGGAATGATGGAGTGTTAGCTTTAGTCATTAGTAAGCATATAATCAAATAGATGAGCGTTTAGGCACTTCTACTTGATTTTATGCTTATTCATTTTTTCTTGGAAAATATCTGTAAGAATTTGTCGCAATTCTTGAGCTTCTTTTTCTGGAAGTTGGCCTTCTTGTTCAGCAACAGCGTACAATTCCGGATACTCAAGAGAGATTCTCTTAATCGTACGTGTAATCGCATGTTTTCTAACAAAAAATGGAATACGCTTAATGTATTCTTGAGGGATCAACGCGATAATTTTGTCAGCAGTTTCTTTATCACTCAGTTTAGAGAAAGTTAATCCCTTTTTAATCATTTCTTGTTCTTGTTTTGTAAAATCTTGTAATTCCATATGTCTACTCCTCATCTTCAGTGACTTCCCAAATCTCTGCTTGGTAGGGATCTCCATCTTCATCGTATCGATTGATATAACCAATAAACCTTTCATTTTTTCTTGGTCTCTGCTGGTTTCCCTTGATAACCCAAACAGCCCATACCCCTATCAGGAATAAGACTATCAGTCCAAACAATGCACCCATAATGTCTACTCCCTTAAAATTGAACCCACTTATCATTATCCATAATAAATGGCTTCGCTAAACCTTCGCCTGTATAGTTTTCGTATTTTGTATCTAGATATTTGTAACAATCTTCCTTGGTCGCAAATTTGATGGCTTGATAAGGCTCCTCAAAGGTCAACTTTTCGACAAAGAGATAACCGTCCTCGCTTGGCACAAGTATGCCGACATGACCGATAAAGAGGGATTGACCATCCAAGTCATCATGGACTACTACGGAGAGCATTCTTGCATTTTCATTAAACTTGAATTGAGAAAAGAATTTTTCCATCTTTTCAGCATGAACTTTGACATCTGTCGTTGCTTCGGTCTTGACTCTTGAGAATAAAATATCAAAAGCATCCTTGTCTTCCTCACCAAAGACCTTTCCTTTGTCAATAGCATCATTATCGACAAACAAAAGGGAATCATCTTTCCCTAACTTAGGGATTTCGATAGAATTTTTCAATAAACAATAGCTGTTAATGCGACAGTTAGTACCAACAAAATCACCTTTTTTGGGTGCCCAAAGATTGCTTATCTTTTCAACATCATAGTCTGTTTTGGTAAATGTAGAAAAATCCCCAGTTAAGCCTACTGAACCAACAGTGGCGTTGTAATCATTTACTAGGTTGAAAAATGCATCAACACTGTCTTTATCCAAATGTGCAGCCAAGGCTTTTCGAACTTCTTCTACACTCGGTTGATTGTTCAAATTGCTATAAGTTGCTTTCCAGGAAACTTGATTCGACTGTGATTGAGTCACTGAAGTTTCAGCAGTACTATCAGAAGTCTTTTGAGTTTGACTACAAGCTACTAATGTCAAAAGAAGTGTTGAGCAAAGACCAATAGTCGCTAATCTTTTAAATTTCATAGGCATTCCTTTATTAAAAAATATCGTTAAAAAGAATTGTCAAAGTTTAAAAATCGTATTCTTTAGGTTGAGAATAGACTTGGATATGCTGCCCTAGTACCTTGATTTCTACTGGTAGATCATCAGATTTGTCGCCGTCAACATCCGTTTCTAAAGTAGTATCTGAAGAAATTTTTATGTGGCGAGCTTTTATGTACTCGATGTGATCATTTTCTACAACATCACCCTTTAATAAATCAGGAATAACTGACAATTTAGTAAGGATTGAGGCATCTTTTAAAATCAAAATATTTGCATAACCATCCTTGTCTTCATCAAAGATTTTTTTGTCAGCGAAATAATTGGTAAGGAGAACCAAGACATGGCTGGCCGGGCCAATATAATTTCCATTTTCTGTCTCAACAGTAATATTAAACACTTGATCTGTTACAACAGACTTCATGGTATAAATCGCATAGGCAAGCATACCAAACTTCGTTTTATCCTCTATCCCAACGTTGTGGATAGCTTCTGGCAGTGAACCAATACTAAAAATGTATCCGAAATAGTGCCCATTTGATTTTCCGATATCAATCTTATTCGTAGAATTAAAATCGAGTTCGTCAATGGCACCATCAATATCTTGATTGATTTCTAACAGTTTGGTAATAAGATTTCCAGTTCCTCCTGGGATAATCGCAAGTTTAGGAATGTAGTCTTTTTCAGCGATACCAGAGATTACTTCATTGACAGTCCCATCTCCACCAAAAACAAGAACAGCATCATATCGCTCCTGAGAAGCTTCTGCTGCAAAGTTTGTGGCATCTTGCGCTTTCTCCGTAATTTTAATCTCCACATCTTCAAAGAAATCTCTAGCTTTATTCTCCAGTTTTACCTTATAATCCAAGGCTTTTTCGCCTCCAGATGTTGGATTGATGATTACCATAATTTTTTTCATTTATTATTCTCCTTACAACCTAACTATAAAAAAATAAGTTTCAATATAGCTTTTTAATACTATGTCATTATATAACTAAATTCTTAAAATTAAAAAAATTGGATGTCCTGAATTTAAATAGATTGTTCTCTCGCCTAATAATTCATTAATATTAAATCTTAAAATTCTTAAGTTTTCAATGTTAAAAATCATGTAGAGTAGAATGCTTGCTACTAGTATCCTTGGCACTCCCTCTTGAGAGAATTTATTAAATCTAGTTAAAAAGGACGTTTATAGCAGTTCTACTTTTATTCCTTGACTCTTAAAAATATCCTCAACTTGTTTAAAATTACTAGTCATAATTGTCGCTTTCTTCAGATTTGGAAACTGTTGCAGTTCTTTAAGACTAATTTCATTTAGATCGAAACTATCATCTTCACCGTCCCACTGAGGTATCAGATTCATGTAAATCTCGTTACCTCCATCCATATCGATTTCTTGAACTTGTTCAGCATATTTCTTAGGTAGAGGAAGATTTATCATATAATCAAGTGCTGGCTGAATAATCTCCATACTTTCTGTATCGATATTCAACTCACTGACTTCCTCTGCAAAGTCAAAAATATTAAAAACAGGTTTCAAAACCTCTAAATCATACATTAAAACCTGGATAATGGCTAGTTTAAAATTTATATTTTTAAAGGAAAGCACTTCTTCGTCAGTTTCTTTTTAACTTGTAGCTTTCCCGTTCACGTTTTATCTCTGGAAAGAAGGAAATAGAAAGTGTGTCTGTGATTGTCTCTGCAATTCCTTTAAAATTAGTTCCATAAGGAGTCCATAAAATAAGGTTAAAATCCCCTACTCTATGCCTATCAGAAAAGAAATAAGGCGATTTTCCATCTGTTAATACCACAGCTTGACATGGTTGCTTTGGCAATTCTTTCTCTCCAGTCATAGATTTTACAACATCGCCATAGTAGAGGAAAAACAGTAGAAATCAAATGTTCCTCATCAATGTATGTTTTAGATTTTTTTAAATGATTTTTTTAATCGTGAAAGAATGTTCAAATACAATACCAATATTGTCATAAATGTATTTAATAAACTTATTATCTCTTTTGACAACCTGGTCAGGCTTTCCCAATACAGCTTCAATATCTTGCAAGGACAAAGGAAAAGATAAGCTGGTTCCGTTAATAATCATTGAATTGTTGTGGAGATTGATTTCAAGTTTTTTTGTGTTGTTTTTCTTAAAAAAATTAAACATATTACTACCTATTCTTAAGTTTCTTCCAGATAAATTTTGAACGCTTGGTATTCCTGCTCTTTACCATAGGCAAAATACCGCTGAGGGTGGAATGCACTATCATAATCCAAGATTTTTCACCACCAGATGTTGGATTAATAATCACCATTATTTTATTCATATCCCATTCTCTTTAAAGATATGGCAAAAATTCTAGTAACTGACTGTATCATTTATGCTATTGAAACTCCATCTATAAGTTTGCAGGGTCACATTCAATAACTCATTAAAAAAGATTGGGCGACAATAGTTTAACTCCTACACATCTTTCTTTGATAAACTCACATAGTCTGTCAGGTACAAAACTCCCTGAAACTAAAGCTAATATACTAGAAAAAATAGGAAAAAGGAACAAATCCTAGAATGGATGCAGTAAACAGAAACTGATAGGTTTTTCTTGTTGACTTTTTGAGTTCTCATCATGGAGAAAAATGCCAGAAAAAGCCAAAATTAGCAATATAAAACAGGTGAAATAGACCATATTTTTCAAATCAGGAACTTCAACAAACCGAGAGATTAAATAGAAAATTTTTTCCCCCTCTTTATCAGAAGAGGCATAAGCAATCACGAAAAACCAATTATCGCACTAATTCCGTTTATAAGTAATAATTTTTGATTTCACTGTCTATTAAACCTTTTCTATTATACCTAAAACGGAAGTACACCAGCCATCAGACCTTGAGCAATATAACATCTTTTATTTTGAAAGTCTGAAAAATAGGTATCACTTATATAACTGTATAAGCTATCAACGGGTCTATTGTACCAATCCTTGTAAACATAGTCCATATTATATATCAATAAAGCTTGTCCATCTTGACTATAGCCCTTGAAAGTTATCGAAAATGCATCTCTATAACGAATAATTTCACATCCACAATAGATAATAAATTCAAATTTTTGATTCTTTATCCTAAATCATCTTATTTCTCCAACCCTACTAGCTATACTAGAAATTATGATTAAACTCACCGATCTACTATAAGACGTAAAAAGATTTTCTACGTTGCAAGGTTTTTACTCTTTTACCAGCAAAGCTACTCACTCATGAGTAATTTATGTTGACTATTGCATATCTACCATCGCTTCTTTTCACATATCCCTCTACATCTTCAATCTCTACAAACATGGGGGTCTAAGTGGCATAAGAAGTGCCAATCTTCGGTGCCGTGTTTTTCTGTAGACAATTGCTTCGCCGTCTTCACTTCCAAAAAGCTTCTATCGACTTCATATCCATTTGCTTTCTAAGAATGCTTTTTGCCTTGCGGAAGTTTGCTTCTCTGGCTTCGACATAGGCTTTTCACTTCATCGTTATTCACGACATAGGCATCGACTTTTTGTAGCGCCTTCGATCACTTTATCGTTTTTAACGGATAGATTCGAAATCTCTTTCCAAATAATATCCACATTTTTCCTCAGGATTAAACGAAAAATCTAGATAAAGGGACAATGTTTCCATTGAAGACAATTTCCATATAATCCGGTAAGTGTTTTTGGGGTCCACATACTCCACTTCAAAAGCCATCTTCTGTTTCTAAAAGTATATCCAGGAATTTTGATCAACAAAGGCTCTCCCTCTTCTAAAGTCTCAAATACAACTAAATCCTTTTGATAATCACCTTTGATACAATTCCAATAGATACATCTTTCATTCTCCCAATATTTGAAAAATCAACTGATATTTTTAAGCAACTTACAAACAAACTATCTATCCTTAATATATGCATTATCATATAACGAAGATAATTAAGTTTGGTTTATCCAGGATCTACATCTACAGAAGTTATTTTGTAACCATCATTATTATATAAAAATTCTAATTGTAGGGTTAAATCTACTAATTCAGAATCGGACGTCATCTGATATTCAACAGCAAAGCCAGTTTGATCATTAAATTCATAAACTTGTAATTGAGAGTACCTCATAGTTCGGATGGAAAATTACATTCTACACCATATTCATCAATTTTATCAAAATCATTTAATTGTAATGAATCCTCAATATATTCAAGTAACTCTTTTACATCATTAACTTCTGAACCATCAACACAATCCATAATCTCATTATAGTTATTTAGATGAATTGCTCTTAAAAATTTTTAAGTACCTCAATTACTTTTTCTTCATTTTGGCATTTTTCTTTGTACTTAAAATCATCGAATATTCCCATGATTATACTTCCTTTTCTAAAATTTAAAAATCCTTTTTCCTTACTAATTCTATTACTAGCCAATATAGTATAAATCAAATAACCAATAAAAACGATAATAAAAATAACATTAATTTTTAACACAAAAATAGAGATTTAACAAATTTGACGAACGCATGAAATAATATACAGTAACCGACAGATTTTGTTTGACGGTAAAGAAGCCCTAAAAACAAAACTTAAAAATAACGTATATATAAAATAAAATAAAAGGAAACCTTGGTGACTTTCTCCTACTATAAACCATAAAAGGCAGATGCCAAATCCCCAAATTGATCCTACAATCAAATTAGATTGCCAATATGTATATTTTTTATCAAGTAAAGGGTTGTAGTATACCTCTCCACCCTAATTCTTCATGTCCACCACCAAAAATATTAATTGAATAAAGAATAGTGGCATCAGATAAATGGATACTTCATTTAATTCTAAGGAAGAAATAGAAAATAGCATCAAAATTGCTAATAGGTGAATAATGAAATAAATACTACTATTTTTCTCTCTTATAAAATACAAAAATGTTTAAATTTTATATTATTCCTTTTTCAAATAAAAGCCACTTGCAATAGCTGGTCCAAGTGCACCAACTATATGTAACATTCTACCTATAATCGTTTCTAATCCCAAAATATGAGATTGAGTAATTATGGCGAGAAGCCCCCAAAGCTATATAAGTAATTCCAAATGTAAAACAAAGATAATTTTTAAATTCCTTTTATCAATTTCTGTCATTTCTTCTTCCTAATCTTGATTATTTTATGAATAATATTTTTCTGCTTCTTAGTTGCTCTCGATTATAACTACCTATATTCTATCACAAAAACACAAAAAGCCTTACAATCAAGGCTTTTGATTATCCTTTCGTCACAAGGTTTCTAGGCTTTTTACCATCAAAGCTACACACTCAACGTGCGCTGTTTTTCTTTATTTGTACACTTTTTCGTCATCGGTTACGGCATTAAAAACACAATTTATCATTTTTCTATTTTAGCATTCTTCCTTTTTAGATTTGTAAGATTTTTGCATCTTTAGTCGAAGAATCTCCTGTTTTAAAAAAATTATAGTCAACATTGCTGGATCAATTTCTCCATCAGAATTTATTCCGCCTACTATAATTTTTTTCTACGATACTTTCAAAAATGTCCTTGTCAAACTCAGTCAAAGTCTTTTGTGAAGTTAAAATTTCTTTAAAATTCTCTAATCTACTTTTTTATATCAACTTCTGATTTTAAAGTTACTTCTAAATTTACTTTTTCTTCTAAAAGTTTTTCTTTCTCAATTTGTATTTGATTAAATTTATCTTCATATACAGAATCACTTATTTTTTTCCATCAAGATTCATTGAAACTAATTTTTCTTCTTTTTTTGTACAACGAATTTAATTTTACTAATTATCTTATTCAATTCCACTTTTTAAGGTATCATCAGTAAGCTCTTCTTTTATAATTTCAAGAAAGTCTTCAGTTAGGGTTATGATTTTCATAAAACAACTGTTGGTAGCTCTGTAAAAAAGCATTTTCTATTGCTTTTTCCTCTATTCCTTTACTATGAGTGCAATACTTTTTACCTCTCTTTATAGATGTTGTACAGTGCCAAATAATCTTTTTGTACTCTGAACTAGAGTGCCAACTTCTTCTAGACAGAACAGTACCACAAAAACCACATTCTAATCTACTGCTAAAAGGGTACATTCTTGAATATCTTTCTCGTTTACCTTTTGTATTTGCTATGGTTTTTTTGTTTCCTGATCTCCGTAATCTAATTTCTTGCGCCTGTGTAAAAATTTCTGGACTAATTATCGCATCATGATTATTTTTAATGTAGTATTTATCTTCTTCACCGAAATTTATTAAACGTCTCTTACTAATGGGGTCAACAGTGAAAGTTTTTCCCATTAGAATATCACCTTTATACTTCTCGTTTTTAATAATTCCTAAAACTGTTGTATCTTGCCAGTGATCAAGACCTCTCGGAGTTTTATAACCTAGTTCATCAAGTTCTCTAGCTATTGCCCTACCCCCAATACCATCAATGTATCGTTCAAAAATATAACGTACTATCTTGGCTTCTTTTTCATTTATTGATATCGACTTTGTATCTTGATTATAGTCATAACCAAGACAACCTTGAAAACCAATAAGTTCTCCACGTTGCATCTTCATTTTTAACCCCTTTTTAACATGGGCAGATGTATTTTCAACTTCCTGTTGAGCCACTGAACTTAATATCGTCAATAGTAACTCACCATCCATAGTTAAAGTATCAATATTTTCTTCTTCGAAAAATACACCAATTTGTTTATCTTTGAGCAAACGAACATATTTGAGAGTATCTAATGTATTTCTAGCAAAGCGAGCAATGGCTTTGGTAATGATATAGTCTATTTTTCCATCAAGGCAATCTGAAATCAATCTTTGAAAATCTTGTCTTTTTCCAACTTGAGTTCCTGAAATCCCTTCATCAGCATAAATGTCAACCAAAATCCAATCTTGGTGCTGTGATATATACTCTCTATAATGACGAACTTGAGAATCATAGCTATTTTTTTGATCATCACTATCGGAACTAACACGACAATATGCTGCTACTCTCCTCGATAAAGAACCACTATTATCATTTCTTCTAGTTACTAAAGGATTTGCTTTTATAATTTCAACGTTATTTGACATGGCTTAACCTCCTATTTCTCTGCATTTATTTTACCGCAACCAATAAAAAAGGTCAGCTAATTTGTGTATATTTTTACGCAGTTTCAGCTTTATTTTTTTCATATTCTTTTTCACTAATAAGTTTTTTTAAGAATAATAGATTTAGCATCTCTAGCTCGACTATATAATTTTCTAAATTTGATTTCAAAAAATCACTTCCCTTTTATCTTTTATCAATCTCCTCCATGGCATGACTGATGAAGTCATCATAAGAATTTCACTTGCTGCTCTTTTACGTTGGCAGCCTGAACGGTCAGAAGTATCATTGTATATCATTTGTATCATGGCATATAAAGTATCGCTCTATTTTATTGATGGTTTTAAAATCGCTCTTATCATGGCGAGCCATTCAAATCTGCTCCACAAATGAGGAAAGTACCATTTTGGACTATTCAATTGTCAAAGAACAAATAAAAAATCTCCTCATTTTCACACTCTATGAAATTGAGGAGATTATTTTTTAAAGCGAATTTTATCAGGAAAATCTGTCAATCCCAATAGATAGTCTGTACTGACATCGTAAAAGTTTGAGAGAGTTACCAATACATCTGCTGTTAACGTATGCTCACCCCGTTCAATTTTAGCATAAGCTGAGTTTGTAAACGAAAGTATTTTAGCTATTTGTTTTTGGGTCAAATCGTGATCTTCCCTCAAATCTCTCAAACGTCTGTACATCTAGCTTTCTCCTGAGAAAAGTATAATATATAAAACTAGGAAATCTTTCAAAGTGTCCAAACTGGACATTTTGAACTAAAATTAATTTATTAAACGCTTCTCATAAGCATATCTATTAACCGTCTGAGAGCAAAGATTTTTATCAACTATTTAAAATTACTGACATTCAAAAAAATTAGTCTTATTGTAAAATAAAGTAAAACACAAAAGACATATTTATCTGATATATTATAGTCTCGAAAATATTACAAAAGTATTGGAAAATGTTCACAAATCAGTCATTCAAGCACTTCTCTGAAGCTGAACAATACTAAATTTTAGTTTTTATTTAAACAAAGAAAAACTGCTTAGACTGCTCGTCATTAGGATAGAAACCGTTCTATTTTTACTTGTAAAACTAATAGAAATTTTTGTAACACAGGCGAAACAAATCAATGGATAGAAGATCTACTGATAACAGTATTATGCAAATCCAATCTAGAATTTTCATTATCATTCTATAGAAGCTAGCTATTACTTATAACTAAATAAGATTTAGCCTGACTTTCTGACAGAGTTCACAGAAGTGATGAAAAGAAAAACAAGGGGACATAGTTTGAAAAACTTTCTTCCACACTTATAAATTCCAACCTTTTTGATTATGTGACAATTAGTTAGCATATTTCAGGGAGTATAAAAATTTAAGCATTGAAAATTGCATACTGTATTTTACTACTTATTATTCCAGAACTTTCCCTCCTGATAACATGTTACTCTAAGTTGCTCTCAGTGGGAATGATTGGTAATATCACTCATGGGAGTTTTACCCGCTATCTTTTTACGATGGCAGCCTGAACGGTCAGAAGTATCATTATCATTATTTGCATCATGGCAGATAGGTTACCATACTATTTTTGAATAAATGATTCTCACTCATTTTCTAGCGCATTACATTCTATTGTTCAACAAATAAAGTCCCACCTAAGATTATTCAATTATCAATGAACAAATCAGGAGGGACTATTTTTATATTATGTTTTATTCGCTGAGGAAAGTCTGTAAGCCCTAGCAAATAATCTGTACTGACGTTGTATAAATTTGAGAGCTCAATAAGTATTTCTGCTGTCAATGTTACTTCACCACGCTCTATTTTTGCATAGTTAGTATGAGAGAACGAAAGAATTTCTGCAACATATCTTTGAGTGTAATCATGATCCTCTCTTAAATTTCTCAATCGTCTGTACATTACCTACTCCTATGAAAAGTATAGTGTACTTTCTTTAGGATTTTTATATATTGTCACAATGTGACAATATCAATAGATATAACGATTACATTCTAATCTAATTATATAACTTCAAATACTAATTTCTATCTTTCCTAAAAAAATATTAACTAATGCATTGTGGGTATAATCACAAACCACTTGGTAATCATGCCTACCTCCTGTCTTTCACGGAAAATGACATTTTTCTTCCATCTTAAAGATAGATGGGACTTTACCCAGCAGAGAGGACTTTGCTTTTTTAAAAGGCGGTGTAGGCAAAATCATCTGTGCCACTAGCAGCATAAATGAAGAAGTCTTTTTGTTTCTCTTTAACTATATTTGCGAATTCTTTAGCTGGTGTTCCAACATTTCCACTCATAGGATTGAAATAATAAAAGTAATCTAAGGCATTTTCAAAGGTTCGTACAGGTATTGACAGAACCCATTGAAAAACCGCTGAAGGCACGAAATTGACGCGAGGCTATCAAATCTGCTGGGCTGGTTGATGCTGCGTAGGTACTGTAGTTACTCTCAACAGCGGGTATCAAATCATTGGTCAGTTCTCGATAATAGCGACTTGTTAGCTGAACGACTAAACCAAAATCGCTAGAATCTTGTGGACTGATATTGTTGTATGTGAGATTAACAATGATAACTGGGGCAATTTCTCCATTTGCAATCGCGTGATCCACAATGTGTTTGAAGGCATTGGGAGAATGAGGGCTTCCCATGGTTGTGCGTTCATTGGACCAACCACCATGACTAAGATAAACCACTGGATATTTTTGCTGGTCTGAATAGCCATAAGGAAGATAAATGACGGCTTCTTTTTCCAATTGGAATTGGGGAGCTTGTCGTGTAGGAAAAAGTTTCAAAAAGTGGGATAGTTAAGGATTTCTAAGTACTCTGGTCTATCGCTAGGTTTGAAATAGTGTTTAGGAATGGTTTTCAAATCTGGAAATGTCATTTGTTCCTCACTTTCTCTTATTCTTGAAAAAGGTAAGTCAGTCCATGTTGAATCTCTAGTTCAAATGATTCTTGATTATGTCCGCCATCGTTATTTTTCCCAATAAATAAAGGGTTATCAGCTGTTATCAGGTCACTATGATTGCTACGGAGGGCTTCGATTTGTGGAATCATGCTGTATTTTGTCCCATCACTTCCACCTACCATCGCTATTATTTGGAAATCATTCTGCGCGTAGTTATTTTCTCTGCAGACCACTGACCAAGGTTTCAGCAATAGCTTCATCGCTGTTTCTACCAGTAACTTGTCCAATCCAGCTATCGCCTGCCATCGGCATGTAGTAGAAAAATTTATCACTCTGTTCAAGCAGCACATCCCATGTCGTGATACCGCCCATAGAATAGCCACCGAAAGCTCTATGAGAACGACTTGCTGTAAAACCAGTTTCATCGGCTGTCTCAGCAAAGGTCGTGTATTGACTTTCAACCGTCTTCATAACCTCTAAAAACTTCAGTCTCTGCAAAGTAATGATTTAAAAGGATAATCGGCTGAATAATTCGACACAACAAAACTTCGATCTGGATAATAAGTCGGAAATACAACCAGCAGTGGCCTAATATCTCCATTTGCAATCCAGTTATCTAGCAGTGGTTTGACGTCTGCCGCTACTTGCTCAGCAGACATGCCTGATCCGTGCATGAGATAAAGGATATTCATTGGTTTGCCTGTCACATACGAATCAGGCACATAGACAAGTGCTTCCTTGTTATACTCTTTGCCATCATAAGTCGTTGTATAGGTCATACCGTCAATTCTACTTCCCTGTTCCTTAGAAAGCGAGTTAGTGAGAAGAACTTGACACATTTTGGCTTATCAACTCTGTTGAATTGTTGGCTTTATTGCTTTCAAAGTTTAGATAAAAATCGTCCCTAGAACGACTAATAGCAAAGCCTGTTAATGAAAAAAATAAGAGTTCTTTTCATTGTTCCTCCTTTACATCCTACATAGTTAAGCGCTCATCATGAATTCTATTTTTTAGAAATACCTAAGGTAATGAGCGTTTTTCAACTTTTAAGAGTGTTTGTGCACCACCAACAATAAAGAATAATCCCTGTCTCATTTCCTTGGCAGATAGAATTTCTCCTAATTCTTCCTTGGTAAAGCGATGAGCTTTTCCGTGATAACTGGTCAACTGATTTTTCTTGGGCTAAGGTTTCAAAGTATTCTTGATAATACATCTCTTGCTCATTTTTCCCGCTCCAAATGATATGGACTAAGCGTTTACCACTGTATTCGTCAGCTATACTTTTTAAAGGGGCAATACCTGAGCCAAGTCCGTAGAGAATAATAGGCTGCTTCGCAGAACTCTCTTCGATAATGGGACCAAATCGACCAAAGGGACCTTCCAGCTCAACCTGTGTGTCAATTGGTAAATTCGGCACTTTCTTCGTAAAAATCTCCCAGTCCTTGAATGATAAATGTTAAGATATTGCCGTCTTGACTAGGAGCAGAGGCAACGGAAAAAGGGTGTTTCTCACTGCTGATTCTTTTTATCTTTAAAGCGCATAGTAAAAATCCCCAGCTTGATAATGATGGTCTTTGGGAACTTTGATTTGTAATTCTTGTACCGTTGGTGATAAGCTGGTGCTTGCAATGAGTTCACCTTGGACTAGACTACCAAAATCCACAATATACTTTTTGCCAAAACATAGCAAGACAAAAAGTAAAACCGTGTAAAGATCAAACAGGATCATAAATGGCGTCAAAATGGCAATACGATTGATGAAGTGAACATGTAGCCAGACTAAGCTCAATCATGACAAAATGCAAGCGGTGAATCCAAACGGAAAGCTCGTGTTTGAAAAAGATTTGCAAACGATCTTTCAAGCGTTTCGCCGCAGGCATCCGATCAACCAACCAACCTGACATGAAAAAGCTGGCATAGGCAATTCCAAAAACAGCTAAATACCAAGCCCATTCACCTGTCAGACGAATTTCTGTATGCATGGAAAATAAAAAAATTGTTGGTGAAAAAAAGATTGCTAGAAGAGCTAAGACACCCAGCATCCCATGAACAAAGTACATAGCTGGAAGTCCAATCAAGCGATCCAACCACTGCGGTCGAGTTGACAGATAAACAATGGCCAGCCACCAGACATAAGCAATCAAGCCTAAATCATATAAAAAGAGATTTGAAATTGTGTCAAGCAAACTAGTATTGAGCAAAATGATCAGTGGCAGAGGTAGAGCGACCAATATTGCCGTCCAAGTCAAATAGAGTGCTTTTTGGTTGTTGTTTTTAGCATTATTTTCTGACTCAATTTTATTCAACCAAGCGGTGATGTCACTTTCTGCATTCTGCACAGTTTTATCTTCTCCGCGAACTGTAAAAGCCGTCTAGAACGGTTGCATTTTGGAACTGACTCTCCAATTGACGTTGGGTATTGCCTAATCCAGAACCAAGATGGGTCGTGAATGGGACAAGAGTTTTATTTGCTAATTTCTCTGCTTCAGCATCCAAGAAGGTCCGCACAATCATTGGATATTCACTCCACCAAACAGGAGCTCCGATAAAGATGATTTCGTAACCTGAAATATCTGGCAATTCATTGGCAATAGCTGGTCGTGCATCTGCCTCTTGTTCTTCACGCGCCTGATTAGCTGTTGCCTCATACTCCTTAGGATACGCAACCTTTGGAACAATTTCGTACTGGTCTGCATTAGTTGCATTGGTAATGTAATCCGCAATGACCTTTAGGTATGACCAATTTCTAGCGGTCCATCCCAAACACCTTCCGTTCTTGAGAAATAAACAACCAGCACATCATTATCACCTGATAAATCTCTATCGGTTTTGTAGGCTGGTTGATGCTGTTGCCGTTTGAGAACTTGTCGTTGATTGACTCTGACTTGTCGATGTTGATTGTCGTCCTCTTGAGAAGTTCCATGTAAATAGGGCGGCTAAAATAGCTACCACTCCAATTCCAAAAATCATCTGTCGTCTTTTTCATAACAGTTTCCTCTTTCTATTTGTTTTAAATTGTTATACCACGTCATCAAGTCTGAATCAGCCTGATCGACCTTATTTCCTTCGACTGCAAAGGCAGGCTCAATACGAGCGGTAACCCTGGTTTTCAGCCAAAATAGTTTCGATATAATCGATACTTGATCCGAGTCCATAGCCTCCATTTGTCGAAAATGGAATAATCGTTTTTCCATCAAGTTCTTTGGCATAGGTCTCGATAAAGGTTGCAACGGGCTCTGCCATTGTCATGCCCCAAATAGGATAGCCGATATAAATAGTTTTATAGTGAGATAAATCTGGCATCTCTACGTCCAATTCAGGAGTGTTTTTCAACATTTCGTTCCTGATTGGCCCGTTGTACCGTTTCACCATAATCAGAACTATACGTTTCTTTTGGCAACCAATTCAATCACATCTGCACCAGAAAGTGCCTGAATCTTGCTAGCCAGTAACTCAGTAGAGCCTGACCGTGAAAAATAGATAATCAGACTATCGGCGTCTTCAGACAAGATTCGAGTTGGCTCTTGCTCAGAATTGGTATCTTTTCCATCCGAGACTGTCCCACGACTATTATTCCACTCTGCATCTGAGAGACCAACTTGCGGTGCTACAATCTGACTTTGGTCCATTTTTCCCGCTTGGAAGAACAGATGAAGGTGAGGTTGATAAACTACTACTTGTAGTATTGTTATTTTTGAACGGAGCAAGCAGCTAAGACTAGAACACTTACCAATAAAATAAAAACTTTTTCTCTAGAAACCTCCTAGGGATTTTTTCCAAATTGATAAACAAAGATAAGAACAAAAAGCAAAGCGACTAGGCTAAAACCTGCCATCCAACCAAGACTAACATAGAAATTCGATGTCATCGCCATAATAACAGATAAGCCAATTGGTCCACCAATTTGATGCATGGCATTTGTCAAGCCACTAGCCGAACCTGCCAAGTCATCAGGAGCTTGATAGATACCTGCTGCTGTCACAGGTGCCATGACCATCGCTTGACCAATACCAATCACCAGCATTGGCAAGGCAACAGCTTGCACATAACCCAACTCTAATGGTGATAGGCTAGCCCATAAAAGACCAAGTGACAAAGCGATCTCTCCAATGAGTAAAATACGATTATTACCGAAAATCGCTTAGTCAGTTTGGGGAGCTGAGAGAGGTAAGGAAGGTTGTGATGGTCAAGGGCAGAAAGGCAAAACCAGACCCCAAAGAGCAGAAAAACCGTACTCAGCCTGTAATACCTGTGGCAATAGGAACCAATAGGGCAACATAGCCATCATGAATAGAGCTCTGACAAGATAGGCACCAAAACGAACTTTATTTTTTGAATAAGTCTAGTGGCATAATAGGTAGTTTTTGGCCTTTTTCATAGAAATAAAAGCCAATCAAGATAAGAAAACCAGCGATAACAAAGGCAAGGGGTAAATCTCACCGTCCAAACCATAGATCAGACTCGCTAAACCTGCAACTGACAATAAACTCCCCAAGTAATCTATTTTTCTCTTGGTGTCCAGCCTTAGCAACTACATGGCGATGAGTCAGATACATCAAGAGCAAGGTCAAAGGGACATTGATTAGAAAGCCTGCTCGCCAGGATACAAAACTGGTTAGGCCACCTCCAATCAAGAGACCAACACTTGATCCAATTCCAGCTGTCGCACCATAGTAGGAAATAGCTTTTGTTCGCATCTCACCCGTATAAGTATCCATCATTAAGGCAAGGGTTGTTGGCGCGATAATAGAACTTCCAATTCCTTGAATAGCACGTGCCAAAAAATCATCATTGATGCATTTTGAGCAAGGCCAATCACCAAGGAACTCAGTCCAAATATAGCTAGACCAATTTGAAAAATTCGCTTACGAACCAACAAATCAGACAAGCGACCAGATAGGAGCAAAAAGCCACCGAAGGTAAGCGTATAGGCATTTGACACCCAAGCTAGACTGGTATCTGTTAGGTTTAAACTCTCCCCAAACTGAACAGAGCTGGTAAAGATAATGGAATTATCCATTAAGATCAAAAATAAGCTAATAAGGTAATGGGTAAGATGATCCCAAATGATTCTTTTTCATATATTCACTCTTTCTTTTCATATACTCACACTTTCTTAGTAGAAAACTGGTTTTGCTAAAAGCTACCCTTCCTAGCTCCACGATTCCAACGCTCACACCCAAGTCACGACTTGGATCTTGCAATAAGTCCATGATATATTGGGCAACTGCTTGGCGGGTGACTTGAGCACCTTTATAGGGTTCTCCTTGCGGAATCAACTTGAAGGAGCGATTGCCTTCCTGATTATAGAGTCAAGTCATACGAAGGTAGGTATAATCCAAACCTGACTCACCCACTAACTTAGCACCGATAACCCGATTATTTGTTGGAGAATAAGCACCAATAATTGCTAATTCATTGTTTTTTCTCAATTTCTATTTGTTGATTTGTTTTTCCCAGAAGGAAATGGCGTTATCAGATCCAACCTTCTGCTACTGTGTCTTTTCCAATGCCAAATCCATGCCTCAACCCTTTATAGACGTGAAACTGGCTGTCAATCCCAAGCTTTTTCAAGTTCTTCAGTCGATTTTCCATCACTTGCCAATTGGCAATCCCGTCATTAGTACCACAATTGGCATATGTCGAGTGCATCATCTCTAGAAACAGATGAATAACCAGTATATTGACTAACAACCATGCTGGCTGGCTCTATGGATGTCCTTGTTAAACGTTGTAATTCGCTCTTTTGTTACCCTAAGCGAATAGCCATCCTAGCTCCAGAAGAACCACCCCAAAGCGAATACTGGTCAGGGTCTATCTTCAATTCACTGGAGTGACTATAAGATAATCTAGAGCCTGTGCTAGATCTTCATAGGCCTTCTTGGGGCGATAGATCAGAGCAAAGGCATTGTAGCCCTCTTTGGCTTAAGGCCAAGGCTTGTGGGAAACTGTCGTGCAAGGCAGCAACATAATGAAAACCGCCTCCTGCATTGATAAAGGGCAAAATTTCTCATATTCCTTCCCTTTGAAGTAAAATAGCCCTGTTTCTCTCTTACTTGGATCCTTCACCATCTCGTCCTCATCATAAATGGGGAAAAAGATTTGTTCATTTTTTTGAGCACGCTCGAGTAAGTTGTTCAAAAACCTCTAAACTGGTCTTTGTTTTCAGGTTTGAATACCAGATAAAATGATTTGAATCAGTCACATCTTGAACAGTCTCCTCAGGATGAAAGGCCAGCTGAAGCGGAAATAATAAGTGTCCAAATCCTCTAAAACTAGGATGTTGGATAATTTCTCTAATTTTTTGTATCTTTTGTAAATACCATAATTCCTCCTTTAGACATGAGTCTTCGACTCCTAAACACAGGTTCAACCCTTTTTACAACAGCTAAATTTTTATGGTCAATAATCTCACTGTAACCAATGTCCAGCTGTTTGATTTGGTCTAAGTCTTCTTGGTCCAATTCAAAATCCCAAAGGGCTACATTTTCTTCCAAATGTACAGGATTTGTTGATTTAGGGATGACGCTATTGCCCATCTGCACACTCCACTTTAAAGCGATTTGAGCAATGGATTTCTGATGTTTTTCGCGATTTTTTTCTAATACTGGATGCTGAAAGATATTTTTCATCCCTTCACAAAGCGGGCCCCAAGCCTGAGCCTGAATCCGTAATCCTTCATCAGTTTCCTTAAGGATGATTGATGAAAGAAAGGATGAAGCTCGATTTGATTTACTGCTGGAACAATTTTTGTATTTAAAATAAAATCAAGCAAGCGATCTTCAGAGAAATTCGATACGCCAATAGCCTTAATTTTCCCTTGAGTATAAAGCTCCTCTAGGGCACGCCAAGATCCATAAATATCCCCCATCGGTTGATGAATCAAATACAGGTCAATGTAATCTGTTCCCAAGCGATTTAGAGCTTGTTTCAAACTCCTTCATCGTCGCCTCATAGCCATCAGAATGAATCCAGATCTTGCTGGAAATAAAAATTTTCTCGAGCAATTTCTGAATCCTTAATGGCCTGCCCTAAATCTGCTTCATTACCATAGATACTAGCCGTATCAAATAAGCGATACCCAGCCTCAATCGCCTGTTTGATGTAGGTTTGAGTCTCATCACCTTTCAGCCGAAAACAGTCCCATCCCAACCTGTGGCATTTCTATTCCATTATTTAATCTAATCTTATTCATACAGCCACCTCCACTTGATGTCTCTATTTTACAAGTACTTTAAAAAAATAGTACAATAGCAATTAGTTAGACTGCTATTTATAAAGTGAATAGTGACAAAGGAGAAAATATGATCAATATACAGCACCTAGAACAATTGATTACGGTCGCTAAAGAAGGGACACTATCACGCGCAGCTGAGGTTTTGTTGATTTCACAGCCGTCTTTGACCCGTAATATGCGTCAGTTAGAAGACGACTTAGGAGTCCAGCTTTTCCAACGAAGCAAAAACAAACTTTCCTTAACGGAAACTGGTAAATATACTGTTCAACAAGCAGAAGCTTTTGCTCAACTATGAGCAGCAATTTTTTGAAAAATATCCAACGTTTTTTCTCAAGCCACGACTTTATTTTGGCGGCATCTCAGCTCCTAGTGTAGAATGGGAAGTGAGGAATCGTTTGGCAGATCAGGGCTTCGAACAAGAAGTACATGTCGAGTTACACGATAATGACTCCCTACTAGAGGGCCTACTTAGTCAGAAATTCCAGTTTATCGTGACAGACTTTCCAATTGAGCATGACGATGTGCTGACAACTGGATTCTTCAAAGAACAACTTTATATTTCCGTTCCACCTGCCCATCCCTATGCCATGCGTGAGGAAATTGTATTGGAAGATTTGGCAAACCTAACCATGCTCTTGCGGTCCGGTTTGGGGATTTGGCAACCACTTGTGGATCAGCTAACACAAACCAAATTTATTGTCCAGACAGATTGGAAAGCCTTTGACGAACTGATCTCTGCTTCTGCTTTGCCAAGCTTTTTCAACTAATATCTCTCAGGCCACCTCAGACAATCCAACCCAACGTGTGCATGTCCCAATCGTAGATAAGGAAGCCACAAAAAAATCTTTTACATCTCAACTTTGAAAAAGAATAAAAATGTATTAATGCAATTCACTTGATAGTACAGAAAAAGTATGGTTCTCTTGAAAACCATACTTTTCTTTATTTGATAAGGATTACCGCCTAATTGCTCTAGGTAAAACGATGACCAAGAACGTAAACAGCACCACCCACATCATGGCAGAAGGGAAGATCGTCAAGGTCAAGACTAAACCTATTAGTTTTAGTGCAATATCAACTAGACCTTCCTTATCAAAAATGTTAAAACGGCTTGCTCCAACAGCATCAGGGATTTAGTTTATGCAATTCGTGATACATCCAGACGTTACAAGCTGTTACCAGAAGAACAATGATCCCATATAAGGTTTGAGCAACTGAATTGTTAAAAATCAGCCGAAACCAAGGCTGTGGTGTAGGGAAAAAGGATGAAAAGAAGAGTAAGACAATCGAACTCCAAACCAAATTGGAGTTGATTTTTATCAACCACATCCCAACTACGATGCAGATTAACCCACATGGTTCCCAACCAGAAGAAAAGAAATGGTGTAGGCGAAAAATTGGTTCCCAAATCCCATAGAGCCTGCCAGCTAATTGGATCCGGCCGTTTTAATTCCAAAACTAAAATCGTCATGATAATCGCCAAGACGGCATCTGTAAAAAGCGATTAAACGCTCTTTTGACATTAAATTCATGTTCACTCCTCCTTAATAAAAGAGTATTATACCAAAAATTTATTTCTTTTGAGAATAAAGAGTTGTTCTCTCTTTCCATAGAAATCTTCATATCCTATCTCAGTAAGCCATTCAGCTACTTCTGAGCTAGTAGATGTCGCAAAATGGAATGACTGTATTTCCTGAAAAGTCATTTTCTTCAACAAAATCATTGATAGGCCAGGTAGCTTCTTGCCACCAAATAGGATAGCCAATAAAAATAACATCATAATCTGCCCAGTTTTCAGGAGTCAATACTTCCAAAGGCGTTTCCCGTTGGGACTCATTGAGATAGTCTTGGACGACACGACTATTTTCTTCTGTCCAATTCAAATCAGCCTCGCTATATGGATTCTGTGGTTTGATTTCAAATAGATTTCCACCTGTATCAAAAGCGACATCTTAGGCAATCGTGGCTGTATTTCCAGAGACGGAAAAATAAGCAACAAGAATTTTTGACTATCATCTGCCGAACTGGCTTCTTGACTAGATTCCGCCGTTTGACTGCTAGCTGTCTCACTTGTTTGCGTATTCTGCTTACCACTGCTACATGCAACAAGGTCAAAAACTGTCAAAAAAATCCTAGAAAAAAATAAACTTAGTTTCTTCATGAACCTCTCCATTCCTTACCTAGTTATCATACCCTTGTAATTCATTCCATACAAGCCGGCATAACGGCTCATGGTGTAGTTTCCCATATCAAGAACTTCCTGCGTCGGAGCAGAGCCTTGAAAGATGAAATACAACACTTTTTCCATTGAGCTGTTCTTCGACACGATTATACTGTCGATCCAGAAATTCCGTACCAAACCATTGATGCTATGCCAATAGACTGGTGAGCCAATCACAATTGTATCTGCTTCAAATAGCTTTGCTAGCACCTCTTCAAATTGATCATCTGAGAAATCTTGTCCGTAATCATAAATTTTATAATCTGCTAGATGAAGCGTTTCAAAAGATTGATCTCCTAATAATTTTTTGCTAAAGCGACGGTATTGCCATTTTTTATTGGGACTACCGTTTATAAATAATATTGTCATTTCACTTTCTCCTTATCTACCACACTTTATACCTATTAAAATGATTTCCCAACAAAGCTTGCCAAAAAGTTCAACTGTTTTTAGCTTCGTGATGATCCGAGAAGACAGTTGTATTCGTGTTAAGAGCCGCAATTTTGTCCATATCTTCTGCTGATAATTCAAAATCAAAGATGTCAAAGTTTTTGACGGACACGTTCTGGATTGGCTGATTTTGAAAGGGAGACAATGCCACGTTGCAACTGCCAACGAAGCATAACTTGTGCTGTTGTTTTGCTGTATTTTTCTGCAATTTCTTTTAAAACTGGATTATTAAAAACATCAAATTGTCCTTCAGCAAAAGCGCCCCAACTCTCTGTTTGCACCCCTTTTGAGAGCATATAGGCTTGCTCATCTTCTTTTTGGTTGAAAAACGTGGAGTTCAATCTGATTGACAGCTGGAGTAACTTCATTAAAGGTAGCAAGGTTAGCTAATTGATCTGGTTTAAAGTTTGAGACTCCAATCGCTTTGATTTTTTCCTTCTTTATAAAGTTCTTCTAAGGCACGCCAAGCTCCGAAAATATCGCCAAATGGTTGATGTAAGAGATAGAGATCAACGTAGTCCAAATCTAATCTACGTAAGGATTCATTAAAAGCGTCTTTAGCAGCCTCATAGCTAAAGTCAGAAATCCAAAGTTTGGTTGTGATAAAGAGCTCCTCACGGGGAACACCTGAGGCCTTGATAGCTTTTCCAACCGCTTCTTCATTACCATAAACTTGAGCAGTGTCAATCAAACGATAGCCCGTTTTAATCGCTTCTTCTACAACTGTCTGCGTTGTTTTGGCATCATGGATTTGGAATACTCCAAATCCAACCATAAGCATTTTGATTCCGTTATTAAGTATTGTGTATTGCATTGTTTACCTCGTTTTTTATCTATTTCCATTATTCAAAAATGGATAGTTAGGATTAAATATTTTTTCGAAGAAAGGTATGATTGCCTCAAAAGGCGACATCTACAAAAGGATGGAGGTCATACATGTCAAAGTGGCTTGCTTCAGGGACAACTACCCATTCTTTTACATCACTCTTGGCTGCATCAAAGATTTCACGAGATGCTGGTTGGCTCTAAGCATTTTCAGCAGTAACAACCAAGTACGGTTTGGTCATATCTTTCATGATATTGGTCACATTGTAATTAATCAGCTCTAATTGACTCCAAGCCACGACTTGATTGCTCCACCGTGCACGATTTCCACGAGCAGAATAGTAATATTGTGCCCCCTCTTCAAAGGCACGAGGTTGGAAATTAAGTGTAATTAGGTCACCTGTTCCATTTTCATAAGCTTCTTTAGCTGCCTTCACTTCCTCTTCAGGTAAGAAGAATGATGTCATTGGCGAAGTTGAAATATCAGAAATAGCTGGCACGACTGCGGTAATAGCTTTTAAACGGCTATCTTTGACACCAGCAACAGACATATAAGAACCTGACCCACACATGCCTAAACCACCAATACGGCTATTATCAACGTAAGGAAGGCTCTCAAGGAAGTCAATAGCCCTTCGATATCTGATTGTTTGACATCAGGAAGCTCTTGCTGGCGTGGGAAACCTGACTTTCGCCAAAATAAGCGCCATCAAATACCAAGGTAACGTAACCCGCTTCAGTAAGAGCGTCAGCGTAAATAAAGCTTTGAGCTTGTTCTTTTACGGAAAGCATTGGACCTGTTACAACAATTGCCGGGTAATTGGTATTCAAATCGAAGTTTGCAGGTAAACGAAGGATACCTGCAAGGCGGAGATTTAATTCCTTGTTCATAAAAACAACATTTTGTGTTTGCATTATTAGTTCTCTCTTTCTTATTTATGGTACCTCTATAAACTCCTAAAATTGCAAATTTGGAGTTCTGAAAGCCTTGTTAAATCAACATTTTAAATTTTAGAAAATTAGTTTTTAGAGATCCCCTTATGAATCTATTTTATTCTTAAAAAGAGTGAATAGTACAATACTTATTGTTTATTGCAGTATTCATTTTACAAATACTGATAGACTATTCATCTGAATCGGCTTTTTTTAGTTTGTTTTGACAAATAACGTTGGGAGCATATTGTACAGATATTCTTGAACAGCAAGAAGGTCATGACTAGAACCTGTACTAATATGAAGTGTCAGATTATCTTGAGAAAATGGCTGTCGTGTCCACATTTCTTCCACCTGTGTCACAATTAAACCCTGAGCGAAGTCTTCTGTACCAGTTGCTGCGTAAATCTGATAATTGGAGTTTTTAGTATAACCTTCGATGCGCACCCGCATAGCGGGTGGTTTTTGTCTCGCACCTAACGGAGCAGAGACCGACTGAAAAAGTCACATAATAAATGTTGTAAAATTTCATTTTTTCTCCTTCTCTATTTATCTTAATAAACAGGGCGTGTCAATCCTTGAGTATCGGGGTCTGCAAGACCTATACTTTCTCTATTGAGGTAAGTTGGATCAGCAATCATTTTGACGACAACGTCTGCAATACTTTGACGTGAGCCAGAGACACCGACATATGATTCTCCTTTGTGCGTAATACTGTATTTCACCTCATCACGGTCATTTAACCAAGGCAAACGTAAAGTTGTGTAATCTAAGCCTGATTTTTCTAACAATTCGTCAGAACGTCGAGCTCGATTGAGCCCTGCTTGCGTAAGCATTTCTGTATTCCAACGACCATATTCTCCAGGAACTTCTCCGTAAAATTCCTAAAACATTTGAAGCTATAACACGTTTAACATCATTTTTTAATCATTGCTGCAATAACACCTTGAGTCAGTTTGTTATCAGGGTCATGGTCAACATTTGAAATAAAAAAACAATATCTTGTCCTTGAACAGCCTTGTCCAACATTTCTTGGTCGTGAATGTCAGCATCTACTGTCCTTACACGCGCAGGATTAATAGCCACTAAGTCATCAACACGATGACTTTTTTCGTAAATAAAGTGTCAATTGAACATCATCTTGTTCGCTCAAAAGACGCTTCTGCTACAATCCGTGCAATTTGTCCATTGGCACCCCAAAATTAAAACATTTTTCATTTATTATTCCTCCAACAATCTTAAAAATTAATCATTAGCATGAATGTCATAAGCTGACAAGAGATAATCTCCAACGCCTGAAGTGCGTCTGGGTCATGAGCACCTTTTCCTTTGTCAAGGGCACGAATCTCTGCCATTTCTTCAGCGGTCAATTCAAAATCAAAGAGTTCTTTGTTTGATGCCATGCGAACTTTCTTGGTTGATTTTGGCAAGACAACGATACCTTCTTGCACTTCAAATCGCAAAATAATTTGCCCAGCATCTTTGCCGTATTTGTTAGCCAAAGCTGTGATAATTGGTTCGGCAAATAAGTCTTTATTTCCTTGTCCGAGTGGCGCCCAAGCTTCGATTTTAACATCGTCCTTTGCAAGCAAATCACGTAGAGCTTTTTGTTGGAAATACGGGTTGAACTCTACTTGGTTAACAGCTGGAATCGTATTGAAATGTGGAACAAATTGATTCCAAAAAGTTTGGCGTGAAGTTTGATACACCGATTGATTTGATTTTACCAGCTGATTTGGCTTCTTCTAGAGCTTTCCAAGCCTCTTCTACTTTGCCATAAGGTTGGTGAAGCAGGTAGAGGTCAAGGTAATCAAGCCCCATTTTTCCAAGGTTGCATCAATGGTTGCTTTAGCAGTTTCGTAAGCATAATCTTGAATCCAAAGTTTACTAGTGACAAAGATTTCATCACGTGGAATGCCTGAATCTTTGATAGCTTGTCCGACTTCTTTTCGTTAAAATAAGCTTGCGCTGTGTCAATATGACGGTAACCAACTTCTAAGGCATCCTTAACAACTGTATAGGTCGAGCCGTCTGCAGGAATTTGGAAAACACCAAACCCAACTGCTGGAATACGATTGCCATCATTTAAAGTAATTGTTTTTCATCTTTAGTTGTCTCCATTTTTTTCTCTGTTCAATCAAATGCAAGAACATGTCAACTGTTGAAGGATCTTGGTGATTGAAAAAACAGACTTTCTTTTGTATCAAGTTCTGCAATAGCTGTCATATCTTCATCCGTTAAGTTAAAAATCAAAAACATCAATATTCTCAGCCATACGCTCTGGTTTTTACTGATTTTTGTCAAGCAGACGATACCACGCTCCACCTGCCAACGAATCATAATTTGAGCTGTGGACTTACCATATTTTTCCGCAATCGCCACTAGTGTCGGATGAGAAAAGATGCCATTTCTACCTTCTGCAAAACTAGCCCATGACTCCATCTGAACATTGTTTTTTAATCATATTCTCTTGTGCGAAAATTTGTTGATTAAACGGATGGGTTTCAACTTGATTGACCTGTGGTGTGATTTCATTAAAAGCCACCAGATCACTCAGACGATCGGGATAGAAATTGCTGACACCAATGGCACGCAGTTTTCCTTCTTTATACAAGTCCTCCAAGGCACGATAAGAACCATAGTAATCTGAAAAAGGCTGATGAAGGAGCATCAAGTCTAGATAATCTAAGCCCATGACCTCCAATGAATGTAGAACAGCTTTTCTCGTTTTCTCATAACCGTAATGCTCTAGCCAAACTTTGCTAGTAATGAAAAAATTCTTCCCTTGGCAAACCTGATTCTGCGATAAGCTTCACCAACTTCTTTTTCATTGGCATAAGACTGAGCCGTATCAAAATGACGATAGCCAACCTTAATAGCATCAAGTACGGCCTGCTTGGTTTCACTGGCAGGAATTTGGAAAACACCAAAACCAAGAATTGGCATCTTCACTCCATTGTTCAAATTAACGTTTTTCATAGAATTCATCTCACTTTCTAACCTTATTATAGTCCTATTTTTGTTTAGCTGTACAATATCAAAGAAAAATAGCAGTATTCATTTTTAATACTGATATCTATACTAAACCTAATCCCTCCTTCAGTTGCCTTGGAATCAAAAAGAACTACCAGAGTCAAAAGAACGGAAAGAAGCATGGGTGGCGGAAAAATAGTGGCTGACGAGACAAGACTGACGACTTTCCCAATCGTATCCAAAAGAATATCCATTTCTTCATATCTTCTATTCGTTGTTTTAAGAGAAGATTGTTTGGATCATCTTGATAAAGCGAACGATAAAGCCCTCTGTTTGAAACGGTAATGAATAAGACAACCAAGCCATAGACAACTTGTGCTAACGAATCGGTAAAATTAGTTGAAACAATAGCCGTCACATAGGGGAATAACGAGGAGGCAAAGAGAAGAATTATCACCCACCAGACAGTTTTACTGGATATTTTTTGAACATAGAGCCATTCATTATGAATGATGATCAGCATACTGCCCAACCAGAAAAATGGAATAGTGTTGGCAAAGAAATTATTTCGCAATGCCCAAAGCCGTTTAGAAAAATCATTGGTGCCTCTGTTTCATCCTTTTGGAACTTGATAGAGAACGTTGGCTTTGGTCAACGTGAGAAGTCTGATCGGCACCGGTTTCCTCACATTGATTAGCTGGGTCAAAAGTTCCTTCAGAAGATGTCACAGTCCCACCAACTGAGAAAATTCCTCGATCCACGATGCGAAGTACAGTACTATCAGTATTCGCTGAGCTTGCAGTCGAATTGCTAGTCGAATTTGTTGAGCAAGTAGCTAGCAAAATAGTTGCAATCGCTGTTGTTGTAAACAATTTTATTTATCTTGAGTTCATTTCTATACCTCTAAATCTTTTTCTTGTCCTTTTGGACATGATTTAGTATAAACGATAAAAACTCGTGGGTTAAATAGTGGTTTTTTGATAATAGTATTCAGAAGGTGAATACTAGAATAAATTTAACTCTTCTCCGTCAACTATATTTATTCTGTTCCTGAGAATGTTAAAAATATTTTCAAGCCTCCACACCGCATTTTCATATTCATTGATTTTTACTATTTAACTGATTTTGAATACCTTCAATCTCAGATTCTACCTGTTCAATCGTTAGCTCCTGCGATAAGTTTAGCTTTTGAGCGCTCATACTTAGCTAATCGCTTAGTGTCTTGATTCTCACTTTGTAAGTTAACAACGACTTCGGCCATCTTGTTTTAGGGTAGCATTTTTTTCTTGTAAGTTTGTTAAATCAATATCTAGCTGTGCAATTTCTTCAACCAGTTCATCTTTTTAATTCAAGAAAAGGATTTATTTTGAGTGTGCAAGGTCATCAATAAATTGATTTCTTCTATTTTTTGTTGAAGGCTAGACAGACTTATTCGTCTCATATAAGGCAGAGACTTATTGTCAAAATGTCAGTTGACGAATCAAGTCCCTTCCTTTCATATATCGATTCTTTTCTGAGTCCTCTTTATAATAAATGAAATAAGAAGATGTTTCTCGAATAAACAGCTGATACTGTTTCTTGTTTTTCTTGTTCTAAGATATTTAGTTGATGATTTGGAATAAAGATTAGTCCTTCTTGTCCAATCCCCATCCAAACCTTAATGAAAAGTCCATCTGAAACCACCTTTTTCAACCTGCTCTTCAGCAATCTCAACTTCAAACTCATGTACAGCATCTCTCTTAGTTTTTATACGTTTCATAAGCTTCGGTTATTTCTTCTACAGTCAATACGTCTGAATACTGTTGCATCTCAAATTTTTCAAATTCCATTTTTACGTCACTATTTTGAAGTACTTCAACCACATTAAGTTCCTTGAAGTAGGTTTCAAAATACATAGTGTCATAAAGATTTTTCTTTCTTAATGACTTATTTGGTATGGAAATGCAGCTTTTTCCATCAGTAAGAACAAAATCTATCGTTTTTTATCTTGCTCTTCAATTCCATTCCCAGTAACCGAGCTTTTCTCAACTAAATCATCAAAAGAGTTGGATCTTGGCAACAAAAATTCTAAAAATCTGTTCAATCTTTCTCTTAGCAAAGTAATGTTGAAAAATATTCTTTTGAAAAAGGGTTCTCTCTTATTCAGCTTATCTCCTCGGATGACTTGCTTCATGTTCCTATCTGTCATAAAAAATCGGCTATGTTTCCTTGAGAAATCTACTTTAACATTTAGTTGCTCAGCTTTTTTCATAAAATCATTGAAGTCAATTGAATGTTCCATGAGAAAAGATAACCTCTGCTTCAATTCGTATTTGTGATTAGAACGTCGATAGACCTCATAATCTCTATGAGAATAACGTTTAGGTGGAATGATTTTTGGCACCCGCTACTTTAGAAATTCTATCCGAAATCATTTGTAAATTTCTTTCAAGAGCGTAGTCCCACTTCAACTTTTTTTGAGATTGGCAGTCGATTGAGTTGATAATAATATGATTATGACAATGGTCTTGATCAACATGAGTGGCAACAATGAATTTATATTGACCACCTGTTAACTCTTTTTATCGTTTCATAGCCTATGCGGTTGATTTCCTCTGGGCTTAATTTATCTTCAGGTGAGAAAGATTGAATAATATGATGAGCATGTATTTTCTGTTGCTTTTTCTCTTGTCTATCAAACCGTGAATCATAGAGTTGGTCATTTGAAAGGAAATTATTTTGATACATCTTTACCAGTTCCACATAGTCAGGAAAAATCAAGATAATTACTTATCCCAAAAATCTGAAATCAACGATAAATTCCTGGTTTTCTTAGGATCAAGAATATACTTAATCAATTGACGGCGGTATTTTTTTCCCATGAACAGCATAGTGCTTAGTGATGACCATAAAATTCTCTCAATCGTTGACACTTTATGTCAAAATCTTGTTGTAACTGTTTTTCTAACTCAGCTATACCGAGCTGCAATTCTTTGACTTGTTGAAGACTTAGTAGGTGGCTTTGATTTACCGCACGTGCAATCTGGTTTATATTATTTCCAATCCTACGAATTTCAAAAATCAGGTCTTGAAATCCTCTTGTATCGATTGTGATAAAAATTCATACTAGGATCTAGTAAGGTTTTTTTCTGGCATAATGCGAAAAGTTTTGGAAACTGACTCTGAGCAAGATTTTTGTTGAGGATAATTAATTCTTGATCACTCAAATACACTTTTTAAATTGGTTCGATAACGATTTTTCCATATTAACTTACCCCATGTACTTGTCTTTGAAGGAATGGCTTAATGGCATACTTATCTCAATTTCCTTCATCAAGTCTTTGACACAAGTCAAAATAATTTCAAGATGTTCCATTGTAACAGATTGAGACAACTTTGCAAGAACAAGTATTTCATGTACATCCCGATAAATCTGTTCTACTTTTTGGTGTTGTAAATATTTTATCCATTCTTCAAGCTGCTGAGATGATTGGTGGTTTATTTTCAATAATTTACCTCTAGCAAAAAGGGAAAAATTGTTCATATCCCTCCTGTTCCATCAAATTTTTGTATCTGTTGATACTCTTCTATTGAGAAATTGACCTCCTTACGTATCTCTCTAACTAAATTTCCCATCCTGTATCCTCCTCATTCTTTAATATCGGTATATCCCCGCACTCGTATTAGACACGGTACTGCATAAGATCTTCCTTTTAGGTCTTCGCGAGCTCAGATATTGTGTCCACAATATCCTTAAAATCATATCGCCAGCTAATCAAACCCTACCAGTTTTGATCAGCTAACGATAAGATAACATGGTGGCTCCGTCCCCAAATCCCTAGTAGAAAAATCAAAAATTGATTTTTCTAGGAATGACATTAGGATAACATGTAAGATTTGGAAAATGTATCACAGTATGAAAATAAAATAAGAAAAAGAGCCAGATGGCTCTTTAAAAAAATAATTTAGGCTCTATAATATTTGTAGTGGGTAAATCCCCTATGGATATTATGGAGCCTATTTTTAGTGTAGAAAAAGTCCCATATGATCTATAATGAAAAAGCGACAAAACAACTCATTAGAAAGATTCATATGGAACAATTACATTTTATCACAAAATTACTAGACATTAAAGACCCTAATATCCAAATTATAGATATCATCAATAGAGGATACCCACAAAGAAATCATCGCTAAACTGAACTACGACGCCCCATCTTGTCCTGATTGTGGAAGCCAAATGAAGAAATATGATTTTCAAAAACCATCGAAAATTCCTTACCTTGAAACGACTGGTATGCCTACTAGAATTCTCCTGAAAAAGCGTCGTTTTAAGTGCTATCAGTGCTTGAAAATGATGGTAGCTGAGACTTCCCTCGTCCAGAAGAATCACCAAATCCCTCGTATCATCAACCAAAAAAATTGCTCAAAAAGTTGATTGAAAAACTTCTATAACCGACATTGCTCATCAGCTTTACATCTCAACTTCAACTGTCATTCGTAAGCTCAATGACTTCCGTTTTGAGCATGATTTTTCGCGTCTTCCTGAGATTATGTCTTGGGACGAGTACACCTTTACCAAGGGAAAGATGAGCTTCATTGCACAAGATTTTGAAAAACTCAATATCATCACTGTTCTTGAGGGAAGAACACAAGCTGTCATCAGGAATCACTTTCTTCGCTACGATAGAGCTATTCGATGTCAGGTGAAAATCATTACTATGGATATGTTTAGTCCTTATTATGCCTTGGCTAACCAGCTTTTTCCGTGTGCTAAAATCGTTCTAGATCGTTTCCATATTATCCAACATTTAAGCCGTGCTACAAGTCGTATGCGTGTCCAAATCATGAATCAGTTTCATCGAAAGTCTCATGAATACAAGGCTATCAAGCGATACTGGAAACTCATTCAACAGGATAGCCGTAAACTTAGCGATAAACGTTTTTATCGCCCTACTTTTCGCATGCACTTAACCAATAAAGAAATTCTAGACAAGCTTTTGAGCTATTCAGAAGACTTGAAACACCACTATAATCTCTATCAGCTCTTGCTTTTCCACTTTCAGAATAAAGAGACTGAAAAATTTTTCGGAATCATTGAGGACAATCTGAAGCAGCTTCATCCTCTTTTTCAGACTGTATTTAAGACATTTCTCAAAGACAAAGAAAAAAATCGTCAATGCCCTTCAGTTACCCTATTCCAACGCAAAATTAGAAGCGACGAATAATCTCATCAAACTTATCAAGCGAAATGCTTTTTGGTTTTCGGAACTTTGAAAACTTTAAGAAACGAATTTTTTATCGCTCTGAATATAAAAAAATGGAGAGAACGACGATCGTCCTCTCCAGATGTTAGCTTTTTTCAACCCACTACAGTTGACAAAGAGCCATAATTTATAGTAAAACTCTAAGAAGAGTATTACAATTCTCAACCATTGATTTTCAATTAATTTTTGGTATATTACAAATGAATCTCTATAAATTTTTGTTTCATCCATCTGTATAACCGAGACTTTATCAAAACCTGATCTATCTAATGTTAAAAATGCCTTTCCTACAATCCCCTGTGTATTTAAAGGATTTGTTGTCATGAATAGATTAACCTCATTATAAGTGTTAACTATTTTTCTGTACCTCTTTTCGAACTGTACTAACTAATAGAGGATTTTTTTATATCTGTTACCACTATAATTTTTTTGCGATGAAATTTTTTTATTGTTGTATTTTCCAAATATTCAGCTGCTAAGTTTTCTATAGGAATATCATATGTATCACATACTAATAAATTTACAACTTTATTCTTTTTGTTTTCAATTAGATACTTAACAATAATTTCTCCTTGAAATTCATCATATTGAACAAATGATGATTCAGAGATAAACTCTGAAAAACTCCATTAATAATAAGTTCAAACTGCATTGGTATTGAAACACCTATAAGTTGTAACCTTCGATAACCTAATATATTTGCTGCGATCCACAGTCTTTTTATAACAGTTATGAAGATATACAGAATGACCATCATTAAATGTTCTTTTTCTCATTGTTTTTCTAAAAATCATCAACAATGAAGTAGAGATTAATAAATAAAGAACTATATAAGTAGCGTTAGAATTATCAGGAATTATTTCAAAAATAGCTCTTGTAAAAATTGGTATTTGATATTTTTTTCAACTTCAACTAGGGTCAAACTTTTTCCCCAATCAAACAGCAAATCAGAATTGAAATATAAAAATTAATACTAATGGTAAATAAAATTTTTGAGACCAAAAAGCATTCCTTAAATAATTTATTTTTTCGATTCATGCGCATCTATACATCCTTAAAATAGATTAGAGTGGATTTCCACTTATTTGATTCCTTAAAATAGAATCGACCAGCTCGAATTCCAACTATCAGAAAGAATAATCTGTCATCATTATCTGATATAATTTTTTTCCCATGAGTTAATGTCAACAAAAGATGCAGTAGGTATATCTTCGGGATGGGTATGCCATTCCCCAATTAAACTTATAAAACCTGAACTTTTAGCAAAAATAATCATCTGCAAATTTCTGGTGGTTTTGAGAAGTTTTTGAGAATTTAAATCTACTTCTTACATCATTATCCTGTGGTTCTGAAAAATTTATAATAAGTATCGAATTATTTAAAAGTCTCTTACCAACAAAAATACCACCTGCTTCAGGTTCCAAACCCAGTTGTCTAAACTTTAGTAATGAATTAAAAATATCTGTTGGTATTACAATTCGAGATTTACTATTCAGATTTACATATATCAACTTTATACTCTCCGTTACACTCTGGACAAGATGTATTTATTCTTAAAAGCAATATTTAATAAATCACTATTCTTTAAACAATTATAGTATCGAACACTATATGTAAATCCTTCTTTTTCAAACTGCTTATTTGAACCAATTTCTGATACTAATCTGTTTTTCAGAAGAAAATTCCCCATCCAAGTACTGTAAATATAATTCTATAGCTTTATTTGCCAAAGAACTAGGTGCAATAACATTATAAGGAATAAATGAAGAATAACAGCTGGCTAAACGCTTTTCAAATATTTGATTTTTCCTCTACAAAAAGAGGCCCTATTATTAACAAGATATCCGTTTTCATAATTCATACACATATAGCATCCATTATTTTTGTGGAGAAACTAGTAGGTTATGATATCCCACTCCATATGGATCTAACCAGCAATACAATACCGTTTTCCCAATCTTTCTGAAAAATGATTAATTTCAAAATTTGTTTTAGTATCTCCGACACAAGAAAAACAAAAATCATATTCATGAAATAAATTTGGATTCCTCCGAACTATTTCTTGAAATCGGATACCCTCACATTCAATCTCTAAATCTGGATTTTCTTTTTTTCAATCTATCTTCTAAAAGCATCTACTTTTTGAATATTGTCTATTACACTATCCATACCTAAGTAGTGCCTTGAAATGTTATCTACCGTTAAAAAAATCAGGATCTATTAAAAGAAGTTTCGCTATACCCATTTTTAGATAAATTATTTGCAACAAATGATCCTACAGATCCAAGTCCAACAATTACTACTTTTTTTATTAAGAAAATCATATTCTTGTGATGTTCTACTCACTCTATACTCCTTATCGAATCTTGTAATATATACTGGAGTAATCTTGAAATTCCCATTTTTTTGATTTCTTCTCCTTAGAACCAATTTTTCTATCTTTATTTTTGTGGTACCTTATTATCAATTTTTAAATGGATATTTCGAAGTTCTAGACTCAAAACTCGCACCAAATAAAACATAATCATTATCAGATATAGGAAGTGATACAATTAATATGAATGACTTTCGTTTCGTTTTACACCACTTTTGGAAGCGGCGTCTAACCCCCGAAGATAGATTTCCTGTAATCATTTTTCTTAAATGTTGCTTCTGTTAGTTCGTCCAGGGGATTAGGAGGAATCACGAAGTTGAATCTTTAAGTGGAAGTATATAAACATCACTGCTTTTTTTAGAATGTGGCGCAACACTCTCTTTGAGTTGTGAACCATAATTAAAAAGATAGCAATTCTGATTCGATAGAACTAATTCATGTTTTTCAAATGAACCGACCCTGGATAAGTAACTTTGAATGGATATATATTTTTGTTTTTGAATTCAAACAACTAATCTGCCAATATGATAGAAACTCTTGTCTGAGATCTTCAATCATTTTTGGTGTATCCCAACTATCCAATAATTCTTTTTACTTTTTTTCACAGCAATCTTTTTAATAATCTACATGGTTTGTTAAAGTCCCAGATTAAATTATCTTCTGAAATGTAACACAATTTCCCTTCGGAACCGACATGGCTATACCATTTATTAAAAAGCCATATAATTTGAAAGATAAAATTCAGGAAGTGAGTGGGGAAAGTCATTAGAAACGATAATTTTTAAGGTAAATTTTTATATTGATAAAAGTAGCATCCCTTATCCTCAGATTCAAATCTCTCTGAATATATGTTTTCAAAGTACATTTGGAATATTTCTTTTTCTAACATACTCGCCTCTAAGCACTTGGATAATCACTGATAATAGCCTGAGTACCAAAAGTTTTTCTGCTGTCTCATTTTGCTCAATAATAGGAAAAATCGTCACCAAACTGTTTACTTAATATTTTTGTAGCCTCACTTAAATCAGTAGCTTCTATCGCCTCATCTAGTGAGGGTTCTTAATTTTTTCTAATTTATTCTTAAAAAGCTTCCATCTGTATATTTGATACCTTTTTCATATACATCAGTATTTGGCTTAACAGGCAAGATAACTTCTAATCTCGGATAAAATAATTTTCTTTCAACATCATATGTATCCGAAAAATGAATTAATCATAGTATTTATTAAGTTTCTTAAAGCCGAAATATCATCATAAGTAGTTTTCCCAGATAAATAGTCTACTTTTTTTGGATACAGAAAAATTATTAATAGCAAAAAAACTGAGATCCCAATACCTGTCGGTCTATTATCTTGATTTTTTTAAATTTGAGATCTTTCCATCTTTTTTTAAGTAACGAATTACTCTCCTAAATTGGTTTCTATCTTCGGAGCTCTCCATAGCATTATTAATTTCTTTAGTTAATTCTACAGGATCCGCTTCCTCCCATTTAATGTTTTCATCAGTACTATTCAGTTTTCCCCTGGCTAAAAAATAGTTATCATTTTCAGTACAATACACCGCTATATCAATATGAACATTATCTTCAGGGAATGAAACTGTCACACATGGATTTTTTACTTTGACACTATTTTCCCCCAAATTCGGAAGCTAATGCATCAAAAATAAACTTCTTTATCTCTTTAGGAGAATTCGATTGTCTATCAACATCTATTTTTTTAAACCTCTATCTAAATCATAATCTCCTTCATCGATTGGCAAAATACCCGTGTAAGTTGAGTAACTTCCTTTGGTTGAAAAAGCTTTTTCCAAATCCTGAAACACCTTTATTTATTGCTTCTTCAACCTCTGTACGTTTGTCAATTAATACCTTTTTGTCGTCAGCGTCTAGCTTAATCGTTTCGTGAAATTTAATAAACTGTGACTGTAAAAGTTTGCATAAGTTTCTCCTTAAATTATCGTCTTTTACTTATCTTCATTATATCATGTTAAACGACAATTGTTGAATTATTAATTGAATAATAAAAACTTATTTATAATGAATTGTACCCTCAAAAGTTGAGACAGAAAAAGTCTAGCTTTTTGGGGTACAGTTCATACTATGCGTTTTTCTATTCTAAATACTTTCTGCCCACCTCAAACAACTAACAAAAGTTATAAGTAAACTATATTTTTAAAAATTTGTGTTCCTAACAACCAATTCA
>BNJT01002563.1_pt1 | contig 179907 bp, 222 predicted proteins | sample 8540491 | NCBI WGS metagenome assembly BNJT01 (sample SAMD00202455, study PRJDB9452) | human saliva metagenome | host: Homo sapiens
TGTTCTGCGATACTCGGGTGTCCCAGTTGATAAATTTGGTCTGCCTTTTGGGTTATGGCATCCCAGGGTTCTTTACCGATTCGGCTGACAAGATTGGCCTGCTCCTTGAGAGCTTTAAGATGCTGTCTGCCTTTTTCTGTAAAGCCAAGGACATGGATGGCTTCTGGTAGGTCACTTTCTCTAGCTTGCACCAAGATATAGGTTATGAGGCGTCGCACACGCGCCTTGGTGTATCGTTTGGTAGCAACTGCCTCAACCAATTCTTCGATAGTTTGCGCCGTCTTGATAGCCTCTCTGATACGCACTGCCATTTCCTGATTGACCTGATAAATGCTAGTTAGGTTTGGATTTGACAAGATTTGATAACGAAGCAAGGGAAAATAGTTATCCCAACTCACCTTACTAGCATTTTCAAAGAGCGCAATAGAAGGCATAAAGCGTTCTAAAAAATCTGAGTCTGTTTGGTGCTGACGAAGAGCTGTTGCCGAGGCAAAGTCCACATCCTTGTCTACCGAATGGTATCCAGATCCCAGACGTTGAATTGGATGAAGTTTGATATTTCGTCCAGCAACCGCCTTGACATAGGCGAGAGCAAGGACGTGATTGGGCGTATCTCCAGAAAAATCAAGGCCTGCAAATTCCTTCCACATGGTTTGGGTTTTCTGAGGGTAGGAGAGTGAATCAGGTAGATTGTCCACAAAATTCTCCATCTCTTGACCACGCTCTGCATATAAGTTAGCGATCTTTTGATAATCCAGAACTTGCTCTGTCCCAAAGGATAGGGTATCAATCTCCAACTGCGCCAAGATATCTACTGCTCCTTGTCCAAAGAAATCCGCTGCCTGAACACTGACTAAAAAGGGCAATTCCACTACCAAGTCTGCTCCATTCTCTAGTGCCATTTGAGCCCTTGTCCACTTGTCCACGATAGCAGGCTCTCCTCGTTGCATGAAATTCCCAGACATGGCAACAATCTTCAGCCCCGCTGTCTGTTCTAGCAGGTATTTGTGGCCGTTATGAAAGGGATTGAACTCCGCGATAATACCTGTAATGGTCATGATGTTCTCCTACTTCTGTGCCACAAAAAACCAACGAGTGCTAGTTTCTGTAGGTTCCTTATCCTCAAAGTCTGCGTAGAGTTTGAAGGATTTGAAACCAGCCTGCTCCAGTAAAATATCATAAGTCAAAACTTCGTATGTACGTTCTTCATGCACTTCATCATGACGGCTAAAGGATCCGTCTGCTTCCTTGATAAAGAAGGTCAGTTCATGCACGATAGAGTGAGGCGCTTCGTCCTCATAGGTATCCCAAAGCATGGCAAAGTCTTCTGCATTTTCATGGTAAGAATAGCCTGGAAAAACTTCGTCAGTCTGGTAAGTCGAATGCACATCAAAGATAAAAACACCATCTTCATTGAGGGCATTATAGACTTCTTTAAAGACGTTCCCTACTTCCACCTCATCCTGCATGTAGCAGATAGAGTCCGAATAACACGTGACAAAATCATATTTACCTGCCTTAGACAAGTTCAACATATTGCCTTCAATAAAATCAATCTTTTGCTTGGCTGAAGTCGCTCTCTTATCAGCAATCTTCAGCATATCAGCGCTCAAGTCCAGTCCAGTTACATCAAAACCAGCCTGAGAAAGCGGACAGACTGAATCCCTGTCCCACAAGCCAGCTCCAAGAGTTTCTTTCTCTCCTTAGTCTTGGGCAAATGACGCAGCGAAAAATCCGTCCATTTATCGTATAAACTATCATCCATCACAGCATCGTAAACAGCCGCAAAGGTTTCGTATGTTGCCATAATCATGATACCAAGAGCATCTCTGGAAATACCACTCGCTCTCACCTTTCTAACGATTTTCTTCTAAATTAAGTAAATAAACCCAGTTGACTGCAACTGAGTTCAATTGAAGACAAAGTCTTTTTAAGACTTTCCTTGGGTGATTTCGGACGTCTGCGACCTTCTTCGAAGTTCCAAGATTTAGTTTTGAGCCTAAAGTTTCAAAACTCCCGACTTCTTGAAACATTATCGTTTCAAAAACTTTTATCACAACGGAAAGTCTCGGTAATTTCTCACTTCGTTCTCAACAAACTAGAACTATTTCAATACATTGTAGAATTTCAAAGCTGTTACCAATCCTAAGAACAAGTCATCATCTACTAGGCCAAGGTTTCAGATAAATCTACTGAATTTGCCTCATGCCATAGTTTTTCTAGGTTATAGTGGGCACGCATTTCTTCTGAGAAGATATGCACAACGACTCCACCAAGGTCTAGCAAGACCCAGCCTCCAGCTGCATCACCTTCAACATGGCTACCTTTAAAGCCCGCTTGGGATACTTTTTCACGTATATTATCAGCGATAGCATCCAACTGACGGCTATTCATTGAGCTCGTGATGACAAAGTAATCTGTCACACTGGTCAATTCTTGTACATCAAGCGCGAGAATGTCCTCGGCACGTTTCTCATCAGCCGCTTTCACGACTAGTTCTAGTAATTCTTTTTCGTTCATTTAGTCCTCTTTCAAATAGTGCACAAAGGCGTTATAGGTTTCAAGGGTTTGGGGATAGATAGGAAATCCCTGGTGAGCTAAATGCTCCACAGTACGAGCTGTTTCGTAGTGCCACAGCCCTATTGAGCGATTGCTCAGCAATCTCACGCGCCCTGGTCCACTCCCGGAAAAAGCACGATTGTGCTCGATGTAGTCTGCGACGTAGATAACCTTATCAAGGTCCGTCATCTGACCAGCTCCAACTGTATGAATTTCAATAGCTCGTAGGATTTCAGAATCTTGTAAATCCAAATCTTCCTGAATCTTGTATATACCGACCATGCCATGCCAGACATTATTGCCCCAGTTTTTAAGATCAGAGTCAAGTTGATAACGATCTATCAAGTCTAAAAATTCTTGATCTGATAGCTTTTTAGCATAGTCATGAAGGAGACCTGCCAAACCAGCTTTCTCAACATCCACACCAAAGCGCTGAGCCAATTCTATGGCTGCACGCTCTACACCCAAACAATGGGTTAGACGTTTTTCAGGTAGGAGCTCTGCCATTTTTTCCAACAATTCTTCACGCGAACAGTTGATATAGTCTTGGTATGCCATCAGTAAAGCCCTTCTTTCTCAATATAGTCTAGCACTGGTTTTGGCAAGAGAAAGTTAGGTGTTCGACCTTGGGCGATGAAATCACGTACCATACTGGATGAAATATCCATGAGAGGCACATCCACCCAGATGACTGGATAAGAAGTCCCAGCCTTGTATCGTGGTCGCTGAACTCCTACAAACTGAACGAGGTCGACCAATTCATCAATTCTGTACCACTTAGGCAGATAGTCCACCATGTCGGCTCCGATAATGAAATAGTAATCTGTATCTGGATTCTTCTCTGTTAGAAGCTTCATGGTGTCGTAGGTGTAGGAAATCCCCTTACGCTCTAGCTCAATAGTCTCAATAGCTAAACCTTCGATTCCGTCAATTGCCAATTCAAGCATCTTGAGGCGATGATGTTCAGGAATGGTTTCTTTTTTGTCTACGTGAGGCGGTTGATACTCAGGCATGAGCAGAACTTGATCCAATCCCAACTGCTGGCGTACTTGGTCCGCCACGATAAGATGGGCGTTGTGAACAGGGTTAAAATTTCCCCCTAAGATTCCAACTTGCTTGCGTTTTTTATCCTTGATTTCTGGCTCTAACTCCACTTTTGTAAAGGGAGTTAATAATTCGATTGCCATAGGCTAATCTCCTTTAGTCTTCTGTAAAAACAGTTTTTTGGAGTATATTTTTAAATTTCTTTAACTTTTTTAGAAATCTTACGATTTTCTTTCTTGCTTGATTGTTTATACAAAATCAAGATACGGCCGATTTTTTGGACTGTATCCACACCGATTTCTTCTTCTAAGATTTCAGCTACTTCGTGGATGTTTTCATCTGTGTTTTGCAAGAGTGTAACCTTGATCAATTCGCGGGCGTCAAGTGCTTGTCGAACGCTGGTTTTGATTTGGTCGTTGAGTCCATTTTTCCCGATTTGAATAATGGGTTTGAGGGTGTGTGCCTGGCTGTTGAGGAAGGCACGTTGTTTTGATGTTAATGACATAATTCATTTAAAAGAGTTTCTTTTTATACTTTTCTGAAGTGGTGACGGACGTCAGCAAAGTCCTCTGGACTTTCATGACTAAAATTTGAGCCTAAGGTCTCAAATTTTCCACAGTTGGTACAATCACTTGTACCAACTAACACCACGGCGAAAAGTATCTTCTAGGGGCTCGCAGTGCTCGCCTTTATAAAGACAACCCTTTCCTTTCTGTGTTTAAATAATTGCTTTTCGTGAGACGACTGCGACGCCTTCTGGTGCCCATACGGCTACTTTGGCAGTTCCTGTTACACGGATCCAGCCTAGTCCTGAGATAACGAGGTCTGTCTTATCCTTGATAGTAAAGACATGTTGGACCAGTTTTGGAAAGTCTTCTTTTTCCTTGCTATTCGGTGGTGTAAGGAGGGTTCCAAGGTGCTTGTCGTAAAAGGCACTAGCGCCTTCAAGCTTGGTACGATGAAGTTTGAGTTCATTATCAAAGAAAGCTGTAAATCCTTGCTTTTCTCCTGCAATGAAGTCAAAGCGTCCCAAACCTCCTAAAAAGAGAGTTTGCTCAGGATTGAGCTGGTAGGTTTTAGGTTTGATTTCCTTTTTAGGGCTGACATACTTGAGGTTTTTAGCCGTCAAGTAGTGGGCCATCTGATGACGATGAATAATTCCCGGCGTATCATAGATATAAGAACCATCATCAAGTGGGATCTCAATCTTATCTAAGGTTGTACCTGGGAAACGTGATGTTGTGATGACGTTATGGTCACCCGTAATTTCCTGGATAATAGCATTGATAAGAGTTGATTTCCCAACATTGGTAACCCCAACTACATAGACGTCACGACCCTTACGATAGTGTTCAATTTTATCAATGACTTCCTTGATAGCATGCTTATTTTGTGCTGAAGTTAGAACGACGTCAACAGGACGTAAACCTTCTTCGTGGGCACGTTCCATGAGCCATTGACTAATCTTACCAGGCTTAACAGACTTAGGAAGGATGTCTTTTTTATTTCCAACCAATAGAACATCATTGCCTGATACAAAACGAGGCAACCCTGGGATAACAGAGCCATTAAAGTCAAAGATATCAATCACATTGACCACCAAGGCATCACTGTCTCCCACCTCGTGCAAGAGTTTTAGGAAATCATCATCCGTCAGTTGCACATCTGTGATTTCATTGTAATGACGAAGACGAAAACAACGTTGGCAATAAACTTCACCAGTTTCCAAACCTTTTTCGAGTGCTGACTGAGGCGTAAACCCTAGACTAGTCTTATCTGTCGTCTGAATGGTTGCTCCACAACCAATACAGAGAATTTCTTCCATAGTTAGATTCCTTTTTTATATGTGATAGGCCCGTGCTTTTCAGTGATTTGTTTCATGACACGGCGCTCACGAGCACGGTTAATCTTCGTTTTGATAGAGTCATGCTGAACTAAGGGTTTGACCAAAATCGAACGAATCCCAGCACGGTGAGCCGCTCGAATATCCGTCATGAGCTGATCCCCAACCATGACCACTTCGTTTATCATAGTGGAATTCCTTCATGGCGCGGTCAATCCCGAAAGTAAAGGGCTTCAAAGCCCAATAAACATAGTCAATCCCAAATTTTTCAACCGCACGTTGAACTCGTTTTTTAGAGTTGTTAGACACTACGATAATGCGAATACCAGCATCACGAAGGTCATGTAACCATTGCTTCATCTCTGAAGTCCCATCAGGGTTATTCCAAGCAATCAGAGTGTTGTCCAAATCCACCAAAACAGCTTTGATCCCTTGGTTTTTCAGGCTTTGGACTGTCAAATCATAAACTGCTTCTACAGCAAAGTCTGGCATGTAATTTTCAATCGCCATTCTGGCTCCTTCTTTTTTATTTTCTAGTAATTTTCTTCAGCCATTGAGATAAGGCTGCCCATAAAATCAAGCTAGCCATTAAGATATAAATCCAAGCATTTGGCTCTTCTGTAAATGGTAGAGGAACATTCATTCCGAAGAAACCTGTAATAACCGCAAGTACTGCTAGTAAAACGGAGATAATAGTCAAAATTGTCAAACTATCATTCAGGTTATTGTTTAGGATGTTGTTGTAAGAAGAAGAGAGTTGTTGCAAGACTTGAGAAATCAAGTCAGTCATAGACACCAACTGATGGGCTTCAATCATCGCATCATCAAACTGCTCTCGTTCGACATCATTAAATCCCCGATAAAGAGCATGGCTCTGGATATGTTCCAAGAGGAGTCGATTTTGTTTTGCCGCTGCCGTTAAGTAAACCATACCAGTCTCCAAGTCGGAAAGAGCAAAGAGATTTTTCTTGGTTGTTCTCTGACGAAGTAAGCTGTTGACTTCATCTTTACTCTTATCCATCTTTTCAATGATTGGATAATAGGCGTTACTAATGATTTCTAGACTAGCAAAAAGAAATTTGTAAATAGAAAGCGACTCATGGCTATCCAGATAAGCTAACATCTGATCAATGACATAAGCATTCTTATGGTTGCTGATGGTAATCATTCGTTTGTTTCAACGATAAAGGTCATGGGAATCGCTTCATAGTAATCCTTGTCCTTTTCTAAGTCCAGAACATTGTAGATAAAGGTCACAGTCCCATTCTCACGGTTGTAATCCATATGGGCACGTTCATTTTTATCCAGCGCATATTCGATGGTTTCCTTATCCAATCCGTAGATTTCAGATAAATCTTCAAGATTTTTAATTTTTTCTATATCTAGATTGATCCAAACACAACCATTTCCTAATTGCTCGTCTAAAAACATCGTTTCTCCTTTACCAAACTCTTTCTATTGTACCATAAAAGAGGTAAAATTTCAGTTCTCTTCTTTCCTTGAAAAATTGCTGACAACCGTGATACTTCTATTGGGAACAAAGTGAAGGACTTCATCCTCACTGCGCAGTTGAGTCGTACGAATACCGACACTCACAACCTTACCAGAGATTGTAATCGGACCATTCGTAAACTCAACTTGATCTCCAACATCTAACTGGCGCTCAAAGAGGATGAAAAAGCCATTGACCACATCTGACAAGAAGCCTTGAGCACCCATCCCGATTGCCACCCCAGCAATCCCAGCACCTGCCAGAAGACTTGATACAGGTAAGCCTAGAGTAGATAAAACAAAGTAGAGTAAAAAGAAATAGAGGGTGTAGTTCAAAATATTTTCAATCAATCTAGAAATTGTCTTTTGGCGCGCCTCATCTTTCTGGGAAAATTTTAAGGATGGTTTAACGACTCTTTTCACAACTTGATGGAGAATTATTTTAACGATATAAAAGACAATAATAAGAAGGACTAGAGAGACTGATTTTGAAAACAACTCTTCTAGAATACTGCTGATATTTAACTTATCGATATAATTTTGAATAAATGTTGGCATAGTAAGCTCCTTTCCTAACATTATACCATAAAACGATATCTGAACCAGTTTGGTAAATATTCATTCTGCCTATACTATTAGATTCACTTGATTTCAAAACATATTTATACTATAATCAAACCACTACATGGAGAACAAATTATTTTCTCAATAACTCTCTTGGAATAGACCTTTCTACCTCATCTACTACTAAAACTTTAAAGCATTTATCTCAAGGAAATATTCTATGTCTATCACTCAACGTACTTTTAAAAACTAGTGCTAGCAACTTGTTTTTGCTTGTTTACTAGCCTACTTTTTTTGATTTGTCATCAGCTGTATCAGCTGGAATCATTGCTATTTTGAGTCTCTCTGATACACGAAGAAGCACCATCAAATTAGCCCGCAATAGACTTTTTTCAACCTTGCTTGCTCTGACAATCGGTGTTATTGCTTTTCAACTAACTGGTTATCACATCTGGAGCTTTGGACTGTACTTAGCAATCTATGTTCCTCTAGCCTATAAACTGGGTTGGGAAATTGGAATTACTCCAAGTAGCGTCTTGGTTAGCCATCTCTTAATCCAACAATCAACAGCACCAGCACTTTTACTGAATGAGCTCTTACTCTTCCTAATCGGTACTGGCTTTGCACTTCTGGTCAATCTCTACATGCCTTCACGTGAAAAAGAAATTCAACATTATCATAGTCTTGTAGAAGAAAAACTCAGAGATGTTCTTCTACGGCTTTCTTACTATCTGAAAAGAGGAGATGGCCGTAATCAGGCTCAACTTGTAAATGAACTTGAACAACTACTTGAGGTTGCTCTTAAATTAGTTTACCTCGATCATTCTGATCATCTCTTTCACCAGACAGATTATCATATCCACTACTTTGAGATGCGACAAAGACAAACCCGTATCTTAAGAAATATGGCTCAACAGATTAACACATGCCAACTAGCCGCTAGTGAGAGTCTAATTGTCGCTCAGCTCTTTTCAAAAACAGCTAGCCAACTGAGTCAATCCAATCCAGCCTATAACTTGTTGGAAGACATCGAGAAATACCTGCAGGTATTTCGCAATCGTTCTCTCCCTAAAACAAGAGAAGAGTTTGAGACACGGGCTACCCTATTACAACTCTTTCGCGAATTAGAACACTTTATTCAAATAAAAGTAGATTTCTACCAACGTTACTCTAAAAATGCAACAGAGTGATCTAAGACAAAAAACACCTTTCAGACTGCAGAAAATTGCAATCCGGAAGGTGTTTTTGTTTATGAATATTTTAAGCCTTTATTTCTTTCCTTCAGACATGAGATGAATATCTTTCAAGCTAAAGTATGCCAAAGCTATCATTGCTATTGCAACGAAAAATTCTGCTGGTAGCTGGAAGATTTGGAAAGCCGACATCATTACTAAAATCAAGAGAGCAACCAGACCAAAGACTAATATTACAACATTGACTGTTCCCTTGATACTTTTTGGAGTCGCAAAAATATAAAGTAAGAGTAATAAAATCCCTATGATTAAGTAGACCATCTTTATCTCTTTCTAGCCTTTATTCAGCTGATTTTTTCTTTTTATTTGCTTTCTCACGCTCTGCCTTGTTAAGGATTTGCTTACGTAAACGGATTGATTCAGGCGTTACTTCCATATACTCATCATCGTTCAAGAACTCAAGTGATTCTTCAAGTGTCAAGATACGAGGAGTCTTGATAACCGCTGTTTGGTCTTTAGTAGCTGAACGAACGTTCGTCATTTGTTTTGCTTTCGTGATATTAACAGTCAAGTCATTTTCACGAGAGTTTTCACCGATGATCATTCCTTCGTAAACCTCGGTACCTGGGTTGACAAAGATCGTACCACGTTCTTCGATAGACATGATAGAGTAAGTTGTAGCCTTACCAGCATCGATCGAAACAAGGGCACCACGGTGACGTCCACCAATTTCCCCTGGAATCAATGGCAAGTATTGATCGAAGGTATGGTTCATGATCCCGTAACCACGAGTCATTGACAAGAACTCAGTTGAGTATCCAATCAAACCACGCGCAGGAACTAGGAAGACCAAACGAGTTTGACCATTACCTGTTGCAATCATATCCAACATTTCACCCTTACGCTCAGAAAGGCTTTGGATAACAGACCCTTGGTATTCTTCTGGAGTATCGATTTGCACGCGCTCAAATGGCTCACACTTCACACCATCGATTTCTTTGACGATAACTTCTGGACGAGATACTTGAAGCTCATAACCTTCACGACGCATAGTCTCAATGAGGATTGACAAGTGCAATTCCCCACGTCCTGAAACTGTCCACTTATCTGGTGAGTCTGTTGGATCTACACGAAGAGATACGTCTGTTTGCAACTCAGCTTGAAGACGTTCTTCAACCTTACGAGAAGTAACCCATTTACCTTCGCGACCAGCAAATGGTGAGTTGTTAACCAAGAAGGTCATTTGAAGAGTTGGCTCATCGATGTGAAGAACTGGCAAGGCCTCAACTGCATCTGTTGGAGTAATAGTTTCACCGACAAAGATATCTTCCATACCTGATACGGCAATCAAGTCACCAGCCTTAGCTTCTTGGATTTCACGGCGTTCCAAACCAAAGAAACCGAAGAGTTTTGTAACACGGAAGTTCTTGGTTGTACCATCCAATTTAGAAAGGGTAACTTGGTCTCCAACCTTAACAGTACCACGGAAGATACGTCCGATACCGATACGACCAACGAAATCATTGTAGTCCAAGAGTGACACTTGGAATTGAAGTGGTTCATCTGAGTTATCGATTGGAGCTGGAATGTGGTCAATAATGGTATCAAAGATTGGCGCCATAGTCTTTTCTTGGTCGGCTGGATCATCTGACAATGAAGATGTTCCGTTGATTGCTGAAGCATAGACTACTGGGAAGTCAAGCTGATCATCATCTGCACCAAGCTCAATGAAGAGTTCCAAAACTTCATCCACTACTTCTGCTGGACGAGCTGATGGTTTGTCGATTTTATTGATAACGACGATTGGGACAAGGTCTTGTTCCAAAGCTTTTTTCAATACGAAACGAGTTTGGGGCATAGTACCTTCATAAGAGTCTACGACCAAGACTACACCGTCAACCATTTTCATGATACGTTCAACTTCTCCACCGAAGTCCGCGTGCCCTGGTGTGTCCATGATATTGATACGAGTTCCGTTATAAGCTACGGCAGTGTTTTTCGCAAGAATCGTAATTCCACGCTCTTTTTCAATATCGTTTGAATCCATTGCACGTTCAGCTAATTCTGTACGCGCATCAAGTGTTGATGATTGTTTCAACAATTCATCAACGAGGGTTGTTTTTCCGTGGTCAACGTGGGCAATAATGGCTACGTTGCGGATATCTTCTCTTAATTTTGTCATGATTTCCTCTGTTATATTCAAAAAATTATTTTCTAACTGAACGATTATACCACAATTTTAGGCAAATGACTTAATTCAAGTAAGTGTAAATGTTTTCAAAAACTTTTCTTCCCATGCCTTTTCTTTTCAAAAATGGCATCTTGTGATAAGATAGGCTGGTATGCGTTTAGATAAATTATTAGCCCAGGAAAAAATCAGTCGGAAAGCTATGAAACAGGCTCTCCTAAAAAAAGAAATCTTAGTAGATGGACAAGAAGCTTCTTCCCTTGCACAAAATACTGATACAGGACTCCAAGAACTGATTTCCAAGGCAGAAGAATTCAAGGATATGAACATACCTACCTCATGCTCCATAAGCCAAATGGAGTCGTGACTGCAAGCAAGGACAAGGAACTACCAACGGTCATGGACCTACTGCCTAAGCATCTCCAGTCAGAGCAACTCTATGCAATTGGTCGACTGGATCGAGATACAACAGGTCTTCTCCTCTTAACAAACAATGGCCCTCTGGGTTTTCAACTTCTCCACCCTCAATATCATGTCGATAAAACTTATCAAGTTGAGGTGAACGGCTTGCTCACACCAGATCACATCCAGCAGTTCAAAAACGGGATTGTCTTTCTTGATGGAACTATTTGTAAACCTGCTCAGCTTGAGATTCTATCTTCAAGTTCTAGTCTCAGCCGAGCCACCATCACCATCTCTGAAGGGAAATTTCATCAGGTCAAGAAAATGTTCCTCTCAGTTGGTGTCAAGGTCACTGCCCTCAAACGAGTTCAGTTCGGGGATTTTACATTAGATTCAGAGTTAGCAGAAGGTCAATACCGACCCTTGAATCAAGAGGAATTGAAAATCATTAAAAACTACTTAGAGAAAAGTGAATAAAATAAAAAAGCTTTAAAACTATAGCTTTTTAAAATCTTCTTTAGCGTATGAATAGCATGACACCTAAAATAAAGTGAAGAACAGAAATTACAATACCTACGATATTGAGAGTTCGTTCTTTTTTATAGTCTAGTTCAGGTTCTTTTTGAAGTGAGATAGCCAAGACTAGACCAACGATACCCAAAAACAGGCCTACGAATGGATTTAGTAATCCGAGGACAATAGATAGAATACCTGAAATGAGTGAGTGTTTTTTCTTTTGCTGCGCATTCATTATATAAAAACTCCTTAATTTTGATACTCATTAATAATACCATTAAAATTGGATTTATTCATTTGGTAGCATTTTTGTACTATGTTAACCAATTTTTTGAAACAAGAAGAACTAGAAATGATTAAAATCCACTTAACGAAAAGTAGATAAAACAAAAAAGCTTTAAAACTAAAGCCTTTTTTAGATTCTTTAACTCATATTTAAAAAAATTCCAATAATCCAGTTAAGTGCAGAAAGAACAATACCTACAATCGCTAGAATTCTTTCTGTTTTATAGTCAAGTCCAGATTCTTTTTGACGTGTGTTAGCTTCTATTATAGCAAGAACTCCTAAAACAATACCTACCACTGGAATCACAAGACTAGCTACGATTGATAGGATACCTATATTACGTGCGGTTTTTTTCTTTTCTTGCATGTTTAAAATCTCCTTAAAATTTAATACAAATTCATTATACCATACAAAGCTATTTTGTCCTTGAATAAAATAAAAAAGCCTTAAAACTAAAGCTTTTTTGTTTTAATTAATTCTCGAAAGTTGTGAGATAAGTACGATACAGATAAGTGCAGAAATCACAATCCCTAACACAATCCCTAAAATAGAGAGAATTTTTTCTGTCTTATAGTCTAGTCCAGACTCTTTTTGATGTGAATTAGCCAAGGCCAAACCAAAAATACCAAAAATAATACTTAACACTGGAAATCCAAAGGCAACTATGATAGATATGATACTCAAAACAATTGGCGCTTTTTTCTTTTCTTCTGTATTCATATTATAAAAACTCCTTAAATTTATTACAGATTCATTATACCACACAAAGAGATTTTATTTAATGTGCAATAAATAACCTTTCCCTTGAGCCGGGAAATATTAGAAATGATTGATACCTACTTCGAGAAGATTGGATAAAATAAAAAAGCTTTAAATATAAAGCTTTTTTAAATTCTTACTTAACTATAAAATAAAGCGATACCCGCAATCCAGTTAAGGACAGAAACTACAATCCCGACAATACTTAGGATTCTTTCTCTTTTAAAGTCTAAACCAGATTCTTTTTGACTTGAATTAGCCATTACTAGTCCAACGATACCTAGAATCAGTCCTACTATTGGAGATAGCAAGCCAAGGACGATAGATAGAATACCTAAAATAAGTGGGTGTTTTTTCTTTTCTTGTGTATCCATATTATAAAACTCCTTAAATTTATTACAAATTAATTATACCATAATACGCTAGCTTTATCTATCATTCGACAGATTTTTACATAAGATTAGCTAGTCTTGACCTTTCCTGTCCAAGAATCCAGTCCATAAGAAAGGATATAAATATCTGAAAAGCCTTGTTTTTTCAAGAAAATCGCTGCATTGGTAACACGTTGCGCACGTTGGTTTTCATAAAGAAGAACAGGCTTATCCTTACGAAGAGCCGCAAGGCTTGTCTTCAATTGATTTGAAGGAATGTTACGAGCACCAAGGATATGTTTTCTATGGAAGTCTGCTGGATCACGCAAGTCAATTAACTGACCTGTACGAATTAAAGACTCAAACTCTGCATTGTCAACAATTTTTGCTGCACGACGAATACGAAGATAATTGTATCCCATCCATACTAACATCGCCACTATAAGTCCCCATAATACCCAAGTTATCATAATACCTAATCTCCATTTTTTTCTAAATAGTCTAATTCTATCTTGTGCTCTCTGCGAAGAACAGCCTCTGCTTCTAAATAATCCAGCTTATCCATCAAGCCAGCATCATAGATTCGAGATAGTTCAATCTTCATTAATTCAATGTCATAAAGACGTTTCCCCATATAGACAAGAATGCCGAACTGTTTGAGAAATTGTTGCACATCGTAGAGTGTTTTCATAGCTTTCATTTTAGCAAAAAATCAGAGTTTTTTCAATAGTTCCCTTGGAGGATTGCCCTTTTTACTATTATCTAGCTTTCTTCACACTATGACAAAGAAGAAAGCCTACTGTCATACCAACGATATTTTGCACAAGATTTGGGACGATTTCTGGTATGGCTGCTCCCCAACCATTCATCCAAGCCGATGCAAAAGCGTAACCTGCCACCATGATGATGGTTGCCAAGACTAATCCTAGCCACTGCCATTTCCCTTTAACACCTGCCAAATATCCCTGCGAACCATGGAAAATCAAGCTGAAGAACATCCACTGGGGGTAACCTGAAATCAGGTCAATTAGAAATCCCGCTAATCCTCCGACAACAGCTCCTTCGCGACTCCCAAAGTAAAAGGCCGTAAAGAATATTCCTGCATCCAAAAGTGTTAGAAATCCTGTTGGTGTTGGGATTTTTACGAAATAGCCCAAAACTACGGATAGAGCTGCTAGGATGGATACTAGGGCGATTTTACTTGTTTTTGTTTGCTTCATATTGTCTTACTCCATACTGATCTGCTTGTGCAATGGCACGGTAAACAAAGGCTTTGGAACTTTCAATTGCTGGTAAGAGCTCCTCTCCCTTGACTAACTGGCTGGCAATGCTTGAGGCAAAGGTACAACCAGCACCTGCATTTTGTCCTTGAATGACTGGATTTTCAAGAATGGTAAAGTTCTTTCCATCATAAAATACATCTAATGCCTTATCTTGACTGAGGCGATTCCCACCTTTAATAATGACTGCTGGTGCACCCAAGTCATATAACTTTTGAGCTGCAGCCTTCATATCATCCAAGGTTTCAATCTTTTGACCTGCTAGCAATTCTGCCTCAGGTAGATTGGGTGTAATGACAGTCACATAAGGGAAAGCGAATCAACTCTTGACAGAGCTCGCTGACAGCAACATCATGCGTTTCCTTACAAACGAGAACTGGATCCAATACCACTGGAACTCCTTTACGTTCCTTGATAAAGTTAAGAGCTTTCTCAGCAACACCAACAGTCGGTAAGAGACCAATCTTAATTGCTCCAAAGTCTACGCTCTTGAGACTATCCAACTGTTGTTGGAAAATAGTCTCATCTGTTGGGAAGACCTCAAAACCATTTTCCGTCAAAGCAGTCAAACAAGTCATAGCTACAAAACCATGCAAACCATTTAAAGTATAGGTCGCAAGGTCAGCAGCTAGTCCACCACCACTAAAAATATCATTTCCTGAAAGTGCTAAAATACGATTATTCTTCATAACGAATCTCCTTCAAATACAAACCATTGGGTGCTGCAGTCGGGCCTGCCAACTGTCTGTCTTTTTTCTCCAAAATCAGGTCAATCTGCTCTATCGGCATTCTGTTATTACCAATTTTCAGCAAGGTCCCAACCATATTTCGAATCTGCTTATAGAGGAAGCCATTGCCTGAGAAGGTAAAGGTCAAAAATTGACCGGTCTCGTCAACCCTGAGACTGGCTTCCGTGATCGTTCTTACCTTGTCCTCCACACTAGTTCCGGCAGCAGTAAAACCAGTAAAATCATGGGTTCCTTCTAATTTCTTCACAGCTTTTTGCATGCGTTCCACATCAAGTGGATAGGGGTAATGGGTGGCATAATGACGTCTCATAGGATTTTTAGGACGCCCTCTATCCACGATAAACTCGTAGGTCTTGCTGTGCTTGGCATAACGGCAATGAAAATCATCAGCCACTACCTCAATCAAAATGACATCTATATCTTCAGGGCTTTGAGTATCGAGAGCAAAGCGAAGCTTTTCCTCATCCATCTGATAGGGAAGATCAAAGTGGATAACCTGCCCTAGCGCATGAACACCACTATCCGTTCGCCCTGCACCATGGATGGTAATGGCCTGCCCTTTATTTAATTTGGTTAAAGTTTTTTCAATTTCCTCTTGGACACTACGTGCGTGTGGTTGCCGCTGAAAACCAGCAAAGGCGTAGCCATCATAGGAAATGATTGCTTTATATCTAGTCATATATCTATTTTATCAAGAAAATTTCTCTGCAACAAGTTTGAAAACCAAAAATTGTACGGGGACAAATATTGATATATTCTAATTCTTATCTAGATTTTATCATCATATATTTTCGTACAGGTACTTCAAGCATTTGAACGATTTCAAATCCTTCTTTTTGGTAAAGATTGTAAGCTGTTTGATTTGCCTCGTAGACATTTAGAGAAATAGTATCTATGTCTTCATTTTCAAAAGCCAAACTAACAAATTTCCTTAAAGCCTGGCTACCTAATCCCTGCCCCTGTTTCTGAGGATTGATAAAAAATCTCCCGATATGAAGATTCCTGTCTTCTAGCCTGATTTTCTGGATAAGCCCCACAAACTCTTGTCCATCAAATATTGAAAAAATTCCTTCCAAATCTTGCAAGACTTGAATTGTCAAGGGAAAAGGAATCATTGGTCCCATCCATTGTTCTTGAAAGGGTTTGCCGAGAGAGTTGGACCATTGGCATACGAATTGAGCGTTTTCTATACTCACATTTTCTTCAAAACGAATTGTCATCTTGACCTCACCATCTTATCTGTGTTTCTCCATTATACTATTTCTCCCTTTTTTTCCGAATAAATAAGTATGATTCATTTTTACTTTTTTCTTGTAGGAGCTATTCTTGCTTCCTTTATAGGTCTTGTCATTGACCGCTTTCCTGAGCAGTCTATTATCTTTCCTGCTAGTCACTGTGATTCCTGTCATACTCGCTTACATCCCTTGGATTTGATTCCAATTGTCCCTCAAGTAGTACATCGCTTTCGTTGTCGCTACTGTAACTCAATCTATCCCTTTTGGTATGCTCTCTTTGAATTTGGATTGGGGCTTCTCTTTCTAGCTTTCTCCTGGGAATTTCTAACCTTAGGACAACTTATTCTGATAACTGCTGGCTTGACCTTAGGAATCTATGATCTCCAGCATCAAGAATATCCCTTGCTAGTCTGGCTGACCTTTCACCTAATCCTCATGGTTTGCTGTGGTTGGAATCTAGTTATGATTTCTTTCTTATTCTGGGAATTTTGGCTCACTTTATCGATATCCGCATAGGTGCAGGGGATTTTCTCTTTCTAGCCTCTTGTGCGCTTATCTTTAGTCCGACAGAATTACTAATTTTGATACAGTTCGCTTCTACAACTGGCATTCTAGCTTTTCTCCTGCAAAAGAAAAAGGAAAGACTCCCATTCGTGCCTTTCCTCTTATTTGCTAGCTGTATGATTATTTTGGGTAAGCTTTTGCTTTTAGGATAGTCGGGCCCTCTATGAGGGCTTTTATTTTGTCGTCCTATTCCTTAGATAACCTTTTCAATGAAGTTTCGTATGGTTGATAGTCCATCTGGTGTCCCTATACTTTCTGGATGATATTGAAAGCCATAGATAGGGAGCTTCTTGTGTTGAAAACCCATGATAACCTGATCGTCTATCGCACGAGCGGTAACTTCAAAGTCTGCGGGTAATTCCTCCACCATAAGACTATGGTAACGCATGACTGAACAGTTATTTTCTATACCCTGATAAAGAATGGATGGAGCTTCAAATTGGAGCTGACTTTGTTTACCATGCATGACCTTTGGAGCCAAACCTAGTTTTCCACCAAAAGCCTCTGCAATAGCCTGATGTCCCAAGCAAATCCCCAAAATCGGCTTTTTCCCAGCAAAATCTCGAATCATTTCCTCCATTTTTCCAGCATCAGCTGGCCAACCGGGTCCAGGAGAAAAGACAAGAGCTCTTGCCTTTTCTGCTACTTGATAGAGACGAGGATCGTCGTTTCGCAAGACCTCAACAGGAGAAAAGGTTCCAATATATTGAGCTAGATTGTAGGTAAAAGAATCATAATTATCAATCAATAAAATCACAATTTTCTCCCTTTAATCTTGGAATGATTAGTTATTCTTAGCTTCAAGGTAGTCTGCAATGGCAGCTACGTCCTTGTCTCCACGACCAGAGACATTGATGATGATAATCTCATCTTTACTTAGTTTTGGTGCGCGTTTGACTGCTTCAGCGATAGCATGTGAGCTTTCAATCGCCGGGATAATTCCTTCTGTTTTACTTAATAAAAGTAAGGCTTGAACAGCTTCTTCGTCTGTCGCTGCTACATATTCTACTCGACCAGAGTCTTTAAAGAAGGCATGTTCTGGACCAACCCCTGGATAGTCCAAGCCTGCTGAGATAGAGTAAACTGGCGCGAGCTCTCCATCTTCCTTAAAGACTGCATAGGTCTTCATTCCATCGACAATTCCAACACTACCTTTGGTCATTGTTGCTGCGTGTTTGTCGGTATCTAAACCGTGACCAGCAGCTTCTACTCCAACCAATTTGACTTCTTCATCAGCTACATACTGTGAAAAAGCTCCGATGGCATTGGAACCACCACCCACACAGGCAATGACGTAGTCTGGCAGTCGTCCTTCTTTCCAAGATTTGACGACGAGATTCTTCACTGATAACCTTTTGGAATTCATGAACAATAGTTGGATAAGGGTGAGGGCCTACAGCAGATCCTAAAACGTAGAAGGCTTCAAGGTCATTCATCCATGCTCCAAAGGCTGCGTCAACCGCATCTTTGAGGGTACGAGTACCAGTTTCAACTGCGTGAACAGTTGCTCCCATCATCTCCATGCGGAAGACATTGAGACGTTGACGCTCCACATCTTCTGCTCCCATATAGACATCACATGCCATACCAAATTTGGCCGCAGCTGCAGCTGTCGCAACACCGTGCTGGCCAGCTCCTGTCTCAGCAATGACACGCTTTTTACCCATGCGTTTTGCTAGAAGGATTTGACCCAAAACATTATTAAGTTTGTGAGATCCAAGGTGGTTAAGGTCTTCACGCTTGAGATAAATCTTAGCTCCACCTAGGTGCTCTGTCAAACTTTCTGCAAAATAGAGCGGTGTTTCGCGACCTGAATAATCCTTCAAGTAATGACGAAACTCAGCTAAAAACTCTGGATCATCCTTGTATTTTTCAAAAGTCACTTCCAATTCATCTAGTAAAACCTGAATTGGTTCTGGTACAAAACTACCACCAAATTGTCCAAAATATCCTTTAGTTGTCATAAAATTTTTCCTCCTTCTACATGAATCCGGCTTTTTGTTTGCTTTTAGTAGTAGGCAAGAAGCTGTAGATAGAACTCAAGTTCATCAAAGCGACTTAACTCCCTAATAAAGGACAAACAAACTGACGGATAGAAAAAGCCCACACACGGAATCTACTTCCATGTGAGGGCGTTCGTAACGCGGTACCACCTCAATTGTAAAGAGAATATCCCCTTTACATCTCTGCCTTGTCTATCAACAAGTTGCACTGTAAGGTGTGCGCACCGAATTTTCATTGTTTCAAATTCATTTTTTCAAATCAGCCCAATTTCACTACTTTCAACCACCTGTTCACAGTAACCACAGGCTCCCTGAAGATCTAAAATAATTACTTTTCTGATTTGTTGAAATTATTATATGTCATTATCTATTCTTTGTCAATGATTTTTAAACGATTATTTTGAAGAAGCAAGAATTTCTTCAGAAACTCTGACAAAAGTCTCAATGATATAATCTACTTCTTCGTCCGTTAATTTCGTGTGAAGTGGTAGTGTAATCTCGTTTACAAAGAAGGCATAAGCTCGCGGATAATCTGCCATATCAAAGCCAAGATTCTTATAGGCTGTCAAAAGCGGAAGCGGTTTGTAATGAACATTACTTGCAATTCCTGCCTTGGCCAATTCTTGAATGATTTGATTACGTTGTTCGAGACTTGCTCCTTCTACATGGGTGATGTAAAGGTGACGACAAGATTCAACAGTATCTGTCTCATGAGCCAATGGATGGATAGGAGTTCCTGCAAATCCACGGTCATAGCGAGTTACGATTTCTTTACGACGTTGTAATAAAGCAGGATAACGGTCCAACTGAACCAGACCAAGCGAAGCCATGATGTCTGTCATGTTGCACTTGTAGGCTGGTGTTACGATATCGTATTCCCATGAGCCTAGCTGCATCTTAGCAAGCGCATCTTTGGTTTGACCATGAAGGGAAAGGATTTGGAATTCCTTGTACATTTCTTCATCGTCAATCGCTGGATTGGCTTTCCAAGTGGCACTTCCTCCCTCAGCAGTTGTAAAGTTCTTGACTGCATGGAAAGAGAATGATGTAAAGTCAGCGATTGAACCGGCTGGTTGTCCCTTGTAGGTTGAACCCAAAGCGTGGGCACTATCAGAGACAATCACAATACGGTTAAAGGCCTTTTGCCACTTGCTAGCTGCTGTAAAGAGGTCACGTTTCTTTTCTACAACTTGGAACAAACGGTCATAGTCACAGATAATTCCTGCAAGTTCAACTGGGATGATAACCTTAGTCTTCTCAGTAATTGCTTGCTCAAGCTTGTCATAGTCCATTTCAAAGGTATCATCTTGGATATCAACCATCACTGGTGTCGCACCTACGTGAGTAATGACACTACATGATGCTGTATAAGTCATAGCTGGAACGATGACCTCATCGCCAGGCCCTACTTCAAGCACGCGCAAAATCAATTCAAGGGCTGCTGTTGCAGAGTTGAGGCAGACTGTCTTAGGTGTCTGAGTATAGACAGATAGACGACGTTCTAACTCTTTTGTCTTAGGACCTGTTGTAATCCATCCTGAACGGAGAGTATCGGCTACTTCAGCAATTTCTGCTTCGGTAATATCAGGTGGTGAAAATGGAATATTGTAATTTGGCATTGATTTACTCCTTTAACTTGTGGCTACTTTATTTTAAAACTTCAACGACCGTCTGCAACATGATTTTGATATCACCTATGAAACTAAAATCACGCAGATAGGCTAGGTTAAAGTGCATTTTCTCTGGAAGAACTCTTTCTACATAAGCCTGATCAACTGTCATACCTTTTGCCGTCATTTGACTGATAATAGTATCCTCGTCCTTATAGTTGATACTAGCCAGGGACGTAATTCCCGCCGGCAATAACAAGGTCGCCATCATCTCAGGACTATATTGCTCAGTGTAGCGTGGCACTTCAGGTCGTGTTCCTACAAAAGACATCTCTCCTTTGAGAACGTTCACCAATTGCGGCAATTCATCCAAACGAACACGGCGGATCAAATTTCCAACTTTGTGATACGGTTATCATTTGCAGAAGTTACGAGACTTCCTTTTTTATCCGCATCTGTCACCATGGTCCGGAACTTCCAAATCTTGAAATGTCTGTTGTACTGGGTTACCCGTTCTTGCTTGTAAATAACAGGCCCCTTACTATCGAGTTTGATCCAGATACTTAGAACAATAAATAAAGGTGAGGTCAAGAACAATAGGACCAAGGCTAGTAAGAAATCCAAACAACGCTTGAGGATCAGACTTCCTTTTCTTTGAGAGACTAGCTGGTAGTAGGGTTCAACCTCGCTTAATTGCATCTCGAGGGGTAGTTCATCCCATTTCAGCATGCATATTCTCCTCTGTTTTTAGTATAGTAAAATTTATCAACATCCTTCATTATACCACAAATTAGATAGCTAGGTGAAAGAAATCTAGCATTTTAAATCTTCCTTTTAAGATAAGGCTCCTGCTTGTAAGCTATACATCTTGTGATAAGTTCCACCTAAAGTCAAGAGCTCCTCGTGTGTTCCACTCTCGACAATCCGGCCCTTATCTAAGACATAGATACAATTAGCATCTTGGATGGTAGAAAGACGATGGGCGATGGCAATGGTTGTCCGCCCTTTTCGCATCTTTTCCAAGGAATTCTGAACCAGAGTTTCTGTTTCCGAATCAATATTGGCTGTCGCTTCATCTAAAATCAAGATTTTAGGCTGACTGGCGACTGTTCTGGCAAAGGCAAGAAGTTGACGTTGACCAGTTGAAAAGCTAGAACCTCTCTCTGAAACAGGAGAGTTATAGCTTTGAGGCAATTCTTGAATAAAAGCATCTGCATCCACAAACTCTGCTGCCGCCTTAACTTCCTCATCGCTAATTTCTTGATACATGGCGATATTAGACTTGATAGTTCCATGATAGAGGAAGGGTTCCTGCAAGACAAGACCCATGTTTTTTCTTAGTTCTTGATGGCTATAGTTACGAATGTCTACATTATCAATCAAAACCCGTCCTGACTGAAATTCGTAAAAACGCATCAGGACATTGATAATAGAGGACTTCCCTGAACCTGTATGTCCCACAAAGGCAATGGTTTCCCCCTTCTTGACTGAAAAGGAAATATCGTCCAAAATTTGATTTACTCCATCATAGGAAAAACACACGTGCTCAAAACGAATATTTCCTTCTCTGATTGCTAGCTCACTGTCAGCTTGGACAGGTTCATAATTGCTTTGATCAATTAGTGCAAAGACTCGCCCTGCTGATACCATCGAAGTCTGAAGAATTGAGAAGTTTTGCGTGACCTCTATCAAAGGATCAAAGAGACGATTGATATACTGGATAAAGGCATACATGGTACCTGCTGTCATCCCGATATAGAGGCCTCTATAGCCAAAATAGGCCATGAGAACGGCATAACCTAAGAGCTTCAACAAACTCATGGCAGGACGTAAAAAGAGGGCGTCCAAGGCTACTGAATGGTTGGCATAGACGTAGTGTTCTTCATTAATCTCATCAAATTCTTCCTGTAGGCGTTTTTCTTGATTAAAGGCTTGAATAATGCGAATACCTTCAATACTTTCTGCCAACTTGCTATTAATATCTGATAAAAAGCTTCTCGTTTTTTCAATAATCTTAACTGATTTTTTTCGGTAGAGATTAACCAAGATAAAAATCAAAGGTAAAAATAGAAGAACCAAACCTGTCAGACGAAAATCCAGGACCATCATTGTATAAAGAGTTGTTACAAAAATAAAAATCGCTGAAATAAAGCTAGACAAAAGCCCTGAAAACATATCACTGATGGTCTCTGTATCATTGGTCAGACGTGAAACGATAGAACCTGAAGGTGTCTTGTCAAAATAGGACATGCCCAGTTTTTCCATATTGGCAAAGGCATCTCTGCGAATATCTCTAACAATGCTATAAGATACACGCGCAAAAAGTAGATTACCCATATATTGTATCAGTGTTTGTAGGATATAAAGACCATAGTAGGCTATCAAAACAGTAAGAGCAAACTGGCTCAGATTCCCCAGATACTGGTCGATAAAGTGTGAAGCAACCAGAGGAATGATACTCTTGATAACCGTTGTTGCTAGGAGAAATGATAGGGCTAGCAGGGTTAAGAATCCATAAGGCTTGAGATAACCAAGCAATCGTTTCAATACTGTCCATTGTTCTTGCTTATTCTGCATCTTCTTCTCCTTTCATTTCCAATTGTTGGGACTGATAGGTCTGGGCATACCAACCATCCAAGGCTAGTAAGTCCTCATGAGTCCCACGTTCGATAATCTGTCCATTTTGCATAACCAAGATCAAATCAGCGTGGACAACTGCACTGAGGCGATGGGCTGAGATGATGGTCGTTTTATCTTTGCGAGTTTCCTTGAGATTATCGATGATCGCGAACTCTGTCTTAGCATCCACAGCTGACAAGGAATCATCTAAAATCAAGATATCAGGATTTAAAATCATAGCACGGGCCATGGCAAGACGTTGCTTTTGACCACCAGACAAACTAACTCCCTTTTCACCGATAATCGTATCAAATCCCTGAGGCATATCCACAATATCATGATAAACTTGGGCTAATTTGGTTGCATATTCAACGTCAGATAGAGACAAGTCAGGATTACCAAAACGAACATTTTCTAAAATAGAACTAGCAAAAAGAAACTGGTCTTGAGGAACATAGCCCATGAGACCTCTAAGGTCGCTCAGACGATAGTCTCGTATATCATGCCCATTGAGGTAGATGGCTCCTTGATTGACATCGTACTCTCGTAAGAGTAGCTTCATCAGCGACGTCTTACCTGAACCAGTCTGTCCTACCAAGCCCAGTGTTTGTCCCTTTTCTAGACTAAAGTGAATCCCATGAAGAGTTTCTTCATTTTCATATGAAAAACTATCAATTGCATATTCCAAACGTCCATTTTCAATCTTGGAAATGGGAACTTCTGGATCTTTAACGAGCGACTCTTGAGACAAGAGATTTTCAATGCGCTGGTAAGAAACCTTCCCTCTTTGAGTGATATTAAAGAGAAAACCAATCGCCATCAAGGGCCAGACCAGCATATCCAAGTAAGAGATAAAAGTGACTAGATTACCGACAGTGACATTTCCTTCTTGGACCATGAAAGAACCAACCAAAAGTGTTAGAACATAAGATAATCCTACAAATAAGAGAACCATTGGATCAAACAAGCTGTCGTATTTCATGGTTTGCAAGTTCTTTTGGAAGGTTAGTTGATTGACTTCTTGAAAAGCATCCAATTCATGGACTTGATAGCCGAAAGACTTGGTCACCTTAATACCTGATACAGATTCTTGAACTTTGTTGTTAAGTTCAGAAAAAGCTTCCTGAGATTCGTTAAATGCTTTATGGGTCTTTCTTCCCAGACGACTGGTCGCCATAGCCATAAAGGGCAGGGGTAAAATAGCCACCAAGGTCATTTGCCAAGAAATACTAAAAAGCATGGTCAACAAGGTAACAAGTGCAGTGATAGAAGCATCAACGGCTGACATAACTCCTCCACCTGCCAGACGGGTTAGAGCATTGATATCATTAGTCGCATGTGCCATCAAATCTCCAGTTCTATAGGTCTGGTAAAAAGCCGGAGACATCTTTGAAAAATGTTCAAAGAGGCGTGAACGCATGATTTGTCCTAAACGATAGGAAGTCCCTAAGATATACATGCGCCAGACGTAGCGCAGGTAGTACATCCCAAAGGCCGCTAGGAGCAGATAGATGAGATTCAGCAACAGATCCGACTCAGTCAAATTTCCCAAAGTGATGGCATCAATGACATGCCCCATCACCATGGGAGGAATGAGGTTGAGAACAGCTACCAAACTAAGAGCAACTATCCCAACTAGATAACGGCGTTTTTCTAATTTGAAAAACCACCATAGTTTTTGAATAATGTACATAGACTTCCTTTCTAATTGAAAAGGGAAACCTGAGGCATGAACCCCAGGTTTTCTTTATTCATAACTTACAACAAATACTTTTCCTTTATCGTACACTACGATAAAGATATTCATTGGAGTAAAATCCTCTTCCTTTTACTCGCCTTCCATAAATTACTCCTTATTATAAACGAAAGAGGGTGTTTTTTCAAACCATACGTTGAGGAAATATGATTATCAGACCAACTTCTCTAACTAATGATTCAAATACCTATTTCAAGATTCTGATTTTGATAATTGATAAGAATAAATACTAGGAATCAGCACTACAAGGAAAAATGTTAAAAAAAAAGACCCAGTAAACATATAGTTGAACAAAGGCATTCAGAAACAATAGCAAGCCTCCTAATACCCAAATTTTTCCAGCTAGGCGATGCGTTTTGCTCCAGTTCTCATCATTCTCCAAAGTCCACGGAAGTCGAATACCGATTATATAATTTCGGCGTGTTTTTGGTAGATAATTTCCAATTACAATCATGACGACTCCCATAAAAATCTGAGCTAGAATTCCACTCATCATAGAATAACCCAAAGATGCTCCGTAGATAGAAATCATCGATAGACAAGATATAAAAGGAATAATCCAGTAAATCAAAAGTTGTATTTTTGAACTAATATTGCTGGACTTAGGATCCTTGATCATCAAGAATAGAATCAACCAATGCATCAAAAGCATGAGAGCCGGTAATCCAAAGATAGCAAACATTTTATGATCGTAGCCATCTGCTTGGCTCAGTAGATTAAAATGAGTGGGCATCTCCTCTGGTAATTGATTCCAGAAAACACAACCTACAAGAGAAGGTAGTAGGATGAGAATACTCGTAAATAATACCAATTTCTTATTGATTTTTATCTTCATCAAAATAATCTCCTTTCAGATCTGCTAACCACACCATTATATCCTCTAAAACCGATGTATTTAACTCATAATAAATAAAGTTTTTCTCTTTCATTTCATGAATCAAATCCGCTGCTTTCAAAATCGTGAGGTGGTGTGAAATCGTTGCACCTGTCAACTCAAAATAACTGGCAATTTCTCCTGCGGACAATCTGCCTGTTTTAAGTAAATTCAAAATCTCTCTCCTAACTGGATGAGCTAAGGCTTTAAAGCTATTTGCAAAACTCATGGTTCTTCCTTTCCCTTTGCAAGATTAGTAAGGCAAGGAATAAGCAAGGTAGAACTGCTATTATTCCGGCTGGTGATGGACCAAAAATCAAGAGGCTAGAAACTTTTTCTCCAGGCAGTTGAAAGAGTAATCCAAAACCTGCAGTTGCATTGATTGCCCCATGAAATAGTGCCGAAGACCAGATAGAGCCTGTCTTTCCAACAACCAGCTTAACAATATTCCTAGGCTAAAACAAAATAGGAACATGGCGACAATTCCCAAAACGGGATATGCAAAATAAGTTAGTCCATAATTATAGCCTTGCAAATTGATTGGTAAATGCCATAGACTCCAAATGAGACCAAGCAAGACATGAGTCTGTACTAGTGAAAAGCGTTCTCTTAGAGCTGGATAAAGATAGCCACGCCAACCAATTTCCTCTCCCAATGCAAATAAGCTATTAATAAAAGGAGCGTAGGTCAAACTAGCTAGGATTTGAATCAAGGCCAAGGAAGATAGGGAAATAGGTGATTGAAGGATACCTTTTTCTTGTAAGATGGCTTGAATATATTCAAAACCAAGACTGAAATTGCTAGGAAATACAAGAAAATAAACTCCTGCTCCTAAAAAACTGATGACTGCTGGTAACCAGATAGCTAGTAAGTAAAAGCGCCAGTTTCTCTTTAGATCCACGACTAATTTAGATTTGATTCCACTAGGTTGTTTCGTTATTTTCCCTAAGAGAAAGACTGCAAGCGCAGGCATCCACATGGCCACAATATTAGCAAGCTGACTCCATGGAGAATTTAGACCAACACCACTTAGCCATAGTGCCAACCATATTATCCACGCAAAGCCATAAGCCAAGACTACAAAAAGAAGGATTGTTCTCTTATTTGACATATTTGTAACTTCACTTTCTATTTAGATGTTTTTCTAAATAACATTATACACCTTTCTATTCTAAATACAAGAACTATTTAGATTTTTTTCAAAATAGTTTTGAGAATTTTTGTTTTCTAAGAATAATCTCTAAAGACTTAGTTTACAAACTAGAAACTCGCTGGCTTTACTTTTTTTTGATAAAATATAAGAAATACATCTAGAAAAGGTACACACTATGAAACTAATCTCATGGAATATTGATTCCCTCAATGCAGCATTGACAAGTGATTCTGCGCGTGCGAAATTATCACAAGATGTCCTACAAACCTTGGTAGCCGAAGATGCTGATATCATCGCTATCCAAGAAACCAAGCTTTCAGCTAAAGGTCCTACTAAAAAACACCTTGAGGTACTGGAAGAACTCTTCCCTGGATATGAAAACACTTGGCGCTCTTCTCAAGAGCCTGCCCGTAAAGGCTATGCCGGAACTATGTTCCTCTATAAGAAAGAACTGACTCCAACTATCAGCTTCCCAGAGATTGGCGCACCTTCTACTATGGACTTGGAAGGCCGCATCATTACCCTAGAATTTGATAAATTTTTCGTGACTCAAGTCTACACACCAAATGCAGGTGATGGACTCAAACGTTTGGAAGAACGTCAAGTCTGGGACGTTAAATATGCGGAATACTTGGCTGAGTTAGACAAGAAAAACCAGTTCTTGCTACAGGTGACTACAACGTTGCCCACAAGGAAATTGACCTTGCCAACCCAGCCAGCAACCGTCGTTCACCAGGTTTTACAGACGAAGAACGTGAAGGATTTACAAACCTTTTAGCCAAAGGATTTACTGACACCTTCCGCCATATCCATGGTGACGTTCCAGAACGCTATACTTGGTGGGCACAACGCAGCAAGACTTCAAAAATCAACAACACAGGCTGGAGAATCGACTACTGGCTCACAAGTAACCGTGTGGCAGATAAGGTTACCAAGTCAGATATGATCGACTCAGGCGCACGCCAAGACCACGCACCAATTGTTTTAGAGATTGAATTGTAAGGATTTTCTTTATGGACTACAATGCAGTTATTCCCGAGTTTATGGTATCAAATATAGAAAAGTCACGTTCCTTCTACTGCGATTTGCTGGGTTTACGATCGAATACGAGCGACCAGAAGAAAACTTCCTCTTCCTATCTCTTGAAGATTGCCAACTTATGCTAGAAGAAGGCAACGCAGAAGAATTATCCCAACTGACTTATCCTTTCGGGCGTGGTGTCAATATTTCCTTTGGTATCAAGGATGTCCCCAGACTCTATCAGAAAGTAATCGAGTCTAACTATCCTATTCATCGTCCTTTGACTAAAAGAGAATTTCGTGTTGGTGAACAATATATCTACCCTCATGAATTTGCAGTTCTAGACCCAGATGGCTATTTTTTAAGATTTAGTGAATAAGAAAAAGGAGGCTGATAGCCTCTTTTTCAGTAGGTAAACATGAATTGACAGACCTGTAAATCCAGTGAGCAAAACCTTTGCTAAAGCCTGTGAAATCAACATGTCAAAGAACTTTGATAGCCGTTTTTTGTATAATTGAGTAGAATGAAATCAGAAAGCGAGGAAATTTTATGCAAGTCGGAAAACAAATCCAGCACTATCGTAAAGAGAAAAATTTATCTCAAGATGATTTAGCTGAAATAATTTTTGTCAGTCGCCAATCCATTTCCAACTGGGAACGTGGCGCAACCTACCCTGATATTCAAAACCTACTATTACTGAGCAAGGTTTTTGAAGTGTCATTAGACAAACTAGTAAAAGGAGATTTGGAAACTATGAAACAAATTATTCACGATCAAGAATTTATACGTTATCAAAAAGATGGAATAATCTTTAGCATACTGCTATTTGGTTTTCCTATCATCAGCATACCCTTAATTCTTTATTTGGATTGGTATGGTATCGCTTTTAGTTGCTTGATTTTTGCTATCGCTATGTTCTACGCCCTACGCATTGAAAAATTCAAGAAACAGCATAATCTTCGCACCTATCGACAGATTGTCGCCTATGTTCAAGGACGTAACCTTAGCGAGATTGAAGAAGCTGAAGAAAGGGGTAAGGCTCCCTACCAAAGAATCATCCTTCCCATTCTATTTGGCCTTGGAATTGGCGTTATTGCTCTGCTATTTTATTGGCTCTTACTTACTTTCTTCACTATCAAATAAAAGCGAAGTCATCAGACCTCGCTTTTTAAATGTATTAAAATTTATAGAGTTGTGGATAGTGAACACACTCTGGGTTTTTAGGGCGTAACTATCTACTCATTTTAATTTATATCCTCACCTGTCTATCTTCAGATCGTTGTCCTGTGACAAACATGGTGAAGGTTGCTTTGCAGACATTTTTTCCATCTTGGTTGGTGAGGTCTACATCAACGACACAGGTGGTGCGTCCTTTATGGACACATTCTCCCTTGATGGTCAATTCATCTCCAAGATATCCTGCTTTTAAGTAATTGATGGAAGACTGTAAGGTTACAACATCCAAATCAAGAGAAATAACGACTAAGCCACTGATTTGGTCACACAGAGTATAAAGATAACCTCCGTGGGCATTGCCATAATAGTTAAGAGAAGAGTTCACAACCTTGGTAGTTACGGTGACACGTCCATCTCTCATCTCCTTGATTTCATAGTTTTCAAATGCTGATATGGCATCAAAGTGAAAATCCTTCATACATTCCTCCTAGTCTTTCAAACGCTATCATACTACTTTTTATACTAGTATGCAAGAGGAAGGTCCTGACACTATGGCATAAGTCCAACATGATTTACAAAACACATAAAGGCTGCTTGTCCTTCTTCTGTTTGCTTGTAAACACCTGCATCTTCTAAAACACGAGCAAATATTTTTCCAACAGACTCTTGGACGATATTAAGAGCTTGAATTTTATCTTTTAAGTCAGGATGGGATTCTTTCAACTCATCTGCCCATTCTTGGTGATAATCTGAAACTGAAACATCCTCTCCGACTAGGTAAGCTGCTACTTGCTCCACTTCTTCCTTCAAGCGTGGTGGCAAGATTGCTAAGCCCATCACCTCAATCAAGCCGATATTTTCCTTCTTGATATGTTGGACATCCTTGTGGGGATGATAGATACCATCTGGATGCTCTTGAGATGTTTGATTATCCCGCAAGACCAAATCCAACTCAAACTGCCCATCTCTTTTACGGGCTATCGGTGTGATAGTGTGATGCGGTGTTCCTTTACTTTCTGCCAAGACCTGTACACTTGGATCTGAGTATTGGCGCCAAGCCAGTAAGATTTTATCAGCTAGTTCTGTCAAATCCTCTTTAGAATCTGAAGTTAGTCGAATCACAGACATAGGCCACTGAACAATCCCTGCTTTGACAGTTTTAAAACCTGCAAAGGTAAAGATTTTCTGAATAGGAGCCACTTCCATTGGGAAAACATGACGACCACCTTGATAATGATCATGGGTCAGGATGGAACCACCCACGATTGGTAAGTCTGCATTTGAACCAGCAAAGTAGCCTGGAAACTGCTCCACAATCGCTAACAAACGTTCAAAGCTTTGACGACTAATCGCCATAGGACGATGCTTGCTATCTAGGAAAATACAGTGCTCATTAAAGTAAGCGTAAGGCGAATATTGGAAGCCCCACTCCTGCCCAGAAATATCAAAACGAATAATCCGGTGATTGCTTCTAGCTGGATGATTGACACGACCATGGTAGCCTTCATTTTCCATACAGAGCTGACATTGAGGATAGTTACTCGACTTGACCAACTTAGCTGCCGCTATCTCTTTTGGATCCTTTTCAGGCTTAGAGAGATTGATGGTAATCTCAAGTTCACCGTAGTCAGACGGTACACGATAAGCAATATTCTTTGCGATAGCCTTCAGTTTGATGTAGTCATTCTTCTGACTGAGTTGGTAGAAATCTGCAATTGCCTGCTCTGGTGACTGGGCATAGGTATTCCAAATCACGATTAACCTGACTTGGACAAGGCGTTACCAAGTCCATGAGGTCAGCACCGAGAATCTCACGCGCAGCCTGACTATCTTCAATCGTTCCCAATCGAACGGCTTCCTCGACAAGCTGATCTTTTAGTTCAATCAAATCATCTTGGTCAGTCTCAACTTCAAGAACTCCATCTCCCACCAGTGCTAAAACACGATTGGTCAGATAGATCCGATCTAACTCTTCAAAGCTACTTTCTGCAATGACTTTGGTCACAAAATTTTCTACTAAGGTCACTAAATAACCTCCTTCTGACTATTCTAGGATGCGAGTTCCACCTGCCACTTCAGCGATATAGAAACTTGGAGCGTAGCCAACGATTTCTTCATAGTGCTTGCCTACAGCTTCTTTAAAGGACTCAACAGCATCCTTTTGAACCAAGGCAATCGCACAACCACCAAAACCTGCTCCTGTCATACGAGCACCAAGAACACCTTCTTGAGCCCAAGCTGTATGGACAAGGGTATCTAATTCCAAGCCAGTTACTTCGTAATCGTGCTCAAGTGAAACATGAGAAGCATTCATCAAACGACCAAACTTGTCCAAATCTCCTGCTTGAAGAGCCGCTTGTGCTTTAAGCGTACGTTGATTCTCAAGAACGGCATGACGCGCACGTTTCAAACGATTTTCGTCTTTGATGAGGTAGCTGTATTCATCAAAAGCCCATTCATCCAATTCACCCAAGGTTTGAATATTTAAGGCCACTTGGAGTTCTTCTACTGCTTTTTCACATTCAGCACGACGTTCATTGTACTTAGAATCTGCAAGTTCACGGCGTTTGTTAGTATTCATGATAACAACAACATTGTCCTTCAAATCAAGGGGAACCAAGTCATATTCTAAACTATTTGTATCCAGATAAATGGCACGTTGGTCTGCCCCCATACCAATAGCAAATTGGTCCATGATCCCAGAGTTAACACCAATAAAGTTATTCTCTGTCAATTTCCCGATTTTTACTAAATCTAGACGGTCCAATTTTAGGTCAAAGAGGTATTCTGCCACGACACCAGTCAATAGCTCCAAGGATGCGGAAGATGATAAGCCAGCACCATTTGGAATATTCCCATAGACATAGAAATCAAATCCTTTATCAATCACATGACCAGCTTCTTGCAAGAAATGAAGGACACCTTTTGGATAGTTGGTCCAGTTGTGCTCTTTCTCAAACTTGAGGTCAGCTAGAGGAACTTCGATAATTCCTTTTTCCTCAAAGTTTGCTGAGTAGAAACGTAACACTTGGTCATCACGCTTGCGTGCAGCTCCGTATGTTCCTAATGAAATAGCTGCTGGGAAACATGGCCACCGTTGTAGTCAGTATGCTCCCCAATCAAGTTGATACGACCTGGTGAAAAGAAAGTTTGGTCTGCTTCTTGACCAAAAATTGCTAAAAAATCTTTGCGAAGTTCTTCTGCAGTTAAATGTAGTGTCATATGAATTCTCCTTTGACTTTTGATTAAGGCAAGCTTAACTTGTAATCGTTTTCTTCTATTGTACCCAAGGGTTTTGCTTAGGTCAATGTTTTTTACCCATATTTTACTAAACAATAGGTAAAAAGAAAGAAAATATGATATAATAACCTAAAAAGGGGGTTATTATGGCTACATTAAAAGATATTGCTCAATTAGCATCTGTTTCAATCGCAACTGTATCCCGTGTCCTTAATCGCGATCAGAGTTTATCTGTCACAGAAGAAACCCGACATCGTATCTTGACAGTTGCTGAAGAGTTAGGGTATACCAAGCATCTCAAAACTGGCCAATCCCATAAACTTAAGCAAAAAATTGCCATCATCCAATGGGTAAGTGAGCAAGGCGAGCTTGAAGATCTCTACTACTATCAAATTCGATTAGGGATTGAAAAAAGAGCCCAAGAATTGGACTACGAAATCTTACGCTATTTTAATGACCAACCCTTCACACTTAGTGAGGAAGTCATTGGTATTCTCTGTATTGGTAAATTTAGCCAAGAACAAATCTCTTCTTTTGAAGAATATCAAAAGCCTCTCGTTTTTATAGACAGTGATACTCTCTCTCTTGGTCACACCTGCGTCATTACAGATTTTGAAAATGCTATAAAACAAGTAATTGATTTCTACACTGAACATGGCATAAAAAAAATCGGAATTCTTACTGGACTTGAAGTTACAACCGACCAAGAAGAACTCATCCAAGATAAACGTTTAAAATACTATAAATCTTATACACAAGAAAAAGGGATCTATCATGAGGAGCTTGTCTTTCAAGGACAATTTAGTGCCCAATCTGGTTATGATTTAATGAAGGAGGCCATAGATTCCTTAGGAGATAAACTACCACCAGCATTTTTTGCAGCTAGTGATAGTCTCGCAATCGGCGCTTTAAGAGCTCTCCAAGAAGCTGGAATCGGACTCCCTGAGCGCGTTAGTATGATATCCTTTAATGACACTATTCTCACCAAACAGGTCTTCCCACCTCTTTCCAGTATAACCGTTTATACTGAAGAGATGGGGCGTACAGGCATGGATATTCTCAACAAAGAAGTGCTCCATGGTCGCAAAGTTCCTAGTTTGACCATGTTAGGGACTAGATTGACATTAAGAGAAAGTACACTAAATTATAAATAAGAAAAACTTACAAAAAAAATGGGTGCTAGCACCCATTTTTTTATTCAATCACAATTATAGACTTAATAGCCTTACGCTCGTCCATATCTTTATATGCTTGATCAATATCTTCTAAACTATAGCTATCTGTAAAGACACGCCCTGGATTAATATCTCCATCAAGGACAGCTTTTAACAAGATTTGTTTATCGTAAGTTGTTACCGAAGCTGCTCCACCTGCTACTGTGATGTTTTGAGCAAAGGTAGAACCAAGAGCACGATTTTTGTAGTGCGGTACTCCAACAAAGCCCATTCGTCCTCCATTATGAAGCACTCCTAAAGCTTGGTCAATAGCCGCTTCTGTTCCAACACACTCTAGAGCTACATCTGCTCCACCACCAAGCACCTCACGGACTTTGGCGATTCCTTCTTCACCACGCTCTTCAACTACCGCTGTAGCACCTGAAGCCAAGGCCATTTCCTGACGATCCTTGTAACGACTCATAAGGACAATTTGTGCGGCACCACGCATCTTAGCTGCGATAACAGCACATTGACCAACTGCGCCGTCTCCAATTACGACAACCTTGTCTCCTGGTTTAACATCAGCCACACGCGCCGCATGGTAACCTGTTGGCATAACATCTGCAAGACTTAAGAAAGATTTGAGCATAGCCTCTGTATAGTCAGAAGGTTGCCCAGGAATTTTGATTAGGGACCAATTGGCATAATGGAAACGAATATATTCTGCTTGAACACCAGTAGACAAGTTGCTATTACCCAAATGACGATCACAAGTTCCATCAAAGCCATCATGACAGGCATCACATTCCCCACAACCATGTGTAAATGGGGCAATGACAAAATCTCCTGGTTTCACTGTCGTGATAGCCTCTCCAATTTCTTCGACAATTCCGATAGCTTCATGACCACTGTTCAAACGACCTTCTTTTATATTAGGATTACGATATGTCCATAAGTCCGTACCGCAGACACAAGTTCTCACGATACGGATAATAACATCATCTGCTTCCTTAATCTGCGGACGTTCCACTTCGACAAGACCAACCTGTCCTGCCTTACTATAAACTACTGATTTCATAAAAACAATCCTCTCTGTTTCTCACTAATTCTAGTATACACTTTTATATCCCATATTGTAAGAGGAAAATCTTCCTAAGGAAGTTTTTAATCGATTATCCCCCTATTTGATGATGATAAAATTAGACTAGCTTAAAAAAGATAAAAATCTTTCTGCTGTTTCTGGTTCTTGATGATTATGAAAGAGGGTACTTCCTTGGTCCAATCCTTCTATGCTCTTCATTTCATCTTCTGTTAACTCAAAGTCAAAAATATCAAAATTCTCTTGCATCCGTTCTTTACGAACAGACTTAGGAATGACAACCACGTTACTTTGGAGTAAGAAACGTAGGGCTACTTGGGCTACGGATTTGCCATATTTTTCTCCAATCTCTTTCAAGAGAGGGGTATTGAAGAAATCATTTTTCCCTTCAGCAAAGGGCCCCCAAGATTCAATTTGACAATCATACTTCTCCAAATACTTTTTGGCTTCTTTTTGTTGATAGAATACATGGGTTTCTATCTGATTGATAGCTGGCTTGATCTCCACAAAATACTGAAGATCAATAAAGCGATTTGGTGAAAAGTTAGATACACCGATGGCACGAACCTTTCCAGCTCTATAGGCTTCTTCCATAGCTCTGTATGTGCCATAGTAATCACCGAAAGGTTGGTGAACCAACAAAAGATCAATATAATCTGTTTGAAGTTTTTTCAAGGATTCTTCAATCGAAACCTTGGCCTTTTCATAGCCTGCATTCGAAATCCAAATCTTTGTCGTAATGAAGAATTCTTCACGTGGAAAACCCGATTCCAAGATAGCTTCCCCCACACCTGCTTCATTGCCATAGATTTGAGCGGTATCAAAAGAACGATATCCAACCTCGATAGCATCAAGAACTGCTCGCTTTGTTTCATCTACTGGAGTCTGAAAGACTCCAAATCCTAGTTGAGGCATTTTGACATTGTTGTTTAAGGTTTTGTAATACATATTTTTTCCTTACTACTTTTGATACTTTTAGTTTACACTCAATTTGAAGATTTGTATACTAGCAAATGAAAAATTTCTTTTACAGAAGGAAAAACGACAACATTTCTTCATACTTCATGCAGAAAAAACAGCATCAAATTTTTCCCCACTTCCCTCTAATGCTCATGCCCATCTAAAGATTTCAACTCATCAACACACCGTTTATGGTGAGCATGATTCATCAGACTGCTATCCACCTCAATGGTGACATTTTGAAAGCCCCTCTCTTTGAGCAAGTCTCGGATAGATTCTTTACAGACATCCATATGCTTGACATGCTCCAGACAAACATGGACAATGGCATTTTTTTCCAAACCATCCATAGTCCAAAGATTAAGCTGATTCACACTGGCTACATGGTCCAATTGCTCCAAATCACTCTTGACTTGCTCGATATCTACTCCTTCTGGTACAGCATCTAAGAAAATTTTCAGCGTAGACCAAAAACGTGGAATGGCTTTTGACAAGATAAAGAAGGAAATGACAAGCGACAAGAGAGGATCTAGGATATACCAATCCGTAAATCGTAGAATAATGGCCATCAGGATGACTGCTAACCAACCAAGAGTGTCTTCCAGAAAATGCAGGCTAAGAATAGACTCGTTCTTTGTTTTTCCTTTACGAACCACTAAGCTCGCTAGCACATTTATAGTAACTGCAATGATTCCTAGCCAGAGGATACCCTCATCATTGACAGGTTGGGGATTAAATAGTTTTGTTATATTTTCCAAAATGACGAAAACTGATCCTGTCATCAAAATCACAGCTGTTATCAAGGCTCCTAAGAGACTAAAACGTTTGTACCCCAAGGTGTAGTGGCTATCTTCTTCACGATTGGAGATTGTTTCTAGATAGGCTGATAGCCCAATTGCGATTGCATCTCCCAAGTCATGGACAGAGTCAGCAAGAACAGTACTAGAGCCAAATACTCCACCTGCGATAAATTCAACAATGGTAAAGCTTAGATTCAAGAAAAAAGCCAACCAAAACAGCACGATTTGTTGTCATTTTTTTATTCTCCTTTGGTATAATAGTAGTATAATTATTATCTTTACTAGTATTATCTCTCACTCCAAAAAGAAAGGATAGGGGCAAACTGTTTACTCTGTACGTTAGTGAACAGTTTATTCAAATTGTTCATATGAGTACTCAAGATCGTCGCATTACCAAGACTCGAAAATCCATCTATGCTGCTTTTTTGCAATTACTAAATCAAAAAAACTTTGAAACAATCACCGTTCAGGAGATAATAGATCTTGCAGATGTTGGTCGTTCCACCTTTTATAGCCATTATGAAAGTAAAGAATTACTCCTAGACGAGCTTTGCCGCTATCTCTTTCACCATCTTTTTGAACGCGAGGAAAATATTAGCATCGAAGCATATTTGACACATATTTTTTTGCATTTTAAGAAAAATCAAGACCATGTCACTAGCCTTCTTTTCTCTAAAAATGATTACTTCCTCCGTCAATTACAGAAAGAACTGGAACACCATGTTTATCCCATGGTTGCGGAGGACTTGCGGGTTTCTTATCCTAATATTCCATCCTCCTTTCTCAAGCACTTTGTTGTAACTAACTTTATCGAAACATTGACTTGGTGGCTCAAAAATGGGAAATCTTATAAGGAAGATCAAGTAGTGAGATTTTACCTTGAGGTAATGGAGATGACCTATACAACTCCGCTTGATATCTAAGCCTGTAACTCAGAAAGGAACCAACTATGTTAACTTCGATGTTTTTAGGGATATTAACAATCGTACTAGCTATTGCCTTCTCGCTCCTTCACCTTGCTGCTGCTTTTTCAGCTATGAAACAAAAGGACTACAGTCTGGGAAACAAGTGCATCTTGGTCGGCAGTTGCCTCACTTCTCTGGCTCTAGCTATCTTTTACTTCGTCCCACTTGCAACCATTCTTCTATGGATTGTGGGTGCGAGTATTGTCTGCTATGGAACCTACTGGAACGGCCAACAGAAAGAAAGTCAACATATATCGCACCACATCATTCGTATAACGAGCGCTATCGTTATTACGGTGTTACTCATTTTGCTCTAACAAAAAAAGGATCTTCTGATCCTTTTTTTATTTTTAAACACTTTTTGCTGCCTTGCTCCATTGGTACCAACCAACTAGACTGTTGATAAGGTAAATGAAGTATTTTCCTTGAATTTGTAGGCTTTCTCCCCACCACAAGTAGATAGAGAAAACATTAGTAGCAGCCCAAAAAATCCATTGTTCACGGTAAACAGCTGGCATCAAGAGCTGGCCGACACCATTTGTCGCATCTGTAATAGAATCACGGAACGGACGATTGGCGCCAACGGATTGGTAAATGAAACCAAAGGTTAACCACCAAATCACACTAATTGATAAGTACTTGATCCATCCCACCGCATCCAATTTACGGGCAACAAATTCCTGCTGTTCTTTTTTGAACTGGGCTTGATAGATCCAAACCAAGAGACCAATTGGCTGCATGATGGTGAAAATAGAGAGTTGTCAAAACCTCACCGTAGAAGCCTTTTTGAAGGGCAAGCACAAGATAAATGACAGAATTGATCAAACCAAAGAGATAGTTACTGGCAAATCAAACCGAGTTATCTGAGGAAGCACCCGATGATCATGAAACGTTATTAAACACAAAAGTCACCCATGTGAGTTCTTGCCAGAAGCTGAAGTTAATCCTTCAACCTGGAAAACCCGCAGAGGTGACTTTTTCTATACATCTCGATTTTTCTGGCAATAATCATTAACCGATAAATATGTCTGTGAATCACCCAGCGACTCCGCTATATCCATAATCCGCGGTGGTAGTAATCCCACTCGCTGGACAAGTTCGTGATCGCTGAACAATTCCCGTGGACTGCCGGCGAAGCCAAACTTCCCGTGTTCCATAACATACACCGACTCAAACTCGGCGGCAACCCAATCCATGTCATGGGTGATGGTCACAACTTGGTGGACCGAATCAGCCAACTGATGGAAAATTGCGGTCAACTTGCGCCGGCTTTCCCAATCAAGCGACATCATCGGCTCATCAAATAAATAAATCGCCGGATCCACTGCCAAAACTGTGGCAACGCTCAACAGCTTGCGTTCCGACAATGACAGGTCATATGGACTTTCAGCTGTTTTATCATCCAAGCCAACTCTTTTTAGAGCTGCTAAAGCCCGCCTCGTAATCGTGTCGTGGTCATCCATGACCTGCGCGACACTCCACTCCACCTCTCGTTGAACGGTCGGGTTGAAAAGCTGATCGTCAGGATTCTGAAAAGTAATCCCAACCTTCAGTAACTTTTCGACTGGTTTAAGATCATTAAAATTTTCTCCATCGATCTTAATCACACCGGTTTGTGGTGTCAGCAAACCCGTCAACAATTTGAAGAGCGTTGATTTGCCGGCACCATTTTGGCCGACAATCGCCACCATCGGATCGGTAAAGTGTTTGTCTTCAACATCCAAGCTAAAGGACCGTTCCGGATAAGTGAACGTCAGGTGGTTCAGTTCAATTGTGGACATAACGAACCTCCTTCAGATCAGCGTAATTCACCGGATACCGGCCATCAGCCAAGCGCCAATCCATTTTTTGAGCAAGTTGCTGGATTGTCGGGGCTGGAATCTGCCAGTCAGCTGCCAAATGATTAAACACCTCACCCGGCCTGCCCTGGGCTACCATTTGACCCTCGTGCAGCACCCACACAACGTCGGCGACTTCGCACAAATCGTCAATTTCACTAGTGACAATGAAGACAGTCATCTCTTTGACTTGGGCCAGCCATTGGAAAAATTGCTGGCGGCCAAGGGGATCCATCTGACTGGTCGGATCATCCATAATCAAAACAGCCGGATTAGCCACAATCGCCGTGGCAATTGCCAACCGCTGGATCTGACCACCGGAAAGGCTCTCGGGACGCAAATTCAGCTGTTCAATCAGCCCCATTTGCGTGGCAACTTCTTCAACCCGTTTGAATCAGTCCTTCAGCCATTCCCTGATTAATCAAGTCAAAGGCGATTTCATCGGCAACCGTGTCTGCCAACCCGCTTAGTTGGCCAGCTGGATTTTGCAGTACAACTCCATTCATGGCATTATAAACGGGCCAATTGTCGGACACTCGCCGGCCAAACATGTGCCAGTCGCCCTCAATCTCAGCAGACACAATTTTGGGAATGACCCCTGCCAGCACACGGCACAAAGTCGATTTGCCGGAGTGGCTATTCCCGATAATCCCAACCACCTGGCCGGTATGAACCTCCGCGTTAATCTGACGCAGTTGTGGTTGCTCAGTACCCGGATAACGGGTGGTCAAATTTTCAATTACAATCCATTTATCTTCGTCCATATCTTCCACCCAATCAATAAAATTGCCAATCCAGTCAGACCAATGTGCAGCGTCCGCGACAGGCGATACACGCGCTGGGAGGTTCTGACAGTCCGGTTGAGATTATCAAAACCTCTCAGTTGGAGAGAAATCGATCGCGTCATCGATTGATCCAAGGTCTTAATCACCAATGGAATTAGAACCGGCAGGACTGACTTTAATTTCTGAATCAACGTTTTTTGCGGATTGGTTCCGCGAACTTTTTGTGCCTGCTGGATTTTCCGCATATTGCGCATCATTTCCGGCAAAATATAACACACCGACATCAGAACGTAGACGGTTTTATAAGACAATCCGGACAGTTCCAAATAGGCCGAGTTTTCTGAAATACTCGTGGTCACCATAAAAAAGCCACTGGTCAAAATAATCACCAATACTCGACAACCCAGAGTGGTGGCGTAAATCAGGCCTTCTTTGTAGAACGACACCCCAAGCACAGAAAACAGCACAGTTTGATTCTGACTGTAAAATAACCCTTGGATGATCAGCATGGTGCAAATCAGAAACAGGCTGAATCCCAGCGCCTTAAAGGTGGTAGAACTCAATTTGGAAAATAACAATAGCAGAGTTGCGACAAGAATTAATCCGGCCTGAAACAATAAATTCATACTGGCAAAGCTCAACAACGTCATGTCCAAGATGAACAAGAGCTTAGTAATCGGATCGATCACCTGGTACCACTTGAGCTTGACCCGTGGCGCTCCAGAAATCAATGTTTGATCAGTCATCATTTATCATCGCTAAAGAAGTGCACCATCCGCTTCGGCAGCTGACGATAGATGAAGAATGCCAGGTAGGCCACGCAGAATTTATCCAAAATATCCAGGACAAACTCATCGATAAATGAGGCCAGCCACACTGGTACATGATTGGCGACCATTACCGCAAACAATGAGTCACCCCAAGCAATACCGGTCTGACCACCCCAAAAGATGACGTTGAATGGCGTTGAAATGACAGCTGAAACGATGGCAATAATAATAGCAGAAACAAATACTCGTCGCGCTGATGAGAACCACCCATTGGCGTGCAAAACTCCGACAGCAATCCCAATTCCGAGGCTGGTAATCGCATACACGGTTGAAATTGGCGATAAGGTCAGCCCATAGATCACGTTGTTGATGAAACCACTGATGGCACCGACAACCGGCCCAGCCAACATGCTGGCAAGAAAGGTTCCCAAAGACCCCAGCCAAACGGGCAACTTTAACCCCTCCGCCAAGGCTTTGGCAACATAGTTAATCCCCACGGCAGCGGGAATCAAAGTCATGGTGGCAGCACTTAACTTAAATTTCCACATACTGGTACGATGAATCGGTTCTGTTTTCATAATCTTCTCCTTTTGTTTTTAAAGAGCCGTGTCAGGAATGATTTTCGGACGCAACGCTCTATTATATATCTACTGAACTGTCTATACACAAGATTTCCATCCTTAGTTGACATGAGCTAGAAATCCTTATTTATTAAGTAGTTCACAAACATTATACACCTATTTTGTGAATAGTCAAGTGTATTTACAGTAAAATTTTCTCTTCCTTTCCATTTTTAATGACATTCAGTAACTCTAACATCAAAAAAGCCCAGATAAAATTATCTGAGCATTCTTCTATATAGTCGTTTAATGGAGTTGAGTTCAGCATTTTCAGGTTATTTCTTCAACAAACCTTGTTCTTGCAGAAATTCCTTGGCTACTTGTTCTGCTGGCTTGTCTTCCACACCAACCTTATAGTTCATCTGACTCATCTGACTCTCAGTGATTTTACCAGCTAGTTTATTAAGAATAGCTTCCAACTCAGGATGTTTTTCGAGTAATTCAACTTTCATGAGTGGAGCGCCTTGGTATGGAGGGAAGAGTTGTTTATCATCCTCCAAAACCACTAAATCATAGCGAGCAATTTCAGCATCTGTTGAGTAAGCATCTGTAATTTGAATGTCCCCTGACTGGATGGCTTGGTAGCGAAGAGCTGGCTCCATGGTTGCCACATTGAGATTCAATCCATAAACAGACTGCAAGCCCTTGTTTCCATCCTCACGGTCATTAAACTCTAGAGTAAATCCCGCCTTGAGCTGTCCTTCTACTCTTTTCAAGTCTGAAATCGTCTTAAGCCCATATTCTTGAGCAATTTTTTTTGGAACTGCTATAGCATAAGTATTTTGATAAGCCATGGGTTTAAGAAAGGCTAGTTGATCCTGTTTGGCAATGCCATCACGAGCCACCTCGTAAACCTTTTCTGGGTCATGCCCAATTTGTGGAGATGATTGGAGGAGACTCTCTGTCACTGTTCCAGAAAATTCTGGATAGATATCAATGTCCCCTTTTTTTAGCGCTTGGTAAAGAAAGTCTGTCTTCCCAAAGTTAGGCTTAACCGTCACCGTCATATCCGTATTTTCCTCGATGAGAAGTTTATACATATTCATGAGAATCTCAGGTTCAGGTCCTAACTTCCCAGCAATGACGAGATTGTCTTTCTCATTATGTGGAATCATGCTTGGAACATAACTAACTCCCAAACCAAGGACCATGACAGCAAAGGTCGAAACAATCGTACGCAACTTTGCCTTTTCTAACCATTTGAGTATGACATTAAAGAGAATGGCCAAGATGGCTGATGAGATTGCTCCGATTAAAATGAGACTAGCATTCCTACGATCAATTCCCAAAAGGATAAAGGAGCCCAATCCACCAGCTCCCACAAGAGCTGCTAGAGTCGCTGTCCCAATAATCATAACGGTCGCTGTTCGAACCCCCGATACAATGACAGGCATGGCCAGTGGAATTTCAAACTTCTTGAGTCGCTCCCACTTGGTCATCCCAAAAGCAATCCCTGCCTCCTCAAGACTAGGATCAATGCCATTCAGGGCTGTGATTGTATTTTCTAAAATCGGGAAAATAGCGTAAATGACAAGGGCTGTGAGGGCTGGTAAGGTTCCAATCCCCATGAAAGGAATAAAGAGCCCCAACAAGGCCATTGAAGGAATGGTCTGGAAGATACCCGCAACTTGTAGCACCCAGGTCGCTGCTTTTTTGTGACCATTTAGATAAACCGCAAGTGGGAGGGTCAGAAAGATAGCGACCAATAAGGTCAAAAGAGATAATTGCAGGTGTTGACCCAGAGCTGTTACCCATTCACTAAATCGCTCCTGAAAGGTTGAAATGAAATTAGACATGAAGGCCACCTCCAAACAAGTTTGCTACAAAGTCTGTCGAAGGTGCTTGTAAAATTGTTTCAGGGTCAGCAACCTGACAAATTTCCCCATCCTTCAATACTGCAATTCTATCTGCTAATTTCACTGCCTCATCCGTATCATGAGTAACAAAAATAATTGTTATCCCAAATTCCTGATGCAAGGCCTTTGTCAGGTCTTGGAGATGTTTTCTTGAGATGGCATCTAGAGCAGAGAAAGGCTCGTCCATCAATAGAATCTTTGGCTCAGCAATGATGGCCCGCACAATCCCAATCCGTTGTTGCTCCCCACCCGATAACTCACTAGGCATGCGCTCTGCATACTCTGCAGCAGGCAGACCCACCTTGTCCAATAGTTCTTCTGTTTTAGAGGCGATTTGTTCCTTACTCCAGCCCTTCATCTCAGGAATAAGGGCAATATTTTCAGCAACTGTTAGATTTGGAAAAAGAGCAATAGCCTGTAAGACGTAACCTATTGATAGACGGAGTTCCCGTTCATCATAGTCCTTGATCCGTTTTCCATCCATATAGATATTGCCATCAGTCGGTTCCAAGAGACGGTTAATCATCTTGATCATGGTGGTCTTTCCAGATCCTGAAGGACCCACTAGCACCATGAATTCTCCATTTTCAATGCGGAGATTGACATCTTTTAAAATGTCCTTATCCGTGTAGCGCAAGGCTACATGTTTGTATTCAATCATGTTCTACCTCGATAAGTTTTCTGTCTCTAAGAGTATCCAATAGGCTACTTGCCGGATGCCCAAGGACTTTTTCGATATCTGTTGAAACCCCAGCTTGTTCCCCAGCTTTAATCGCTGTATAAGTGCTGACCCAGGCATCGTACTCCCAAGTTTGTGCTGGCCATTTTTTCCGTGACTCATAAGCTTCTTCTACTGTTTCATCCACATACGCGATGGCCTTACCGGTCTCTTTTTGAGAGAAGCTCTACGATTTCTTCCATGGAAAGATCCTCTGGCCCTGTCAAATTCAAGGTTTGATTTTCCCACTCCTTAGGATTTAAAAGAATCTCTGCTGCAACCCTAGATGTGTCCTTACGGGCAACAGCTGACACAAGACCACTGCCTGCCGGACCACGAATCTCTCCATTTTCAAGCGCCATATCAATCAGGAAGTCCAAGTAAAAATTATCTCTCAAAAAAGTGTAGGTGAACCCTAACTCCTTGATATAGGCTTCCGTCTGGGCATGATCTCGAGACAAGGTGAAAGTTGCCTTCTCATCTGCCCCATAAAAGGAGGTATAGACGATATGCTCTACTCCTGCTAGCTTTGCAGCATCTAAAAAGCCCTTGTGTTCCTTGACACGCTCTAGATTTTCCCGAGCAGAAACCATCAACAAGATATCGATCCCCTTCAAGGCCTCAACCACCTCTGGAGTATTGGCATACACTATTTTACGAATTTCCGCAGACGCGTAGAGTTTTGCACGCTCTGGACTTCGTGCTAGATGAATTGAAGCGATTCCTTTTTGATCTATAAGATTCGCCACATAGGAACCTAATTTCCCTGTTACCCCTGTAATACCAATCATAACTGCTACTTCCTTTCCCTAGATGTCATTTTCTTTAGCCTTTAGATTTGAGATAATGCGCTCTTGATAGGCCTCAAATTCTCGGATTTCATGATCCAAAAAGCCTTGGTAGAAAATCTCCCCCAGTTCTTTACTGACACGGTCTCCAATCTCTTTTTGCGCCCAACCGAGGTCTGTCAAAGAGATATATTTTTTCCTTTTATCCTGCGTGCAAGGTTGAATCGTGACCAAACCTTGTTCTTCCAATTTCTTAACCATACTGGTCAATGTATTATTGGCTAGACCCGTCGCAAGAGCGATATCGGTCGCAGTAGCACACCCCAACTCTTGCTTCCACAAAATCGTTAAAATTTTTCCCTGTTCACTTCTGTATTGAGCATCTGGTTCCTTGCTCAAGAGTTTTTGGAAGATACGCCCATTCAACAAGCGAATCTGTAGAGCTTGATAGCCACCTAACATCTTGTCCATTTTGTCTCCTTTTTGTTCTATATCGAACCTTCTATATTCTACCTCTTTCCTTTTCATCTGTCAATTATTTCGATATAGAAATGTTATTTTTTTAATAAGTCTGAATAAATCTTATAATTAAAAACCATAAAAATATTGAGTACAACTGTCATATCAGGGAGTTATTTCTAAAACTGTATAACCGTCTCTTGGCTACCTCTTCATTTGAAAAGCCAAATTCTCCTGTTGAGAAACAACAAAAAACCAAGCTTCTCATACCTTGTTCATAAGCTAAGGTCAAACACTCTTCATATGTCAATCCTAACTTCCGTCTTTCCAAATTCGTCACTTCTTCATAGATAATAGACCCAACAGTGTGAAGGACATAGCGGAAATATAGGTTAAAGGACTTTGTCCTGACCTGTCTTGTGCTCCTGCATGAGCACAAGATCGGCTAAACAAAGCTAAACCCTCGCAGCTATTTGAATTACATTGTCAAAGAAAACCTTCATCTGTAAACTATTTTCATATAGAAATAATAAAAACTTCCTACAAAAAGTAGAAAGCTATCATTTTAATAAAATTAAACATGAATCACATCAGAAGCATTCCTCTTAAAGAAAGTGCTATGAGCCAGATAAGGACCATACTTAGAATTTTGACTAGAAACCAAGCATAAAGGAATGATAAAACTTTTTATAAAGTAGAGTAAGCAAAAAAGTAAAAAATAACTAAAACTAAGAGTTTTTAAATCAAGAAAGTAAAGATAACAGACAATTGATGTATTCAATAGAATATTAAATCCCGTAGCAAAACTAGCTGATATGATATTCGTCTTGATTTGAGAATTAAAGAGTTTGACAAGAAACAATGCTAATAAAGAAGTGTTATAAATACAAATTGGTTTATAATTATTACGATAGAAAACTAAACATTTATTGTTATAAAAAACAAGCCCTCTGCTAAAATTACTCGCTTTGTTAATCCAAACATGGGAAACTCCACTGATATCACTCCAAGGAACAAATAAATCAAATCTTCTAAGGTAAATACCATCCTGTGTAATATAAAATTTCCAAGGGAAAAGAAAATGTATTCCGATACAAAGTAAAAGCAATAAAAGAAGGAAATGCACTAACTGTGTTTTATCAAAACTAAAAGCGTAATCATAAAATGTTATCGTTTGAAATCCTCGACCAACAATTTGATTAAAGCCTAGAAAAAACAAAACAATTATAAATAAAACATATCTATAAAAAATACTACGAAACTTTACACCTTTGGTCATAGATCATATTCTCCTAAATTATACTATCATCAAATAATACTTTATAATTTTATGTAACCCTAGTATACCATTAAATACTCAAAGAATATAAAAATGATAGAAAGAGGTATTAAAAAAAAGAGTCTAGTCAAAACTAAACTCTTTTTCTTTTACTCTTCTTCTACCAAGCGTTTAAACTCTGCCTGGATTTCTGTATTTTCTGTCGGTTTTAAGTACATGACCCCGCCATTAGTTGTTGGTGAATGAAAGACGATAGCTTCTCCTGTGTTGGTTATAGCAAAGTAATAGCTATGAACATCTGGAAATTTATCCCAATTACTGTAGAGTTCTACAATTCGGTACTGAGCAGTTCCTAAGCCAGTATCTGAATACTCTGCATTCATTTTTTCACTCGGACCATCCCCAAATGTATATAGATTATCTGGACCAACATCTCCACCTGTAATTCCTTTTTTGTAATTAGGTTGACCAAGTCTTTCTCCCCATCCTTTTATAAAAGCTTCTAATTTTGCAGATTTACTAGGATTCCACGGAGCTTTTTGTTCAGTTTGAGAACTATTTATACTACCAGAAAAATCAAATTGTTGCCAATCAAAATCACGTATATTAATTATTTCAGATTCTGATTTACCAAAAATATCATGCAAGGAATTATTTCCTGGCACTTTAATATCTTGTTCTTTTACTATAGAAGCGGCTTTCTGGTTTGGATTGAGTTGATAGAGAACTCCTCTACCTTCTCCTGTTCCAGAGGACCAACTTAATTCCAGGATATCGCCTCCCTTATAGATATTCATAGAATTTCTAGCACCACCATGGCTCGGCTACAAAGCCTTCTGCTAAAAGTATCGGTTTCTCATTTACAAGATAATAAAGACCCGAAATAAAAATAATCACCATTAGATTGCTCAACGCCTATTAATAATTCCTCTACACCATCTTGATTAAGATCCGCATAGGCATAACGCATCTTATCTGATTGAAAAACCGCATTTTCAAGAGACCAACTATTGATAGGGCGTTCGGTACCTTGTAAACTCTTATAGAGATCAACGATTGCATTTACATCCTTCGGTGTAGAAAGTATTTTTTTGATAATTATCAAAAACTGGCTTGAAGAATTCTTTAAAAATTTTTTTCTTAGACTCTACGGAAGTTTGTTCATTAGTATTTGATTGACTAACAGTTGTTGATAAACTAAGCCCCTGATTAGAATTTTCAGAGTTATGATTACTACAGCCAAACATAAAAAGACTCATGAATAGAACTAGCAAGACTCCTAAAATACCCTTTTCTTTCATAACAAACTCCTTTATAGTTATCTAATTATTGTAGTGATTTCACTTACATTATATCAAATGTTTAAGAGTTATAAAAAGAATAATATAAGACTAAGGCAATAAAAAAAGAGCTATAAAGCTCTTTAATTACGGAGAATAAGGGATTCGAACCCTTGCGCCAGTTACCCGACCTAACGATTTAGCAAACCGTCCTCTTCAGCCTCTTGAGTAATTCTCCTATTAATGGGCACGAGTGGACTCGAACCACCGACCTCACGCTTATCAGGCGTGCGCTCTAACCACCTGAGCTACGCGCCCAAGTTAAAAACTTGGTAATGAACAAAGTTCAAAGCGGGTGACGAGAATCGAACTCGCGACAACAGCTTGGAAGGCTGTAGTTTTACCACTAAACTACACCCGCATAAAACAATATAAAAATATGGCGCGAGACGGAATCGAACCGCCGACACATGGAGCTTCAATCCATTGCTCTACCAACTGAGCTACCGAGCCAATATTGCGGGAGCAGGATTTGAACCTACGACCTTCGGGTTATGAGCCCGACGAGCTACCGAGCTGCTCCATCCCGCGTTAATTATAAATAAAGGAGGATGTGGGATTCGAACCCACGCACGCTTTTACACGCCTGACGGTTTTCAAGACCGTTCCCTTCAGCCGGACTTGGGTAATCCTCCACCATTCAAATGGACCTTGTAGGACTTGAACCTACGACCACTCGGTTATGAGCCGAGAGCTCTAACCAGCTGAGCTAAAGGTCCAACAAGATCATTATAGCGGCGAAGGGGATCGAACCCCCGACCTCCCGGGTATGAACCGGACGCTCTAGCCAGCTGAGCTACACCGCCATCAATCGGGAAGACAGGATTCGAACCTGCGACACCTTGGTCCCAAACCAAGTACTCTACCAAGCTGAGCTACTTCCCGAAGTAAATAAAAAAATGCACCCTAGAGGAGTCGAACCTCTAACCGCCTGATTCGTAGTCAGGTACTCTATCCAGTTGAGCTAAGGGTGCTCATTTATGCCGAGGACCGGAATCGAACCGGTACGATCGTTACCAATCGCAGGATTTTAAGTCCTGTGCGTCTGCCAGTTCCGCCACCCCGTCCTCTCTAAGCGAACGACGGGATTCGAACCCGCGACCCCCACCTTGGCAAGGTGGTGTTCTACCACTGAACTACGTTCGCATTCATGAGTCTGAATATTAAAAAAATGCCGGCTACATGATTTGAACACGCGACCCTCTGATTACAAATCAGATGCTCTACCAACTGAGCTAAGCTGTACCTATTTCTATTATGCGGGTTAAGGGACTTGAACCCCCACGCCGTTAAGCGCCAGATCCTAAATCTGGTGCGTCTGCCAATTCCGCCAAACCCGCAATGATGACCCGTACTGGGCTCGAACCAGTGACCCATTGATTAAAAGTCAATTGCTCTACCAACTGAGCTAACGAGTCAAATAACTTTCGTTATTACGGTCCCGACGGGAATCGAACCCGCGATCTTCGCCGTGACAGGGCGACGTGATAACCGCTACACTACGGGACCCTATGGGAGTTAACGGGATCGAACCGCTGACCCTCTGCTTGTAAGGCAGATGCTCTCCCAGCTGAGCTAAACTCCCCTAGAGCTAAGCGACTTCCATATCTCACAGGGGCAACCCCCAACTACTTCCGGCGTTCTAGGGCTTAACTGCTGTGTTCGGCATGGGAACAGGTGTATCTCCTAGGCTATCGTCACTTAACTTTGAGTCATACATACTCAAAATTGAATATCTTTCAAATTTCAAGAAAACCTTCGCTTTCATATTCTCAGTTACTTTGGATAAGTCCTCGAGCTATTAGTATTAGTCCGCTACATGTGTCGCCACACTTCCACTTCTAACCTATCTACCTGATCATCTCTCAGGGCTCTTACTGATATAAAATCATGGGAAATCTCATCTTGAGGTGGGTTTCACACTTAGATGCTTTTCAGCGTTTATCCCTTCCCTACATAGCTACCCAGCGATGCCTTTGGCAAGACAACTGGTACACCAGCGGTAAGTCCACTCTGGTCCTCTCGTACTAGGAGCAGATCCTCTCAAATTTCCTACGCCCGCGACGGATAGGGACCGAACTGTCTCACGACGTTCTGAACCCAGCTCGCGTGCCGCTTTTAATGGGCGAACAGCCCAACCCTTGGGACCGACTACAGCCCCAGGATGCGACGAGCCGACATCGAGGTGCCAAACCTCCCCGTCGATGTGAACTCTTGGGGAGATAAGCCTGTTATCCCCAGGGTAGCTTTTTATCCGTTGAGCGATGACTCTTCCATACGGAACCACCGGATCACTAAGCCCGACTTTCGTCCCTGCTCGAGTTGTAGCTCTCGCAGTCAAGCTCCCTTATACCTTTACACTCTGCGAATGATTTCCAACCATTCTGAGGGAACCTTTGGGCGCCTCCGTTACCTTTTAGGAGGCGACCGCCCCAGTCAAACTGCCCGTCAGACACTGTCTCCGATAGGGATCACCTATCCGGGTTAGAGTAGCTATAACACAAGGGTAGTATCCCAACAACGTCTCCTTCGAAACTGGCGTCCCGATCTCATAGACTCCTACCTATCCTGTACATGTGGTACAGACACTCAATATCAAACTGCAGTAAAGCTCCATGGGGTCTTTCCGTCCTGTCGCGGGTAACCTGCATCTTCACAGGTACTAAAATTTCACCGAGTCTCTCGTTGAGACAGTGCCCAAATCATTACGCCTTTTCGTGCGGGTCGGAACTTACCCGACAAGGAATTTCGCTACCTTAGGACCGTTATAGTTACGTACCGCCGTTTACTGGGGCTTCAATTCATACCTTCGCTTGCGCTAAGCACTCCTCTTAACCTTCCAGCACCGGGCAGGCGTCACCCCCTATACATCATCTTACGATTTAGCAGAGAGCTGTGTTTTTTTGATAAACAGTTGCTTGGGTACTTATTCACTGCGGCTGACGTAAAGTCAGCACCCCTTCTCCCGAAGTTACGGGGTCATTTTTGCCGAGTTCCTTAACGAGAGTTCTCTCGCTCACCTGAGGCTACTCGCCCTCGACTACCTGTGTCGGTTTGCGGTACGGGTAGAGTATGTTAAACGCTAGAAGCTTTTTCTTGGCAGTGTGACGTCACTAACTTCGCTACTAAACTTCGCTCCCCCATCACAGCTCAATGTTATAGAACTAAGCATTTAACTCAATTCACACCTCACTGCTTAGACAGACTCTTCCAATCGTCTGCTTTTAGTTAGCCCTACTGCGTCCCTCCATCACTACATACTCTAGTACAGGAATATCAACCTGTTGTCCATCGGATACACCTTTCGGTCTCTCCTTAGGTCCCGACTAACCCAGGGCGGACGAGCCTTCCCCTGGAAACCTTAGTCTTACGGTGGACAGGATTCTCACCTGTCTTTCGCTACTCATACCGGCATTCTCACTTCTATGCGTTCCAGCACTCCTCACGGTATACCTTCTTCACACATAGAACGCTCTCCTACCATACCCATAAAAGGTATCCACAGCTTCGGTAAATTGTTTTAGCCCCGGTACATTTTCGGCGCAGGGTCACTCGACTAGTGAGCTATTACGCACTCTTTGAATGAATAGCTGCTTCTAAGCTAACATCCTAGTTGTCTGTGCAACCCCACATCCTTTTCCACTTAACAATTATTTTGGGACCTTAGCTGGTGGTCTGGGCTGTTTCCCTTTCGACTACGGATCTTAGCACTCGCAGTCTGACTGCCGACCATAATTCATTGGCATTCGGAGTTTATCTGAGATTGGTAATCCGGGATGGACCCCTCACCCAAACAGTGCTCTACCTCCAAGAATCTCTATGTCGACGCTAGCCCTAAAGCTATTTCGGAGAGAACCAGCTATCTCCAAGTTCGTTTGGAATTTCTCCGCTACCCACAAGTCATCCAAGCACTTTTTCAACGTGCCCTGGTTCGGTCCTCCAGTGCGTCTTACCGCACCTTCAACCTGCTCATGGGTAGGTCACATGGTTTCGGGTCTACGACATAATACTAAAGCGCCCTATTCAGACTCGGTTTCCCTACGGCTCCGTCTCTTCAACTTAACCTCGCATCATATCGTAACTCGCCGGTTCATTCTACAAAAGGCACGCTCTCACCCATTAACGGGCTCGAACTTGTTGTAGGCACACGGTTTCAGGTTCTATTTCACTCCCTCCCGGGGTGCTTTTCACCTTTCCCTCACGGTACTGGTTCACTATCGGTCACTAGGGAGTATTTAGGGTTGGGAGATGGTCCTCCCAGATTCCGACGAGATTTCACGTGTCTCGCCGTACTCAGGATACTGCTAGGTACAAAGACTATTTTTAAATACGAGGCTATCACTCTCTTTGGCTGATCTTCCCAAATCATTCTTCTATAGTCTTTGAGTCCACTTTGCAGTCCTACAACCCCGAAGAGTAAACTCTTCGGTTTGCCCCTCCTGCCGTTTCGCTCGCCGCTACTAAGGCAATCGCTTTTTGCTTTCTCTTCCTGCAGCTACTTAGATGTTTCAGTTCACTGCGTCTTCCTCCTCATATCCTTAACAGATATGGGTAACAGGTAGTACCTGTTGGGTTCCCCCATTCGGAAATCCCTGGATCATCGCTTACTTACAGCTACCCAAGGCATATCGTCGTTTGTCACGTCCTTCTTCGGCTCCTAGTGCCAAGGCATCCACCGTGCGCCCTTATTAACTTAACCTTATTTTTGACCTTTCAGTCATAAACTCTTTATTAATACTACAGCGTTTTCGGTTTATTTTCTTGTTACTATTTGATATAGATATTCAATTTTCAATGTGCATGACTTGGTAATCTCTCACCAATGGAGCCTAGCGGGATCGAACCGCTGACCTCCTGCGTGCAAAGCAGGCGCTCTCCCAGCTGAGCTAAGGCTACCCACAAGACCTCTCAAGACTAAACAAGACCAATGTGCATTCCTTATCCTTAGAAAGGAGGTGATCCAGCCGCACCTTCCGATACGGCTACCTTGTTACGACTTCACCCCAATCATCTATCCCACCTTAGGCGGCTGGCTCCAAATGGTTACCTCACCGACTTCGGGTGTTACAAACTCTCGTGGTGTGACGGGCGGTGTGTACAAGGCCCGGGAACGTATTCACCGCGGCGTGCTGATCCGCGATTACTAGCGATTCCGACTTCATGTAGGCGAGTTGCAGCCTACAATCCGAACTGAGATTGGCTTTAAGAGATTAGCTTGCCGTCACCGGCTTGCGACTCGTTGTACCAACCATTGTAGCACGTGTGTAGCCCAGGTCATAAGGGGCATGATGATTTGACGTCATCCCCACCTTCCTCCGGTTTATTACCGGCAGTCTCGCTAGAGTGCCCAACTGAATGATGGCAACTAACAATAGGGGTTGCGCTCGTTGCGGGACTTAACCCAACATCTCACGACACGAGCTGACGACAACCATGCACCACCTGTCACCTCTGTCCCGAAGGAAAAACTCTATCTCTAGAGCGGTCAGAGGGATGTCAAGACCTGGTAAGGTTCTTCGCGTTGCTTCGAATTAAACCACATGCTCCACCGCTTGTGCAGTACTCGTCAATTCCTTTGAGTTTCAACCTTGCGGTCGTACTCCCCAGGCGGAGTGCTTAATGCGTTAGCTACGGCACTAAACCCCGGAAAGGGTCTAACACCCTAGCACTCATCGTTTACGGCGTGGACTACCAGGGTATCTAATCCTGTTTGCTCCCCACGCTTTCGAGCCTCAGCGTCAGTTACAAGCCAGAGAGCCGCTTTCGCCACCGGTGTTCCTCCATATATCTACGCATTTCACCGCTACACATGGAATTCCACTCTCCCTCTTGCACTCAAGTTAAACAGTTTCCAAAGCGTACTATGGTTAAGCCACAGCCTTTAACTTCAGACTTATCTAACCGCCTGCGCTCGCTTTACGCCCAATAAATCCGGACAACGCTCGGGACCTACGTATTACCGCGGCTGCTGGCACGTAGTTAGCCGTCCCTTTCTGGTAAGATACCGTCACAGTGTGAACTTTCCACTCTCACACTCGTTCTTCTCTTACAACAGAGCTTTACGATCCGAAAACCTTCTTCACTCACGCGGCGTTGCTCGGTCAGACTTCCGTCCATTGCCGAAGATTCCCTACTGCTGCCTCCCTGTAGGAGTCTGGTACTGTGTCTCAGTCCCAGTGTACTGATCACCCTCTCAGGTCGGCTATGTATCGTTGCCTTGGTGAGCCGTTACCTCACCAACTAGCTAATACAACGCAGGTCCATCTGGTAGTGGTGCAATTGCACCTTTTAATTGACTATCATGCAATAATCAATATTATGCGGTATTAGCTATCGTTTCCAATAGTTATCCCCCGCTACCAGGCAGGTTACCTACGCGTTACTCACCCGTTCGCAACTCATCCAGAGAAGCAAGCTCCTCCTTCAGCGTTCTACTTGCATGTATTAGGCACGCCGCCAGCGTTCGTCCTGAGCCAGGATCAAACTCTCATTAAAAGTTTGAGTTCTCACTCATTTCTGTCACTGACAGATTTATTGTTTTTTCATTGTTCAGTACTACAACAGTTTGTTGTAGTGCCCTGCACATTGGTTCGTCTTGTTCAGTTTTCAAAGGTCTTTGTCTCTCACTTCTCTTGTGAGCGACAACTATATTAGTATATCACAGCTTCTTTCCGTTGTCAATAGCTTTTTCAAACTTTTTTCAACTTCTACTGCAACATACTCATAGTCCGTACGGGATTCGAACCCGTGTTACCGCCGTGAAAAGGCGGTGTCTTAACCCCTTGACCAACGGACCTGAGCTTTTCAACTCTTTCTATTATACCTACTTTTTCTCCCTTGTCAACAGATTTAACTAAATTTTTTAAATTTTTTATGTTAGGGTTAGTTCTTTAGTTAAAACAATCTAGTTCCATTGTATTACATATTTCAGATAGCTTTTATGATGTGGCTGACTGAAATATGAACTAATTATTTTATTTACTATTAAAGAAATTACAAGACAGCAATTTGATTTAAATTTACTTCAGCAATTGTATCATTACCGAACATTGAAATAATCATTTTAACTTTATTGTTATCAATTTCAGTGATTTTACCGGTGTAATCTGTAAATGCACCATCAATAATGCGCACTGTTTGACCAACTTCAACATCGATATCAAATTCTTGGACCGTTTGTCCCATTGAAATTAGGATATCACGAATTTCCTGTTCCAAAAGTGGAGTTGGTTTAGATCTATTCCCGTGTGAGCCTACAAATCCAGTAACGTTTGGAGTGTTACGAACTACAAACCATGCTTCATCTGTCATAACCATTTCAACAAGAACATATCCTGGAAAGCGGTTCTCTTCAACTTCTTTTTTCTTTCCATTCTTTTCAATTTGAACTGTTTGAGTTGGGATTTCAACGCGCAAAATATTTTCTAGCATATTATAGGTTTGCGCACGTTGTAAAAGATTTTCTTTTACTTTATTTTCATATCCAGAATAAGTTTGTAGAACAAACCATCCTTTATCAAAAGAATCCATTATATTTCCTTTCTTAACTATGTTTCAATTTAGAAAATATTGATGAAGCGAATCAAGCCATTAACAATCAATTGGTCAAAAATATAAATTATGATTACAAAAAAGGCTGTGTATTCAATAATTGATTTAAAATCTAACCAACTTTCTTTGCGGGTTGGCCAAGTTGTTTCTTTAAGAAGTGTAAAAATATCCTTAATAAAACTCATTCTATTCTCCTATCTAGTTTCTTTATGTATAGTGTACTTGCCACAATGTTTACAAAATTTATTTACTTCTAAGCGTGTTGGTTTTGGAGTTCCACTAATTTTGATTGAATAATTCCTTGAACCACAAACCTCACAGGCTAGACTTGCTTTTTTTAGTGCCATAGTGCCTCCATCCTAACTATTATAACAAGAAAGATGGCCTTTGACAAGTTAAATTGCATCATACATTGTTTTTTAACCTTTTGAGAATATTATATATAAAAAAACCTAGGAAATATCCTAGGCTTGAATCTGCTTAACTTAGCTTATTTACCAAGATAGTATTCAGCAACTACATTCAATTTTTCGTCAAATTCGAATACCAATGGTGGGAAGTTAGGAATTTCTACATCCATGATTTCGTCATCTGACAAACCTTTGATGTGTTTACAAGAGCACGAATAGAGTTACCGTGTGCTCCTACGAATACATTCTTACCGTCTTTAAGTGCTGGAGCGATTTTATCTTCCCAGAATGGAAGGGCACGTTCCAAAGTCACTTTCAAGTTTTCAGCATCTGGAATCACTGAGTCATCAAGTGAAGCATAACGACGGTCTGTGTGAGCTGAGTGCTCATCATCACGAGGCATTGCTGGAGGCAATACATCGTATGAACGACGCCAGATGTGAACTTGCTCATCACCGAATTGCTCAGCTGCTTCTGCTTTGTTTTTACCAGTCAAACCACCGTAGTGACGTTCGTTCAAGCGCCATGATTTTTCAACTGGAACCCACAATTGGTCAGATGCTTCAAGAACCAAGTTAGTTGTTTTGATCGCACGTTTCAATACTGAAGTGTAAGCTTGGTCAAATTCGATACCTGCTTCTTTGATCAATTTACCAGCGTCGATCGCTTGTTGTGTACCTTTTTCAGACAAATCAACATCAGCCCAACCAGTGAAAAGGTTAGCTTTGTTCCATTCAGACTCACCGTGGCGAGCAAAAACCAATTTTACCATTAGATGGATCTCCTTTTTATTCTCCGAGGTTTCCCCCGTTTATCTATTTTATTCTACTAGATTTTTCATGAAAAATCCAGTCTGGACAGTGAAAAAGTGTAATTTTTCACAAAATTGTTTTCAAGTATTAAAAAAAAGAAGAACCTTTCAGTCCTTCTTTTATGTAATCTATTCTTGTATTTGAAATTGTTTTAAACTTGATAGGTAAAGTGCAGCACCAATAATAATGACAATACCGCCAATCCATCCTAAAAATGGAATCAATGACACTACTGCTCCTACGATAAACAAAATAGATGGTGCAAGCGTAATACGTTTGTCATCTTTATAGTAGATGAGAGTTAGAATACCTAAAATCAGTATTGCAATTTTTACCAAAGCAAAGGCAATAAACATCATTCCGACAATGACAGCAGCAGCATCTTCATCTTCAGATATACCAGCAATCATCACAATCACAAAAGGTAAAATTGCCAAAATAATACCCGTGATCAAGCCAATAATCCCATCGATTTGAGCTAGAGTTTTTGTTTTCATAAAAGTCTCCTTTTCAATTGAATAAACATTATTATACCATAATTTTACTGCACTTTTAGGATTTTTTAAAGAGAATTGAAAAAAATACAGGAAGAACCTGTATTTTTTATAGACTTATTTAGATTCAAAACCTTCTGCAACGGCTTGGGCGAAGTTTTCTTCGACGATGCTTGCACAGTGATCACAGATGGTTGCATTATAGCTACGTTCTGCTGTACTTGGATCGATACGACGGCAACGATCACAAACTTCACCAGCTGCACGCTCAACTGTAAAGGCTACATCTTCAAAGCTAACTGCACCTTCTGGAGCTGAACCTTCTGCAATGGTCAATTTTGATACGATCAAGAGTTGGGCTACATTGCTATCAACAGCTCCAAGAAGAGTTTTCACCACTTCATTTGGATAAACTGTCAAGTGAGCTTCTAGTGATTTACCAATCACTTTTTCATTACGAGCTTCTTCCAAGGCTTTTTGAGCTTGTCCACGGAAGTCCATAAAGGCTGCCCATGTATCCAAGATTTCCTCTTGATTGGCAAATGTTTGTGCTTCAGGTAATTCTGATAATTGAACAAAATCCTCTGCTTCAAACTCAAGGTATGACCAGATTTCTTCTGCAGTGTGAGGAAGAATTGGCGTCAAGAGTTTAGTGATTTTCACAAGTATGTCATAGAAGACTGTTTGCATTTGACGACGTTCAAGTGATTTTGCACCTTCGATGTAGACAACATCTTTGGCAAAGTCAAGGTAAAAGGCAGACAAATCAACATTGATAAAGTTAACAAGCGCCTTATAGATTGTCAAGAATTCAAAGTTTGCATAAGCATCACGAATGGTCTTAACAAGCTGATTAAAGCGGATAGTCATGTACTTATCAACGGAACGAAGTTCTTCGTAAGCTACTGCATCCTCAGCTGGGTTAAAATCAGAAGTGTTAGCAATCAAGAAACGAAGGGTGTTACGGATCTTACGGTATGTTTCAGAGACTTGGCTCAAGATATCCATAGAGATACGTACGTCGTTACTTGAGTCTACACTGGTTACCCAGAGACGCAAGATTTCTGCACCAAATTGTTTTTCAACGTCGCTTGGAGCAATCGTATTTCCAAGAGATTTAGACATCTTCTCACCTTTACCATCAAGGGCAAAACCTTGTGACAAGATTTGTTTGTATGGTGCTACACCGTGGTTAGCCACAGAAGTGATAAGAGATGAGTTGAACCAACCACGATACTGATCTGAACCTTCTAGATAGAGGTCGGCTGGATATTTAAGCTCAGGACGATTTACCACAACTCCATTCCATGATGAACCAGAGTCGAACCATACATCCATGATGTCTGTTTCTTTCTTGAACTCACCATTTGGTGAACTGGATGGGTAAATCCTTCTGGCAAGAGGTCTTTGGCATCACGTTCCCACCAGATGATGGAACCATGTTCTTCAAAGAGTTGGGCTACATGCTCGATGGTTTCAGCTGTCATGATTGGTGTTCCGTCTTCTGCATAGAAGATTGGAAGTGGCACACCCCAAGCACGTTGACGAGAGATGACCCAGTCACCACGGTCACGAATCATGTTGTAAAGACGGACTTTACCCCATTCTGAATGAAACTTGACTTTTTCAATTTCGTCCAAGATTTCTTGGCGGAATTTTGATACAGAGGCAAACCATTGTGGCACGGCACGCCAGATGATTGGTTTTTTCGTACGCCAATCAAATGGGTAGGAGTGAGAGATTTCTTCTTGAGCAAGGAGCAAGTTACCAAGTTTTTCAATAACTGTTGGCACAACCTTATCATAGAATTGACCTTCAAACTCAGGACCAGCATTGGCCATCATGATCCCGCGTTCGTTAACAGTTACAGCAACTTCAAGCCCATTAGCAACACCGACATTGTAGTCATCCTCACCAAAACCAGGAGCTGTATGGACGATACCAGTACCAGAATCTGTTGTAACGTGGTCTCCAAGGATAACCAGTTCATCTACTGCTGTATCCCATGGGTGCTCCGTCACAATTTGGTTCAATTCTGAACCACGGTAAGTAGCCAAAACTTGAACATCCGCCCAACCAAATTTTTCTGACAAACTATTTAACAATTCTGAAGCTACAACAAACTTACGAGTTTCACCCGTAGGTTGAACTACAACATAGTCAATATCAGCTCCAACAGTTAAACCACGAGAAGCTGTGATGGTGAATGGAGTTGTTGTCCAAACGACGATGTAAGTATCTGTATCAAGGACACCTTTACCATCTTTTACCTTGTTGGCATAGTAAAGGGACGTAGAAACCAAGTCATGGTATTCGATTTCCGCTTCAGCAAGAGCTGACTCAGATGACCAAGACCAGTAAACAGGCTTCGCACCACGGTAGATATAACCCTTGTTAGCCATCTCTCCGAAGACACGGATTTGCGCTGCTTCATAGTCAGGAGTCAAGGTTACATATGGATTTTCCCAGTCACCTGAAACACCCAAGCGCTTGAAATCTTCGCGTTGTTTATCTACTTGAGAAAGGGCATAGTCACGACAAAGTTTCAAGTACTCAACCAAGTCCATCTCTTTGCGTTTAACACCTTGTTTTGCCAAAACTTGCTCGATTGGCAAACCATGAGTATCCCAGCCTGGAATGTATGGTGCGTAGAATCCTGACATTGATTTTGAACGAACAATGATATCTTTAGAAATCTTGTTCATGGCATGTCCAACGTGAATATTCCCGTTAGCATACGGAGGTCCATCATGAAGAGTGAAATGAGGTTTCCCTTCATTTAATTCCTGACGACGTTGGTAGAGTTTAGCTTCGTCCCACTCTTTTTGCCAAAGAGGTTCTTTGGTTGGAAGGCCAGCACGCATTGGGAATTCTGTTTTCCCAAGATTTAAAGTTTCTTTGAGTTTCATTGTATCTCCTTTATATATAGACAAATTAAAAACCACGATTCGCAAAAAGGACGAAAATCGTGGTACCACCTTTGTTCGGAAAAAGACCTAGTCTCTTTCCCTCTTTTCCCGTAACGTGGGCAACGTCAAATCTTACTATTTTCAGATTTGATACTAAGAGAGGATAAATTTACCAACAGGGATTGTAGGACTTCCACCATCTCCTACTCGCTAGAAATGTGATCGGTAAATTCTTGTTCTCTAATAAGATTCTTATAAAATTTGAACAGACTCTTTTTGAGCTTCATGATCTGAATCAGAATGAGATTCAACAGTAGGATCAAGCTCTCCTTCAACAGATTCTTTTGCTTCTGATTCTAGTAATTCTTTATTTGCAGCTTCAATACGTGCTTGAAGTTCCGCCACCTCTTCTGGGGAGAATTGACGAGTCATGTCAATCGGCTCTTCTTCCTGGTAAGAAGATACATCTTCACCTAGAACCTCTTCGACTACTTCCTTGAAGGCTTCGTCACTAGTTTGCAAATATGTTGCAGTCGGACGCAAAATTTCTTCCCAATCTGATGAATCAACAATAGCTAATTGACTTTCGATTGTTGATTTCAAGCGTTGGTGGAAGACACGACTCTTGTTCTTCAACTCTTCTGTTTCAACAGCAACCTTCTTAGCATTATCTGTAGCCTGACGCAAGATTTCATTGGCTTTGTATTTAGCTTCATCTAACAGACGTTGTGCATCTTGCTCTGCTTGACGAACAATATTGTTTGATCGCTCATTTGCGGCTTGTTTTACACGCTCAGCTGTATCTTGAGCAATCAAAACAGATTGACTCAATGAATCTTTAATCTCATCAAAATACGATAAACGTTCTTCTAAGTTTTTAATGTGTTGATCTTTCTCATGATTGCTTCGTACAAGTGCTTCATAATCACGAACAACAATATCTAAGAATTCATCAACTTCATCGCGATTAAATCCTCTAAACTGCAATCCGAAGGTTTTATCCTTAATTTCTAATGATGTAATTGGCATAATTTTCCTCACTTATTTAATAAAAAATAGAATCATTAATTGCTTCTGGTTCTTGGTCGTTTGTTACTGTTCTCTTAGGAATATCATTCGTATAATTGGAAAGACGTTCTTCTCGTTTTTTGACATAGATTTCAGTTTCTTCCTTATAGCGGACAAATTCTTCATAGTCAAAATAAATCTTATCTAAAAATTCGTCCACTTCTTCCTTATTATAACCTCTGAATTTAATCGAGAAAAGCTTTATCAATAATTTCTTGTGGTCTAATTGACATATTTTTTCTCACTTACTTAATAGTAACTGCACTGTTAATTTTATCTTATCTTTTTTTGTCTGACCATTTTCACGAAGAATAGTGATTCTACCAAAACGTCTGACACTTACTAAATCACCAAGTTTAAGTTGGAAATCCGTTTTTTCAACTTCATGATAATTTACTTGAACAAGTTTCTTATCAATGAGAGCAGTGGCTTGCGAACGAGAAAGTTTCAAAACATTGGATAAAAAAGCGTCCAGGCGCATGCTTGGAACCAAGACATCCTTTTCCTGGTAGTTTTCTCTTGGAACAACCTTCTCTGAAAAAGAACGCTCTTCTAAGGAAACTGGGATTTTTGAAACTTTTTGTATCCCGTCCTCAAACAAATTTTTAAAATTTTGATTCACAACGATTTGCGCTCTTTGATCAGTTACTAAAATATCACCGAATAATTTACGCTCAATGCCTAAACGATTAAGTACTGTTCCTAAAATTTTAGCATGTGTTAATTGTGAAAATTTATTTGGATAAACAATCTCTAACAAGCTCATTTCAAAATCTGAAAGAGTGGGGATAAAATAATCTGGAGCAAGAATAACCCTTGCATATTCAGAAGGAACAAAATCCTCACTACTATAGACCTGAATACCTGTATTGCCACCTAATGTCTTAAGTATGAAAACTTGATGCGGATTTAAAAAATAAGTTAAAACAGGAGTATAATGCTCTTCTACCTGGTTTATCCATTCCAATCCTTTATCAATGAAGGGAATGTCTTCAACTGCAAAATGTTGGTAAATATCCTTGCTCATATCATCAATAGAAAATTAATTAGGTAACGACTGATGTAACGGAGCAAAATAACTGCAATCCATACAGTAAAATCAAGTCCAGCAAATTGTAGGGGAAGACGTCTCAATGGTTGAAGAATTGGTTTCGTTAGAGTTTCTAAAAAGCGCCCTAACTGTGTGTTGTAAGCATTGGGAAACCATGATAATAGAGCAAAAGCTACAAGTATCAGTGAATAGATATCTGTAGCATTTTGTATAAATCGAGCAATTAGAAACATTATCGCACTCTATTTCTCTTCATATCAAAGTCATATTCTTCAGTTTGAGAATCCTCTGGCAAACGAATATCTTCAATATTAACCACGACACCAACTGGAGTTAAAAGATACATTGTATTTGCAACTTTTCTTAGTTCGCCAGCTAGAACATGACGGGCTCCGTCCAAATAATCTAAACAACGACGAGCTTGAACTTCAGTCATATATTGGAAATCAATTAAAATACTTTCATTTCCTGCTAACAAGTCAACAATGTCTGTTGCATCTTCATATCGACGAGGATAACGGACATCGATTGTTACTTTTTCAGTACTACGATGACTTTCAATTGCTAATTCTTGTTGACGTGCATGAAGACGTCTAATATTTTTTTCCTTAGTTTCAGACTCTGAAGAAACTTGAGTTTGTTGTGGCAATTCCTTTCTTGGTGGAACTGTTGACAATGATCGCTCTGATGACGACGTTACTACTTCATCAGAAAAATTTTCTCCATCTTCTGTAAAATAATCTAGAAATCTATCAAATTTTTCTTTTAGTGACATGGTTTTTTCCTACTTAAAAAATGATGTGCCTATACGAACAAAAGTTGAACCAAATTGAATCGCTTCTTTATAATCACGACTCATTCCCATACTGAGTTCTGACATTGGCATATTAGGGATTAGTTTTTGTTGAATTTCTTTTTGTAACTCTTGTGTATCTCTAAAAATTGATTGTAACTCTTCAGTTTCAGCTTCAAAAGGAGCCATTGTCATAAGACCAACATATTCAATCTTATCTAACTTTGCTAAATCCGGCAACAGATTCATCAACTCCTCTTTTGAAAAACCATGCTTAGTTTCTTCACCAGAGATATTTACTTGTAAAAAACACTTTATCTTGCGATTTGCACGTTTTTGTATTTCTTCTGCTAGTTTTAAAGAGTCTAAAGCATGGAAATAATCAACGTAGGCAATCACGTCCTTGACTTTTCGTCGTTGTAAACTTCCTATTAAATGCCAGGTTATATCCCTATCGCTTAAGGCCTGATATTTTTCAAGGAATTTATCAACACGATTTTCGCCTATATGCCTCACCCCTTGATCAACCAATTGTGAAGCAGTTGATGCGTCGGCATATTTAGTTACAGCAATGACAGAAACCGAGTCGACTTCACGACCGGCTTCTTGTACTGCTTTTGTAACTTGCTGAAAAACAAGGTTTGTATTCTCTTTTAAATTCATTTGAATTATCTGTTTTTAAAGAATGGTGGAGTTTCCAACTCATCTTCATCAGAAGAAGGAGCTTCAAATCGCTCTACTGGTGATACCAAAGAATCTCCTTGACGAACAATAGTGTCACGTCTTAAATCCCAGTCACCAAATGCAGATGCTTTAGGTGCTTCTGGAGTACGAGAAGTACCAACTGGAACTTCTGGAGTTTCAGTTAAATCGAAGTGACGATCGTAGGTATGAGTACGTCCAGTTTTAACTGGTTCACGGTAAGAATTTTGTCTAGGCTTAGGAGCTACAACTTTTTCAACAGCATCCTGACGAACACCAGTTGCTACAACAGTTACTCGAATTTCATCTTTCATTGTTTCATCAATAGATGTTCCAAGCCAGATATTAACACCGTGTCCTGCAGCTTGGTTGACAATTTCTGAAGCTTCTTCTGCTTCTGTCAAGGTCAAGTCCAGACCACCAGTCACGTTTACGATAACATCCTCTGCACCATCGATTGTAGTTTCAAGGAGTGGAGAGTAGATAGCTTTACGAGCTGCTTCGATAACACGCTCTTCACCACTACCAATACCAATTCCCATAAGGGCATTACCTTTGTTTGCCATTACAGTCTTAACGTCTGCAAAGTCCAAGTTAATCAACCCTGGGCGAGTAATTAAAGTCTGTAATCCCTTGTACACCTTGACGAAGAACGTTGTCCGCTTCACTCAAAGCTTCAAGAAGCGGTGTCTTCTTATCAACGATTTCCAATAGGTTGTTATTTGAAATAATCAACAGTGTATCAACATGCTCACGAAGTTCGTTAATACCTTCCACTGCAAATTGGCCACGTTTGCTTCCTTCAAAACCAAATGGACGTGTCACAACACCGACAGTCAAGGCACCAAGACCTTTAGCGATACGAGCAATAACTGGTGCAGCACCTGTACCAGAACCACCACCCATACCAGCAGTGATGAAGACCATATCAGCTCCACTGATTGCTTCGGTTAGAACTTCTTCGCTTTCTTCAGCAGCTTTACGACCAACCTCAGGTTGACCTCCTGCACCAAGTCCACGAGTTAATTTAGGGCCAAGTTGAATTACAGTTTCAGCTTTGTACTGCTTAAAGCTTGTACATCCGTGTTAGCTGCAATAAACTCAACACCAGAAACACCTTCTTCAACCATACGGTTGATGGCGTTCCCGCCTCCGCCTCCAACACCGATAACTTTAATTACCGCACCTTGTGCTGCTGCTGTATCAAATGAAAATGTCATATTATTTTTCCTCTACTTTATTCGTCAAACATGCTTCCAATCAAGCTACGGAAACGATCAGTTAATTTCTCTTTCGGTTTTTCTTCCGATTGGTTGAGTGATGCATCTGTCGTGTAGACAGGTTCATCAGCATTAGTAGTTGATCCAAATACTGAGCGTTGAGAAGCAGTTGCTTTTGGTTGATTTGATCTAAAGTCAATTGGTTGATGACGTAATGTTTCATCACCTCTAATAGCACGTTGAGCTAGTACATTTACTTCAGTAAGACTACCAGCGAATTCTGACAAGCTGATTACATGCGCAAACGCAGGGTTACGGATACCAACTTGGTTTGGAACGTAAAGTTTAACACGTACTCCAAATACTTCTTGTGCTAACTCAACAACTCCTGGAAGAATAGCGTTTCCACCAATCAAGGCAATGCCACCTGGCAAGTCAAGCAAATGTCTTCTTTCCAAATCTTGCTTGATTTGTTCAAAGACATGTTTCAATCTAGCTGAAATAATTTGCGCTAGGTAGACTTCACTCACCTCTACTGGTTCAACTTCGCCGATAACTTCAACTTGGAAAGTTTCTTTACTTGCCAATTGTGGGTAAGCCTCGCCATAGTTCAATTTCAAACTTTCAGCAATTTTCTTAGAAGTTTTTAGAACTTTTGAAATGTCTTTTGTGACGTACTCGCCACCTTCTTGGTAAACATTAGTGTACTGCAATTCTTGATTGCGAATAGTTGCTACACTTGTTTGTCCGCCACCCATGTCAATAACGGTAGCTCCAAACTCACGCTCCCCTTCGTTAAGAACTGAGTTAACGATTGCAAGTGGTGAAATAATCACGTTCTCAACTTGAACTCCAACACGTTCTACAGTTTTACGGAGATTGTGAAGAATAGTTCTTGGTCCTGTATAGAGAAGTCCACGCATTTCCAAACGAACACCCATCATACCACGAGGGTCACGAATACCTTGGAAACCGTCTACTACAAATTCTTCTGGCACAAACGTAATCACTTCACGATCAGGTGTCATGCTCTTAGTCAAAGCTGATTTGACAACATTCTCAACATCTTGATCTGTAATTTCTTTTGTATCTGATGTTACAGGAATCATCCCTTGAGTTGGTTCCACTTGCAACAAGTTTGCTGGAAGCCCAACGTTTACAGACTTGATAGAAATCCCTGCTTTTTCTTCTGCTTGAGAAATAGCAGATTTAATAGCTGTCGCTGCAGCCTCGATATCAACGATGATTCCATCCTTGACACCTTTACTTTTTGCGTTACTAACGCCGATTACATTTACTTCGCCATCTACAAGCTCTGCAACTAACACCTTAATTGAGCTCGTTCCAATATCTAAGCCTGTAAAGAAACCATTTCTAGTCATTACACTGCGTCCTCTCTATCTTCCAAGTTTCACACTTTGATTTTTTAACAGCTACAAGAAGGCATAGCTATTCACAGAATATTATATCATAAAAAATATATTCGTGCTTAATTTTTTATGATTTTATAGTATGTTTTTGAAGAAAAAGAGGTAAAAATTTTTAAAAATAAAACTTTATTATAAAACTAAATTTAAAAACATTACTAAAATGTGTCAAATTATTATCAGTTGGATTAAAGTTCGGTTTTTCTAGCTGCTAAGATCCTCTTTTTTGATCTTGTTTTTTACGTAACTTTCAGCTGCTATTTTTGAAATCATTCGTTTTTTCAGAATGAGGTCTATAGAAACTAATTACAGAACAATAAAAAAAGAAGCTAGGGTTTCTAACTTCTTTTAAAAGCTCAACTGTTTTAATGCAGTACGTAAATAATATCCTTCTCGAATCTCTTTTCCTACACGCTTGGTGTTTTCTAATAGAGTCTGGTAGTCATCTAAAGTTAACTCCTCTATTACTTGCGACAAGTCATGTAGTGACTCGACTGCGACACCACACTCTTTCTCTAAAACAAAATGAGAGAGAGCTGACTGCTTCCACACTACAAGCGGGAATCCAGATGCCAAGTAAAGGGATGCCTTATGTGAGTTATTGTATCGTAGGTACTCACCAAAGGCACCACTACAGGTTTCAGCACTATCCCCATCCCATACGAGTCCAAATCCACCCTCAAGGGCTACAGGAAGCTCGTCAGGCAGGAAAGAACCAAAGTAAGTTTCATTCTCTAAAGCTCTACTCTCATCAAAACCAACACCATAGAGGTTATAGGCAGGATTTGCCGGCAATTTATACAAGTAACCAGCTTTTTCTTGTGCTAGATTACCTGCCACAATGATCGGTTGATCCTTCGATAGTTCTTCTTTTTCCTGAAAATCGGGAATTAGATAGTCAAAAATACCTAGACTGACAATTTTTTGTTCTGAAATACCCTTATTGACCAGGAATGACTTCATGATCGGATTATGAGCAATAAGGCCATCAGCAATTTTTAAAAGACTTGATTCTTGAAGCTGTACACGAATTTTATGCTTTAAAGGTACTGTATCCAGATTGACATAACGTAAGACTTCTATATCATGAATAATTAAATAAACCTTGACCCCTATAGCTTGCAACCTTTTTACTAAATAGGTAGTAAAGAAGCTATGATGGAGCATAGGAAATTGAATTAACAGTTGATCTCCTGATTTTAACCGAGAAAAGGCTTGTGACAAGGCTTGTGCTTTGTGTTGTTGGGCTTTAATCGTACTCATTTTGTACCAGTCTTCAACTGTCAGCAACAAAGGACTAAAACCCTCTTGTTTTACAATTTCCTCAACATCATTTCTGGCCTTATTACCAGCATTCCTTGCTCCAGAGTCTTTTAAAAACTCTTCTTTTAGATAATATTTCATGGATAACTATTTCTCTCAATCAAATTCAGTTGCTACAACTTCCAAAGCACGCTCAATAACCACGTGCATGTCGTAGTATTTATAATCAGCTAGGCGCCCACAGAAGATGACCTTGTCATTTTTGGCTGCTTCTTCTTGGTACTTAGCAAATATAGTATTGTTTTTTTCATCATTGATTGGATAGTATGGTTCATCTCCACGTTTCCAATCAGCTGGGTACTCACGAGTGATAACCGTCTTTGGTTGAGTACCATACTCGAAGTGCTTGTGCTCAATGATACGAGTGTATGGAATCTCACGTTCCGTATAGTTAACAACGGCATTTCCTTGATAATTTTCTTCATCCAAGGCTTCGTGCTCAAAACGAAGACTACGGTACTCCAACTCTCCATGCTTGTAGTCAAAGTACTGGTCAATCATTCCTGTGAAGACAACTTTTTCTGCTGATGCTTCTAACTCTTCACGATTAGCAAAGAAATCAACCCCAAGTTCTACCTCTACATCGCCCAGCATGTTTTTAATGATGACATTGTAGCCACCAATTGGAATCCCTTGATAACGATCGTTAAAGTAGTTGTTATCAAAGGTCAAACGAACTGGAAGACGTTTGATGATAAATGGAGGAAGGTCTGTTGCAGAACGCCCCCATTGCTTTTCTGTATAGCCCTTGATCAACTTTTCATAGATATCCGGACCAATCAACTTGATAGCTTGTTCTTCCAAGTTCTTGGGTTCAATATCTTTCATGTCAGCCGTTTGCTGGGCAATCTTATCCTTGACTTCTTGTGGTGTCTTAGTTCCCCACATAGCGTAGAAGGTATTCATATTAAATGGAAGATTGTAAAGGTTTCCCTTGTAGTTAGCTACTGGTGAATTGATATAGTTATTAAACTCCGCAAACTGATTAACATAATCCCAAACCTTTTTGTTGGAAGTATGGAAAATGTGGGCACCATACTTGTGAACATTGATACCTTCAACCTCTTCACAATAGATATTTCCACCAATGTGATCACGTTTGTCAATCACTTTTACTTTTTTGCCACGTTTTGTAGCTTCGTGTGCAAAGATTGCTCCAGACAAACCTGCACCTACAATTAAATAGTCATACATATTAAATTAAAACTCCGTTAATGAACTTTATATTTCTTATTATTGCCGACTCAGAATCAGCAAAAGTTAGTTGTTTTTTAGAAAGGTATCATATCATGTATTAGACCCACCTAAAATCTAGTACTAGAGCTAGGTCTCATTTATTGCAACAATATCATTTGATTCTTTTTTGCTAAAAGTATTTGTTGTAAATAGTAAAAACATGAATATATTATATGTAGGAACAAACCAGAAGGCTTCAATCATACAGTTAAAAGCAATCAATGATAAAATCGCAACGAATAAATATTGACCATCCTTATACTGTTTCCTTGAGGCGACAACATAAATTATTATCAATAGAACTACAGGTACTATTCCATATGTAAATAACATCTGCACATAAGAGGAATCTACATAGTTATACCCTATTACAGATTCTGTTTTTCCACCTGATCCTATAAATTGAACGTTTCTCGTCCCGAATAGATGAACTCCAAACGTATCAAATGCATTCCTACCTAGAGCTAGCCTTCCTGTGATTAATTTGTTTATCGATACCAAAAATGGGTTAGACCAAGAAAACTTGTATGACAAATAGGTAACAGTTGATGCAAATACAACAGCCGAATAAGGCAACAAGGCAAATATTTTTAGTTTTTTCCCATTGCTGTAATAAAAATAAATGAAAATAACCGTCGCTAACAAGATTGACAAAGCATTTAAACGTGCATCGCAGTATTTTATAATAAAAGCTGATAGCAAGACTCCAAACAGAGATCTGGTCCATATAAATTTATCTTTTAAAAGATAAGAAATTGCTAAAAATAGATAGAAGCAATGTGATGCAAAATCCGTAGGATAAATAAACCCAAACGAATTTCGAATAACTCCCGCACGATTATATTGCAGGTTAGGAACCATGCCAACCAGCGATAAAAGAAAAACACCAACTACGAGAATACCAGCTACAACTACATAGTTCCTTAAAACTACTTTCATATCTACATTAACCAAGAGGACTAGTAGCATCGAATAGACTAGAAAATTAAGTCTGTTCGTTTGAAAATACACTAAAACCCCCGAAAGCAACAATAGAATAGAAAGTATTAGATATTTGTATGAGACTCGCATTTTATACAAAAAACGAAGCCCTAAAAGCAATACAATCAAAAATAGGAAATTTACTTTGACTTGAAAAAAAGTCCTATCCAGCATCGTAGTTGATATGGTATTAAAAAACACCACTACAGATACAACAATACTGACTAGTAGGTTTTCAAATTTAATTTTTATCATATTTTTTGAAAAAGAATCATACAGGGTGAATGATAAGAAAAAGAAATATGGAATTGAATGAGAAAAAATAATATTTCTTTAATCTTCTAGTTCACTTATACTCTTCTATCCTCCTTTTCCTAACTATTTAATCAACCAAAGCGAATTTAATCTATACAAGAGTTCATTTTACAATAAGACTATAAGCTACTGAAATTTCTATTTATTCCTTGCAATTTCACTTATTCAATAACTGCTGTTTCAACTCTTTTGGACTAATTACTTTTAAGAATAGTATTTGAAAAATGTAAAGTATCGCTCCTATTGTAGCAAATACCATAACATTTATAACAGGCGTAAAATTCACTGTAGTTTTTACAACGAATAGTACACCGTACATGAGAGCTGATGCTCCTATAATTTTAACTGTCGAAGCTAGAAGAGGCACTTCCTTTAAATAGTTTCTTGTAAAATACAGTTGAATAGCCCATACTAAGGCTTCTGTTAATACAGAAACAATGGCTGCTCCGATATAACCTAATTTAGGTAGTAGTAATAAATTTAAACCGACACTCACAATAGCTGGAATAGTTGTCGAAATCATAAATTCTTTATTTTTATTATGTGGAATCAAGATTTGAATACCCATAATATTTGTCCAGCCAATAAAGAACATTCTAAAAATCATAATTGCTATCGCATACTAGCATCTTGGAAATCCTGTCCTAAGAAAAATTGCACAAAATCATCATTAACAATTAACATCCCTGCTATTATAGGAAAAATGACTAAATTGTATATTAAGAAAGACATCTGATGCATTTTGTTTACAGCCTTGTGATCTCCAGTTGACAGGAGATTGGCAACACGAGGAAGCATTACGCTTCCTAACGAAGTCACTAGTGTAAGCAAAATATTGACCAATTTTAAGGCTTGGTCATAAATTCCGACGTCTTTAGTTGAGGCTAATGCCCCTAGCATAGTACGATCCAAAGTAACATATAGCGAAATAGCTATTTGCGGCAAAAACAAGAGAACAACTGGTTTCAAGTGTTGTTTAGCATAGGACCAATCAAAATGTGGTTTCCCGATAAATTCTCTAGCTGGCAACCACATACTAAACTGCCCCAATAATTCAAATATTGTTAGCAAAAACACATAAAGATATAAATCATTTGCTGATTTTACAAATAAGAAGATTGAAATGACACCGACCAGTTTAACAGTAATATTTCTAACTGTTATCTTGCGAAAATCCTCTAACCCTTGAAATAACCAGGAGATGTCCATCCCTTTAGATACCAGACTCAAGCCCAAAATATATGCAACGGGATTTTGCATAAATGACAAGGACAGACATAAGAGAATGTATAAGCATATAGACAGAATGGTCGCACCAAACTGCAAGGTGTATATGCCCCAAAAGTTTTTTCTGATATCTTTACGATGGCCTGAAATTTCTTTTGTACCATAATTGGCCACGCCCAATGTAGCTAATAAAATAAAGTAGGTTACAATTGAATTGAAATAACCATAAGTACCTAAATCAGTTGAACTAAATACCCTAGTTACATAAGGTGTTGTTATAATAGGAAGAATTATCACTAGTAGCTGGTAAGAGAGATTATATGCATAATTTTTTAAAACCTTCATTCTTACCTAACCCATCTTCTCTCTAATCTTTTCATACAGTTTTGGAGAAACCAAAAGCATCAAGTATTTCACTTTATTTTTCCCTGTTATATTTGGATTAGGAATAATATCGTTAAAATATCTAGTGTATTCTTTTCTGATTTTATTGACATCAGAATACATACCTGAACTGAGCATAGCATGGACAATATGTAGACCATTAAAGACGTAGCGGACATTTAAAGCTCTTCTCATTTCCTTATCATTAGGATAGTCTCGTTCGATATAACTTCTATTCCATTCCATCGCCTCGTAAAAGTCCATTAATTTATCACTATACTTTGAATTAACTATACTACCAGGTCTTCGATAATATTTATATAGATTAATGTCTCCTACCGCAATGTGTTTACAAGAAGCAATATGCTCGTAAGCTATTGCTAAGTCTTCGTAAAGCATTCCTTTAGGATAAGGAAAACGTGACAGAATCGTCTTCTTATAAAGTTTCCCACCCGAATGAGTCCCTACACGATTTCCATAGAACATCTCTTTTAAGGCTGTATAGCGATCTAATTTTTCAGAAGATTTCTCCGTTAAAGAGCCAGAGAAATCTTTAGATTCATAATCTCGAACTTCAATCACTGGAGTTGCTACTAGTTCAACTCCGTATTTATCTCTAAGTCCTACTAAATATTCTACAGTCCTTCTATCATAATAATCATCTGAATCAACAAAGATAATCCAATCAGTTGAGGCTTCTTTAACTCCTGTATTTCGAGCATTGGATATTCCTCCATTTTCAATATGGAGTACTCGTATACGCTCATCTTCTTGAGCATGTTGATCACAGATTTCTCCAGAAGCATCTGTCGAACCATCGTCTACCAATATAATCTCAATATTTGTGTACGTCTGCTGTCTGAGGCTATTGATGCAATAGTTTAAGTAAGTTTCGACATTATACACAGGTACAACAATAGAAACCTTATCCATTATCCCTATCCTTCCAAAATGATATCAACAATTCGCTCACAAGCCTTCCCATCACCATATGGATTGCTCGCCTTGCTCATCTTGTTGTATTCTGCTTCATCTTTCAAAAGTAGTTTAAAATTCGTATAAATATTTTCTTCTTCTGTTCCTACCAATTTCAAAGTTCCTGCCGCAATCCCTTCAGGACGTTCTGTGGTATCACGCATGACTAAAACTGGTTTCCCTAAGGATGGAGCTTCTTCTTGAACTCCACCAGAATCTGTCAAATCATGTAGCTTTGGTTCATGAAATTATGGAAATCAATAACTTCTAAAGGTTCAATGATTTTCATGCGTTCATTATCCCCAAAGACTTTACTTGCCAATTCACGAACTTTAGGATTTTTATGAATTGGGTAAACAACTTTTACATCTTCAAATTCATTTAAAATACGATTAACAGCATTAAACATATTTTCCATTGGTTGCCCAAGATTTTCACGTCTGTGAGCTGTCAACATAATCAACTTACTATCCTTAGTCCACTCTAAAATTGGGTGATTGTAATCATCCTGAACAGTTGTCTTTAAGGCATCAATAACCGTATTACCCGTTACAAAAATATTCTCTCTTCCCTCTCTTAGAAGATTGTCTTTAGCCACTTCTGTTGGCGCAAAATGATAATCTGCAATAATAGAAGTAGTCTGACGGTTGAACTCCTCAGGAAATGGACTTTGAAGATTGTAGGTTCTTAAACCTGCCTCCACGTGTCCAACTTTTATTCCCATGTAAAAGGCTGCCAAGGCCGTTGCGAAAGTTGTCGTCGTATCTCCGTGAACAAGTACAATATCTGGTTTTTCTTGTTCAAGCACCGCTTGAATTTTGTCTAGAATACTGGTCGTAATTGAAAATAGGGTTTGATTCGCCTTCATAATCCCCAGATCATAATCAGGAACGACTTTAAAGACATCCAAAACTTGCTCAAGCATCTCCTTATGTTGTCCAGTCACGCAGACAAGTGTCTTAATCGAGTCATTTTTTTTTCAACTCATTTACTAAAGGACACATTTTAATTGCCTCTGGGCGCGTCCCAAAAACCAACATGACTTTTTTCATTTTGATTCTCCCTTTAGTTCTCTATACAGTTCCCTATAGTTCTCCAAGAATAAAGGATAACTAAATTTATTTTCATAGTCTTTCTTTGCTTGGCTAGCAAGTTCCTGTCTTAATGTTGCATCCATAGCTAATTTATCAATAGCAGATGCCAGAGCAGCAGGGTCTTTTGCCGGAACTAGAATCCCATTTTTATTTGTTACAACTTCGTTTAATCCCGGTATATCCGTCGCAACTATGGTTTTACTATTCATAAATGCCTCAATGGCAACTAAGCCAAATCCTTCAAATACTGAAGGTAAAACACAAATCAAAACTATTGATACATTCCACAATATCCTTGCGATATCCTAAAAAAATTACCGAATCTTGAAGGTCTAGCTCTTTAACCTTATTCTCAAGTTCATTTCTAAGTTCACCATCACCAACGATAAACAATCGAATATCCTTAACAGTCAATAAAGACATGGCATCAAGGAGATAAGTCAAGCCTTTTTGCTCAGATAACCTGGCAATGCAACCAAGTTTAATCCCACCATAACTGATAATCTCATCGACATGGTCATCCGTTTCTTTTAAAACGACTCCATTATAAATAACCCTGCTATCAGTAATACCTACATCTTCTTTTAGGTTTTTATTTACTGCTTCTCCCACTGCCACACTTTTAGCATTTTTTAAAGCAAATCCATATAGAGGCAGTTTATCTTTAAAGACATTGTGGGCTGTATAAACGTGTATCAATTTTGGATGAACAAGTTTTAATAAACGGATATAAAAAGCAGCCATCCGATGATGAGTGTGGACTATGGTAATTTCATTCTTTTTGATTATTTGACGAATACTAGTTAGAAGCTTTAATACTGTCAGTGGATTTTTACTATCAATATCTAAAATTTTATGATGTTGGATTCCTTTAGCAGAAAGCTCGCTCTCCCAAAGCCCACCCGTGGATGCGACATGAACACTGTCAAACTCATCTTTCAAATCTGAGCTCAACTGGTAAACAATACGCTCTGCACCACCTATATCCATGGTACGCGAAATATGTAAAATATTATTTTTTCGATTTTCGTTTTTCATCTAAAACTCGCTTAATAAAAGTGGCATTCCCTACAAAATAACGTTTAAAGAGACGTCTAGGTTCATTTGCCACTCGGAACAGCCACTCAAGATGCGCATGTTGCATCCATAAAGGAGCTCGTTTAATATGACCAGATAAAACGTCAAAGCTACCTCCAACTCCCATAAAGACAGAGTTTACTCCATTGTCCATAAACTTCTGGATCAAGTACTCCTTTTTAGGAGAGGTAATGCCAACAAAGACAAAGTCAGGATTCTTCTCACGAATATCTTCTTGAATGCCGTATTCATCTTCTTCAGAAAAATAACCGTTCCGATATCCAAGGACTCGTAAATTTGGATAATCTTTCTTAAAGATTTCTAGCATATCTATTAAAACTTCTTCCTTGGCACCAAAAAAATAAACTGAATAAGACTTTTCGTTGGCCAACAGGAGTAATCTTTGCATCAAGTCAATCCCAGCGACTCTCTCAGGAACTTGATAACCCAAAAAACGGGAAGCAAGAACAACTGAAGCTCCATCTGCATTAATGATTTCAGAATCGTTAACAATCTTTTTAATAGATTCATCTGTTTGACATTGATTAATTTTGTCTGCATTCACTCCCATTAAGTGGAGTGGACGTTGATCAAGAACAAATTTTTCAACAGCTTGGACAGTTTCGTCCATTGTTAAGGGGTCAATTCTGACCCCCATTAAATCAAAACTATTCAATTTAATCTCCCCACGTAGACTCGAAATGACCCTTACGCTCAGCTTCTTTTGGTAGTTGCATGTAATCACCATATATTTTTGTCAAATATTCATCAGGATTTGCATGACAACTAATTTTTAAGTTTTCAAACTCAAGTAATTGCGGTTCTCCGAACACTTCTTTTCTTGCGAGTTCTCGTTCGCGGTAGGAACCCAAGACATTTCCGACCATGGTACTAGTCTCGTAATCATATTGTTTAATGATACTTTGTAATTTTTTGTTAATTTTTGAAGTGTTTAAGAGTTTATTTAATTTTAAGGCTCTTGAAACTTTCACAATTGCATTTTCGAACGAACCTCTATCTCGCTCATGCAAACGATCGATAACAGAAATTTTAGACAAGGCACGATAGAACTTTATTTTATTTGTATGCACCCAGTAATGGATTCCGTCTTCTGGGTAACCGTCTAAGGGAAAGATATCAATAAAAGGACTACACCATTCATTGCCAAATTGAATTTGGATTGAAGTATCCATAATCGAAGTATTACCTAGATTATCATCGTGAAGTCTTAATATAACACTTTCAGGAAGCTCTTTCTCACAAATTGACAAGAATTTCATAATCTTTTCTAGGCATTCCTAAATCCATATCGTCATCCCATGGGATAAATCCTTTATGACGAATGGCACCGAGTAATGTCCCACCCAAGGCGTAATAACGCAAATCATGTCTTTTACAAAGATCGATATAACTTTCTAAAAGAGTTAACTCTCCTAATTGAATCTCTCTCACTTTATTCATAGAATTATTTTGCTCCATCTCTCATCAGCACTACTTTTATTGTTTTTAATAAAATTTCGAAGTCTTTCCAAATTGTCCAATCATCGATATAAGCTACATCTAGTTTGACAACATCGTCAAAGTTGGTAATTCCACTTCGACCACTAATTTGCCATAGCCCAGTAATGCCTGGTTTAAAGCTCAATCGACGTTTCTGCTCAGGCGTATACTTTTCATACTCATCCACTGTCGGAGGGCGAGTTCCTACTAGACTCATATCCCCAATCAGTACGTTCCAAAACTGTGGCAACTCGTCAATACTAGTTTTTCGTATAAAGCGACCAATTTCTGTGACTCGAGGATCATTATCCATTTTAAACATACCACCTTGCATGGTATTTTGATCCATCAATTGCTGCTTGATTTCTTCAGCATCTACTCTCATAGATCGGAATTTATAAAAAGTGAAATAGCGACCATTTTTACCGACTCGGGTTTGAGAAAAGATTGCTGGTCCACCATCTTTTCGAATCATTGGAACAAGGACTATGCTTACCAGTCCACAAATGATTAGCCCAACAATTGCCCCTAAAATATCAATAATTCGTTTGGCAACTATGTGGCTTGGTTTATATAAGTTTGTAGAAAAAGTTACTACATTCAATCCAGCCATCTCATGAATCTGTTTATTTCTACCTAAATTCTTATCAAAGGCATTTAAATTTACAGTAACATCAATTCCCATTGTTTCAAATTGTGAAATAATGCTACCGATATCATAATCCTCACTAGGTAGGTTCACAAAGACTTCGTCTACTACCTCATGAGTTGCATAATTAATAAGATTTTTAGGTGGAACAGACTTAACTTTATCATGTTTAAAATCAGGTTTATCTAGTACACTTACAGCTACTAACTTACCCGTGACGTCACTAGCTGTTAAAAGACGCTCTATCACCTTCTCAATACGAGATGTCGCTGTTATCAAAAGAATTTTTCGGCTCCCTTTTAAATTGTGATTAAATTGAACCCAATATTTTTTAATAACAAAACTAAGAATATAATTTAGAATCCCGTATAAAGAAAGGAAATAAATCATTCCCCTTCTAGAAATAACAAATTGGTCTTTAAGAAAAAAACTAGAGAAACTAATTAACAAGGCAAAAAAGATGATGTATTTTACTGTCTCTATCAATTCAACCGACTGACTTCGTTTGAAAAAATCTTTACCATAGCCACTAATGTAGAAGGCCGCAAAGTGAAGAAAATAAAGGACAAACACAGTTTTTGCAACAATCTCTGTCTCTGTAACAGAAATCAGTATATAAGCTAATACACTAACGAGTATACTCTGCAAAAACGCTAGAGTTACGTTATAGAAACCCCTTCCTTCCATATTTCCTCCCTAAACTTATTTTTTACCGTAGGCACCGTAAGCACCATATCCGCCATATGTACCGTAAGTACCATATTTTTCAAGATGGATATTGAATTTATTCAAAATAACTCCCAAGAACGGTACGCCTGTCTGTTCTAATTGTGTCTTAGCTTTTTGAACTTCTCTACGCTTTGTAACAGAAGCCTCCGTTACTAAAATAGAGGCATCGCATTTTTGAACAATAATCGCAGCATCAATAACTACTCCAATTGGAGCTGTATCTACAATGATGTAGTCAAAATACTTACGTAGTGTTTCTATCATAACTTCAAATTTTTCACTTTGAAGAAGGGCTGTTGGATTAGGAGAAATAGCTCCAGACTGGATAACAAACAAATTCTCCACATTTGTCTCACACAAACCATGTGATAAATCTTTTGTACCTGACAAGTAGTCTGTCAAACCAGTGATTTTTTCAGTTGACATGAAGACCCCAGACATAACAGAATTTCGAATATCTGCATCAATAAGGAGTGTTTTGTAGCCAGCACGCGCAAAAGCCCAGGCAATGTTGGTTGATGTCGTAGATTTTCCTTCTCCAGGTCTAACTGAGGACACTGCAATAACCTTTAACTTATCTCCACTCAATTGAATATTTGTGCGTAGAGCGTTGTAGTATTCTTCTGCTTTTTTTACAAACGCTTGGCGTTTTTCTGATAATTCTAACTTTGCCATGTTTACTCCCTTACTTTAATTTCTCTAAATTTGGAATAACTCCCAAAAGTGAGAGATGCATTACTTCTTCAATATCTTCTGGACGTTTCACTCGATCATCCAATAGTTCAACTAATAGAGCCAATAGAATCACAACACTTGCTCCTACAGCTACACCCAAGATTGTGTTGCGACGAATGTTTGGTGAAGATGGTGATACAGCAGGACGAGCTTCTTCCAAGGTCGTTACATCTGATACTTTCGTAACAGAAATAATTTTTTCAGCAGCTACTTCTCGAAGAGCATTTGCAATACGGCTTGCTTCTTCAGGTTTACTGTCACGTACAGAAATTGACACAATACGTGTATCTGCCGGAACTGTTACTTGAACTTTTCTAGCAAGAGCTTTCGCATCAAAATTTAATCCTTGCCCAGCCACTACTTTTTCTAATACATCCTGAGAAAGGATAATCTCACGGTAGTCTTTTACCAAGTAAGAACCTGCTTGCAAATCTTGGTTAGTTAATCCAGGTTTATCAGCTTGATTTCTATTAACAACGTAGATACGTGTAGTACTTGTGTATTCAGGTTTAACCACAAACGAACTATAGGCAAAAGCAATAGCTCCAGTAACAATAGCTGCTAGAGCGATAAATAATTTACGCTTCCACAATACTTTTAACATTTGTACTACATCAATTTCGATTTTATCTTTGTCTTTCATTATAACTCCTATAATATTTGGTTTTCAATCACTTTTGCAGGATTGGTTGTAAAAAGCTCATAGGCTTTTTCTTGGCCGTACTTTTTACTAACCAATTCGTAGGCTTCCTTCATATAAGGTCGTCGATCAACTAGGTTATGCATGTCACTTGCCACGATATGAACTAGATCTCTATCTAAAAAATAGCGAGCTCGTTTTTTCATAAACTTATAGGTATCGCCAAATAGTTTTGGCTTTAGAATACTTGAACTGTTAATCTGCGTGTAACATCCCATATTGATAAGCTCTCTCACTCTTTTTCATCATTTTCCAAGGCGTGGTAGCGTTCGATATGAGCAATCACAGGCGTTATTCCTAACATGAGAACCTTAGACAAGGCGCTGTGAATCTCACGATAAGGTGTATTCATACTAAATTCAATCAAGGCATACCGTGTATCATTGAGTTTAGGGATGATGTGATTTTCTAATTTATCTAAGATGTCGCTAGTAAAATAGATTTCAGCACCGTATAATATTGTTAGGTCAGGAGCTATTTCCTTAGACAGTTCCTGAACGATTTTAAAATTAGCAGCAATTTTATCTTCTGGCGTCTCAAACATTCCCTTTCGTCGATGAGAAGTTGAAACAATAGTTCGAACCCCTTGTGCATATGCTTCTTCAAGTAATGCTCGACTATTTTCTATAGTTTTAGGTCCATCATCGACATCAAAAACTATGTGTGAATGGATGTCAATCATTTTATTTCCCTTCCATGATATCTTTAATAGCTGTCTTACTTGCTTCCAAACTATTCTGATCCACTTCTAACATATACAAGGCACTATCAGGCATTGCATACGAAGGAAGATCCATACGACCAGTTCCTTTTAAATCTTGAGATGTAACAGTATATTTGCCGCCATTTGCTAGTTGAGAATTGACTAGCCCAACCATGGTTTCTGGTGGCATATTGGTTTGAACCGAAGACTGTAGACCTTGGATAATGGCATCATAATTTTTCAAGGCTTCTGCAGAGGTCAATTTTTGAATAATAGCAGCAATCACTTTTTGATGATTACGACCACGATCGCCATCACCATTTGCTAATGAATAACGTTCTCTAACAAAGCCTAAAGCTTGCTCAGAGTCTAGATGCACATTTCCAACTGGGAAATGATAATTGCCATGACGTGACGTGAATTCTTGATCGTTGTATACATCTACACCTCCCAGAAGGTCTATCAGTTTCAAGAAAGAAGTAAAATTGAGACGAGCATAATAATTCAATTCAATATCATAGAGATTTTCCAAGGTATGGATAGAAGCATCCACCCCATAAATCCCCGCATGTGTCAGTTTATCTTTTTGATTATTCCCACCATCAGCAATCGGCACATAGGCATCTCGAGGCGTTGTCGTCAATAGAATTTTCTTAGTATCCTGATTAACGGTCATAATGATATTGACATCTGAACGTGATACGGAACTTATAGGACCATAGGTATCAATCCCGCTAATATAGACATTAAAGGTTTTATTTGTTGCCACTTTAGGAGCTGCAACTGTCTTTGTCAGATCCTTAGTATAAATCTTTTTAATTTTCTTAGCATAATCCGGATCTTCTTGTTCAATCAGATTTTCAAAAACACCATTTAAGACAATTGCTTTGTTTGGCCAGCAAGCAAGCTCTTATATGCAGCTTGATAAGAACTAACCTCCTCTATAGTTAGTTCTTTACTATGACTTGCTTTGATATCATCCATTAGTTTATGAATATTCTCGCTATCAGTCGCCATCGGAGCTGCAAGGCTTGTCAATTGAGAAATGTCATCTATCTCACTATCTGCTAAAACAGCTATACTCATCGAATAACTTGAATAATTAGACGAAGCATTAAATTGATTTGCTAAACTGACAAACTGTTGGACTCCAACTAAAGCAGCTAAACTTAAAGCAATTGAAATGATGAGACTTATCATGGTGAAAATCTTAGCTTTTTTCTTAATGATTAAAGTTAAAAACACCAATGCGATCAACACAATAACAGCTGTCAGAATAATATTCAAGTTACTAACAGCCAGAATATGATAACGATATACTAAAAACAATAAAAAACAAGCAAGAACTACATAGATTACAAAGAAACCAATGTTGAAGCTCTGCTGAACTTTACCAGATTTACTTATTTTTGAACGTTTACTCACGTTTCACCTCTAAATAACTTTTTAACTTCATTATATCATAAAGTAGCCCTCAAGGCTATTTACATATAACTTGATAACGTTTTAATTTATAATAAATATTTTATCGCCTTATCATAAATAAAAGAGCTTCTCCAAGAGAAACTCTTTTATATTTATTTGACGTGATTTTCAAGCTCTTTTTGATTCTTTTCGACTGAATTTTTGCGTTCTTGTTCCCATTTGGCTTTAGCTTCGTCAAATTGGACAATGGTAACCACATCTTTCTGCAGTCTCATGTATTTGTAGTTACTTCCAGTTCCTTTGATTCCAACAAGTGAGTATGCTCGTGTAAATGGCGTCACACGGGTCACTGAAGCTCCACCACCATCTGAATTCACAGGGATAAGAAGCGAACTGTCAATTAACCAAGCTTGTGCATCTGCATAATTTTCATAACGTTTTGCAACATCTGAACTTTCTGCATCCGCCGCTTTCAATTTCTGAGTATATTGATCCATTCCTAGACTTGTAATCTTGTCAGCATCCTTACTTGGATCAAGTCCCAAAATCTTAAGATAGAAACCATCTTCTGAGTTAAAAGGATTGAGGTAAGTTGATGGATCTTGGTAGTCTGCTGACCATCCATCCAAGTTCAAATCGTAGTCATGATCAGCTGGCGTTGGTGCTTGGAAAGTCGCATTGGCATAGTCTTCAGTTGAAACTAAAACTACATCAATGACTACATTTTCCTCTCCAAGAGTGGATTCCACAGATTGCTTGAGTGAGTAAAGCTTAGGAAGCAAGGTTTTGTTGACCTGATCCACTGGCAAATCCAAATGAATCGGGAAGGTCACACCTTGAGCCTCAAGTTCTTTTTTAGCTTCTGCAAATTGAGCTTGTGCTTTTTCTTTGTTGAAGTAACCATCTTGGGCATCTTCAAGATTCATATTAGCCCATTCTGTGCCGTAATTCACCAACTTAGAGGCAACTGTCTCACCAAAAGTTTTATCTCCTACTTGTACAAAAGTAGGTGGCACAAGTGTGTTACGAAGAGTATTTTTAGCAGCTTCTTCCCCATTAGACTGAGCTGAGTAGGCTGTACGATCAAGGGCGAAGTTAATAGCTTGACGGAAATTTTTATTTAAAATCGCAGTTTTTGTAGCTTGTTTCTGCTCATCGCTTGTCTTAGCTGTATGGTTATAGGCTTGACGATTTACGTTGAAGTTATAGTACCATGAAGTCGCACCTTGTAAGCTATAGACGATATTGTCCCTGTATTTTTCTTTGGTCTTGGCGAAATTTGAACTATTTGGGTATACACCTGCAGACGAGTAGGCTCCACTCTCAAAGTTACGAATCGTCATGTCTTGGTCAGAACCATCAACATAAGCCAGCTTAACTCTTTCAATCGTCACTTTTTCTTGATCATAGTAATGAGGGTTTTTCATATACTCAAGTGATGATTTAGATGTAAATTCTTTTAACAAATAAGGACCACTATAGAGGATACTGTCTGGTTTTAATTCTCCAAATTCTTTGTCTTTAGAAGCCAAGAATTCTTCATTAACTGGGAACAAGATACTATTAGTTGTCTTAGAATTCCAGAAACTCTCTGGACGTGTCAAGGTGTATTGGACTGTATAGTCGTCTAAGGCTTTGACACCAACATTTGAAAAGTCTGAGTTTGCTCCTGTCACATAATCATCCAAACCTTTGATTGAGTTTTGAATCAAATCTAGCGCCTGACTCTTATTATCAGCAGCGTATTTAACACCCGTCACAAAGTCCTGGGCTTTGATAGGCGCATATTCCTCGCCATCAGCAGTGAACCACTTAGCATCTTGGCGGAGTTTATAAGTATAGGTTAAACCATCCTTTGAGACACTCCAATCCTCTGCAAGGGCAGGGACCAGATTCCCATAGCTGTCATTTTCCAAAAGACCATCCACCAAGTTGGTGATAACATTGGTATTGTCACCAGAATAATCCAAAAGATAGTTAAAAGTAGTTGGATCAGCACCAAATGTCGATGAGTAGGTCTTGTCGTCCGATGCAGACTGACCACAAGCTGCCAGCAATACAGTAGTAGCAAGAGTCAAACCCACTCCCAACAAGCGTTTTTTAAGTCTCATGATTCACCTTCTCCTTTTTATGTTAGATTTTGTAACATGTAATTATTTTATCAAATTTTGGCTAAAAAGTAAAGTTATTTAATTTTTTGACATTACGAGCAGTTATTCTTATATAAAAACAAAGAACTCCTAATTGTATTAGGATTTCTTTGTCAAGATATATTTTATGAAGGCTATTTAATGTGGTTAGCTAACTCTTTTTGGTATTTAGCATTTGTTTCAATTTTCTCTTTTTGCCATTTCTTAAGAGCTTCTTCGTATTCTTTAGTGGTTACAATATCATTTTGCAACTCTAAACCTTTAAATACAAACGGATCTCCCTTGATACCAACTTGAGAGTAGGCTTCGAAAATGGTACTGTACGACTAACTGTAGGAGAACCTCCTGAAGATGCTACAGGAATGAGAAGTGAACTATCAGATACCCAAGCCTGTGCTTTAGCATATTTTTCATAGCGTTTGTTAAGGTCTGTTGTTTCAGATGCTGCATCATCCAAGAGTTTCTTGTATTCATCAAGTCCAACTTGAGCCATGACTTCTGGATCTTTTCCTTTTGTGATACCCAAGTGTTTAAGGGCAGAACCCTTCTTAGCATCCAGGATATTTAGATAGGTAGCTGGATCTTGATAGTCTGGTCCCCAACCAGTTCCATTCAAGTCATAGTCTTTTTGAGAAGGAACCTTGGCTTGAGATGTAATACTCATTTTCTCATTATCTGTCATTTGAAGCACATCGATAACGACATTTTCAGTACCAAGCGCTGATTCGATAGATTGTTTGAGTGAGTTTGTCTGTTGCACAGCTATCACATCTGTCTGTTCAACTGGAATATCCAAATGGATTGGGAAGGTTACACCTTTAGCTTGCAATTCTGATTTTGCTTTTTCAAAGGCAGCTTTTGCTTTTGTTGGATTGTAAAGGGTATCTTTACCATCTGTCAAAGCTACATCCTTCCACTGGTCTCCGTATGTTACCAACTGTTCTTGAGCCAATTCACCGAAGGTCTTTTCACCAACCTGAACATAGTCATATGGCACAAGGCTGGTACGGATAATCTTGTCTGCACCTTCTTCGCCATTCAACTGAGCCGCATAAGAATGACGGTCAAGAGCAAAGTTGATTGCCTGGCGGAAGTTTTTGTTGAGAAGCGCTTCTTTTGTAGAAGTCTTTTGTGCTTCATCTGTCTTTGCTGTTTTATTGTAAGACTGACGATTCACGTTGAAAGTAAAGTAATAGCTGGTCGCTTCTTGCGGACTATAGACAATCTTATCCCCGTATTCTTGCTTAGTTGAATCAAAGTTTGAACTTGTTGGGAAGAGACGAGCTGTTGTATAGGCTCCTGATGAGAAACTACGAATCAATGATTCTTGGTCAGATCCATCGTAGAAAGTAAGTTTGATGTGGTCAATCTTAACATTGTCTTTATCCCAATAATTTGGATTTTTTTCGTACTCGATCACTGATTTTGAAGTGAAGTTCTTCAAAATATATGGTCCATTATAGAGAATCCCTGAAGGTGTTGCTGCACCATAATCTTTACCTTGAGAGTTTAAGAATTCCTCATTAACTGGAAGCATAGTCGCCGTTGTCACCTTGGAATTCCAGAAGCTTTCAGGTTGATTCAAGGTATATTGAACAGTATAATCATCAACCGCCTTGATTCCTACTGTTGAGAAGTCGTTGCTCTCACCACTGACATATTCTGCCAATCCTTTAATAGAATCTTGGATAAGAGTTAAACCATCCGATTTGCCATCAGCAGCATGTTTCAAACCAGTCACAAAGTCTTGAGCCTTGACCTCGGCGTACTCCTCACCTTCAGAAGTATACCATTTGACACCTTTACGTAGTTTGTAAGTATAGGTCAAACCGTCTTGTGAAACCGACCAGTCTTCGGCAAGAGATGGAATCAAGTTTCCGTATTTGTCATTTTCCAAGAGTCCGTCGACCAAGTTAGCGATAACGTCTGATGTTGAACTTTTACTAGTAACGCTATAGTCCAATGTTGATGGATCGATGGCATATACGTATGAAAATGTTGTAGGAGCATCTGCTTTTTTCTCTGTCTTTCCACAAGCCGCTAAAAGAAGAGCTGCACTCATCGTTATCCCTGCTACTGCGAGCAACTTTTTCGATTTCATCGGTATTCTCCTTTAAATACTTATTTTCACCATTATACCCTATTTTTTTATAAAAGCAAGGGTTTTCATGCAATTTTTTAGAAAATTCAAACAAATCTTCTTTGCGCTCATTTCCTTTGATACAAAAAAATCTCAAGTACCTATAGATACTTGAGATTATCTATTTAATCAATCAATTCGACACAGAATGCATCCCAAGGAGCTAGTGTTAGTTGCTCGAGCTTTTCTTGAACCTCGGTGTTAGCAACTAAGATTGATTTGAGAACCCCATTAAAGTAAAATTCCTGTTCTTGATTTGAGAGGTTAGCTACTACTAGGAAACGACGTTCCCCGTCCCTGCGAATATAAGCAAAGACTTTCTCAGCCGTTTCTAATAATTCAAAGTCAGCTTGAACTAGCCAGCTGTTTTCTTTGCGAATTTGAACTAATTTTTGATAAGTATAGAAGATGGAATCTGGATTTGCTAAAGCCTCTTCTACATTAATCTTCGCATAGTTTGGATTGACTCCTAACCATGGTTTCACGCTTGAAAAGCCAGCGTAATCTGTCGTATCCCACTGCATTGGGGTACGCGCATTATCGCGTCCAATCACACGAATGCTATCCATAATTTGCTCTAGCGGTACACCTTGTTCTAGCGCTTCTTTGGCATAGTTGAGGGATTCAATATCCTCTACTTGCTCCAAACTTTCAAATGGGAAATTGGTCATGCCAATTTCTTCGCCTTGATAAATATAGGGTGTTCCTCTCATGAGATGAAGCAAGATTGCATACGCTTTAGCAGATTTTTCGCGGTATTCTCGGTCATTTCCCCAGATAGAGACGATTCGAGGGAGGTCATGGTTGTTCCAGAAGAGGGAATTCCAGCCATCCTCAACTCCTAATTCTGTCTGCCATTTGTTGAAAATCTCTTTTAATTTCCCTACATTTAGCTCTTTTTGGTAGTGCCACTTAGGTTGTCCTTCCTGATACTGAAGACAGATATGCTCAAATTGGAAGACCATAGACAACTCTTGACCTTCTGGATTCGAATATTTCTTGGCCTCTTCTGGATTTGCTCCCCAAGTCTCCCCTACTGTCAAAAGGTCTTTGCCGCCGAAAGTGGCCTGATTCATTTCCTTGAGGTAGGGATGAAGCATGGGACCATTGTTGACAACCTTCTTGTCAGGTATCTTCCCAATCATGTCAATAACATCCATACGGAATCCACCAATCCCTTTATCAATCCAGAAATTCATCATCTCATAGATTTATGGCGGAGCTCTTCATTTTCCCAATTGAGGTCTGGTTGTTTCTTACTGAAAAAGTGTAGATAGTATTGACCAGATTTTTCATCATATTCCCATGCAGAACCACTAAAAGTAGAGGTTAAATCATTGGGTTTATCTCGCCAAATATAGTAGTCTCGCTCGGGACTTTGAGGATTTTCACGCGCTTCAATAAACCAAGCATGCTCATCGGATGTATGATTGACAACCAAGTCCATGATGATTCGAATATCTCGTTTTTTGGCTTCAGCAATCAGCTGGTCCATGTCTTCCATGGTTCCAAAGATAGAAGCGATGTCTTGATAATTGGCAATATCATAACCATTATCATCCATTGGACTGTCATAAACTGGAGAAAGCCAAATTGCCGTAATTCCTAGCTTAGCTAGATAGTCTAACTTACTAGTAATTCCAGGTAAATCACCAATTCCATCTCCATTACTATCCTTGAAGCTTTTAGGGTAGACCTGATAAACAACGGCATTATGCCACCATTTTTCTTGCATCTTTTCACCTCTTTTAAACTCACTTTACTCCATCATAGACTTTTTTCTCGTTTTATGCAAACGTTTACCCAATCTTTTTTCTTATTTCGTCACTCCTCAGTTTCTTATCTTCTCTTTTTTTTATATAATAGAAAACAGAGGTAAAAAAATGAAAAAACAAGCTTTTAGTTCTGAAAAATATCTAAATTTACAACGTGACCATATTTTGGAGCGTATTAACCAGTTTGACGGCAAGCTTTACTTGGAGTTTGGAGGCAAGATGTTGGAGGACTTCCACGCCGCCCGTGTCCTTCCTGGTTATGAACCAGATAACAAAATCAAGCTCTTGCAAGAGTTGAAAGAACAAGTCGAGGTTGTGATTGCCATTAACGCTAGCAATATCGAGCATTCAAAAGCTCGTGGAGACTTGGGTATTTCTTACGACCAAGAAGTTCTTCGTCTAATCGATAAATTCAACGAACTTGGTATCTTTGTTGGCTCTGTCGTTATCACACAATACGCCGGTCAACCTGCTGCAGATACCTTCCGTAACCAATTAGAAAAAAATGGGATTGATTCATATCTCCACTACCCAATCAAGGGATATCCAACAGATATGGACCATATCATCTCGCCTGAAGGTATGGGTAAAAACGACTATATCAAAACTAGTCGCAATTTAATTGTCGTGACTGCTCCAGGACCTGGTTCAGGTAAGTTGGCAACTTGTATGTCTAACATGTACCACGACCAACTGAATGGCGTCAAATCTGGTTATGCTAAATTTGAAACCTTCCCAGTTTGGAATCTACCTCTCCATCATCCGGTTAACTTAGCCTATGAGGCTGCTACTGCAGACCTTGATGATGTCAATATGATTGACCCATTCCATCTCCAAACTTATGGAGAAACTACCGTCAACTACAATCGTGATATTGAGATTTTCCCTGTTCTTAAGCGCATGCTTGAACGTATCTTAGGGAAGTCTCCTTATGCATCTCCAACTGACATGGGTGTCAATATGGTTGGTTTTGCAATCACGGATAACGACGCTGCCATTGAAGCATCAAAACAAGAAATTATCCGTCGCTACTATCAAACAGTACTCGACTTTAAAGCCGAAAAGGTTGCTGAGTCTGCTGTCAAGAAAATCGAACTTCTCATGAATGATCTCGGTATCACACCAGCTGACCGTAAGGTCGCTGTTGCCGCTCGACAAAAAGCTGAAGAAACAGATGGACCAGCTCTAGCGCTTGAATTACCATCAGGAGAGATTGTTTCAGGTAAAAACTCCGAACTTTTTGGCCCAACCGCTGCTGTCTTGATTAATGCTATCAAGACATTAGCCAATATCGATAAGGAAACTAAATTGATTGAACCAGAAGTGGTCAAACCAATTCAAGGCTTAAAAATCAACCACTTAGGCAGTCGAAATCCTCGTCTGCATTCAAATGAAATTCTTATCGCTCTTGCCATTACAGCTATGGAAAATCCAGATGCAGATCGCGCCATGAAAGAATTAGGAAATCTCAAAGGAAGCGAAGCTCACTCCACCATTATCTTGACAGATGAAGATAAAAACGTCCTTCGCAAACTAGGAATCAACGTAACCTTTGACCCCTACTATCAATATGATCGCTTGTATCGAAAATAAGCTTTAAATATCATACTTATATGCAATAACCCCCAAGAGGCTTCTTCTCTATAACTTCTTGAGGGGTTATTTCTTATTCAAGGGATAGAAAATCATTCTCTATGTTTTTTTACAAACATGTATTATCAAAAACTGAAAAAGAAAGTGGATTATTTTATCTTTTTTCTTTATTATTTAGAAATTTCCCATCTTATAAAGACTTTATTTTTATAAATCGGTATTTATTTTTGCCAATTTTTTTACAAAATTTATATTAAATTTCATTGTTTTTTTAATATTCTAGTGATATAATTGTAAGAAATTGCAATTTCTTTATAAGTAGATATTAATTTATCGCAGGAGTTTATTATTCATGAGAGAATTACTCACTCAAAAAGAACAAAGACAATTAAAGATTTTAGAGTATTTATTTGAAAATTCAGATTGGATCTATCTTGATGATTTATCTAAAATCATTGGCAATAATCCCAGAATTATTAAAAGTGACATCAAGGAATTACGGGATATACTTCCTGATTTTAGCATCAAACACTCTACCGCTGGAATTATGATGGTAAATGTACAAAATATTGGTATTGAGAAAATCTACCAATATTTTTTGCAGACCTCTGATTTTTTTAAAGTCTTAAAAGCTTTCTTCCTATTAGATGCTCCGTTCACTTATGAACATCTTTCTGAATCTTTAGATGTATCTCTTCCCGCACTTCGGAAAAAAGTTGCTGAAATTAACAAGATTCTTAATGGAAATTACAATTTCAAGTTAAAAGTTACACCGATTTCTATCATTGGAGATGAAAAGGATATCCGCTTCTTCTTCTCCCAATACTTTCATGAAGCTTATGGTTTTTTAGACTGGCCTTTTTCCCATGTCCAAGAAGAAGATATGGAAAATTTTGTTTCTTTCTTTCTTAAGTTGGCAAAATTCCCTGCAAAATATCAAAATCTTTACCAAATTAAAACTCAAGCAGCTATTAACATTCATCGAATCAATACAGGAAACTACGTTCAGTTATCCACTGAATGCTCTTGCAAGTTCCCTCTCTATGATCAGTTACCTAAGTTTGAGCACCAGTTACAAGCTTTCTCACAAAAGATAGGAGTTGAATTAATACCTGAAAATCTTGACCAGATTTTTAGTCCTTTTGCTGAGCTTTCTCTTTTCTTCACAATCAATGACTTTTTGGCAGCTCGTCCCCTCTGCGAACAAGTGGACCATTCCTACCACGCCGCTCGTGATATACTAGATAATCTCACCCGCAAATTTGAAGTTCAATTCTCAAATACAGATGCGCTTATCTGGAATTTGCATAACACTGCTCTTTTAGAACGCAAAGAAATCAATTCCGAATCGATTATCAGCCGTAATAAATCTTATACCCTGAGCAAAATTAAAAAGATTTTCCCTAAATTCTACGAAGCAACAGTGATAGAAATGATGAGATATAAGACCAGCATTGGTCAGAAGGAAAAATCTCGAAACGTTGTACACCTAGTATATACTTTCTTCACTCACGCTGAAGGCATTATCGACCAGTTATTTGAGGCAAAAAAGAAGGTTAGGGTTTTAGTTTTAAGTGAATACGACTTCGCTCACCCTCACTTCCTGATTTCTCTATACCAGTTCCATACTTCTAATAACATTCAATATGAAACTTGGGACAAGCCTTCCTTAAATCTCAACGAAATAAAAGAGATGAACTATGATGCCATCATCACTAATTTTGATCTCAAGGGCTTAGTCCACCCAAATATTATGAATATCAGCAGAATGTCTATTTTGCAAGTTGTAAACGAACTAAATAAAATCTCAATCCAAGATTTATAGTTATAAAAACCTCCTAGAAAAATCTAGGAGGTTTTTGAAATCTATGTATTTCTATAAAATCACGCAGTAGTCACATTATTCAAAATCAAGTGTTTGGTCCTTAATCACAAGCTTAGTATGAGCTGTTATATATTGACGATCAAGGGTTGTTGTGACTTCCCCTTCACCATTTATAATATGCCAAGCTCCATCTTTATGAACAACCATGGCAACTTCTTGTTTGTTTTTATCTTCATTTCTAACTGCTAGAGCATAGGCATCATCGACCCCTTCTAGCAAGAGTTCTTTGTTGCTACTGAGTGTCAGTAGATAATAGGCTCCGTCTCGAACACCAATATCGTATTGTTGATTCACAAATATAGTTTTGTCGTAGCTAGGTCTTGGTTCAGAAGTTCCTGATCCATTTCCAAGAATACTTTTAAAAGTATTTTTTTGTTTTTCTGACTCTGCCTGTTCTTGAGATTTGATAAATTTTTGAACTGCAGCAATCTTTTCACTATCTTGTTTCTTTGAAGCTCTCATTTGATGAATGATGACAGTTCGAATCAAAAACGAACTTGCAAACAAGAGTCCTAAGATAGATGAAATTTTCCCTTTTTTCATTTCCGCTTCAATCTCCGTATACTTCACTGCTAACTATTTTTCTATAGTATAACAAGATTTTTATAGATTGACAAGAAAAGTTGGAATTTAGTAACAGGATTTCCTTATTCTACCGTTACAGACTTAGCAAGGTTACGTGGTTTGTCCACGTCGAGTCCACGGTGAAGGGTTGCAAAGTAAGCGACTAGTTGCGTTGGTACCACCATTGAGATTGGCGAGAGGTAAGGGTGGACCGTTGTAAGGACGATATCGTCTGTATCTTTAGCAACATTTTCTTCTGCAATGGTAAGGACCTTAGCGCCACGGGCAGCTACTTCTTGGATATTTCCACGAGTGTGGTTGGCAAGGACTGGGTCTGACAAGAGAGCTAAAACTGGTGTTCCATCTTCAATCAAGGCAATGGTTCCGTGTTTAAGTTCTCCTGCCGCAAAACCTTCACACTGGATGTAAGAAATCTCTTTGAGTTTGAGACTAGCTTCCATAGCCACATAGTAGTCTTGACCACGTCCGATGTAAAAGGCGTTGCGTGTTGTTTCAAGAAGATCACGAACTTTAGCATCAATCAATTCTTTCTGAAAGGATTGATTCGATAGACTGAGCCACGATAGACAACTCATGAACCAAATTGAAAGCTTTGGCATTTTCATTGCCATTTGCTTCACCAACCGCTTTTGCAAGGAAGGCAAGAGTAGCGATTTGCGCTGTATAAGCCTTGGTTGATGCTACGGCAATTTCAGGACCTGCATGAAGCAACATGGTATGGTTGGCTTCACGAGAGAGAGTGGATCCTGGAACATTTGTCACTGTCAAGCTTGGGATACCCATTTCATTGGCCTTGACCAAAACCTGACGGCTATCCGCTGTTTCACCAGATTGGCTGATAAAGATGAAAAGTGGTTTCTTGCTAAGAAGTGGCATACCATATCCCCACTCAGATGAAATACCAAGCTCAACTGGCGTATCTGTCAATTCTTCTAGCATCTTCTTAGAAGCAAACCCTGCGTGGTAAGATGTTCCAGCTGCAAGAATGTAGATACGGTCTGCCTCTTGAACAGCCTCGATGATCGCTGGGTCTACCACTACTTGACCAGCCTCATCAGTGTAGGCTTGGATCAACTTACGCATCACCGTTGGTTGCTCATCGATTTCCTTAAGCATGTAGTAAGGGTAAGTTCCCTTACCGATATCTGACAAGTCAAGCTCTGCAGTGTAGCTGGCACGCTCACGACTGTTGCCATCATAGTCCTGAACTTCGACACTATCAGCCTTGACGATTACCAACTCTTGGTCATGGATTTCCATGTATTGGTTAGTCTCACGAATCATGGCCATGGCGTCTGAGCAGACCATGTTGTAGCCATCACCAAGACCAATCAAGAGTGGTGATTTGTTCTTGGCTACATAGATGACATCTGGATTTTCAGAGTCGATCAAGGCAAAGGCATAAGAACCACGGATGATATGAAGGGCTTTTTTAAAGGCTTCAAGTACTGACATGTCGTCTTCTTCAACAAATTTTCCAATCAAGTGTACAGCGATTTCTGTATCTGTTTGTCCCTTGAAGTGGTGACCTGCAAGGTATTCTTCCTTAATTTCAAGATAGTTTTCGATCACCCCATTGTGGACCAATACAAAACGTCCTGTCTCAGAGCGATGTGGGTGAGCGTTATCTTCTGTTGGTTTCCCATGAGTGGCCCAACGAGTATGTCCGATACCAGTTGTTCCCTCAACCCCAGCTGTCTTGGCAGACAATTCTGCGATACGACCAACTGCTTTCACCAAATGGCTTTCAGCACCACCTAGAACAAAAATTCCAGCCGAATCATAACCACGGTATTCGAGTTTTTCAAGTCCTTGAATTAAAATATCAGTTGCATTTGTGTTTCCAACAACACCAACAATTCCACACATAGTATATACGACACAGACAAACTGTGCTTTCTCCTTAAAATTGGTATAGTCTAATTCTAGCTTTGAAGAATCAGCAAAAACAGTATATACTTGTTTTTTTATCTTGTCAACAAGAAAAATTGGTATAACTTAATTACTATTAAACAGCAAACAAAAAACCATTCAAGAAATAGCTCTTGAATGGCTGGAAATTATAGTTGTTTGCAGTGTTATTATTGCAACAAATATATTTAAGATAAGAATTCTTACTAATGATTTCGCCCCAGTCCAAGATAGGTATAGGTTCGAGTACGTGGACAGTCTTTTTCCATCCTCACCCTAAAATAAAACCGATGTTCCCTGCCATCCTTGGCATTTTCCTTGTTCAAGACAAAGTAGTCCTTTTGGTTGATAGCCATGGTTCGTAGAATATCATCAATCAAGAAAGTCAAGGGTACATTCATAGCAGAGTACTTTTGGAAATCTTCCTCAAAACGAATATAGTCATCTGAAAAATAGTCCATCTGCAATTTGTTTTCATATAACTCTTTTCTAGTCATCAACTTCCTCCTGACACAGTTGGATTGTGAGAATATCATCTACCCTTATTAATCGATAGCCTTCATCCGTTCTAACCGAGATTTCTTGAGGAGATAATTCTCTTACTTCACCCAATATCGTGCTTTTATGATTTTTCTCCTTGACCATAAAAGAGCCTTTTAGTCGTCCGACGTAGAGCTGGGAAAGTAGCAACAACTTCTCGACTGGATTCAAATCTGTCGAGAAATCGACACGATTTTTTTCTGCACTGAGTGAACTCGTATGCTCCGATAGAAAAAAGCCCATCCACTTCTGCATGCCTGGATCTTGATAGTCCCTCGCGGATTGGAAGGGCAAATAAGAGCGATCAATCATTTTAGTCCATCTAATCCTCCAGCAGAGTGCCCTCCGATCAGCTTACTTCTGGCAATACTTCTCGATGCATCCTCTAAAGCAGTCGCCTTCAAAAGGGAAGTAAAGCCGAATTGCTCTCGAATAGAATCAATGGCAGTCTGGAGCCTTTCTTCTTTTTCTAGCTTATCAACTTCATCAAAAAGGGAAATCAACGCAAAGGACTCGTCCACAAATCCTGAATAACTAACAGCAACACTCCTAACGGCTCCAGAAGTATATTTGCTATGGAATAATTTCAGTACATAGCTGACCAAAAGACTGGTATTATTGGTCGGCTCCACCTTCATCTGGGTATGGATGGAGCGTTTTTGTTCCTGCTTAGAAAAGCCAAGATGGATAGACACCACTGTCGTCTTTTTTCTGGCCCGTCGAAGCCTAACAGTCACCTGTTCAGCCATCTCTCGAAGGATAATTTCGATGTCTCGCTGCTTGACATAATCTCTCGGTAAAATTTGCGAATTGCCTAAGCCGTGAGATTTTGGCTTATAGGGTTTATGAACATTACTCTCGTCTATCCCATTGGCATGAAACCACAAGCGTAGTCCAGCTTGACCAAGCTCCTTCTTCAGGACATCAGGATTGCTATTGGCTAATTCCTTAATTGAATAAATACCTAAGCTATTTAAACGCTTCTCCATCCGATGCCCAATCCCCCAAAAGTCGGTCATCTTTGGAATAGACCAGACCTTGTCTTCCACATCCTGGTAAGACCAATTGGCTCGCATGGTCGGTGTGTGCTTGGCTTCATTATCCAAGGCCAACTTAGCAAGCAGAGGATTGGCATTCGACATACCGACTGTTGAGTAAATCCCGGTCTGCCGCCAGATATCTCTCTGGATACGAGCCGAAAGCATATCTAGCTTATCTTTGCGAGAAATCTGCTGGTCCGGGACAAAATAATTGAGCGAACTAGTTAGGTCAATAAAGCCTTCATCAATTGAATAAGGATAAATATCATCTGGACTGCCATAATTCTGGAAAATGCGCTGAATTTCCATGTTGACTGCGATATACTTATCCATCCGAGGAGGGACAATGACGGTCACCCGAGCCCAATCTTCGATAAATTTCACATAGTCTGGATCTGTCCGTAAGCCTTGTTTTTTGGCATTATAGTAGGAAAATTTACGCGTCTTGATATCAAAGGGGAGGTCATAGGCACGACCGACATTTGCTTTCCCAAAAACCTTTTTAAACATAGGCGAGGAGGCAAGAATAAGCCCAACTGAATTATCCGCCCGACTCATAACACAAAGGGAGGTTTTAAGGGGATGGAGTCCTCTTTCCACACACTCAACACTAGCATAAAAGGACTTCATATCGACAAAGGCAATATCACTTTTGGGCTCTCTGGAATAATCAAAGTAGCCCATAGACTATCCCTCCATTGGCACAAAGTTACCTACGATAATTCCCACAATCCGCGGATCTTCTTCGTAAGAAATGTGAATATCCTTATATTTAGGATTGATGGAGACCAAACGCAGACCATCTTCTTCTCGATAGACTCGTTTGATATAGGTCTGGTTATTGCAAACCACTGCATAAACTGCCCCGTCATAATCAAATCCGGTCTCTCGAATCAGAGCCACGGAACCATTTTGATATTTAGGTTCCATGGAATCTCCTGATACCCAGGAAGCAAAGTCGTGGGCTAGTTCTTCATTAAAGTAAACCGTATCAAAGTTTCGATCATCATAAACCGAAGCACCAATACCAGCCGACATGCGTTCGTATACATGATACTCATAGAGTTTTTCCGAAATGGCCGTCACCTTCTCGGTTTGTTCTTCTTGAGCCAGATTACGGGCATAGACTACCACCTTTTCTTTCCCTTGGTTAGAGAGGCTATTATAGAGACGGACAATTTCGATTTGGGTGAAATAGCCTTTTGGTACTTTTAAGATTTTCTCTAGTTGACGAACCTTTTCTTCAGAAGGCTCTTTAACCCCACGTTCCCAGGCTGAATAAGCCTGAAAACTAATCTCAAGTCGCTCTGCAATCTCTTTTTGTGTTAGTTTTAGCTCTTTTCTCCGAGCCTTGAGTTTTTCTGGTTGGTACATGATTTACCTCCTAGTGTGGTCTTTTCATAGTAGATTGACTTCATATAATAAAACTCAACCATTTTGGTTTAGTTTTATTATATAAAAAAAGTAGACGAATGTCTAGTGGGAAATTCCCACTTTAAACCCTACTTGCTTCAACTTCATAAAATAATCATGACTTACAAATAAAGAAGAAAACCATCTCTAATTTTGATGAGATGGTTAATCATTTAGTCTACTTTATAAAAAACTTGTTCTGAGCTAGTTGGAGCAGCTTGCCCAGCAATAAGCCTGTTTTTACTTAAGTCAGAATCTACCCAAGTAATAGTAGTTCCAGCAGGATAAATACTCATTCCATACCCTGAGAAACCAGCTCTAATACTGAAATTAATACTTCCATCGTTACCTATGCTCACTTTTTCAATATTTCCACTGTCTACTAGCCCATTTTTATCGAATGTAAATTCTTGCCCAAGTCCATTTCTCCAAGTTCCAACTAGAGTAGAGAAATCTCCATTGAAAATAGCTTGCTCATCTATTTTTTGTGATTCAGCATTCGTTTGCTCTTCTTGTGTCGAAGGTTTTTCCTCCGTAGTCGTAACACTATCTTGAGTAGTCGTTGAACTAGTGGTTGTTGTACTAGTCGCTGTCGTACTAGTAGTAGAAACTTGTTCTGTTGTAGCATTTACTGCTTCTACATCTTGCTTCTTATGATTAAAGAAGAACATAAAACTTATCAGTACTATAGCAATTAAGCAACTTAACAGAATCAAAGCCCAATTGATGCCTTTTCCTATTTTCATTTATAACTCCTTTATATTATTCGTATTTAATTATATCATACTAAACTGATACTAAGAACAAATTATATAAGACAATGACTATTGGTGTGATTTTTGGGGTGAACTCTCTTATTGAGGATTAAAAAAGAACACCCCGAAAGGTGCTCTTTGTAAGTATTGTCATTCTTTCGAAGAACGTTTACTAAATTGTGATGCTTTACAAGCTTTCTTAAGACCTGATTTGAACAGTCTTGCTTTTAGGACAGCTCAAAAGCGCTTGATAGGAAACGTCCGAAGAGTTTCTGCCGATTTTGATTTCAAGAAATAGGAATTTATGTATCTAAAATAGTGAAATTTCTTAACGCAAAACTTTCAATCCTATCCTCTTCCTTCTTATCCTAACAAAGTTTGTAATATTGGAATAACAACGATAAATAGAACCGTACTTAGAGTCACCACATTCGTAGAGAATTCCACATCTCCTTTTCCCTGATTAGCAAGGATCGGAAGAACAGCTAAAGCTGGTGTAGCGGACTGAATCATAAAGGTCTTAAATTCTACTGTCGCCATATTTGGTGCAAAGAGCTTCAATACAAGAAGCATGATTAGAGGAGCTAGGATAAAGCGTCCAACTAAAGTGACAATTGTATCTTTATCAAAAGTAATAGTTTTCAAGCCTGCCTTTGCAAGAACGATACCAATATAAATCAGAGATAGGGGAGTAACGATATTTCCAACATAGGTTAAGGTATTCGTTGCGAAATCTGGAATAGAGATTCGAAGAATCAAAAATAGTAGAGCCACAAGAAAACCTACAAGCGGAGCTGGTAGCAATTTCTTCCAGTCAAATTTACTTGTCTCCTTGCTTTGACCCGATTTACTGTCGCTCGTCATCAAATACACGCCCAATGTCCAGGTGGAAATCGTGTTGGTAATATAGTAAATTAAGAAATAAGGAAGAGCCTGATCCCCAAAAAGAGCAACGTTTAAAGGTAAACCAATAAAAATAGTATTGGCATTTACAAAGGTATTAATCATGGTTCCTCGCCGTCCTGGACGAACCTTGAAAACCACAACTGCAATATAAGCTACGATATAGCCCAAGATAAAGGCCACAAATGTATAAAGAAGACCTCCAGAAAGACTGATTAGTTTATCTAGCGTTAGGTATTTCATCACCGACACAAAGATTGACGCTGGCAAGGCTACATTCATAATCAAACGAGATAGGTTAGGTCCAAAGGCATCTCCAAACCATCCCTTCACCTGAAGAATATACCCCAAAACAATGATAGCGATAATCGGAATGATACTCGTAATCGAGGTTAAAAAGAGTGACATAGGTATCCTTTCTAAATTACTTAAGTCCACAGCCCATACAAATCTGTCGCTAGCGAAGGATAGACAGCAACAATGAATTATTTATACTCTGGATACCACTTCAAATCACGAACTGCTTTGGCCATATCTGTTTCCTTAGCACGCGCAAGACCTTGCTCTTGTGCTTTTTTAGCGACTGCTTCTGCTACTTTAATAGAAACATCTGCTACATACTTGAATGGTGGCAAGACAGGAGCTCCTGGTTGTACTGGATTGACAATACCACTCAATGAATGAGCCGCTGCTCCAATCATTTCATCAGTCAAAAGACTTTGCTTCAGAAGCCAGCATACCTAGACCAAGACCCGGGTAAATCAAGGCATTATTGGCTTGACCAATCACATAGTCGACACCTTTATAAGAAACTGTATCAGCAGGAATTCCTGTTGCGACAAAAAGCTTTGCCATCTGACCATTCAATCAAATCTTTGGCACTAGCTTCAGCTAGTTTGGTTGGATTTGACAAAGGGAAAAATCATCGGACGTTCTGTATTTTTCACACATAGCCTCTACTATTTCTTTAGTGAAGGTATTAGGCTGAGTCGAAGTTCCTACAAGAATGGTTGGCTTCACAGTCTTCACTACTTCAAGCAGGTCAGTCAACTTGTCTGCGTTACTAAAAGTCAGCACGTTTCTTAGCAAACGGTTTTTGTTCAGGAGTTAGGTCATTCATGTCATCAAAGAGAAGACCTTGTTTATCAACCATAAAGAAACGTTTATAGGCTTCTTCTTCAGAAAGACCTTCACTTACCATTTCACGAAGAACACGAGCGGCAATTCCCTGCGCCCGCAGTACCACCACCATAGCAGAGATAAACTTGATCTGTTAATTTTTTTCACCACTAATATCCAGTGAACCAAAGATACCACCTAGGGTAACGATTCCTGTACCTTGAATATCATCATTAAAAGTTGGAATTTGTTTCCGGTATTTTTCAAGAATATTGGCAGCATTCGAGCGGCCGAAGTCTTCCCAGTGAAGGTAGAGTTTAGGAAAGAGACGTTCTGCTGTTTGAACAAATTGGTCAATGAAGTCGTAGTAACGATCTCCTCGAACCCGTTCGTGACGATTTCCTAAGTAATTAGGATTGTTACGAAGTTCTTCACGGTTAGTCCCTGCATCAATGACTAAAGGAAGAACCATAGAAGGATCGATTCCAGCAGCACCCGTGTAGACCATCAATTTCCCAACAGAAATATCGACACCATTTGTTCCCCAGTCACCGATTCCAAGGATTCCTTCTGCATCTGTTACAACAATGAGACGAATCTCGCGATCCCCAGCAGCATTTTTCAAAGTGGCTTCAATATTTTCAGGATGATTGATATCAAGATATCCCGCATATTGGGGATCTACAAAGAGGTCACTATAGCCTTCAATGGTATCTGCAATGGTTGGATCGTATACAATTGGATTAAATTCCTCCAAATGTTGAGAAAAGAGGTAATAGAAAAGAGTCCGGTTGGTATTAAAAATTTCCATTAGGAAAAGACGCTTTTCCAAATCATTGGCTTTTGTTTGCATTTGTGCATAAGTTTGCGTCGCTTGCTCTTCAATCGTTTGAACATACGGTGGCAGTAAACCAATAAGACCTAGTTCCTTTCGCTCCTCTAAGGTAAAGGCAGTCCCTTTATTGAGGAAAGGGTTGTTTAAAATATCATGTGCAGTCATTGTGCAACCTCCTTTTTACTTCTATTATACCACTTAAAATGAATTGTTTGGAAAACTTTGTTGTTTACAAAATACGATTGTGTTCGCATATGTTATAATGAATCTACGAAGACAATTTTCTAATAAGCTCTTTATACTTAAAACACTATTGTTAATGCACTTTAAGTTGTTATATTTTATAAAGTTCTGAAGTCATGAAACTCTCGATGATCACTCTTTCCTAAAAAGTTTCGAGTAAAAAGAAACTAATCATACAAATTGGCAATCCGAATTAAAAATAAATATTATATAAGTTTGTTATACAATACTTTGTATTTTTTAAGATGTTTTTTTGTCATGCAAAACTTGTATTCTATTTATATGACGAATAAAAACTATTTACAACAATATATTTCCCAAAAAGTGAAATATTTTCGAACACAGAAAAAAATGAGCCAGGAAGAACTTTCGGAACAAGCGGGGCTCGGGCTTAAGTATATCAATCAACTTGAAAACCAAAATGTGAATCTGACCATTCACAGTCTTGAAAAAGTGATTGTCGCCCTAAAGATGACCCCAGAGGAATTTTTCAATTTTGATAGCCTTGAATCAACCTCTGATAAGACCGACAATCTTTCACTCAAAAGAATCAACATGAAGGTTAAACAACTCCCTATTGATAAACGAGAAAAGATGTTGGTCATTTTTGAAAGTATCTTAGATAACCTTTGATATCCCTGACTCACTTACATTTTAACCGGTGAATACTCGTATAGTCAAATTGTAGGGTACGGATAAAGTATTTATCTGGTGATTTCCACTTATTTTCCTTCTCCAACTAATGAAAGTGAGCCCATATGAATTTAAAAGATCTACAATATTTTTATGATCTCTGCCAGCTTCAATCCTATACGGAAGTAGCAAAACAACACAAAGTCAGCCAACCATCTATTTCTTATGCCATCAAGCGCTTAGAGGAATCTTTTAATTGCAAATTGATTCACCACGATCCCTCGCATCGTTCCTTCAAACTAACTCCTCAAGGACAAATCCTTCTAAAGCATACAGAAAAGATCTTACCTGAGGTTATTTCTACTCGCAAAGAAATCAATCGTTCCTTGGCCCAATACTCTACTGTAGGATTCCCTCCTATTATCATTCAGTATCTCTTTGCTGCCTTAAACGAAAAAGATAAATTCGATTTTTTAAAAAAAGTACGCCCTATCCGCGGTGGCTCCGTAGAGTTATTAAATCTTCTCCTCAAGGGAGACCTTGATGCAAGCCTACTCGGCTTGATTGAACCACTCAATCATCCTTCAATAGAGACACATGAACTCTTTCATAAAGAACTGTATGTCGTTTTATCTAAGAACCATCCTCTTGCTACTGCTCCTTCCCTCACTTTTGAAGATTTAGTAGATCAATCCTTTATACTTTTAGACGAACACTTTGTTCACCTGAAAGCTTTTGAACTACTTAATCAAAAGCATCAAAACAAGGCAGAAATATTCTTCAAGAGTGACGACATTGTCATCATTAAAGAACTTTTAAAGAAAGGGATTGGCCTTAGTTTACTGGCTGATATCGCACTTTCTGATGAAGATGATGATTTAATAAAAATCCCTCTAATACCTGAGGACCAGATAACATTTACAGTTTATTACGCTTATCTCAAATCAGCTACACTGTCATCAGAAGTAGAAGCCTTATTTAATCTCATTAAATCATATGAATAGAAAAAACTCTAACTATCAACTACCTGATAGCTAGAGTTTTTTACATTATAGGTATTAGACTAAAGCACGAAGAAATAGGATATGATCGCCGAATTTTTCATTCACCTGATACCATTCAAGGAGATTTCTAATTATAAATCTACAAGATATCAATAAAAAAGAACACCCCGAAAGGTGCTCTTTGTAAGTATAATAATTCTTTTGAAGAACGTTTACTAAATTGTAATGCTTTACGAGCCTTCTTAAGACCTGGTTTATGAAGCTCTAGTGGAGGAGTTAGAGTAGATGTTGCACTTATTCTTGCAATTTATCATATAAAAAAGTAGACGAATGTCTACTAGAAATGTTGAGGTTTGGCAAACGGCTGGTAATGATGATGCTATAGATTCCTTATCTCAAATACTGCCGTATGAATCCACTCGTTATTCATTTGAAAGTCATTTTCTATGATTTTACTAAAGGTAAAACCATTTTTTAAAAGCACTCTCTGAGAAGCCAGATTGTACGTTGCCGTCCCCGCGACAATCTTATGTAAAACCATAAGTAGTAAAAGTACTTTTTCTAAAACGAGTTTAACCGCTTCGCTTGCATATCCTAAATTAGTAACATTTTCTCCAATCCTATATCCAAGTTCTGCTGTTTTTCTATCCTTCCCTAAAACACTTAAATTGATTCTTCCAACCATAACACCTTGTGCATCTCTAATAAGATGCATGTAGACATCATGATTCTCTTGTTCCCTTAACAATTCCCTTTGTAATTTCTTTTAAAACTTTCTGAATCAAAAATAGTGAGCTGGTCTAGGAGGTAAACTTCGCTCAAAATACTCTCTATTTTCTTTTTCAAAAGAATAAACATCTATGCTATTTTCTTCAGACATCAACTCTAAACTTATCATTGTAAACCATCTCCTATCATTCTCTAAACTCAAATTCACTCATGTTCACACAAAGTGACATTTACAAAATTTAAAGAGATATCTTAATTTTTTCATATCGTATCTACATTATAACATACTTATGAAGAAAAATAATATCCATCAAGGACCTCATAAATTCCAACATCTTGCTAAACAAGCAGGTTTTTCTCTTGAGGCCATTTCAGAAGCACTTACTCATAGTGACATCCAAATAACGAAGACTTATGTCAATACTACTGAAAAAGTAAATCAAACAGCAGGAGAAATAGCCTTTAGAAGTCTCAAAAAGCAATAGGGTGAACTTGGGGTGAACTTTGATTTTTTGAAACAAAAAAGAACACCCCGAAAGGTGCTCTTTGTAAGTATAGTAATTCTTTCGAATTAACGTTTACTAAATTGTGATGCTTTACGAGCTTTCTTAAGACCTGGTTTCTTACGCTCAACTTTACGTGAGTCACGTGTAAGAAGTCCTGCGCGTTTCAATGAATCGCGGAAGTCTGGGTCTACTTGAAGAAGGGCACGAGCGATACCGTGACGGATAGCTCCTGCTTGACCAGCGTATCCACCACCTACAACGTTAACGAAAACGTCGTATGAACCTACAGTTGAAGTAACTGCGAATGGTTGGTTGATGACAAGACGAAGGTCAGCGTGTGGGATGTACTCTTCAACATCTTTTTTGTTAACAGTGATTTTACCAGTTCCTGGAACAAGGCGAACGCGTGCAACAGCGTTTTTACGACGTCCAGTACCTGCATATTGTGCTTGTGACATACTTTATTGTTCCTTTTCCTTAGATAAGTCCTGAAATATCAAGAACTTCTGGTTGTTGTGCAGCGTGAGTGTGCTCAGCTCCAACGAATACTTTCAATTTCATACCTTGAGCGCGCCCAAGAGTATTGTGTGGAAGCATACCTTTAACTGATTTCTCGATCAAACGAACTGCGTTTTTAGAACGAAGTTCACCAGCAGAGATTTGTTTCAATCCACCTGGGTGGTTTGAGTGAGTGTAGTAGATCTTATCAGTTGCTTTTTTACCAGTCAATTTAACTTTTTCAGCATTGATAACGATTACGAAGTCACCTGTATCAGTGTGTGGTGTAAATGTTGGTTTGTTTTTTCCGCGAAGTACGCTAGCAACAACTGCTGAAAGGCGTCCAAGAGGTACATCAGTTGCGTCAACAACGTACCATTTGCGTTCTACTTGGCCTGGTTTAGCCATGAATGTAGTTTTGTTCATGATTTCTCCTATATGAATATCGTTTTTGTTTACAGGGCGGATGTTCCGGTCCGCGGGGTATTTGAAAGGTTCCGGGGCCTTACAAATGGGGTAAACAATACCGCCTACTATTGTATCAAAATTCTCAGATAAAAGTCAAGCGGTTGGGAAAATATTTTTTATTTCTGCTAGATTTTCAATCTTCTTTCGCCCTTCTCCTGAAGGATTATCTGAAAAGCTTTAGATGACAAGTAAATTGCACAAGTCAGAAATAGAGTTACAACAATATAATTGACCAATAGACCATGATCTCCTACCAATGGTGGTTTTGTCAGAAAGCCGTAATCACCCCCCGTTACTACATTGACAAGAAAAATCAAAGCGTTAAGGGAAGATGTGATAACTAGGATTCGTTTGAAATCCAATAAACTGGCATCGTAGTCCTTCAAGAGATAAATCAAGGAATTTCCAAAGAGGGCTAAGTGTCCGAAAATAAAGGACAGGATAGCAATGTGGGGGAAGGGATAGGGATCTGGTACTGGATAAACAAAAGCTGCCAAAGTTCCAAAAGTTCCCAATACAGCAAAATACTGTTTGACTCTAGAGACACCTGGGGTCAATAGAACTACAAACATAGCCAAACGACAATGATAAAAAGGCAAGCTTTCTGACAGCGGGAACTGATTGATCCAATACCAGCTGTAAAGCACGATTAACTGTACCGCCTGTAAAATCTGGAAAAAGCGCTGACAAGCTTTCTTCTCCCCATAACGATAAGCAAGAAATACAGTCAATGCTAATAATGTAAATAGACTTCCATACCAAAGAAGGTCAAATTGGGGTGGCTCCGTCGGCTGGGTGGTAAATAAAGCATCCCAAACATTCATATAATTTCCTCATTTTCATATAAGCCAATCTCTTACTGATTTTTATAGAGCCTAGCTTACATTTATTCCTTATATTTTTGTGTTCCAAAGAAGCTAGTGGCCTTAAGATAAAGCAAAGCTTCTAATCAATATATTGTTCTCGCTCACCCTGATAAACCTGCCATAGAATATCCATTTGTTCCTTGGTTATTCTTTTTTCAGATAGGGGAGGGAGACTTACAATATCAAAAAATCCTAATTCTGCAACTTCTTGATTTTCCTGAAAGCGTCCATCTAATAACTGACAGTCAAAGACGAATTTTGCATACTGCTTGTTCTGAAGTTGAAAGCGATTGGTATCAAAAACAGCCAATAAAGAGCCTACTTCTGATGTAAATCCTGTTTCTTCCTGAACTTCTTTTCGGATATTTTCCTTAGGGGAATAGCCTACTTCACCAAAGCCACCAGGTAATGCCCAAGTATCCTCTCCTTGTCCTCTAACCAAACAAATCTTCTGGTCTTGAACAATCCAAGCCCTTAAATCCATCAAGGGAGTTGCATAGCTACCTGACGGCTGAAAAATTGCAGTCAATTCCTCTTTATTAAGCTCTGTTTGATCCTGTAATAAGCTCCATAAAATCTGACGTAAATCCTCATAACGTTCACGGTCAAAGGGGTCCTTTGTATAGGTTAAACCAGTATCAGTGATAGCCAACATCCTCTGTAGATACTTAGCAAAATTAGTTGCACTTATTTTCTAAACTTTCTACTAGCTTAGCTAGATTCATAGAATTCGAACCTTTAAGTAGAATTTGGTCATTTGCACCAAGACTCTCCTTGACTTGTTTGACCATGGCTTCAAACTGGTCTTCATCAGCTGTTTTCTTAAAGTAATAAACATGACCGATTGGGAACATTTGACTGGCTAGTTGGGCCAATTCCGCAATGTCTTCACCGTAGAAAATAACGGTATCAAGCACATCTGGTGAAAGACTCAAATCATTTGATTATGAAGTTGAACAGACTGGTCTCCAAGTTCTTTCATATCCGCCAGAACTGCGATTTTCTTGCCACCTTCGTTAGCTGGGATAGCAGAGAAAGTTTCTAAAATCAACTTCATGGCTGTTGGGTTAGCATTGTAAACATCTGATAGGATATCTGCTCCATTGGCAGCTTTTTTCCACTCGGTACGATTTCGGGTCAACTCTAGATTTTGGAAGGCTTGACCTATCTGCTCCTCAGACACTCCTTCTTGCAAGGCAACGTAAGATGCAATCATAGCATTGGTCGCATTGTACTTACCAGTTACTGGTAAATCAAGGGATTTTCCCAAAAAATTAGCCTTGAAGGTTAAGCTATCCTTACGCTCAGTTAATTCTGTAATTTCGAGTTCTGCACCCGGACCAAAACGAACTACTTTTTGGTCAGCAGGTAGATAATCCTCTACAATTGGATCAGATGGCGCCAAGAGCAAGCTACCTTTCTCCATACCATCAGCAATCTGTAATTTACCTTTGGCAATCTCAGAACGATCCTTGAAGAAGGCCAAATGAGCCTCTCCGACAAGAGTCACAATAGCTATCTTTGGACGAGCTAATTCAGACAAGAGATGAATATCTCCCAAGTGATCCTGTCCCATCTCCAAGACCAACTTTTCAGTACCATCCGGCATATGGAGAACTGTATAAGGTAATCCAATCTCGTTATTGTAATTTCCTTGAGTTTTATACGTTTTAAAAGTCGTAGCAAGTAAATGCGCCAGCATGTCCTTAGTCGTTGTCTTACCGTTCGAACCTGTAACAGCTAAGACATCTACACCTGTTTTTTGGAGATAGCTAGCTGCTAGAGCTTGAAAAGCTGTTAAGACATCATCTACTAGAATATAGGGACGTCCTTCTACTTCCTTCTCTGAAAAGGTTACAGTAGCACCGTTTTCAAAAGCCGTCTCGATAAAGTCATGACCATCACGCGCTCCCTTGAGAGGAATAAACAAATCCCCCTCAGCAATCAATCGACTATCAAATTCTGCCTTAACTAGCGAACTATCCGGATAGACTGATACATCATTCTTAGCACCAACAAGACGCGCAACTTCGTGAATTGTAAGTTTCATATTTACTCCTTTAAAAAGGGGCAAGGAGTCCTTCCCCGCCCTTATGTCTGTCTTTACAATAGGTGCGCTTCACGCTTGTCAAAACTTTCCTTAGCAAGATCAACCAAACGTTCAATTAATTCTGGATAAGAAATTCCCATATTGTCCCAAAGCAAAGGATACATAGACCATTGAGTGAAGCCTGGCATCGTATTTAGCTCATTTAGGAAGATCTCACCTTTATCTGTATAGAAGAAGTCACAACGCGACAATCCAAGTCCACCGATAGCACGGAAGGCAGTTTCGGCATTCTTGCGCATAACCGATACCACTTCATCGCTAATCTTAGCTGGGATATCCATGGTAATCTTGTTGTCGATATATTTGGCATCATAGTCATAGAAGGCTACGTCTTTGACAACTTCACCAGGTAGCGTGCTCTTAACATCATAGTTTCCTAAAAGTCCAACTTCGATTTCACGCGCAGTTACACCCTGCTCCACCAAAACACGACTATCGTACTTGAAGGCAAGCTCTAAAGCTTGGCGAAGTTCCTCTTGATTCTCAGACTTAGAAATACCGACACTAGAACCCATATTCGATGGCTTAGTAAAGACTGGGTACCTTAATTTTTCTTCAACTTCTGCAATCTTAGAAGACAAGTCATCCCCTTCAACAATGGCTACATAAGGTACTTGAGCGATTCCAGCAGACTCTAAGACACGCTTGGTAGTGATTTTATCCATAGCCAGACTTGATGACAAGATGTTACACCCAACATAAGGCATTTTCAAGACTTCTAGGAAACCTTGGACCGAGCCGTCCTCTCCCATCGGTCCATGAAGGACTGGAAAGACTACTGCTCCTTCTTCGTAGATAGCACTTGGAGTAATTTTATTGTCCCAGTCAATGCTATCATTCGTCATGAGACGATCATCCTGACTTGGAGTTTGGGTAAATTCTTGTGTTTTAATAAAGTCACCAGACTGACTAATGAAGAAAGTTTTTACCATGAAGCGATCATAGTTAACCGCACGCATCACACTTTCCGCTGACAACACAGACACTTTGCGTTCTGCACTGCGTCCACCGTATAATAGAATAATTGTTTGTTTCATATGGATGTCCTATTTCTACTAGAATACTTGCTCTTTAGTATATCATATTTGTCTATTTTTTTAAACTTGTATATTCAAAAACAAAAGAGGCTTGGACAAAACTAGGTCCAGCCTCACTCATGTTTTTACTTTACTATGTGCTTGCCTCTTTTTTACCCTTAGAGCCTATAGTTCTGTCCGATTTTCAATAGCTCGAAGAAGAGTTACTTCATCTGCATATTCAATATCAGCTCCTACTGCTAGCCCTCGTGCTAGACGAGTAACTTTAATACCCGCTGGTTTAAGCAAACGAGATAGATACATAGAAGTCGCTTCGCCATCAGCTGTCGCATTAGTTGCAACAATGACCTCTGAAACTTCACTATCCATCAGACGAGTCATGAGGCTCTTGAGATTGATATCGTCAGGGCTGATACCCATTCATTGGCGAAATCAAGCCATGCAAAAACATGGTAAAAGGCCATGGTATTCTTGGATATTTTTCCATAGCTGCCACATCTCTGCTATCCTCTAAAACTAAGATAGTTGTCTGATCACGACTAGGGTCTGTACAGATAGAGCAAGGATCCTCGTCTGTCAAACGTCCACAGATGGAACAATAAGTTAATTCTCGTTTAGCTGAAAGAAGATTTTTTGCAAATTCATTAACGTCATCATCAGGCATTCCAATCGTGTAAAAGGCCAATCGGGTCGCTGTCTTAATCCCGATACCGGGAAGCTTAGAATAACTGTCAATTAACTTAGCAATGGGTGTTGGATAGAGCATAACTTCCTTTCTAATTCATTGGATGGTGTTTGTTGTATAAATTGATAATATCACGAGCAATAGAAGGTCCGACACCATTTGTAAGATTGGTGTTATGTGGGAATACCACTGCAACTGCAATCTGAGGATTATTAGACGGAGCATAGGCAACCGCATTGGTATTGGTAGCTTTTTGACCATTTGCTACGTTACTTTCTGCGGTACCTGTTTTTCCACTGATAGAAACAGTTGCCCCATTTGAGAAGGAACGACCTGTTGTAAGAGGGCTAGTTCCGTGAGAAACCTGATAGAATCCTTGTTGTAAGAGGGCCATGTCTGACTCTGAAATATTAACTCGATTGATTTCTTTAGTCTCTGTTTCTTTGATTAATTCTCCAAGTCCACCTGTATCGTTATTATCATAGATTCCTTCAACAATGTGTGGAGCTAGGCGGACACCGCTATTAGCAATGGTAGCAACATACTGGGCCAACTGCAAAGGTGTATAGTTGTCAAACTGACCAAAAGCATTATTTAGGTAATTGGCCAAATCAAATTCTTTAGGAACAAATCCAATCGATTCATCAGGTAAATCAATTCCAGTAGAAACACCCAGACCATATTCTCCGAAAGTTGAACGTAGTTTCCCCATAGCTGAGTCTAGCTGATTGGTTACAACCGACATATTCGGCTTGTAGGTTTGCCCCATTATTCCAAGTGCCGTTTGCACCATATATGTATTTGACGAGTACTCTAACGCTTCAACGGCCGTAATGGGGAAGGAACCAGTCGAAACTGTATACCAAGAATTGATCGGTGCAGACCCCTGAAACACAATCGGTTGGTCTGTTAGGGTTTGGTTGCCTGATAAAACTCCGTTTTCCCAACCCGAACTAATGGTTGCTGCCTTAACGACAGATCCTGGAACAAATACATTGGTCACAGTTCCAAGAGAATCCGGAGTTAACTCACCAGTATCCACATTATGTTTCATCCCTGATAAGGCTAACACTGCCCCCGTCTTCGGATTAAGTGCTACTGCGTAGACACCCTCTGAATATTTAGCTCCACCGTTCGCTAATTCTGATTTGAAATAACTTTTCAACAGCTCATCAACACTATCTTGGAAGCCCAAATCAATGGTTAGTTTGATGTTTTTACCCTTACTACCTTCCTCAATATTCTCAACACTTTCCATGTCTCCATGTTTGTCAAGATGAATTTCTTTAACAGTGCGCTTCCCTTGTAGAATTTCTTCGTATTGTTTTTCTAGATAGGAAGTTCCTACACGGTCATTGAGGGAATAACCTTTTTTAAGGTACTCATCAACATCTTCAGCTGGAAGACCAGATTTTTCACTCGAAACACTACCAACAATTGACGAAAGTGATGTATCTAAAACCTTACGATCCCAAGAAGTTGAGATACTAATCCCTGGTAATTCCTTAGAGGCAGAAGCGATAACTGCTATCTGGGTATCGTCTAATGGATCTGTCTGGATATTGCCAGTTGCAAAATTCCCGACAGCATTAAGCTGATTAAAAATATAAATGGCTTTCTTTTCATCCTCTGAATAGGTCATTTTTTCGGAAGCAATACTCTCAGCAGCATTGTTGTAAAGCTCAGATTCTGAAAGTAGATTACCATCTGAATCAAAACGCTTATCCTTTGGAAGACCTTCTACCGTCTTTTTATAGGTAGCTGGATCAGCTAGGTAGTAGTCAGCAATTTGACGGTCAGTTAGCTCAGGAGAAGTAACCGATACATAGTTTAATAGTTTATTGGAAATATCTTTCAAGTCTGTCGCTGTCATCTTATTGCTACGTGTGAAAGCAACTACTTGTTTGACAGTGTTTTCAACCAGTGGTTTTCCTGTTGCATCGTAGATCTCACCACGCACAGACCCTGTTGTAACACGAGTTTGGCTAGCTGAAGCTAGTTTGTTTTCATAAAAATCTTTGTGTAAAACCTGCATATAGAGCAGGCGTCCAATAATCGCCAAAAACAATAGAATGACGATTGCAAACAATAAATTCAGCCGAATCGGAATCGAGTGGCTATTAAATTTTCTCATACAAATCAGTCTCGTTTCTAATCAAAATCTCACTCTACATTGTACCATAATTTGAGGAGAAAATTATGGAAAAAGGGAAGAGTTTTGCTTTTTAATCAAATATCAACGTATAAAAAAATAGATGTGATATAATAAAAATAATCATCCTAATTCTAGATTTTTTACACTTATACTATCAACCAAGGAGTCACATGAACAAACAAGACATCTCTATGATTATCAATCTTCATTTTGAGGAAATGACGGAATTAGAGCAAGTGATCGCCCGTTATTTCTTACAAGTAGAAACAATTCATGACGACTTGTCTTCGCAAGAGGTCACCCAAAAACTACATATATCACAAGCTGCTCTCACACGTTTTGCAAAAAAATGTGGATTCAAAGGTTATCGTGAGTTTATCTTTAAATATCAACAACAAAAAGATACCCAACCTCTCTTACAGCCAGATATGAATCCCTGACACAAAGAGTTTTGAGAAGCTATACTAATCTCCGAGAAATGTCTCGAGAACTGATTGATGAAGAACAACTAGAACGCGTAGCTCAAATGATTGAACAAGCTGAGCGCGTCTACTTCTTTGGAACTGGAAGCTCTGGATTAGTCGCTCGAGAGATGAAATTTCGTTTCATGAGACTAGGTGTAGTCTGTGAAGCCTTAACAGATCCAGATGGTTTCGCCTGGACCACAAGCATTTTGGATAAGAACTGTCTCGTATTTGGTTTTTCTCTTTCAGGAACAACTACTTCCGTCATCGACAGTCTTCTAGATGCTAAGGACATGGGAGCAAAAACGGTTCTATTTACCAGTATGATTAGCAAGGAGACTCAGGATTTTACTGAGACTGTACTTGTAGCAAATCAAGGTCAATCCCCTTATATTCAACGACTCTCTGCCCAGCTTCCTATGCTCTTTGTCATTGACTTGCTTTATGCTTATTTCTTAGAAATCGATCGTGAAAGCAAAGAAAAGATTTTTAATAGCTATTGGGAAAATAAAAAACTCAATGGTTATCGTAGAAATCGTAGAAATGGAAAATCCTAAATTGATTTAACAATTTAGGATTTTTTTATCACTCAAATGTGCTTATAACAAATGTATCAAAACTCAATTCTCTTTTGAAAGCAAGTCTACTTTCATTACTCGAATAGTTGTTTCAGTTGCGAATCCAAGAAGGGCATTGTCAGAAACGCTGGTCATTTTCACCTTGAAGTCAAAGATTGAATCAGCTTGCTCTGTAAAGTCGATAGTTGGAATCGTGATTGTTTTCTCAGTTTCACCATCTTGGAAGGTCAAGTCAGCTGTTGTGTCCTTGTACACTTTACCATGAACCCCTGTTCCTGGTTCTGTTACAACATGGACTGTTGCTGTTCCTTTGCTACCACCAACACGCTTAATGGTTACAGTAACCGGTTGACCTTTTTGAACTTCATAGGTCGTTTCTTTCATCTCAAACATACCTTTACCAGAATTGTTGAGCGTGTAGATACCTTTAGTCGCAATAGCTTTACCAGTTTTGTTAACGAGTTTGATGGTATGTTCACCTGGAGTCAAGTCTTCTGTTTCATAAACCATCTGGCTACGTTTACGAGCTGCATTATTGGTTTGTACGTCTGCAACCTTTTTACCATCCACGTAAACGGACATTTCACCGTGGTTTGGATCAACTGTAGACACTACATATGCTTTTGTTCCAGTGAAACGGTATGTAACACTAGCATCTTTTTGGTTAGTCCACATAGATGTTCCGCGGACGCCTTCAGATTCATCATACCAAGTTGTATTCTCTTTATCAGCTCTTGTATTTGAATGGTAATCTAGTCCTAGAGGGTAACCATCTGTCTTCTCGATACTGCTTGGTGTCTTATAAACAGAGAAGTTTGTCAAAATTGGAGTCGCTTGTGCACCAGTAATGGTTACACGAATCTTTTGTGCCTCTACTGGTTGACCTTGGATAAGACGACGATAACCAACAGTTGACCCTTCACCATATGGAACCCAACGACCATTGAGTTCAACTTCAACCTTGAAGCCAGAGATACGTTGCCCCTTAGCGATATCTTCTTTGAGTTCGACTACGTCAAAACGTCTCTTTTGTCCAAGATCGACAGTAAATTCACCTGTCTTAGCATCATTTGCTAGTGCCCAGCTCGTATCATCCTTACCATCTGTCAAATGACTTGCTTGATACAAGTGATTCTTACGAGTAGAGCTTGCAGTTACAGTTGCACCCTTAGCGAAGTCAGTTGCATACATTTGATCCAAGGTTGCTCGGAATTCTTGCAAGCGAGCCACATCTACTTCTGCGAATTTACCTTCTTTATTAGGTGGAATATTGAGGAGAAGTGGCGTTCCACGACCAACAGACTTGAAGTAGATATCCATCAAATCTTTGATTGATTTTGGTTCTTGATTGTCATGGTAGAACCAACCTGAGCGGATAGAAACGTCTGCTTCACCAACTGAGTACATATCTCCTTCTGGATCTCCATGGTTGAGATATTCATTCTTCACATCATCAGTGATTTTAGCTTTCTTGACCTTATGCCAAACTGGATCTCCAGCGATACCACGTTCATTACCGATCCAACGGACACTTGTCGGTTGAGCAGAGAAGATGGCGATGTCTCCTTCAGCTTCCTTGATGTACTTGAACCATTCATCAAAGGTATAAGTTACTTTTTTTGAGCTCCGCTACCACGCGCACCGTCCATCCATACTTCGATGAATTTACCATTGTTTCCGTATTTAGGATTGCCAAGGATTTCCTTGAGTTGGTTGAGATAGTATTCGTTGTACTCTTTCTCAGTTGCAACGTGGTATTTTGGATGGTTGGCATCCCATGGTGATAGGTAAACACCCATATTCATGTCATACTTAGTCGCTGATTTAGAAATTTCTTCGAGAAGGTCTCCCTTACCATCTTTCCATGGACTAGCAGCGACAGTATGCTTTGTATATTGAGAAGGATAGATTACAAATCCATCATGGTGTTTTACAACCATAATGGTTCGTTTGAATCCAGCATCCTTCAAATTCTTAATCCACTGATCTGTATCAAGGTTAGTTGGATTGAAGTTTTGAGGATTTTCTTGACCATCCCCCCACTCAGAATCAGTATAGGTGTTCATACCATAGTGGATGAAGGCAGCCAATTCCTCCCTGTGATAATCCAATTGAGCCTTGCTCGGAAGTGGTTCAAAGGCCATAATTTCTGTTTCTTGATCCTCAGGGGAGCTTACTTTACTGTTATATTTTTCTTGTTGATTATAGGTCAATGATTGCTCTCCTTTAGTCCATATCTATTGGTGTTACTGATATATATTTGAATTAACTTAAATATACTATATCGAAGTCAAAAATGCAAGATACCTTGCCATCAGTAAGCAAGTTAGTATTTGCCTTTATTTAAAAATCCTAAATTGGCAAGGCCAATTTAGGATTGTTTTGTTTTGAAATGATAATATGCACCAAGCATCCCAGCAGTATTCTGATGATGTGCAAACTCAAGTCGAGTCTTGTCTGCCAAACTTGGAACAAGTGCATCTTTCAAAGCCTTCCGAATTTTAGGTTTCAGAATAGCTTCCTGTCCCATGATACCACCACCAAGGATGACAACTTCTGGATTGGCAACATAACAAATATTAGCGAGACCCTTACCAAGGTATTCTACCATGCGGTCAATTCCATCCATACAATGTTTATTTCCCTCAGTTGCTTCCTTGAAAATTCGGCGGCCATTCCACTGTTCGACCTCATCACCATGTGCATCAGCCACATACTTAACAAGTGCTGTCGTAGAGGCTAAATCTTGAAAAACACCATCCTGCATATGCAAATAACCGACTTCGCAGGCAGAATTACTAAAGCCATGGAATACTTGGCCATCAATGATTAAGCAACCACCGATACCTGTACCAACTGTCAAGCAAAGGGTAATACTTGCTCCTTTTCCTGATCCTGAAACGGCTTCTGCAAGGCCTGCGCAGTTGACATCATTTTCAATTTCACAAGGAATGTTAAAGCTTTCTTCAATTTCCTTTTTAAATTGGGTTCCGGCATAATTTGGAATCTGTGGACCAGCGTAGAAAATCTCACCCTTATCAGGATCAACCATTCCCGCAGAGGAAATAGCTACACCTGACACCGTTCCTTTTTCTAGATAGCTAGCTACGATATTTTTTGTTTTCTGTAAGATGTGTGGACCACCCTTATGAGCCTCAGTTGGAACTTCATGAGACTCTAAAAGTTGTCCATCTTGGTCAATCAAACCGTATTTGATATTAGTTCCACCAATATCAATTGCAACGTAATTAGTCATAAAGCCTCCTGTTGATTAGAGGAAACGCTCCTTAGTTTCACGAATCAATGCCGCAGCTGCTTCAACAACTGGACGATCTTCTTCGGTCACTGGTGTAAGTGGAGAACGAACCGATCCGATGTTAAGTCCTTCATTGATTTCAAGACTTCTTTAATCACACAGTACATATTTCCATGGGCTGCAGTTAATTTACCGATAATATCGTTGATTGCATACTGCAATTCACGAGCTGTTTCTAGCTCTTTATCTGCAATCAATTGGTTGAGTTTCAAGAAAAGTTCTGGCATAGCACCATAAGTACCACCGATACCAGCTTTTGCTCCCATGAGACGTCCGCCTAGGAATTGTTCGTCTGGACCGTTAAAGACGATATGGTCATCGCCACCAAGGCTAACGAATGTTTGGATATCTTGAACTGGCATTGAAGAATTTTTAACACCAATGACACGTGGGTTTTTCAACATTTCTGTATAAAGACTTGGAGTCAAAGCAACACCTGCCAATTGAGGAATGTTGTAGATAACATAGTCTGTGTTTGGTGCAGCAGCACTGATATCGTTCCAGTATTTAGCAACTGAGTACTCAGGCAAACGGAAGTAAATTGGTGGGATTGTTGCGATAGCATCTACTCCCAAACTTTCTGCATGACGAGCCAGTTCAATACTATCTTGGTATTGTTACAAGCTACGTGAGCAATGATCGTCAATTTACCTTTGGCAACTGCCATAACTTCTTCTAAGATCAATTTACGGTCTTCTACACTTTGGTAGATACACTCACCTGAAGAACCATTAACGTAAAGTCCTTGAACACCTTTATCAATAAAGTATTGAACCAAAGCACGTGTACGTTCTGGGCAAACTTCACCCGCATCATCATAACATGCGTAGAAGGCAGGAATGACACCTTCATATTTTTTTAAATCTGACATAGATTTCTCCTAAGATTTCTTTTTTCTGCTTTGAGCAGATTAATTTTCACTGTATTAGTATACACTTTGTAAAAATGGCTTTCAATATCTCCCGGCCACTTAGATTTTAATTTCTTCTTAGTGTTTGAAAATTTTTCAATTGAAAGTAGTTTCATATCTATTTCATTCAGCTTGATACTTTGCGAACAATTTTTCCATTAATCCAGCTTGGCAAAAGGCAAGAAGAGCAAAGCCAAAGAGTAGAAATGCTGAACCACCAAGCACTAGAGTAAAGCCTGATAAATAGAGAAGCATAATAATTAATAAAATAATCGCAAGCATCAAGAAGAACCAAACGAAGTTAAAACTTACCAAAAGCAAGCCCTTTTGGAGGACTTCTTTCCAAGTCAAGTCATAGCGTACAGCAATTGGATAGCTAGCTAACATAACTAGGGTTAAAAATATCAGAATTCCCAAGCAAATAGCTTTAATGAGCTGAAAGGCAACACCAGTTTGACTCCAAAATAGTGATAAGTCAACCACACTGATCAAAAAGATTCCTAATTCCAGCAAACCTAACTGAAAACCTAATTTTAAATTTTGTTTAAAGGCTCTAATATAGGTTTTAAATACTGGAACTCGTCTACTTTTCTTGATTTCAAAAATTGTTTGGTAAAGACTAATCTTGGCTATCCCAATAGTCACAATTGGCAAACAAGACACAACAAAGAGTAGATTAACTGTCACAATATCTAAGACTTTCTCACTAAACGCATGAGAAAATTATCCGTATCAAATGCTGCTTTAATTAAGCCTGACCCTTTTTGTGACATTGCTTGTTCCTCCTAACTTACTAATCAATTAAAATTTTAAACAAATACTTGCGAACCTTATCCTCCATGCCTGCATAACCGTTCGGCTGATGAGGCTCCCCTGGGAAGAAGACTGCAAAATTGTGATAACCCAACAATAGTGGGTATTGTTCGTGACAGTGAACAAAGCCAATGTCACTAGCTTCATCAAATGCTACTGCCTCGTCCTTAACACGAGAACCGTAACTTGAGTATTCATGCCCTTCAACCAACAAATGCAAGTCTGCATAGTTTTTATGGTATTCAAAGCGATCATTTTCTTCTTGATTGAGAACATTTTCTTGAACTACTAGAAAGACCTTGTCTCCGTCAATATCGTACTTTCCAAATTCGAAAGTATCTTTGCGGTGTTCATAAAGGTAATCAATAGCCTTATCTAAATTCGGATGAATTCCTTTATAAAAGGTTATATTTTTTAAATCATCAAAAATCATATTCTACTCTTTTCTCTACGATACTATTTCTAATTGTAGAATGTATCAAAATAATCCAATACTCTCGATTAACCCTTAACCGCTCCCATAGTAATACCTTGAGTAAATGATTTTTGGAATACTAAGAAGACTGTTACGATTGGCACAGCTGCAAGGGCAGCACCTGCCATGATTAATCCATAGTTGGTTGCCATTTCAGCCTGCATGGTTGCAACCCCTAGTGAGATGGTCAAGTTGTTACGAGAAGTCAACATAACCAACTGCATGAAGTAGTCATTCCAAGTATTGATGAAGGTAAAGATTGCAAGAGCTGCAAATCCTGGTTTCACAATAGGGAAGGCTACGCTCCAGAAAGTACGAATCTCACCACATCCATCGATTTTAGCAGATTCGAGCAATTCTGTTGGAATATTTTCACTAAACTGTTTCATAAGGAAGACCCCAAATGGCCATCCGATAAGTGGCAAGATAACTGCCCATAGAGTATCATGGATACCCATAAAGTTAACAATACGTACCAATGGCACAAGGACAACTTGTTTCGGAAGAGCCATGGCAGCAATAAAGATAGCAAAGAGGATACGTTGACCATAGAAACGTTTCTTAGCCAATACATAACCAGCTAGGGATGAAGTGGCACAAACCAAGAACATTGTTACCAATGAAATGAAGACTGAGTTCCACATCCATTGCAAGGCTGGGTTTTGCACCATCAATTGTTGGAAGTTCTCCATTGTTGGAGCTTTAGGGAACCATTGTGGTGGAATCATAATGGTATCTGGTTGTGATTTGAATGCACCTGTCAAAATCCAGTAGAATGGAAAGATAAAGAGTACAGTCAATAAAAGCAAGAAGATGGTTGAAATAACAGTGAAAGCTGTTAAAGGTTTCTTTTGTGTAGATTGCATAGCTGTCTCCTTTCTATTAATATTCTACGTCGTTTCCAAGTACTTTAAATTGAACAAAGCTGACGATAGCGATCATAACTGCCAAGAAGACACCGATAGTGTTGGCATAGCCATACTCTGTCAATTGGAAAGCTTTCATACAGGTAGTACATAAGTGTACTTGTTGAGTAGTTTGGACCACCAGAAGTCAAAAGCTGAATCAATGCGAAACACTGGAATGAGTTGATTGTTGTAATGATTGCGATATAAAGAGTTGTTGGAAGGAGGCTTGGCCATTTGATCTTCCAGAAAACTTGTAATTCAGTTGCTCCATCGACACGCGCTGCTTCAACAAGAGAGTTATCAATGTTTCCCATTGCTGCGATGTAAAGAATGATTGGTTGACCAACTGATGTTGTCAAAAGAATAATCATAATCGCCATCAAAGCCCAGTTTTTATCTCCTAACCAAGAAATGTTTTGGCTAATGATATGGCTTGACTTAAGCACGAAGTTCAAAATACCTGATAGAGGATCATAAATCCATTTCCACACAACCGTTACGGCAACACTACCTGTTACAACAGGAAGGAAGAAGACGAAACGATAGAAAGATCTAGCAACAGCATTTTGTTGGTAAGTTTGCGATGCTACAAAGAGCGAGAAGAGTACAACTACAGGTACAGAACCAATAACCAAGATAACGGTATTGATTAAAGACTTTACAAAGACTGGGTCTTTAAACATACGGATATAGTTGTCCAATCCTATAAATTCAAAGCTTGTCATCGAATAGTTAAAGAAACTAGTGATGAACCCCATAATCATTGGAGCTAAAACGAAGACAGTAAAGAAGATTAGCACTGGTGCTAAGAAAGCATAGGAAATCACTGTTTCCCGCATACGAATTTATTGACTTTCACTGTCGGTACCTCACTTTCAATTATTTTATTATTTTGTTTGTCACCTGACATTGATGTAAAATCAAAATGAAATTTTTTCCACGATAAGCCTATGTAAGAACTTCATTTTAATTTTGATTTGTCAGTTGCTTACATTTTCAAACAAAAGTCCCCCTTTTCGTGTACGAATGTTCACAGGGAAAAGGGGGGACTGTAAGGTTTATTTAGGACTTATTTTTTAGCTGCTTTTTTAATAGTTTCGTTTGCTTTTTCAGTGAATGTCTTCAAAGCTGCAGCAGGTTCTTCGTCACCATTAGACACGGATTGCAACATTGGGAACCATAGAGTTCTCATTTCAGCGAATCCATCGATTGTGTTGTAGTATGGAGAGTAGTATTGAGTCCAACCACTGATTGTTTCCATACGTTTGTCATCGTAAAGTTTACCAAATGAAGTACGAACTGGGAATGCTCCTGTACGAACTACGTCTTTAGGACCCCACTCTTTATCATCAGCGATGAATTGGATGAATTTCTTAGCAGCAGCAACTTTCTTTTCATCCTTGTTATTAAATACTGCAAATCCGTTTACAAGGTATTCAAGAGCTGGTTTACCAGAATCAGATGGGAATGGAACTTCTACCACTTCAACTTTACTTGCTTCCAACAATTTAGCTTGGATACCGTTTTGAGCTGGTGCCCAAAGGATTGTGTATGATGTTTGACCGTTTGCAAAGTTCTGGATGTCTGCTCCACCGTCAAATTGTGAACCGTTGTTCAACAGACCATCTTTAATCCAGCTAGTTGCTTTTTCAAGACCTTTGACGAACTTAGGATCGTCAGTTGTGTATTTAGTAACTTCTTTGTCTGTTACAGAACCGCCGTAAAGGTTAGCGATGAAGGCACGTGTTCCTTGGTCTCCCCCTTGACCAGAACTGAACAATGAACCTGGAGTGTATCCTTTGTCTTTAAGTGCTTTCAAGACTTTTTCAAAATCATCTGTTGTCCAACCTTCTTTAACAAGGTTAGCTACACCAGCATCTTCCAACATTTTCTTGTTCATAGCCATGTAGAATGGTGCAGAACTAATTGGATACATGTAAGCTTTATCACCAGCTTTACTTGCTTGGATGATATTATCATTGTTTACATCTTTAACAAATTCGTCTGTGAAGAGGTCATTCAACTCAGCCAATTTACCATTTTTACCGTAATTGATGATACGTCCTGGTGCGTCAAAGAGTACGTCTGGAGCAGTTCCAGCTTCGATTGCTGTAGTGATTTTTTCAGGTCCAGATTTGAAGTCGATTGTTTCTAGCTTAACTTTAATATCTGGATTTGCTTTTTCAAAAGCTTCGATGATAGATTTTTCATAAGTTCCAACACCGTCACCTGTTTTTTCTTGTGTGAAGACAGGGAATGCCCACCAAGTAATTTCTGTAGTTGCAGCAGCAGAGTCGCCACCTGATTTAGCCGCATCTTTGTTAGCGTCTGTTTTACCACAAGCAGCAAGAGATAGAACCGCAGCACCCGCAAGTACTGTACAAGCTAATTTTCTAAATTTCATTTGTATTCTCCTAAATTTATTTATAATGACGATATCCAATTTGGATAATGGGAAATAGCGTTATTGTATACGTTTTCATTTTTGTCTACTCATCAACCACTCTCCTCAGCTTTTTAAAGATTGTGTTACTTAAGACCCGAAACAAAACGTTCCGTGATTTCTTTTGGTCTAGTAATGGCACCGCCAACAACGATTCCTCGCACTCCATAACCTAGGATTTGCTTGGCTTGTTCTGGCGTATGAATTTTTCCTTCTGCGATGACGTCCACCCCTGCATCACAGAGTTTTTTAATCAATTCAAAATCTGGGCCATCTACTTTTGGACTGTAAGATGTGTAGCCTGATAAGGTCGTACCAACAAAATCAATTCCTGCTTCTACTGCTGTCAATCCCTCATCGAAGGTACTGATATCAGCCATCAAGAGTTGATCTGGGTACTTTTCTTTGACTTGTCGGATAAAGTCTTGAATTTCCAAACCATCATAACGTTCTCGTTTGGTACAATCAAGAGCAATAACTTCGATGTCAAGTTTTGCTAATTCATCAACTTCTTTCATAGTAGCAGTGATGAATGGTTCTTGCGGAGGATAATCACGTTTGATAATCCCAATAATTGGAAGTTTGGTTACTTCCTTAATTTCTTTAATATCTCGAACACTATTAGCTCGGATACCTACTGCTCCACCTTGCTCAGCCGCTTTGACCAGCAAGGGAATTACCCCTCCCGCTTCTGTATAAAGCGGTTCGTGAGGAAGTGCCTGACAAGAAACGATGATTCCATTTAATCTGCTCAATCAAAGCTTCTTTAGTAATCTTTGGCATCCACTTTCCTCCTTTTCTCTTTTCTTATGTTCTCATTATATACCATTTTTAAAACGCTTTCAATATTTTGTTCTACAATAGATTGAAGTTTCAAAATAATGTTGTGTAACAATTTGTTCTGAAAGTAGTTTCAGTTGCTACTGTTTTTTTATTTATAAAAAGCAGATTTATCAACTAGCACATCTATATTTAAACTCAATTCTGTTGTACTATAGATCCCACTTCAATCGAAGCTACAGGGATATTCAAAACTATTCTATTGCTCTACATAGGTAAAAGGTATCTCACTGCCACACAACCAATTATAAACTTGATCATTGACATGAACATTCATAGCTTCATGCGCATATTCAGGCATAAGGCGATAACTCTTCTCACAAGTTAGACGATTGTACATAGCAAATTGAGTGATTGGGTAGCAGACGTCATCATCTAGCCCCGTAATCATGCGAACCTCACCCTTAATACGATGGGCAAAGTTTTTCACATCGATATAACCTAAGGTTGCCATAATCTTCTCTTCCGTTTCATGGAAAGGATCATGAAATTTGAAATATCTAAAGAGCTCATCATAAGCTTCACTAGTATTCCCAATCTCTAACACTCGTCTAAAGTCAGACAAGAATGGATAGATGGAAACTGTACGCTTGATTTTAGGGTTTAGAGCCGCTGCAACTATAGCTAAAGCCCCACCTTGAGATGCTCCATAGCTAGATAATTGTTCTTCATCAACTTGAGGAAGACTTGCAATAATTTCAACCAACTGATAAATATCTAGATAAACATCCTTGAAGAACAACTGGTTCTTTCCCGCTACAGCTCCTCGAATAATTTGTCCTTTAACGGTATTCCCTAGAGGAGAGCACATACCATCTTGAGAGTAACCAGACTGCCCTCTGACATCCATAGATACAACACCATAACCAGCGACTGTAAAAGCCAGCATATCTGTCCAATCCCAACCACGACCCATATAACCATGGAAATGGAAAATAACAGGAACCTTCTTATCTAACTTAGGTAAAACGACTCGTGCATAGACGATTCCATTACCAGTCCCTTTAAAAGTTAGTTCATAACACTTAACATTTGGAATATGAAAATCACGTTCCTCTAATTGATAGTCTTGCAAAGCCGACAACTTTTTAATTTCACTATCCCAAAAAGCGTCAAAATCAAGTGGCACTTCATCTCGCCCTCTATAGGTTTTCATTTCTTCTATTAATGCTGGATTTCTCATAAAATTCTCCTTATTTTTGTAACCGTTATCATAACTGTATCACATCTAGAAATGCAATGCAAGAATGACCCTAAATCAGAAAGTTTTTTTAGGTTATTCTTTCATTTCAAGTTAGACTAAAAGTAGTTTCAAGTAGACTCTTTCTTAAAAATCCGTGATTAATTTTCAGTTTATATCACACAACTAAAAGTGAGAGCAATTCCTTGCTCTCACTAGCTTATCTATACGTTTACATGTTGTCCTTAACTGCTACGGCAACCATTTTAGCTTTTGCACGCACTTTACCTGCCACTGACATTTCCATAGAAACGATAGCTTTTCTTTCCCCTAGTTCCTCCAATGTTGAAGTAACAACAATCTCATCGTCAATTGGGGTTGGGCTAAGATAATCAACTTCTAAATGAGCTGTGATGAAGCGTCCGATAACTGTTTCGGCTGTCAATTCCAAACCCTTTTGATGATGAGCGAACCATGCAGCAGACGCTGTTCCATGACAGTCAAAAATCACAGCAATCATGCCACCAAATAGATTTGCAGGGACACCTCCTGTATACTGCTGGTCTACCTTGATACGGCTAATGCAGCTTGTGCCCTCTACACTTGGATAAGTTTTCAAATGCAATCCTAAATCATTCTTAGGTCCACAACCCCAACAGTGTTGAAATCTTTCCCCGTATGTATCCTGAATTGCAACATTTCTTGTCTCTAATGTCATGCGAACTCCTTTCAGAAGTGTATTGATTAGTTTTCTTCATTATAGCAACCTTTACCACAATAGTAAATAGACTAGTCCGATAATTATTTTAATTCCTAGTCTAAGCTCACTTTATAGAAAAAAAGCGTTTCCGCTCTTTTTCTTAGTATTTAGGAGAAGGTACTTGTTTCACTTGAAATGTTTTTTAATCATTTACCTTAATCATCATATGAGAGTTCTTATTTCTTTTTGATGATTCTAGTATAGGCACCTTATCTAAAGCATACCTTATAGTTTTCTTAGAAAATCCTTAATCTAAATGTTCTTTCTTTTGTAGATTCAGAGCTATCAGATGCCACTCTGGATCCTCTTGCCAGTTAGGGAGGGAGCTGATATAGCTAGCAACCTTACGAGCTTCCTCAAGAATTGGAAAGTCTTCGATAATATCTGCAACTTGAAACTCTGGTAAACCTGATTGTCTAGTTCCAAAAATTTCACCAGAACCTCGCATTTTTAAATCTTCCTCAGCAAGAACAAAGCCATTTGTAGTCTCAGTCATAATCCTCATACGATCCTTACCTGAATCTGTCTTGGGATTAGCTACAAGAACAGCATATGACTGTTTATACCCCCGACCAACTCGACCTCTGAGCTGATGGAGTTGACTAAGCCCAAAACGGTCGGCATCCATGATAATCATGACTGTCGCATTTGGGACATTGACACCAACTTCGATAACCGTTGTCGAAACAAGAATATCGGTTTTCTTCTCTTTAAATTCTTGCATGATCTGGTCTTTTTCATCACTTTTCATCTTACCATGTAAGAGGGCTACTCTTGCCTTACCAGAAAAATGAACCGTCAATTCTTCCGATAAAGCAATAGCGTTTTTCAAATCAAGAGCTTCAGACTCCTCAATCAATGGAGAAATAACATAAGCTTGATAACCTGTCTGAATTTCTCCCTCGAGCCAAGTCAAAACCTGAGGCAGTTGCTCATGTTTAATCCAACGCGTGATAATCGGTTTTCGACCTTCTGGCATCTGATCAATAAGGGACACATCCATATCTCCAAAAGCTGTGATAGCCAGAGTACGTGGTATAGGGGTCGCCGTCATCATGAGGACATCAGGATTGTCTCCTTTTTCTCGCAGGATGCGCCTTTGACCTACACCAAAGCGGTGTTGCTCATCAATAATAATCAAACCTAGTCTAGCGTAATCTACACCATCTTGAATCAGGGCATGGGTTCCGATAATAAAATCAATTTCACCTTTGCCAATCTTTTCCAAAACTTGGCGCTTTTCTCCAACTTTTAAAGAGCCTGTCAAAAGAGCTAGTCTTAAATCCGGAAATAGTTCCTGTAAACTCTCAAAGTGCTGTTCAGCCAAAATCTCTGTTGGAACCATTAGAGCTGCCTGGTAACCTGCTGTCACAGCAGCATACATAGCTAGCCCTGCAACAACTGTCTTACCACTGCCGACATCCCCTTGTAGGAGGCGATTCATATGACGGTCAGAATTCATATCAGTCAAAATTTCTTGCAAACTTTTTTCCTGAGCTGGGGTTAAGGCAAAAGGAAGGCCTCCCCTCGCTTTTTCTAATTTTTCACGAGACCAGTTTATAACTAGACCACTTCCATGAACCATATTTTCTGATTTGAGGGTTTGCAATTGCATTTGGAAATAGAAAAGTTCCTCAAACTTAATCCGACGAAGGGCTTGACGATAATCCGCCAAATCCTTTGGAAAATGCATGGCACGCACAGCTTGTCCACGTGGCATAAGCTTGTATTTATCAAGCAATGTTTGAGGAAGATTCTCCTCAAGCAAGAGATCCAATCCCTGATCAAAGGCTGTCTTAATCACTTTGACCAATCCCGCCTGACTAACTCCTTGAGCCAAACGATAGACTGGTTGCAGATCATCCTCCACCTGAGCCAAAACCTTCATACCGGTGAGACTAGCCTTGGCACGGTCCCATTTCCCAAAAACCGCTAGTGTCGCACCAAGCTCTATCTTATCTGCTAGATAGGGTTGATTGAAAAAATTGACCGCAAAAACGACTTCTCCCTGTTTCATACTAAAACGTAGTCGATTTCGTTTAAATCCGTAATATTGAACACTAGCTGGAGTTACAACTTGACCAGAAAGAACTGCCTTTTCTCCATCCTCTAGTTCTAGAACCTGCTTGCTCTTGAAATCTTCATAACGAAAAGGAAAGTAGAGCAAAAGATCCTGCAGATTTTCAATACCTAATTTGGCATACTTCTCTGCTGATTTTGGTCCCACTCCAGGCAAGACGTGCAAGGGTTGGTGTAAATTCATCCTACTCTCCTTTCCTTCTGTTCTTAATAATATTCTCTCGGGATACGATCACTTAGGAGACAAACAACTTCATAATTGATAGTTCCTCGATAGGTCGCTACATCTGTTGTCGTAATCTCCTTATCACCATTTGAACCAATTAAAGTCACCTTCGTTCCCAATGGATAAATATAAGGTAGACGAATGGTTATTTGATCCATAGATACTCGGCCAACAATAGGGCACAATTGTCCATCCACCAAAACCGAAAAATTCTGCATATCCCTTGTCCATCCATCAGCATAACCAATTGGCAAAGTAGCAATCACTTGTTCACTATCAGCTTCATACGTAGCCCCATAGCCTACACAAGCACCCGCTGGAAGAGTTTTTACATGTACAATAGCAGACTCCAAACTTAAAGCTGGGATTAAATCATAGGGTAAAGACAAAACTTTTCCACTAGGATTGAGCCCATACATGGCGTCTCCCATACGGACTGCATTGAAAATTGTTTCTGCATGCCAAAGAGTCGTTGCCGAATTGCTAGCATGGATTAGTTTTGGTAAGTTTTTAAATTCAGCTAAAATAGCTTTGAAACACTTCAATTGTTGGTAAAAGTAGGCCTCAGACTGCTCATCTGCTGTCGCAAAGTGAGTAAAAATCCCTTCAACATAAGCTCCATGTTCTTGAAGTAAAAATTGGGCTTCTCGAGCTTCACTTGCATCTCTAAAACCAATTCGTCCCATCCCTGAATCGATTTTTAAGTGGATTTTTAAACCAGATAAATCTGATTGACTAGCTAACAAGGTACGAACCCACTCCAAACCAGCTACTGTCAAAGTAATATCGAATTGTTGAGCTAGTACGATAGATTCCACCTCAGATACTCCTAAAATGAGAATTTTCTTAGTGATTCCAGCTTGACGTAGCTCAAGTGCTTCATCGACATTTGACACACAAAAACCATCTACATCATTCTGGATAGCTGTCGCAACGGCTACTGCTCCATGTCCATAAGCATTGGCTTTAACGACCGCCCATTTGAGGGTTTCTTGGGGAATATGAGCTCCCATTTGTTGGATATTATATCGGATTGCTCCTAGATTAATCAATGCCTTTGTCGGTCTATGTGGACTAGTTTTCATGATTTTCCTCCAAATAACACTAGCTGTCACAAACTGTTCTGTATGGCTAATCGATAACCAAACATTTCCTGAAAATGGGGATTTGCTGAAGTAAGGAGTTCCCTTCTCATTGTTCAAAACTTCCAAATCCTGAAAGCCTAGCTTCCCAATTCCCGTTCCCATAGCCTTTGAGAAAGCCTCTTTAGCTGACCAACGACCAGCCAAATATTCGACTTGTCTGCGACCTTTGAGACTGGCAAAGTGCTCCATTTCCTTGTCTGTCAAGACACGCTGCGCAAAACCTTCTCTTTTTTCAACTGCATTTTGTATAGAAGCTAATTCTTCAATATCGATTCCGTGTCCAAGTATCATTTTTATCAAAAAGAGTTGAGATCCCCCCAACTCCATCCTTTTCTCTTATTTTATTAAAGTAGCATAAATTTCTTCGATCAAGGCTTCTGTTTTTTCCCAACCCAAGCAAGGGTCTGTAATGGAACATCCAAAAATTTCAGGCTGATTTTGACGTCCATCTTCTAGGTAAGACTCAATCATGAAACCACGAACTGTTTTCTTGATTTTTTCATTCCATTCACGATTCAAAAGACTTTGTCGAACAATACGAATTTGTTCTAGGTATTCTTTACCTGAATTGTCATGATTAGTATCAATGATAATAAATGGATTTTCTAAACCCATCTCCTCATAGCCTTCAATAGATTCTAGTAAGGTCTCATAATAAAAGTTGGGTTTGTTGTCCCCGTACTCATTTAGCCCACCTCTAAGAATAACATGTGCCAAAGGATTTCCTGAAGTCTCTACTTCTTGTCCGTGGTAGAGGAAAGTTTGCTTGTTTTGCGCTGCATAGATAGCATTAAACATAACAGCTAGATTACCAGATGTTGGATTTCATGCCTACTGGAGCATCAATACCTGAGGCTACAAAACGGTGTTCCTGATCCTCAACCGACCGAGCTCCCACCGCATGATAGCTTACCAAATCATCAACCATCACTAAATTTGATGGATAGAGCATTTCATCTGCCGTTGTCAATCCTGTCTCCGTAATGACCCGATAATGAAGGTGGCGAACTGCCTGTAAGCCATTGATTAAACTTGGTGCTTTTGATGTATCTGGTTGATGAACCAATCCCTTATAGCCATCACCGTTGGTCCGAGGTTTGGCTGTGTATACACGCATGACCATAAATATCTTATCGGCTACCTTTTGCTGTAAATGAGATAAGCGACGAGCATACTCAAGAACAGCTTCTTCATTATCCGACGAGCAAGGTCCTAATATCAATAAAAGACGGTCATCCTTACCAGCAATAATATTTGCCAGTTCCTGATCACGCTTATTCTTATAATGTAAGGCTTCAGCAGATAGCTGTGTGTCAGCCTTTATCGATTGAATATCGATTTCTTGACCTTTTTCGATAAATACCATCTTAATCTCCTAGTGTTTGGTAAATTTCTCGAACTAGAGCTTCTGTTTTTTCCCAACCAAGGCAAGGATCTGTGATAGATTTCCCAAAGACCTCTGGCTCATTTTGACGTCCATCTTCTAAATAGGATTCAATCATGAAACCACGTACATATTTTTTAATCTTTTCATTCCAAGCTCGGTTGATTAAGGTTTGGCGAACAATACGAATCTGTTCTAGATATTTCTTACCTGAGTTATCATGGTTGGTATCAATAACAATAAACGGATTCTCCAAACCCATTTCTTCATACTGAGCAATAGTATCTAGTAAATTATCATAGTAGTAGTTAGGGATATTTTTCCCATATTCATTAAGGGCTCCACGAAGGATAGCGTGAGACAGAGGATTACCTGTTGTCTCTACTTCCTTTCCTAAGAAAAGGAAGCTCTGCTTATTTTGAGCAGCATAAATACCATTGAACATAACATTTAAATTTCCTGAAGTTGGATTTTTAAATCCTGTCGAGAAATCAGCTCCACTGGCTACAAAACGGTGCTGTTGATCCTCTACCGAACGTGCACCAACTGCCATATAAGAAATCAAGTCATCCACCAGAGGAAGATTTTCTGGATAAAGCATTTCATCTGCGGTTGTCATTCCTGTTTCTGTGATAACACGATAATGAAGTTGACGAACTGCCTTAATCCCATTAATAAGACTTGGAGCTTCCTTAGCATTTGGCTGATGGATCAATCCCTTATAGCCATCACCATTAGTACGAGGCTTAGCTGTATAGACACGCATAACCATAAAGACACGATCTTTGACTTCTTCTTGTAAGGCTGACAAGCGTTTAGCGTATTCAATTACGGCATCTTCATTATCAGATGAACATGGTCCAATTACTAACAAACACGTTGATCTTCTCCACGAATAATAGCTTCTAACTCTTGATCTCGTTGCATTTTTTTAGCCAGTGCTTGGCCTTCTAATTTGGATATACTACGAACTTCTTCTATATTTATTTTAGGGCTTCTAGCTGTAAATACCATGACTCGTCTCCTTATAAAGCAAACGGACGCCGAGCAAAAATTTACTTTTCACTATGCATCCGCCTAAAAATTATTCAGTCTAATTATTTTTTCCCGTGACAGTTTTTAAACTTCTTACCTGAACCACATGGGCATAAGTCGTTGCGTTTCACTTGACTTAAGTCCAAATCATCTGGAAGATTTGTCTGCTTAGCTGCAATGTTTCGGGTAGCTGTAGTACTGATATGACGTTCCGCTTGAGGACGTTCTTGTTCATGAATTTGAGCTTTCATCATCAATCGAGTAACATCAAATTCAATTGATCCAATCATATCATTAAACATACGGAAACCTTCCGCTTGGTATTCTACAACTGGGTTATTCTGAGCATAACCACGAAGCCCAACAGCATTACGTAACTGGTCAAGCGCATCGATGTGGTCTGTCCATTTACTATCCACAACACGCAGAATCAATACTTTTTGGAATTCCTTAACAGCTTCCTCGTCACGTAATTTAGCTACTTGGCTATCATATACTTCCAAGGCACGTTTGTATAGCTCATCCTTAATAGCTTGATCAGATAAACCAGTAAGGTCTTCAAGGGAAATCGAGTTCTCTGGGAGCAAGTTGTACTTAGCAAAATTAAGAATTGCTTCTAATTTTTCTTCTTGCTTAGCACGAGCATGATTGTCGACAATACGATTGATTGTACGTTTAATCATAGCGTGAATTTCGGGAGCAAGATCTCGATCAGCAGTGATAACATCATGACGTTGAGCGTAGATAATCTCACGTTGCTCACGCATAACATCATCATATTGAAGGACTTGTTTACGAGTATCGTAGTTGTTTCCTTCAACTCGTTTTTGGGCTGCTTCCACTTGACGAGTCAACATACGTGATTCGATAGCTTCATCAGACATGTTAAGACGTTCAAATACACCTTTCAAACGTTCTGAACCAAAGCGTTTCATCAAATCATCTTCAAGAGATAAGTAGAATTGAGATTCACCTGGATCTCCTTGACGTCCTGAACGACCACGAAGCTGGTTATCAATACGGCGACTCTCATGTCGCTCTGTACCGATAACACAAAGTCCACCAAGCTCACGAACTCCTTCGCCAAGCTTAATGTCGGTACCACGTCCAGCCATGTTGGTTGCAATCGTAACTGCACCACGTTGACCAGCGTTCATGATGATTTGCGCTTCTCTATAGTGGTTTTAGCATTCAACACTTCGTGAGGTACGCCTGCTTCAACCAATTTCTTAGAAAGAAAATCACTGGTTTCAACGGCAACAGTACCTACCAAGACTGGCTGACCTTTTTGGTAACGCGCCTTAACATCTTCTACTACAGCCTTGAATTTTGCATCGAGACTAGCGTAAAGAAGGTCTGAATGGTCGATACGTTGGATCGGACGGTTAGTAGGAATTGGAATAACACGAATGTTGTAGATTTCGCGGAATTCTTCTTCTTCTGTTTTACCAGTACCTGTCATACCTGCCAATTTTTTATACATACGGAAAAGGTTTTGGTAGGTGATTGATGCTGACGTCTTAGTTTCATCTTGGATTGGCACACCTTCTTTAGCTTCAATCGCTTGGTGCAAACCATCAGAGTAACGACGACCTTCCATGGTACGACCTGTAAATTGGTCGACAATCAAGATTTCTTGTTCTTCGCTGACCACATAGTCAATATCAAGAATCATGATGTAGTTGGCGCGAAGGGCGTTGTCGATAAAGTGAGTCAAAGCCACATTTTCGATATCATAAAGATTTTCTAGCTTAAAGTAATCTTCAGCCTTATCAATCCCTGAATCAGACAAACCGATTGTCTTAGACTGAATATCAATGATGTAGTCATCTTTATCCAAAGACTTCACAAAGTGGTCGGCCATATGGTAAAGTTGGCTTGTTTCAACTGCATTAGCTCCTGAAACGATCAATGGTGTACGAGCTTCGTCAATCAAGATAGAGTCAACCTCATCGACCAAGGCATAGTTAAGCGGACGTTGAACCATGTTTTCCGCACGAACAACCATGTTGTCACGAAGATAGTCAAAACCAATTTCAGAGTTTGTCGAATAAGTGATATCACAAAGGTAAGCTTCTTTTTTCTCCATCGGAGATTTAGCTGCCAAGTTGATACCTACTGAAAGACCAAGCCAAGAGTATAATTCACCCATTTCAGTAGCGTCACGTTCTGTTAGGTACTCGTTGACGGTAACTACGTGTACTCCCTGACCAGCTAAGGCATTAAGATAAACAGGCATAGTCGCTGTCAAGGTTTTACCCTCACCAGTACGCATTTCTGGAACGTCACCATGATGAAGAACGATACCACCCATAACCTGAACCTTATATGGGAAGAGACCAAGGACACGCTTAGCACCTTCGCGAACAACTGCAAATGCCTCATACAAAAGCTGATCTAACGTTTCACCATTTTGATAACGTTGCTTAAACTCTTCTGTTTTCGCTTGAAGCTGCTCATCTGTCATTGCAGCCATCTCGTCTTCGTATTTCAAAACCTTGTCAGCCATCTTTTCAAGACGACGAAGTTCACCTTTATCATTTTCAATGATTGTTTTTAGTAAATTTGCCATTTTTTTCCTTACTTCGAATTTTTAATATTTTAAAACGTTCTTTTCATTGTAACATATTCACCAATTTTTTTCAACAAAGAATACATCTTTATAAGCAGAAAAAAGCTTGATTTTATTGCTTTTTTAGCATTTTTTTGTCTTTTAGCCCCACTTTTATTTAAACTTAGCATTCATATAAAAATCTTTCTCATTTTTCCTCACCTCAATTACTTTTTTTGCAAAAACCTAGAACAAATATTCTAGGTTTTTGATTTATTTATTGACATACGATCTATCGCGATGAAGAATTGCTAAAATCAACCTTAGGAGCTGTCTTAGCTTCTTCACTTTCTTTAAAGGTTTCCGCCTCTTTAAAGTTCATCATATTAGCGAAAAGAACTGTTGGGAAGCTTCTTAATTTTTGATTGTATTCTGTTGCCACTTTGTTGTAATCCTTGCGAGCTACAAAGATACGATTTTCACTTCCAGCCAGTTCTGTCATGAGTTGTTCCACATTTTGATTGCTCTTGAGTTCTGGATAATTTTCTGTTAGCGATATCAAACGTGAAATAGCTGAACTCAACTCTCCTTGAGCCTCTTGATTTTCTTTTGAAGTTACGGAGCCATTCCCAATCTTAGCTCTTGCTTCTGCAATCTTGGTAAAAACTTCTGTTTCATGGTTCATTTGTCCTTTGACAGACTCCACAAGATTGCCAATAAGATCTGACCGTCGTTGAAGGGCAGTAGCCACATCTGCTTGTGCTTGTTCCACCTTGGTTTGTTCGGAAACAAGGCTATTATAAGTGCCTACTATTGAGCATCCTCCTAGCAAGATAATAGCCAGTAAAATACTCAATACATAAATAATTCCTTTATTTTTCATATCTAAACCTACTCATTTCTATAAAATTTTAATACAACGGAAAAGAATTACCAACTATCAGATGAGCCTCCACCATCAAAACCTCCACCATCCCAGCTGCTAGACGAGTCTGAGCTTGACCAAGAAGATCCTGAATCAGATGAGTCACTATACCACCAGCCTCCGCCAGAAGAGTCTCCGTCGCTACCGCCACCACCTCTGATAATGGCAATAATGACTCCTATGAAATATATCCCCGTTAAAAACAGAAAGAAATCTTTCAAGGGATCTTCTCTTTGATGGCGACTTGATGTACTGTTGCTGTCTCGATTAGATTTTTTACCACTGATACTTTCAGAATAACTTTTGATTTTAGAGGAATCTTCATCAGATGAAATGGTTCCACTTCCTCTATAAAACTGATTGTCCAAACCTTTGGCAATCGCTAAAATTCCTTTACTATAGTCTCCAGCTTTAAAATCTGTACGGCTGGCTGCCAATATCTGCTTGGTTTGATAGTCCGTTATTCTAATGGCGGTGTTATTACTGGTTTCAATCCTTGATTTACGGTCTTGAACAGCTACCACAATGAGACTTCCAAAATTATCTCCTGAATAGCCAACCTTCCAAGCCCTAGCAGTTTCATTAGCCACTGTTTCAATGCTTTCTCCTTCTAGACTATCTACAATATAGACGCCTATTTGAAGCTTTTCTGCCTTTTGACTATTGGCTTCATTCAAATCACGTATCTGATTAACTACTTCCTCTGTCAAATAATGATTTGGGTCATAGATACCATAGTCTGGTTTTTCAGGTGCAGTGAATGCTGATAGGAAGAAAAATGCCATCAGCAAACCTAGCAAGCGTATGAACAAACTATTTTTTAATAATCTGTATGCTTTCATAATAACCTCCCTATATTAGGAAAATTGATTTAGAGAATTATAACACTTTAAATTTTACAAAGAAAGTACGTTTCCATTACAAATCCGTGACAAGGACTAGGTAAATGATGTTATTTTGATGACAAATTCAGCTCTAGTCTCCTGATGTCATTTCCAAAAAAGAAGGTCCAAGAACCTTCTTCTTTTTATCGTTTTATTTTCGTTTTCTTGCGATCAGATGAATCGGTGTTCCTTCAAAGACGAAGGCCTTGCGGATTTGATTTTCTAAGAAACGCAAGTAAGAGAAGTGCATAAGCTCTTCTTCGTTGACAAATATCACAAAGGTCGGTGGTTTGGTTGCCACTTGAGTCGCATAGAAGATCTTGAGGCGTTTCCCTTTATCTGTCGGTGTTGGGTTGATGGCGATAGCATCCATGATGACATCATTCAAGACTGCTGATGGGATACGAGTGTTTTGACTCTCACTAATTTGCTTGATCATCTGAGGTAGTTTGTGGAGACGTTGCTTGGTCAAAGCCGAAACAAAGATAATCGGCGCGTAAGGCAGGTATTGAACTGCTCGCGAATATCCTCTTCCCAGTTTTTCATGGTGTGGTTATCTTTTTCAAGAGTATCCCACTTATTGACTACAATAATCATCCCTTTACCAGCTTCGTGGGCAAATCCAGCGATACGCTTATCATACTCACGGATGCCTTCTTCGGCATTGAGGACCATCAAGACTACATCTGAACGGTCAATAGCACGCATAGCACGCATGACTGAGTATTTCTCTGTGTTTTCATAGACTTTACCAGACTTACGCATACCTGCCGTATCTATCATGGTAAACTCTTGACCATCTTCATCTGTAAAATGCGTGTCGATAGCGTCACGAGTTGTACCAGCTACGGGACTAGCAATCACACGATCTTCTCCTAAAATGGCATTGATCAAGCTAGATTTTCCGACATTTGGACGTCCAATTAAGCTGAATTTAATGACATCCGGATTTTCTTCTTCGACTTCATGTGGGAGATTTTCCACGATAGCATCCAGTACATCCCCTGTCCCAATACCGTGTACAGACGAGATTGGTAGAGGTTCTCCCAATCCAAGAGCGTAGAAATCATAGATATCATTTCGCATCTCTGGATTATCAACCTTGTTAACTGCAAGGATAACAGGTTTATGGGTTTTATATAGTTTACGTGCTACATATTCGTCTGCATCCGTGATTCCTTCTTTGCCGGAAACTACAAAGACGATGACATCTGCCTCTTCCATGGCAATTTCTGCCTGGTGCTTGATTTGTTCCATAAATGGAGCATCAACGTCATCAATCCCTCCTGTATCAATCATGCTGAAAGAACGGTTGAGCCATTCACCAGTAGCATAGATACGGTCCCGTGTTACTCCTTCGACATCTTCTACGATTGAGATGCGTTCCCCTGCAATACGGTTAAACAGGGTTGATTTCCCAACATTGGGACGTCCTACGATGGCAACAGTTGGTAAGGCCATGTTTTCTCACTTTCTATAATAAGTTCTTTTGTTCAAGATTTTTTCTAGTTGAGCTTGGTTCAGGCTGACCGAATTGCTCTGCAAGACGTTGACTCCAAGTGGTAGTCGCACGAGCTCCTGCATATTCAGTCTGCACACGGTCATAGGCTTCAATAGCCTCAGTTGTTTGTTCTTGGTATTCTTCCTCAAAAACAACATTCTCTAGTGGCAATCTTGGTTTTACATCATGTTTTTGGTTAGGTACACCCAGTGCAATCCCAAAAACAGGATAAGTATAGTCAGGAAGCTTGAACAATTCTGCTAACTCAGCAGATTTGTAACGCACCAATCCAATAATTACCCCACCGTAACCTAGACTCTCTGCAGCCAGCAAGGTATTTTGCCCAGCAAGTGCAGCATCCACAGATGTAATCAAGAGACCTTCCACACCTTGTGGTTGGAAAGTATCTGTATGGAGACGAGCTCCTTTTTCTGCACGGTTTAAATCACCAACAAAGAGCAAGAATGCTGCTGATTGACGAATAGCTTCCTGAGGAACCAGCTCAAAAAGAGCATCTTTCTTTTCTTGACTTCTGACTAGAATCACAGAATAAGATTGGAAATTTTTCCAAGAAGAAGCCATTTGGGCAGCTGATAAAATCTCATTCAAGTCATCTTGAGGGATCGCTTCTTCTTTAAATCTGCGAACCGAGGTATGAGATTTCATTAAGGTGATTGTTTCACTCATCGGCGATTTTCTCCTTCTAGTCGTGTTTCTTCTGCTAAATAACGGATACGCTCCATAACGCGTCTAGCTTCCCATGTTTCATCGTTTCCGTTCTTGCCTTTAGCAAAATGTTTTTCCAAATCTTCAAAATTGAAATTTGAGGTAAAGAAGGTTGGCAAATCTTCCTGCATACGATATTGGAGAATGACTTGCAAGACTTCATCACGAACCCAAGGCGTTGATTGCTCGGCACCAATATCATCAAAAATCAAGACTTCAGCTTGCTTGATTTCATCCACCAAATTCTTGACATTCCCATCACCGATAGCATTTTTGACATCAATAACAAAGCTAGGATAGTGAAGAAGAGTTGATGAAACACCACGTTTTTCTGACAAGTCATGTGCTAGGGCAGCGACCATAAAGCTCTTTCCTACACCAAAGTCTCCATAAAGATAAAGACCTTTTCGTATGCTAGGAAAATCTTCAACAAAACCTAATAGTTTTTCAAAGACTGGTAGACGTCCTAAATCATCCAAATCAACTTGGGCTAAACTAGCTTTTTTAAGACTAGCTGGTAGATTGATCAGTCTTAGGCGGTTTTTAATAGCAGCTTCTTTTTCTGCAGCGATTAGTTCTGGAGTCTCTTCATAAGCTACATCTGCATATCCATGATTCATGACAAGAATCGGCTTATAACCTCGCGCCACATAGTCTGTATCTCCGCGAAGGAACTTATCACGCTCGGTGATATATTGGTTGAACTTAGAGATACTACGATTTCAATTCCTCTTGACTGAGGGATTTCTTCTGGATAAAAGTCGCAACGTCAGGATCTTTCACGATTTGCTGGACTAAATCCTGATACTGAAAACGGCTTGGCTGACCTTTTAGCACGTCTCCTACACTTTCCATCTAGTCTCCTCCTTTTTCTAAATCGGGCTAACATTTCTTTTTTCTTACGCTCTAATTCCAAACGAGTTTCTTCGCTTGTCTCATTCTTATATTCTGGATTGCTCCATTTAGGGACATTGGTTTTCACTGGAGCAGTCTTAGCTGATTTCTGCGTCTGTCCCTTTTTGATTTTTCTCTCGAATCCTAAGTACTGCCTCTTCAGCAGAACGAATCTTGTTATAAGAGTAATCATTGGCCACTTTCATGGCATATTTTTCATTGAGATTGGCCGAATCAACCTTGTTGAAGGTCAATAGTATAACGACATTGATAACTTCATCAAGCAAGCCTAGGTCTGCCATCTGTTTTAGCAAATCACGTTCGGCTTGGATAATTCCAGCATTTCGGGTTTGTTTGATTCCCGCTAAAAATTCTAGGGCCGTTTTGCTTTTAGCTTCTCGGATAATGGTTGCTTCTTGAGGACTAAAATCCGACGAAACAGGCTTTTGCGCTAATTTTTCACGCATGCGCTTGACAGAAATAACTTGTGAAACAGCTGTTCCTTTAGCTAACTGATAGGTTTCAAACCAGGTCCATTTTTTCTCATCAGCGATTTTAAATAACTCTAAAACATCTGACTGTTCATCTTGAAAACGGAGACCATCTCGAGCCATGAGCTGACGAAAATGCTCCAAATCAAAATCATTTTTAAAATCAGCTTTTACTGGTGTCTCATCATGACTAGCCAATTCTTCTATCTCTGGAAAGGCCTGACTCAAATGAACCGTCAAAGCTTCTCCGTCTGCAGCCTCTTGACGTAAATCAGAAACTGCTGTATCGCCAATCCTTTCTCCAACAAAGTACGATACACTGTATGACGCAAGAAGTCAGATTGAGAAAGTGTTGGATGAATAACAAGTTTATAGCCATCTCCATTTTGGTAGAGTGTGACTAAGTTAAAGGCTGCTAAGATTTTAAAAGCCTTTAAGAGTCTGTCCATCCCAAAATTGAGGTGGTTGAGGATTGATGCAAAAAGGTGTTCTTTTTGTCCATCATCCCAAAAAGCTAAGGTATAAAGGTAAAGACTGAGCGCATCCTGACCGATAATCGGGAGGTAGCACTGCACCAAAGTTGTGGGATCTTGCGACACCCGATTATTCTTTAGAAAAGAAAAACGATCATTAGGCTTCATTTATTTTTCCTTTTTCTTCTTTGAAGATTGCGTAATTTGTTTGAGAAGATTTTCGAGCTCACTCACGTCTTTAAAGCTACGATAGACGCTGGCGAAACGAACGTAAGTGATTTCATCCAGTTCAGCCAATTCTTCCATGACCAAAGAACCAATATCTTCACTTTGAATTTCATTATCATTGCGACTGAGGAGTTTTTGCTCGATACGATTGACGACCATCCCAATTTCATCACTGGAAACGGGTCGTTTTTGAGCTGAACGAATAATTCCATTAAAGATTTTATCTCTTGAGAATTGTTCTCGAGTTCCATCTTTTTTGACAACTACCAGTGTTCTCTCTTCAACTCGTTCATAGGTTGTGAATCGATGTTGACACTCTTCGCACTCACGTCTTCTTCTGATCGTATTTCCTTCTTCAGCTTGACGACTGTCAATTACACTTGATTTTGTAGCGCCACATTTTGGACAACGCATGCCTTCCCCTCCTTGTCGTTTTCTTCTCATTATACCATTTTTTGAACAATTCCCAAAATAATTCTCTTTTTGGCTTGACAAGTTTTTTGTTTTGTTGTATTATTGAATTAACACAAGAGGAAGTAGAAAGGAGACCGCGATGTCTTGGACATTTGATAACAACAAACCCATCTATATGCAGATTATGGAGAAAATCAAATTACAAATTGTTTCCCATAAACTCGAACCCAACCAACAACTCCCGACTGTTAGAGAACTAGCTAGCGAAGCAGGAGTCAATCCTAACACTATCCAGCGTGCTCTATCTGAATTGGAGAGGGAAGGCTTCGTTTATTCCAAACGAACTTCCGGCCGCTTTGTCACGGAGGATTTGGACTTAATTCTCCAATCCCGAAAGCAACTTTCTGAAGAACAGTTGCAACAGTTTGTAACAGGCATGGTAGAATTTGGCTATAAAAAAGAAGAACTACCGACTGTTTTAAGAGATTATATTGAAGGAGTTTAAACTATGACCTTGTTAACTTTTGAAAATGTATCAAAATCCTATGGAGCAAGTCCTGCTCTTGCAAATGTTTCCCTTGAAATCCCAGCTGGAAAAATCGTTGGCTTGCTTGGGCCCAACGGCTCTGGTAAGACAACCTTGATTAAACTCATCAACGGTTTACTTCAACCTGAACAAGGGCGTATTCTGATTAATGGTATGGAGCCAAGTCCAGCAACTAAAGCGATTGTTTCTTATTTACCTGATACGACCTATCTCAACGAGCAAATGAAGGTTAAAGAGGCTCTTACCTATTTTAAGACCTTCTACAAAGACTTCAATCTAGAACGCGCTCAAGGTCTTCTTCGCGATCTTGGCATCGATGAAAATAGTCGTTTCAAAAAACTCTCAAAAGGGAATAAAGAGAAGGTTCAATTGATTCTGGTCATGAGTCGTGATGCTCGTTTGTATATCCTTGATGAACCAATCGGTGGTGTCGATCCCGCAGCTCGTGACTATATTTTGAACACCATCATTAACAACTACTCTCCAACTTCGACTGTCTTGATTTCAACTCACTTGATTTCCGACATCGAACCAATCTTGGATGAGATTATTTTCCTCAAGGATGGAAAAGTCGTCCGTCAAGGAAATGTTGATGATATTCGTTATGAGTCAGGAGAGTCAATCGACCAGCTCTTCCGTCATGAATTCAAAGCCTAGATAAAGGAGATTATTATGTTTTGGAATTTAGTTCGTTATGAATTTAAAAATGTTAACAAATGGTATTTAGCCCTTTATGGTGCTGTATTGGCACTTTCTGTCATCATTGGATTACAGGCTAGTGCCATCAAAATCCTACCTTCTCAAGATCAAGAATCAATCATGCTAGTATTTCAGGCCTTTATTTTTGGAGGACTAATCATTACCATGAGTATTTCAACCTTGATATTGATTATCCGTCGCTTCAAGGGTAGTGTTTATGAGCGTCAAGGATACCTAACTTTAACCCTACCTGTATCTGAACACCAAATCATCCTAGCAAAACTCTTGGGGGCTTTCCTCTGGTCTTTGCTTAGTACAGTAGTTTTCATTCTAAGCATTTATATCTTTTTAGTGACAGTAGACCCACAAATTATTGATGCCTATATGATCAGATACTTTTTTGGCCATTATTTAGATAGTATCGGTTTATCTCTGATTTCATATATTTTTAGTACAGTGGCAGGAATTCTCTGCATCTACTTGTCTATCTCTATCGGTCAACTCTTTAATGAATACCGTACAGCTCTTGCAGTTGTAGCCTACATTGTCATCCAGACTATACTTGGATTTATCACCATCAATCTTCGCATCGATTTTGACTACAATTGGATGATATCCTTTGAAATTCTCAAGGATTTAATCCTTAGCCTTGTCTTCTATCTTGGAACCTACTATATCTTAAAGAACAAAGTAAACTTACAATAATGAATGAAGCCCCTAGCAAATAAAGCTAGGGGCTTCTTTTTACACAAAGAAATATAACATTCTTATCTTTTAACTCAATATCAAACCTGCTACGATGGGACTTACAAATACGTAGAGAATACCGGTGACACCGATAGCCAGGCCACCCATAGCCCCCGCAACAGCTCCATAGCGAAAAGCTGTTCCAGTCCCAACTGCGTGACCAGTTCCTCCAAGAGCAAGACCAACAGCTACTGGGTCGTCAATCTTTAGCCATTTTAAAAGTGTTGGTCCAATAACGCTAGTCAAAATGCCAGTTGCTACCACAACTACCAAGGTGATCGTCGCTATTCCTTGTAGCTTATCCGTAATTCCAACTGCCATGGCCGTCGTTACAGACTTTGGGAAAAGCGAAATCGCCAAGAAGAAATCCATACCGAAAAATTTTGCAACTAAAGCTGTAAAAACTGTATTTACAACAACAGCAAGGAAACTACTGAGTAGAATACTTCTAACATGGTGTTTCATGAGGTGAAAACTCTTATAAAGAGGAATTCCTAAAGCTACCGTTGAGGGAACAATCAAGTTATTGAGGTAGACCCCACCTTGATAATAGGCAACATAAGAAATATCAGTCAGTTTTAGAAAAACAATGATAAATAAAGTTGCTAGCAGCAAGGGAGTGGTCAGAGGATGAGGATACCGTCTAAAGATAATCATGCCTACAAGATAAGCTAAAATGGACAAGGCTATCCCAAAAAGTGGATTGGATACAAATTCGCTCATTTGGCACCTCTTTCTTCGTAATCTCCTTCATAACGCTTTTTGATAAACTGAACTACAAGCGCAATCAAGATAATATTGATAACTGCTGCAAAAAAGACAATCAAGACAATGGGCAATAAATAGGGAGCAATCACATCAAATTTCTCCATAATCCCAACTGCAGGAGGTAGAAAGAGGATAGTCATATTAGCTAGGAGAAAATTCCCAACCATGTTGACATGACGTACCCGCAACCACTTGAACTGCAAGGCTAAAAATAAAATAATCAAACCGATAATGCTTCCAGGAATAGGCAAATGGAAAAAGCTAGAGATCCCCTCACCAATCAGTGAAATGACAAAGAGAATCATTAACTGAACATATAATTTCATCGTTTACTCCACAAATAGACTTTCTGCATACCAGTTTACTACTTTTTCTGAAAATTTCAAGGAAATGCACAAAAAACATCCTTCTTGCTATCTATTCCAAAAAATTGTATACTAATTGCGTGCGCAAGCATCTCAGATAGGCAAATCTGTTTATAACTACCATATAGAAAGGAGATTGATATGACTTACTTAGAAAAATGGTTTGACTTCAACCGCCGACAAGTAGAGCTAGAAGCTATTTTAGAGCAAACGATTGCTGAGCAGAGTGACCAAAGCATAACGCTCAAAGAATTCTATCTCTTGCACTTTTTGAATCAGGCTCAAGAAAAATCTTTGAGACAGATTGACCTGCCTGACAAACTCCATCTGAGTCCAAGTGCCGTATCACGAATGGTGGCACGCTTAGAAGCCAAAAACTGTGCTTTACTTAGTCGGAGATGTTGTGACCAGGATAAGCGAGCTAGTTTTATCTGCCTCACTAAGGAGGGTCAGACAACTCTTGCCTATCTACAAAAAGCTGTAGAAGAAAGCCTTGAAACAAAAGCAAGTTGGCTTTCCTAAAATTTTTACAAAAAAACTTGCGTGCGCAAGCAATTTTCTTGACATTCCTTTTTCCAAGGAGTAAAATGAAGATATGATTTAGCAAAGGAGAATCCTATGATTGAAATCACTTATCTTGATGCCAGCAAGCAAGAGAGAACCATGACCTTCGAGTCATACGAAGAATTTGAACGTTCTCAACATGCCTGCCTGATTGGTGTCGCAGACTACTACCCTGTCCAAAAAGTAACCTACAAGGGGCATGATTTGGACTACCATGGGACTTATGGAGATGTTTTCTTCTATCTCATGAAACAAGATTTAAGCCAATATAATTAAAAAGGAGAAATACTATGGCAAAAGCAATTACAGATGCAACATTCGAACAAGAAACTAAAGACGGATTGGTCTTGGTAGACTTCTGGGCAACTTGGTGTGGTCCATGTCGTATGCAAGGTCCAATCTTGGATAAATTGTCTGAAGAACTTTCAGAAGATGTCTTGAAGATCGTTAAAATGGATGTTGATGAAAATCCAAACACAGCTCGTGCATTTGGTATCATGTCTATCCCTACTCTTCTCTTCAAGAAAGATGGACAAGTGGTTAAACAAGTGGCTGGTGTCCATACCGCAGAACAAATCAAAGCCATCGTTGCTGAATTAAGCTAATCAAAGGAGAGACCAAGTGTATTCATTTGGTCTCTTTTTTCTTGCCCTTTGCCATTTTTCAAAAAATATGCTAGACTGTAACTAGAATATTACGATGTTTGGGACATGCCATCGCTAAAAAAAACCTCTACTTGGTATTTTTTAGCTCCCTCTGGGGAGCTTTTTGCGTGCTCTGAACATTTCCCATTTTGGAAGGAGTACTATGAAACGTCAATCAGCCTTGGTCGTCTTTAGTGGCGGTCAAGATTCAACAACCTGCCTTTTCTGGGCCAAGCAACACTATGAAAGGGTCGAAGCCGTTACCTTTGCCTACGGTCAACGCCACCATCTTGAAATTCAAGTGGCCAAAGAAATCGCTGAGGAACAAGGAATTCGTCATCATATCCTAGATATGTCTCTGCTAGGACAAATTACTGAAAATGCCTTGACTTCGGATTTAGAAATTGAGCAAAAAGAAGGAGAGGTTCCTAATACCTTCGTTGACGGTCGCAATCATCTCTTTCTGTCCTTTGCGGCAGTCCTTGCCAAGCAGCGTGGAATTACGGATATCGTGACAGGAGTGTGCGAAACAGACTTCTCAGGTTATCCTGACTGTCGGGATGTCTTTGTCAAATCACTCAATGTCACGCTCAACCTTGCTATGGATTACGACTTTGTGATCCAAACGCCTCTCATGTGGCTAGACAAGGCTGAAACTTGGGAATTAGCTGACCAACTTGGTGCCTTTGACTACGTTCGTGAGAAGACCTTGACCTGCTACAATGGGATTATCGGTACTGGTTGTGGAGATTGTCCGGCCTGCCATCTACGCCAACATGGTTTAGAGGTTTATCTCTCTCAGAAAGGAGAGGCCTGATGTTTTTTGCCCCCAAAGAAATCAAACAAGAAACTGGGGAATCTCTTGTCTACAATCCTCACAGAACCTTAGTCTCAAAAGAATTTACCTTCGATGCTGCCCACCACCTCTTTCACTATGAAGGAAAATGCAAATCCCTACACGGTCACACCTATCATCTGCAAATCGCTGTCAGTGGATTTAGATGATAGAGGTATGACCTACGATTTCGGAGACATCAAAGCTATCTACAAGGACTACTTAGAGCCCCACTTGGATCATCGCTATCTCAATGAAACCCTGCCCTACATGAATACGACTGCTGAAAATATGGTTTATTGGATTTTCCAAACCATGAGCCAAGAGTTGCCAGACGAGCGCGGTCTCCGTTTGGAATATGTTCGCCTCTATGAAACTCCGACTGCCTTTGCAGAGTTTAGACGGGAGTGGTTAGATGACTAAGGAACGTGTCCTCAAACTACCAGTTCTAGAAATTTTTGGGCCTACCTTTCAAGGTGAAGGTCGTGCTATTGGCCAGAAAACCATGTTTGTCCGCACTGCTGGTTGCGACTACCACTGCGACTGGTGCGATTCCGCCTTTACTTGGGACGGTTCTGAAAAACCAACTCGTATGACAGCTGATGAAGTAATCGCTGAGTTAGACAAACTAGGAAGCTATGACTACGTCACCCTATCTGGTGGAAATCCTGCTATCCTAGCAGCTAACATGGCTGAGCTGGTCACCAAACTCAAGGAACGTGGTGTCACTCTGGCTGTTGAGACCCAAGGCTCCCGCTGGCAAAATTGGTTAAAAGATATCGACCAAGTCACTCTGAGTCCTAAACCTCCTTCCTCCAAGATGGAAGTCAACTTTGAGACCTTGGACTTTATCGTTTCCCAACTAGACCCAGACAAAGTAACCTTTAAAATCCCTGTCTTTGATGATGCAGATCTAGCCTTTGCCAAAGGTATTCAAGAGCGCTACCAACCAGATGTCCTCTTCTTATCGGCGGGAAATCCTGAGCCCAAGGCTACAGGCAATATTGTCCAAGACCAACTGGACCGCCTCAAAGAACTCTGGGAACGTGTCGCTGCCGACGATAGCTGGGGCAATGTCCGCGTCCTTCCTCAACTCCATACCCTCCTCTACGACAACCAACGTGGTGTTTAAGATTAGAAAGAAAAAATCATGTCACAACAAGAAGAAATGAAAAACCTCAGCCTCCTCGGCAACAAAGAAACCAACTACATTTTCGAATATCAACCCGAAGTCCTCGAATCCTTTGACAATCGTCATGTGGAAAATGACTATTTCATCAAGTTCAACTGCCCTGAATTTACCTCACTTTGTCCCATCACTGCTCAGCCAGATTTTGCAACTATTTATATTTCCTACATTCCTGACAAGCTCTGTGTCGAGTCAAAATCCCTCAAACTCTACCTCTTTAGCTACCGAAACCATGGAGATTTTCATGAAACTGTATCAACACTATCGGAAAAGACTTGGTCAACTTGCTAGACCCTCGCTATTTAGAAGTCTGGGGAAAATTTACTCCTCGCGGTGGTATTTCAATCGACCCTTACTACAACTACGGTAGACCTGGAACCAAGTATGAAGGCTTGGCAGAACAACGCCTCTTTCAACACGACCTCTATCCAGAGAAAATTGACAACCGCTAAACTCATACTCAATGAAAATCAAAGAGCAAACTAGGAAGCTATCCACAACCTCAAAACAGTGCTTTGAGGTTGTAGATGGAAGCTGACGTGGTTTGAAGAGATTTTCGAAGAGTATAATACGAAAAAGCCCTACCCTCTAAGATGGAGAGTAGGATTTTTTACGATATAGTTGAATTATTCTTCAGTTCCAAGGAAGTTTTTAGCAACAAGAGCTGCAAGAACTCCACCAACGATTGGTGCAAGGATGAAAATCCAAACTTGTTGAAGAGCTGCGCCACCAACCAATACAGCAGGAGCCAAGCTACGAGCTGGGTTTACTGAAAGTCCAGTGATGTTCAATCCAACAAGGATCATAGCCATCAATGACAAACCGATCACCAAACCAGCAATTGCGCCATTTCCTTTGCTTGCTGATGTTACAGTCATGATCACCAAAACAAACAAGAATGTTGCGATGACTTCAAACAAGAAACCACCAAAGACAGTTACACCGTTTGCCAAACCATTTTCACCAAGACTTGCTGTTGACATACCTGAATTCGCCAATAGTAAGAATACAGATGCAGATGCTAAGAAAGCACCAACTACTTGACCAAGGATGTAGTTTACAAGTTCTGAAGATGACAAACGTTTGTTAACAAACATAGCGATAGAAACAGCTGGGTTCAAGTGAGCACCTGAAACAGTTCCGATTGAGAAAGCTGCGACTACGATTGCCAAACCAAAGGCAAAAGCAATTCCAAGGTGTCCAAGACCTTCTGTACCATTTCCAAAAACAACAGCTCCTGTTCCGATGAACACAAGCATAAATGTACCGATTAATTCAGCAACAAATTTTTTCATGTTTAGTCTCCTTTTTTAAAACTATCTATTAGTCTATCAAAAGAAGGAAAGGGTTTCAAGAAAAATGATTGGAAAGTTCTTTAAAAATCAGGAAACGACTCGCTTATCCTTAGTACTGAAAGGATTGAATGGCTTCTTTCAAGGCATCTTGTATACTATTTTTCTGATCAAGTTGAACATAGACTTCCAATAGACAGGATCTGAAGTTGGAAAATTTATAAAAATCTTCGGTCTCTTCTATTGGAAAGTCAACAGTTTTTATCCAAGAAGCTACTTGTTCCTGATCTAATTTCCCTTGCAAAATAGGTTCATAAAGTACTCTCGCTAACCGCCAATCCTCATCATTTGTAAAACGAATGGTAATTCTTTTAAATAATTGACCAAGTACATCAAATACTTCATAATCTCTATTTTTAGGAAAATCTTGATGACAAACGACTTCAGTCAAGAGATCCGCTCCATGCGCAAAAGCGTGAACCCAACCATACTGACTTGAAAAACCTGTCGTATCCTTTTCTTTTTTAAGGTAATACAAACCTTGAGACAGCATAGCATTCCTTATATCAGCTTTTAATCCTTTATAGAAAAGAGAGTGCTCATTACCATCTGCAGACAAAAGATTGGCATAAATAAGTGCCCTAAAGAACGTTTAAGAGCCGAAACTCCTCTACTATCAATCTCTTTGTATAGACCTTCATCAGAGGAGATCTCTTCTGAGATAAACTGAAACTGCTCAAGGGAAAACAACTCTTCTTGAATCCCTCTAGCCAAACTCGTAAAAACAAGTTCGTCTCGAATTTCTGGAGAGAGATCTCCCAAATGCTCGAGCAACCACTGAATTTCTTCTCGGCTATAGCTTGGTTTTTCTTCTATCACTTTTCTTTGTAATTTTCGACGCATCTCAAGTACCTCTACATTTCTAGTAACTTATCAAAAAGCCATCCGCAGATGACTTTATATTCTTTAAACCTAGAATTTTTAATTAAATACAATCAAATATAATATGAAGAAGATGAATAACAATACTGACTCAGCTATAAGCTCCTCTTTGCAATTACGACCTTCAACACTTTTTTTAACAATTACTACAAATAAAGCAAAAATAACAACTTCCAATAATCCTATAAATAACATCATAGAACCTCATCACTTGCCATTGTCCTACTCGCTCAACTCTGCACTGTAAGCTATAATCTGATCAACCGTATCAGACAAGAACTGGATGGTATCACGGAGTGGTTTGTCTGTTGAAATATCGGCTCCGATAATCATGGATGACTCAAGTGGTGTCTTACTACCACCTGATTTGAGGAGTTTGAGCCAATCTTCAGCTCCAGTTTCAGAATTTTTAGATGCAAGTAACCCGCTGTTGAGATAACCAAACCTGCTGAATAGGTATAACTATATAAGCCCATGTAGTAGTGAGCTTGACGCATCCAAGTCAAAGCCGCATCGTCGTCAATTTCAATGGCATCTCCCCAGAAATCCGTCAAGACTTCCTTCATAATGCTGTTAAGTTTGCTTGCTCCGAAGGTTTCTCCTTCTTCAATCAATGTATAAACCTTACGCTGGAAGGCTGCTTCCAAGAGGTGGGTGATGAAATTATGGAAGTAGGTGTCTGTCAAACGGTGAGCAAGAGCGAAACGTTTTTGACGTGGGTCGTCAGACTGGTGTTCCAAGTAATCACTTAAAAGCAATTCATTGAAGGTTGACGGTGCTTCGACATAGTAGGTCGACATGTGGGCGTTGAAGTAACTTTGGTGATTGTCTGAAAAGATAAATTGACCAGAATGCCCGATCTCATGAATCAAGGTATAAACATCGCTCAAACGACCTGTCCAGCTCATGAGGACATATGGATGCACACGGTAGGGATCAGCTGCATACCCACCAGAATCCTTGCCACTATTGGCAGCGAAGTCAACCCAGCGTTCTTCTTGATAGCGAGCAACTTCCTGACAATATTCTTGACCCAATGGTGCGACTGATTTCATAACCAAATCGTAGGCATCATCAATGCTAACCTCTGGGTTAAGAGCACTATCCAAGTCTAATTTCCAGTCTGCAAATGTCATCTTTTCAAGACCATTCACCTTGGCAACATGCTTGAGGTATCTCTGAGCTACTGGTGCAAAGTCCTTCATGATGAGGTCAATCTGGCGGTCAAACATGGCACGATCCACTTCTTGCTCAGCTAAAAGATAGTCGAATACTGAATCATAACCTTTCATATCTGCCAACAGTTTCTCAGACTTGACTTGGGCTAGATAGGCTGCCGCAGCTGTATTTGGTGCTTACGTAGTCCTTCTGAGAAGGAACGGAAGGATTTCTCACGGACTTCAGCGTCCTCGTGGTTTTGGTAGAAATTTTCATAGGTCACAAAGCTATTTTTGTAGGTTTTTCCATGGGCTTCAAAGTCAGCCATTTCAAAATCTCCAGCTCGCATTTTAGTATAGATATCCTGTGGACTGTAGAAAACTTCACCCAGATTAGTCAAGGCCTTCTCCACATCAGCCCCTAGATAGTGGGCTTTTTTGATTTTGGCCTGACGAATGGCTGCCGTCAAATGTGGCAAGTCACCCAAACGATCCAAGACTTCCTCGTCTGCTGCCACCAAGGCATCGTCAAAGAAGGTTAAGGCTACGCTGGCGTCTGTTTGAAACTCCATCCCAGCCTGGGCGATATTGGCAAAATCCTCATTGCTATAGTCTGTCGTCTGAGGCATAAAAGCATAATTGCCGATATGACTCATCTGAATGTAGATTTGTTCCAATTCTGCAAATGCCTTTTCAAAATCTTCAAAAGTGTGAAGATTACCCTTGTAGTCACGGCTAAATTGATTGATGTCTTCACGGGCCTTTTCAATCGCACGCAAGAAGTCCTCACGATCTTGATATAAGGCTGTCAAGTCCCAAAGTTCCTTTTCGGGAAATTCTGAACGGTGTTTTTGTTCCATGTTTTTCCTCTTATTTCTCTAATTCAACCAAAACACTTATGGCAGATAAGGCGTAAAGTGGCGCTGTTTCTGCTCGTAGGATGCGAGGCCCAAGTCCTGCTAGAACTGCTCCTTTGGCTTCAAAACTTTCAATTTCCGCAGGTGAAAGGCCACCTTCTGGTCCAAAGATAAAGAGCAATTTGGCTCCTTTTTCTAGTCCAGCAACTGCTTGTATAAGTGCTGCTGATTCTCCTTCTTTGGCTGATTCTTCGTAAGCTACCACGATACAATCAAACTGGTCTAGCTGAGATAGAAAGTCTGCTTTTTTCTCAAAAAGAGTAATGCTTGGAACAAGATTCCGTTTGCTTTGCTCGGCTGCTCCAAGGGCGATTTTTTCTAGTTTCTCGACTTTTTTACCCAATTTCTTGCCATCCCACTTGGCGACTGACCAGTCAGCAGGAAAGGCCCAAATCTGACTAGCACCCAGTTCCGTCACCTTTTGAGTGATAAACTCCAGCTTGTCCCCCTTAAGGAAGCCTGATGCGATGGTCACTTGGACTGGTAGTTCTACATTGTCAGCCAATTCCTCAACTAGCTCCAATCGACGCGCCTCTACATTTACCACGCGCGCCAAGCGCTTAATACCATCATCAAAAACTAAGGTAACCTCGTTCTCTTCTTTCAAACGCATGACCTGAAACATGTGCTTGCTGGTTTCTTTATCCTCGATAGTGACAGGTGAGCTAGCCAAACCTTTTACAAAATACTGTTGCATGCTAGCCTCCAATCACACCAGAAATATCCTTGGTTTTCTTGAAGACACAGGCATTCCACTCCCCTTGGATCATGTGGGTTTCAAGGAAAAATCCAGCTGCTTCTGCTGACTCACGCACCATGTTCCACTTGTCCTTAATAATGCCACTCATGATCAGGTAGCCTTCATCCTTGACCAAGCGATAAGCATCATCCGTCAGATGAATGAGGATATCCGCCAAGATATTAGCCACGATGACGTCTGCCTCAATCTCCACGCCTTTAAGCAAATCGCCTGGGGCCACATGGATATTTCCATGCCAGGATTGAGCTCAATATTTTCCTGAGCGACTCGAACCGCTACATCATCTAGGTCATAGGCGAAAATTTCCTTGGCATCTAGGAGAGAGCTAGCAATAGAAAGAACCCCTGAACCAGTCCCTACATCTAGCACTGTTTCGCCACCACGAAGGACCTGCTCCAAGGCAAAAAGACTCATCTTAGTCGTCGGGTGTGTTCCAGTCCCAAAGGCCATACCAGGGTCCAGCTTGATAATCTTTTCTCCCGCCGTCGCCTCATAGTCTGTCCATGACGGAACGATGGTCAGGTCATGGGTAATGCGAGCTGGTTCATAGTATTTCTTCCAGTTGTCGGCCCAGTCTTCCTCAGCCAAGGCAGTCGTCCCAATCTTGACTTCTCCTAAGTCCATAAAGTCCGTCAATTCTGCTAAGCGAGCCTGCAAGTCCGCTTCAACCGTTGCCACATCAACCGTTTCCGGATAGTAGGCTGTGACCACGATTTCTTCCTGTTGCTCAACCTCAGGGAAATCTCGCCGAAGCGGTCAACATTTCCCACATAGTCCATACTGTCTTCGATTGCAACCCCTTGCGCTCCTAGCTCAATCAAGAGGTTAGAGACCAACTCCTCTCCCTCACGCTTGACTGTAACTTTTAACTCTTGCCATGTTTCCATATTTAAGATACCAAGCCCGTAAAACACAAAGCCAAAATAGGAAACTCTCTGAAGACGCTTATGTCTATGAGAAGTTTATCTTTTTGGCACAGTGTTTAGGGCGGGTTCAGTTTAGAAATATAACCGAACCGTCCTTTCTATTTCTCTATTATTTTTTTCATGTAGACCATATCCATGCCTTCTTTTTCAGGCTCGATATGGGTTTGACGGTAGCCATTCTTCTCATAGAAAGCAACCATGCCTTCATCCTGTAATACCGTACACAAATCCCATTGTGTGATGGTTGGAAATTCTTTTTCCAGCAAGCTTAACCCCATAGAACCATACCCTTTTCCTTGATACGGAGGTAAAATCGCCGCTGTTCCCAACCAAGCATTCGTTAGCTCTTCATTGGTCTGAATTCGTAAAAAAACCAATCTTTTCTTCATCTTCTTTCACAAAGTAGTAATAGCTATTGGGACGCTCGACTAGTTTCCACTTAATTCGTTCGCGGTCCTCCAGATAAGGATCATACTCATCTTGGTATTTCTCATAGACCGCCTTAAAACTGGCTCTTTGAATCGCAATTATGGTTTCTAAATCTTCTGCTCCTACTCTCTCAAGTCTTATCATACTTTCTTCTCCAAATAATCCCTCAATCTCCTCTGCAACTGAGGTACTGCCTGTTTAGAATTGAGAAATTCCTCAATAGGCATCAGTTGGTATCCCTGCCCCTCGTCTCCAAAGGTGATATTGTCAAATTGTTCTTGTCTTAGCTGACCAACCATAAAGACAGACTGCCGACCTTCAAAGAGCATGCTGGGATAGACCTTACTCCAAAGCAGGCAATCTTCAGTCAGATGAATCCCTAGTTCCTCATAGACTTCACGCGCAACACACTCAAAAGGGCTTTCGTCCCCTTCACGACCACCGCCTGGCAGCTCCCACATATTGGGCCAAGGAATGCTGGGCTTGTCATCGCGTAAGATAGTTAAAATCCTATCCTCACAAAAGAGGGCAATCTTGCAGCCTGTGAAGTCAGAAAATTCTATTTCCATATTAGATCCCTTCGGCTAATTCTTTCTCTAACTCCTCTAACCAGTTTTCATAATAAGGATATATAATAACATGAAAATATAAACAAATGATTTAGTCAAGATGGTTACCTTTTGCCTCTATATTTCATATCACTGAGCCATCTTTTTATTTCTCTGTTACAAACTTCAAAAATTTTATCTTTGAGGTCTTTATTATCTTTTTCGAAACACCCTTCCCACAAATTTTCATCTTCTACTTCATAAACTAGGATATTTTGATCACTCAATTCTTTTTTAAATTCTGTGAGATAAGATGGTTTGTGAGAATGTAGACCAATATAACCTAAATATGGATATAGTATAAACTCATCAAAATCATTTACGGTTACAATAATACCATTTCGTAGTGGTTGGTGATTTGGATCAGCATTCTCCGAATAATCGTGTGGATAGAATAAAATGACGCCAACTGTATTTTCTCTCTCTACAATGGCTCGTGCATCATCAACTCCTTGATAAGGATCATAAAATTCCTCTGCAAAACGATAGGTCCTTCCATCATATATACCTTTTTTTCCTGGTTCAGATAGTTGCAACAAGATATTTTTAAACTTTTCATCATCAATCCCCAATGTTTTTAGATAATCTGAGAGTTCTATACTAAAGTCGTAAAATACCTGAGTTTGAGAATCTATATGATTGATTTTTAAAAAAGCTGTCTCATCGGAAAGTATCGTTGGTTTTGAAGCTAGTTGTTGCAAAAATTTGCCAATATAATGTTGTTTATATTTAAACTCAGCCAATACTTTAGTATGTCTATACCAGCTTCGCTCATCTTCGAGAATAAAAAAGTAATTAAAAGATTGTGTCGTTAATTGATCTATTATTTTTCGCAGAATAAACTTAACTTTTAAAGAATGCAAATCATTATTTTTAAAAAAATTATTCTCAAACTGTTCATATTCTTCTTTAGATAACTCCCCGACAAAATCCAGTAAATCAATTAATTCCCAATAAAATTTCAATATCATCGGCTTATAAAGTTGATTTGTATCTCTATAAAGAGTCGAATTCATAAACTTATAAAGTTCAAATCCCTTGGAAAAATAAATTCCTTTCTCATTTTTCCTACCATAATTTAACTCCCTATTATTCATTCTATTCACGAAATAGGAATCTAGAATAGTAATAAAATTATAACTTAGGGGTAGACCTTTATTATTAATCCTGTGAATATAATCCAAAATACTTAAGTCAGGGACAACAATGATATTAGGTTCAGAAATATAATCTGATTTTTCCAATAAAGATATTGCAGTAGATATATCTGTAATTAGCAATGTCGAAACATTACAATCAAAGAATAACCTTTTATTTTTATCAATCATATCAATAATTGTAGCTGTGTTACATTTATCTAATTCATCTATAGAAAAAGTAATATTAAAGTATTCAGACATGTTTTTTAAAAGTCGTAGTAGCTGACGCTCTTTTAATTCCTCAGTAACAATACTTTTTAACTCCCGAGACAATTCTTCGTTATCACTTGAAGAAATGTTTCCTCTTAATTGAAATCCCGATTTTATTATTCCTATATCAGCACTTAAATCAATAGATGACTCGGATGATACTTCTGAAGTAGTTGATTCTAAATACCTCTTTGTATTTGTTATTTCTAGATCAAAATATTGCAGTTGTTGGTGAGAAATACGCAAGAATTCCTCTAATTTTTTCAGCTCACCCGCTTTTATTTCAAAATACTCAACTTTATGATATAGTTCGTCAATATTTCTTCGAAAACTTGAAATATCTACTCGATTTTTTTCAAAAGAAAACCAGCTATTTTTTTGAAATCCATGTTGTTTATTTAAAAGCTTAAATTGTTCCTCTACATTGCTGGTTTTACTTAATAACTTGTTACATAAATTAAGAATATTTGAAGTATTTTCTTTTTCCTCAATTTTTTTCAACTTTTTATGAATTGTTGAAAATTTTTTTCTAATTTGATTCTGTTCTAACCGATTGTATTCTTTTATCTTTTTCTCAACATTAAATTCTAGAGTTGGATAAAACCCTCTATCATCATTAATAAAACCATCAAGATAGTCTTCAATATCCTCCATTCTTTTGGAAATAGCATTAGGAATTTGCATTAAAATTTCTCTATGAAAATCTTTATTACCACTGAAAAAAAGACACATTCACTACAAGAATTTCTTTGTCATCTTTATCACAACTATACTTTTTATCAAATTCCAAAGAAATATTTTTAAGACTTGATTTTCCCGACCCTCTATTACCACATAAGACAAAAAGCCCTTTCTCTTCTCTATATATAGCCTGCAACTGCTCTACTATTTCTCGTTCTGTAGGCAATAATGAAAAATAATCTCTAGCATCTCGGCTATAAGCACCAATATATTTTTTTCCCGCTGTCAAGATTTACCTCCCTTTACATTTACTCAAATCAAGCTTGTCTTCTTCCTAATATCTCGGATAAAGGTAAAATTCTCCCTCTTCCAAGCCTGCTTTTCCTTCTTCAAAGACTTCTTGGTTCCATTCCATGACGAATTCTTCTGCTTCTGGGTCTTCCAAAAAGTCCATGAGGGCATCTAGTCCAAACTCTGCAGTATCTTTGAGGAATAGCGCAAAATAAGCTAAAAATTCACGAGAAAAACCTTTCTTCGGCAAATAAGGGATGACTGCCAAATAGTCTTCCTCATTAACTGTTGACTTGACAGGATTGTAAAAAAGTACCGCTTCTTCAAAGAGAATATCGTCTGACGAAACCTCTCCGTCTTCATCTAACATCTCCACTCCTGCAGGATTTTGTGCCTCTAACAGAAAACTCACTTCAACCGCATGATTGCGCTTGTCCCAGCTAATCTCATAATCAAAAGGAAAGTTCTTATCCAATTCTTCTTGTAAAACATCTAAAAATCCATATGTTGCCATTTTGTCCTCTTTCTATACGACCCTTCAATCGCCCCGAATACTCGGAAATATGCTAAAATAGATACTACCATATTACCACATTCGTATCAGAAAATCCATGTTAGAAAGGACTGCTATGCCAGACAATCTCGCGCTTCGTATGCGCCCCAAAACCATCGACCAAGTCATAGGCCAAGAGCATCTGGTAGGCCCAGGAAAAATCATCCGCCGCATGGTGGAGGCTAATCGCTTGTCCTCCATGATTCTCTATGGACCACCGGGTATCGGAAAAACCAGTATCGCTTCAGCTATCGCTGGAACGACAAAATATGCCTTTCGAACCTTCAATGCCACTGTTGATAGTAAAAAACGTCTCCAAGAAATCGCTGAAGAAGCTAAATTCTCCGGTGACCTTGTACTGCTACTAGACGAGATTCATCGCCTTGACAAGACCAAGCAAGACTTCCTCTTGCCTCTTTTGGAAAGTGGATTGGTCATCATGATTGGGGCGACGACTGAAAATCCTTTCTTTTCTGTCACACCAGCCATCCGCAGTCGTGTTCAGATTTTTGAATTGGAACCTCTATCTAACCAAGATGTCAAAGAGGCTATTCAAATAGCCCTGACAGATCCTGAACGAGGTTTTGAATTCCCTGTTGAGTTAGATGATGATGCCTTTGATTTTATCGCAACATCTACCAATGGAGATCTCCGTTCTGCCTTCAATTCGCTTGATTTGGCAGTTCTCTCCACTCCGGAAAATGACGAAGGTATCCGCCATATCACGCTCGATATTATGGAAAATAGCCTTCAGAGAAGCTACATCACTATGGACAAGGATGGAGACGGACACTATGATGTTCTATCTGCCCTGCAAAAATCCATCCGTGGATCCGATGTCGATGCTAGTCTCCACTATGCTGCTCGCTTGATAGAAGCTGGTGACCTTCCTAGCCTAGCTCGTCGTTTGACTGTGATTGCTTATGAAGATATTGGCTTAGCCAATCCCGAAGCCCAGATTCATACCGTAACTGCTTTGGATGCTGCGCAAAGAATCGGCTTTCCCGAAGCCCGCATCCTCATTGCCAATGTCGTTATTGATCTGGCACTTTCACCCAAGTCCAACTCAGCCTATGTAGCTATGGATAAGGCTCTGGCTGACCTTAAAACGTCTGGTCACCTACCAATCCCACGTCACTTGCGTGATGGTCACTATAGCGGTAGCAAGGAACTAGGAAACGCCCAAAATTATCTCTATCCACACAACTACCCGGGTCACTGGGTCAAGCAAGAATACCTACCAGAAAAAATCCGTGACCATCACTACTTTTCTCCAGAAGATAGTGGAAAATACGAACGGGCCCTGGCTCAACGCAAGGAAACCATTGATAAACATAAAAAATTGTGAAATCCTTTTCAAAAATTTTAATTTTCCCTTGATTTTTTTTGAAAAAGTGGTATCATATAATCATAGAAACGCTGTGGTGTACGACTTCACATTTAAGTGTTGACCGACTATTTTTTGTATTATTAGGGAAACAAAAGTCTTCTAACAGCATGTAGGCCGTCTCACACGGAAACAGCTTCAGTTAGAGCGAGTTGCCCACCTGCTTAATTGCGCGGGTTCAATACAAACCGTGAAGTTTCGGCACCAATACAGCTTTTTATTTGCCTCCTTAGCTCAGTTGGTAGAGCAGTAGACTCTTAATCTATGGGTCGCAGGTTCGAGCCCTGCAGGGGGCATCTAAATCAACAGGAAAAAGCCTTGATACCCAAGGCTTTTTTGTATTTCTAAAAGAGTCTTCTATGTATTTAGGAGCCATCCCAAAAGATAGATGCTCAATGTTCCACTTCTTCCTTAAATCGTACTTTTCCTTGGCTATATAATTGCATAATCTTCACAAAACGAACAGGATTGTTTTGATTATACAAAAGAAATACTGAAAAGAATAACAAGCCAGCAAACCACAAACCATAGCTTTCATCACCAATTGGTTGACCAAATTTTAGAGGAAAAAGCAGTAAATACAAAAAATAATAGATGGACACTATATTTACTGCAAAGCGGGCAAATCGAAAAGGTAAAGCAGACAGTTGTCTGGGATCAAACTGATTTTTCACAAACAAATTATGAGATGCGGCATAGTAAAAGACTTTCTCTGTCGTCGGCTGTGCTTTACGAACATTTTTATAGAGTGCTCGTTCAAGTAAAGCAACCAATAAGGAAAACTGCATCAACCAAAAGAGAAAAATACAAGCTAGACTAAACCAGTTATAGACACCAATAAACTTGAGGGAAAAGAAGCCCGAGATTGCAGGCCCACCTGCTAGTAAGAGAATTACCAAGTCAGGAATAAAGGCATTCGTGTCACCAGCTTTTTCAGTATTGAGCAACCTACTCTTTGGAGCAGCTAGAGCCTCTCCTGTCTTTTGGTCATAATAAACAGCTTGTCCATTGCATTCGCCGATAAAGACACGACGGCGTCCAAGAAAAAACATATTTACTTCTTTCTATTTATGAAAACAAGTCTTCAAAGTCTTCTAACCATTAGGAATAAATCTATAGACGAGAATTCTACTTTTCATATTCTGGGTGTTTGCGTACGTAGCGTGCCGCCTGAACTCCGTCCACTATGAGAGCTGGTAAAAAGAGGTTCATCAAGATGCCCAAGAAAACACCAAAGACATTCTCAATGTAGCCAGTGAGAATAGCTGGCGCTAACAATACAGCTACAAAAGCAACTCCAAAATTAAACAATCGCTCTTGCTTCTTGTTATTGTCTTTACCACCATAAGTCTCCCATCGGTTGAAAGCCCAGATTTTCCCCTGATTTTTAGGAAGATAGTACCAGGAATAGAGACCTGTAGAAAAAAGCAGGATACATAGAGCTACGAGATTGTAAATAAGTGCCCAGACTGAATAGATCCCGTCATTACCAACTAGCATAACCAAACCTGTAAAAGTCATGTCAATGTTTAAAATCAAAACAAGTATAGAAACAAAAAGATAGATAAAACTCTTAAATCTCACAATAAAACGATCGAAGAAAGAGAGTGGGATTGCCACACCACTAATAAACATGCAAATAATGAACAAGATTTTATAAATGCCAATATGATCAATATATGTCGTCCCAAAATAAGCCATAAAAGAGACTGCTAAGCTAATCCAAGATAGAAGCTTGATATAACCTAGACTAACACCATCTGTAATCAAAGGGCCGTGGTAGCGTTCTTCGATCACTGCTTTCTTTTTCTTTGAAGATTTTGACATCAATATACCTTCTTATCTGTTCTGAATAACATTTTAATACTAGTATACCATAAACCAACTTACTAGGTCATAGGATAGCAGAGGTTCATAGCTTGCTAAAAGGTTGACAGAACTTCGCTCCATAGGATATGATGGGAATACCTAGAATTTTATCTCTGCATGATCTTTACTCCTTCCACTGAAAAAGCGTTGGCGAGTTCAATTCTATATCTGGAGGTTTCTATGAAAATCTATTATTCAAAATTTGTCGGTGTCGGCTATCTAGTCTTTGCGGTGGGTGTATTCTTTCAATTTTTCTTTTTTCTCGCGCATGGATTGATCGACTTTTCCCAGCTTAGTCTTCTTACTGTGGTTCCAACCATCCTCTTTTTCGCTGCTATCTATGCAACGATTGCAGGCATCAAAAGACTTTCTAGTCGCAGGCTCTCCTTTGAATTCACCTTTGAAGGTATTTATGTCTATCCAGGGTTATTCTTCTCAAAAGAAATTTTCATCCCTAAAGAAGAATTGTTGCGAGCATCGTATGTTGAAGTGGATGTCAGTGACCCTGACCATGTCAACAGCAAGGCTTGCTATTTAGATTTTGACCTGAGAGAGGTCACCCAGCTAGAAGATATTTCTAAGTCAAACGTCATCATCGATACAAGTGTTCTGATATTGCGTCTCGCCCTTAGCCTCTGTCGATTTAGAGAGGAAGAAAGCCGAGTTAGCGACCTATCTAAAAGAAAACTACGGCATTGATTTCTTATATTAGCAAGTAATAAAAAAGCCCTACATCAGGGCTTTTTGTGTTGTTAGCGATTTAGCACATGCTACGCTCCGCTTTCATCCTGTTCTTTCTTAAAGAGCACTTTTCCTTGGCTATATAGTTTCATAATTTTCACTAATCGGATTGGATTGTTTTGGTTATACACTAACACGAGTGCAAAGAGTAATAAACCAGCTATCCAAAATTCATAACCTAGTTCTATTTCCTGACCAAATTTTTGAGTATAGCTATAAAAAACATATAACAAGTAGATATTAGTGGCAACTATTAGAAAACGAACAATTCGGAAGATTTTAGTAGACAACTTAGCAGGATCAAAATTTTCTTCCCCCACCATCAGGTTATGAGAAGCTGCATAATGAAAAATCTTATCTGTCGTCGGCTGGGCCTTGCGTACATTTTTATATAGAGCTCGTTCGAGTAAAGCAACCATAAACAAAAACTCAGCCAACCAAAAGAGTAGGATAAAAGTCAGACTGGTCCAGTTGTAGACTCCTATACTCATAGCCGCAAGGAAGCCAAAAGCACCCGTTCCACCGGCCATGAAGAAAATTACCAATTCTGGAATGTAGTCGTTGGTCTTCCGAGCCCCTTCAGTATTGAGCAAGACACTCTTGGGAGCAGCTAAAGCCTCTCTCGTCTTTTGGTCATAATAGACCGCTTGACCATCGCATTCGCCGATAAATACACGACGGCGTCTAAGAAAAAACATATTGACCTCTTTCTATTTCATTCGTTATATTTACTTCTTAACTCGACTATTTCTGTACCGTTCAACTGCCTTCAGCCATTGAATCATATTGTTTTGCCACAGCAATAGGACTGCGACAGCTGGCAATATCCCCATCAGGCTTAAAGGGAATAGCTCACTGCCGATTGGTGTTCCCATCATCTTTAAAACGAGCATGGAGAGGATAGAGGATTTCGTGGCTCATCGACATGGACATAAATGGCCTGACCTTCGCTCTCCCCTATATAAATCACTTTCCTAAAAAACATGCTTGTCTTTCCCCTCTAACCAACTGTTTTTCTTAAAACTTGCCTGAAAAAGGGATTTTTTCTTCATTTACTCCTCCAATTTTATGACACAATTAATAGATTTTTTCCCAAAGAGAGATAAAGAATGAAAGAATTATAAACATTGAGCAATATTTCCTAGTTGGTTCACTCGATCATGAATGGTTTCCACATTTAGATTTCCACGTTGGTATTCGCAAAGAAATCCATTTTCATAGAAAACTTGCTCTGAAAGCTGACCTTTTGGTGTATCTGGGCATTCAATCATGACAACATTAAAGACACCACCTGTTCCCGTCCCCTCAATTGTATTGCCTCTAAAATGATAAGTGAAAGCCCGAAATTGTTTACCGTTGTAGTTACCAGAGATGACATAGGCAACTTTTCTCTCATGTCCACATCCAAAAGGATAATAGCTAAAATTGGCATATTTTTCTACATAGGGACTTTGTGTAGGAGTTATAGTAAGCGTACTAGATATCGTTCTGCTTGAGTAATCCCTATAGTTGTCTCTACCTTGAGCCTTCTCAAATTGGTAGCCGTGAGCAGTTGCAAATTCTTGGTATTCTTTGTTGTTTTTATTGGCGTAGCTAATAGCCCAATAAACAATCCATGCTACAAAAACAAAGATTAGTAACATAAAGATGATAAAGAAAATAATAAAAGCCATACTCATTTTATACTCCTTTTAAAAACTGTTTAAAAAGCAAGGGCGTTTCTACACCCTTACTTCTTACTAGTATTCTTATTTACGGTAAAAATGACTATCTTTGTCACTTGGTGATTGGCCGATAGACAAGACTTCTTGGCTACCATCTGTACCTGTCAATTCATTTTGGACTCCCTCTGGAGTGTAGATAAGACGAGCACCTTCTCCACCATCAACGAGTTGGATGCCTGCTGAGTAATAACCATTTTTTTCCTCTACTCGACCCATCTCATAATTAAAGGTTCCTTTTGAACTTTGGATCGTTACAATTCCATCAGATGTAACTGTTGCAGTTGTCCCTGCATAATTTTCCCAAGTTCCCACAAATTTAGCGTAAGCTTCTTGTGACTTTTGCTTATCTTCCTTTTGTTCTGCTTGAGTCGTTTTAGCATCTGACACACTACTTGCCTCAGACTTCTGCCCCTCTTTTTGGCCTGCTTCTGTTTTACTTGCTGAAACCGTCGTTACTTGAGTTGTTGTTTCCTTTTGATTTGAAGCTGAAGTATTCTTGTCAGCCTTTCCACCACAAGCAGCTAATGTAATAGCAGCTAACAAGGTCAGTACTGATAAACTTGTATAGCGCAATGTTTTGTTAGTCATAAAAATCTCCTTTGAAATATGGTCGTTTAAAGTGGCTAGCCTAGTTTTACATATAATTTTGATGGCTAACTCATTGCTTTCAGTGTATCATTTATTTCGTTTTTATTCAATAGCTAGTTAAATTGAAAAAAGGCTAATCCAAGTAGGAATAGCCCTTCTTTCTCTAGTCTTTATTTCATTGCTTTTTAGTAGATAAACATGGCATCGCCAAAGCTAAAGAAACGGTATTTCCCATCGATAGCATGCTGGTAGGCTTGGAGGACCAATTCACGGCCTGCAAAAGCTGAGACAAGCATGACCAAGGTAGACTTCGGCAAATGGAAATTAGTAGAAAAAGCATCCACCACCTTCCAGTCATAGCCCGGTTTGATAAAGATATTAGTCCAGCCAGAGTCGGCCTGGATTTGCCCATCAAACTTGCTTCCAATAGTCTCTAGCGTACGGATAGAGGTTGTCCCCACAGCAATGACACGGCCACCATTTTCTTTGACCTGGCGCAAGGTCGCTGCAGCTTCCTCAGACAATTGATAAAACTCTGAGTGCATCTCATGCTCATCCAGATTATCTACTGAAACAGGTCTAAAGGTCCCAAGTCCAACGTGCAAGGTCAGGTAGACTAGATGAACGCCTTTGCTGGATTTCTTCTAGTAATTCTTTGGTAAAATGTAGCCCTGCAGTTGGGGCTGCTGCTGATCCACTCTCCTTGGCATAGACTGTCTGGTAACGTTCACGGTCATCCAATTTTTCATGAATATAAGGAGGCAAAGGCATTTCTCCAAGACTTTCAAGTACTTCTAGGAAAATTCCTTCATACTCAAAACGGACAATACGACCACCATGGGTTAATTCCTCAGTCACGACTGCGCTAAGTCGACCATCACCAAAGATAACACGGGTGCCGACCTTGAGACGTTTAGCTGGTTTAGCCAAGACTTCCCATTCGTCTCCTGCTGTATTTTTCAAAAGCAAGAGTTCAACATGACCCCCTGTTTCTTCTTTTTGACCATGAAGTCGAGCTGGCAAGACACGGGTATCATTCATAACCAGGGCATCACCTGGCTCTAGCATTTCGATAATGGAGTGAAAGTGGCGATCTTGAAATTCTCCAGTTTGGCGATTGACCATCAAGAGTTTAGAGGCATCGCGCTTTTCCAAAGGAGTCTGAGCAATCAATTCCTCTGGCAAGTGAAAATCAAAATCATTGGTATTTAATGTCGTCATTCTTCTTTTCTCTTCTCATTTATTCAAATTACTTATCAAAGCGAACTTCTTCAAGTAAATACTCGATGAAGCGTTCACCCATCTTAGATAAGCTAGTTTTCTCATGCTGGATATAAACCAGTTCAATGGGATCATCAATATCAAGTGGAATCGAAACGATATTGTCTCCATTGAGATTACTATTGAGGATACCAGTCGCGATGGTATAGCCGTCCAAACCAATCAAGAGATTGAACAAGGTCGCACGGTCACTAACAACGATGGATTTCTTGTGGTGTTCCTGAGACAAAATCTCCTCTGAGAAATAGAAGGAATTATGGGTACCTTGGTCATAACTCAAGTATGGGAAGTCTTCTAAGTCTGCCAACTGCACCTTGTCTCTTTTAGCAAGAGGGTTGGTCTTGCTGACAAAGATATGGGGTTGGGCTGTAAAGAGAGGGTGGGCAACTAGATGGTTGTCGTCCAACATCTTAGAAAGGACGTCTCGGTTATAACTATTTAAAAAGAGGACTCCGACTTCACTGCGGAAGTTCTTGACGTCATCGATAATCTCCCAAGTTCTGGTTTCACGCAAAAAAAGCTCGTACTTTTCCATATCGCTTTCTTGAGCAAGGAAACAAAGGCATTAACTACAAAAGCATAGTGTTGTGAAGACACACTAAAAAGCTCGCGATGAGCGATTGGGTTCTTATAGCGTTCTTCTAGAAGTTGAGTTTGCTCGACAACCTGACGGGCATAGGATAGAAACTCCATCCCATCACGTGTGAGGGTGATTCCTTTAGGATTTCGGATAAAAATCTCAATTCCCATCTCATTTTCTAGATCACGAACGGCATTTGATAGACTGGGCTGAGTAATAAAGAGTTGCTTGGCAGCCTCATTCATGGAACCAGTCTCTACGATTTTGATAATATAGTGTAATTGTTGAATTCTCATGTTTTTATTGTACCATACTTGAGGCAATATAAAAAGAACCAGTAACTGAAAGCCAAGCTAGTCGCATATCAGTCTTTTTACAGCTCATAAAAAAGAGGTTGGAAGATTTCCAACCTCTTGATCTGTTCTAGTAAGTTAAAACTAGCTGTCTTTTTTCCAAAAGATAGCTAATAAAATCATGGCTCCTAAAACTGATGGGATAATAGCCGTATCAGCTAAGATAGGGCCCCAAGTTCCAAAAAGCATTTGACCCAGGAAAGCACCAATCCAACCCAGGAACATTTTCCCGAAGCATCCCATCCGTTCTCCACGATTGGTGATAGCTCCTGCTAATAGTCCGATCAAAAGACCGACAAACATACTTCCAATCATAGTTTCTCCTTAAATTGCCCAATCTCCATTGCGGAAGAGTGGTACGCGTGTTCCATCCTCACGGATACCATCGATATCCATTTGGTTAGAACCAATCATAAAGTCAACGTGAACGTCTGAACGGTTGAGTCCTGCAGCTTCCAGTTCTTCTTCGCTCATCTCTGCTCCACCAACAACGCTCGTTGCATAGGCTGCACCAATAGCCAAGTGGTTAGAAGCATTTTCATCGAAAAGAGTATTAAAGAAGGTAATACCTGACTGAGAAATTGGGCTTGGATCTGGTACCAAGGCACATTCACCCAAGGCACGCGCACCAGCATTCTTAAAGACGAGGTCCTTCATAACCTGATCACCCTTTTCAGCTGTGATATCAACGATTTGACCATTTTCAAAGGTCACCTTTATGCCTTCGATGATATTTCCATTGTAGCTAAGAGGTTTTGTAGACGTTACATAACCATCTGCGCGACGGAAATCAGGGGCTGTAAAGACCTCTTCTGTTGGCATATTTGGCAAGAAACCTTCGCCTTGAGCATTGATCGCTCCGGCAGATTCCCAAACGTGGTTCTTCGGCAAGCCAAGTGTCAAGTCTGTTCCAGGAGCAGTGTAGTGAAGAGCTGAGAATTGCTCTTTATTCAGCATTTGCGCCTTGCTCTTCAAGATTGCTGCATGTTCTTCCCAAGCCTTAACTGGATCTTCTTCGTAGATACGGCAAGTCTTGAAGATTTGGTCCCAAAGGAGGTCTACTGCTTCTTCGTCACTCGCAGCATTTGGAAAGACCTTCTTAGCCCACTCAAGTCCAGCAGCGGCTGCTACAGTCCAGCTAACCTTGTTAGATTGAGTTGCGATACGCATTGGCTTCATAGCAATTCCCATAGCTTTAGCAGAAGCTGAGAGCTTTTCAGCATCCACTCCGTTCAAGGCACCTGGGTCAGAAGAACGAACACCGAGACGACTTGCTTTGTTTTCAAGAAGGTAGTTCATCTCAGCGATCTTGTATTCTGGTACATTATCCAAACGATCCATCGGCGCGTGGAGGAATTTCTCACGGTTTACAAAGTCATCTGCCCATTGAACGATAACTTCGTGCGCTCCAAGTGCATAGGCTTCTTTGACGATTAAGTGAGCCAACTCGCGTTGCTCCACATCGATAGAGAGAGCCAAGGTATGACCAGGTTGCACGTTCACTCCGTTTGCAACCAAAAGCTTAGCGTATTTTTCTAGATTTTCTTTAAAATTTGGTAAAACCATCTTGTTTCTCTTTTCTTTTTTTATTTTTCTTTCAAAGCAGAAAGTAGCCCTACTAGTGCAATAGTACCTGATAAGAGTGCTGTCGATAGAAGGATTGTCTGATCAGCAAGTTCCAATTGATACTCAAACACCTTCTCAGCCGGCTTGTCTTCCGCAAAAATTCTTAGTTTCATGAAATATCCTCCGTTCTATCTCTTAAAACAAATCATCAAACAAACTCAACTGGTTATCCTCTGGCATATTGCCAAGAATGCCCATTTCATCCATCTTTTCAACCAAGGTTGATGAGAGTCCTCCACGCTTGCGCAATTCAGTTTTAGAGAGGAATTCTCCCTCTTGACGGGCACGAACCAATTGCTTGGCAACGTTCTCTCCCAGACCATCCATAGCGACAAACGGCGGGATAAGGGTGTCTCCATCGATGATGAATTCAGTCGCATCACTGCGATAGAGGTCCAATTTGCCGAACTTAAAGCCACGTTCCCACATCTCATTGACGATTTCAAGTGTTGTGTAAAGGTCAATTTCTACGTTAGAAGCTTCATTGTTCTTGCGCTTTCAGCAATTTCTTGCATCTTACGTTTGATAGCATCCAAGCCTGCACCCATGGTCTTGATATCAAAGGCCTTAGCCCGGATGGAGAAGTAAGCACAATAATAATAAATAGGATGATGAACCTTGAAGTAGGCTACACGAAGGGCCATCATAACGTAGGCTGCCGCATGGGCTTTAGGGAACATGTATTTGATTTTTCCACAAGATTCGATATACCACTCAGGCACATTATTAGCCTTCATGGCTTCGATATAACCATTGCGCTCTTCTTCTGAGATTTTGAGCCACATTCCCTTACGCACTCGTTCCATGATGGTAAAAGCCATCTTAGGATCTAAACCTGCATGCATGAGGTAAACCATGATATCGTCCCGACATCCGATAACGGTTGATAGGTCCGCAATTCCAGCCTTAATCAAGTCTTGGGCATTTCCCAACCATACGTCTGTCCCGTGAGACAGCCCAGAAAGCTGAAGCAACTCCGCAAAGGTCGTCGGATGGGTTTCATCCACCATGCCTCGAACAAAGTTAGTTCCAAACTCCGGAATACCAAGCATACCAGTTGAAGTCCCGATTTGTTCAGGTGTCACTCCAAGGATATCTGTGCCCGAAAAGAGAGCCATGACACCAGGATCATCCATAGGAATATCATTTGGATCAATGCCTGACAAGTCCTGAAGCTTGCGAATCATGGTCGGATCATCATGCCCTAGGACATCGAGCTTGAGGACGTTCTCATCGATATCGTGGAAGTTAAAGTGAGTGGTCTGCCATTCAGCAGTTACATCATCTGCAGGATACTGTACTGGAGTAAAATCATAGACGTCCATATAGTTTGGAATAACAACGATTCCTCCTGGGTGCTGACCGGTCGTACGTTTAACACCAGCAGCTCCTTGGGCTAGGCGCTCAACTTCGGCTTCTCGGTAGAATTTGCCATAGTCACGCTCGTAACCTTTAACAAAGCCATAGGCTGTTTTAGCAGCCACCGTACCAACCGTTCCTGCACGGAAGGCATACTCTTCCCCAAAGATATCACGAACATCCAAGTGGGCGCTCGGTTGGTCTTCACCTGAGAAGTTCAAATCGATATCAGGTACCTTATCCCCATCAAAACCAAGGAAGGTCTCGAAAGGAATATCCTGTCCATTCTTGCTGAGTTTATGGCCACAGTTTGGACAATCTTTATCTGGCATATCAAAACCTGAACCGTAAGAGCCATCGGTAACAAACTCACTGTACTGACACTGACCACAGACATAGTGAGGAGAGAGAGGATTAACTTCGGTAATCCCAATCATGGTCGCAACAAAACTAGATCCGACAGACCCACGAGAACCAACCAAGTAGCCTCGTTCGTTTGAACGCTGCACTAGCATTTGCGAAGCTAGATAAATCACGGCAAATCCATTCCCCAGGATAGAAGTTAATTCCTTTTCAATCCGTAAATCAACGATATCTGGCAGTGGATTTCCATAAATTTCAAAGGCTTTTTTATAGGTTAATTCGGCAACTGTTTCTTCAGCTTTGTCAATGAAAGGCGTGTACAAATCACCCTTTACAACCTCCACAGGCTCAAAGATTTCTGCCAAGGCATTGGTATTTTCAATAACAATTTTGCGAGCCAAGTCTTCCCCTAGGAAGGCAAATTCATCCAACATTTCATTGGTCGTTCTGAAGTGTGCCTTGGGTAGCGGAGCTGGTTGGGCAGCTTCTCCATGACCGATCGTTCGGTTAATCATGGCACCCTGACCTAGACTTCGCACGATAATCTCGCGATAAATTTCATCCTCAGGTTCGATATAGTGGACGTTTCCTGTCGCAAGAACTGGCTTACCCAGACGGTCTCCGACCTCAATCAAGCTCTTGATAATGGTCTGAAGCTCCTCCATGTCCTTAACCTGCTCTTGGCAATCAGAGGTGCATAGATAGCCGGAGGCATCACCTCGATAAAATCATAGTATTTAGCGACTTCGACTGCCGCATCTACTCCTTGTGACACGACTGCATCAAAGACTTCACCTTCTGTACAGGCAGAACCTAAGATCAAGCCTTCTCGATGGGCATCTAGTACCGTACGTGGAATCCGTGGAACTCCTTCAAAATACTGGGTATTTGAGAGGGAAACCAACTTGAAGATATTTTTCAAGCCCACCTGATTTTTCACATAGATGGTCGCATGCTTGACTCGAGCTTTTTTATAAGAATCCGGACTGATTAAATCAAGGTTTAATCGTGCCAAGTTAGTAACACCGTGTTTTTCTGCTACTTCCTTGATAAAGATAAAGAGCAGACGGCCAGTTGCTTCCGCATCATAGTTGGCCATATGGTGGTGTTCTAGAGCTACACCAAAACGTTTGGTCAAGGGCCCCAAACCATGACGCTTGTACTCAGGATAGAGATTTCTAGCGAACTCTAGCGTATCGATGACAGGTTGAGTAATTTTTGGAAGACCGTGACGTTCATAGTTAGCATTCATAAAGCCAACGTCAAAGCTTGCATTATGGGCGACAAGAACTGTATCTTTACAGAATTCTTGGAATTCTTTCAGAACTTGAATCAAGGGTTTAGCGTTTTTTACATGATCATCAGTAATCCCTGTCAATTCCGTAGTAAAGGCTGATAAGGGGTGCCCAGGATTGATAAATTCATCAAACTCAGCAATGATATTGCCCTTATACATCTTGGAAGCTGCCACCTGAATCAAGTCATTATAGATAGCTGATAGACCTGTCGTTTCCACGTCAAAGACTACATAGGTAGCTTCAGAAAGATCCATCTCCACTTCGTTATAGACGATAGGAACACGATCCTCAACGATATTTGCTTCCATTCCATAAATGAGCTGAATACCAGCTTTCTTGGCTGCCTTATATCCGTGAGGGAAAGACTGAACATTGCCATGATCTGTAATAGCAACCGCCTTGTGTCCCCATTTGGCAGCTGTCGCAATGAGTTCTTCAACTTCAGGCAGAGCATCCATAGTCGACATATTGGTATGGGCATGAAACTCAACACGACGCTCGCCTTCTGGCATCAAATCCTTACGTTCATAGTGAACTACTTCCTGCACATCTTGTACATTCATTGTCAAATCTCGTGTGAAATTATTGACCTCGACATTTCCACGAACACGGAGCCATGAATTTTTCTTGATGATATCAAACTTCTGAGCTTCCTCTTCATTTTTGACCCATTTTTGCATAGAGAAACTAGACGTATAGTCAGTCATCTTGAAATTAATCAAGACACGACCCGTTCTAGTCACTTTATGTTCCACATCAAAGACAACCCCTTCAAAAACCAGTCGATTTTCTTCGGTATTGACCTCAATCATTGGAGTTATCTCTGCCTTGTCGAGTTTAGGCTTGGCAGCTGCCTTCTTGGCTTGGAAATCAAAGACAGGTTTGTCCTCAACTGGAGGTGGCGGTGTCATCTGTTCTAACTGTTCCATAGCTCGAAGGGTCTCATCATTGGCAGCCTGAACAATCATTTGATTCTCTGTATGGAAGGTTTCTTGTTCTTCCTTGGTCAGGTCCTCATTTTTTTCCAATCGGAAGGTTAATTTAGGAAAACCAAATTCTTCCAACTTTTTGACAAGATTAGGCAGGTGATTTTTCCTGAAATGCTCTGTATCTGCTGCTTCAGAAGCTTCAATAATCAACTGATCATTTTCAAATCGAACCTGAAAATCCTGATACATGGTCCGAAATCCTTGACTAGAACAAGGTCCATCTGAAAAAGCCTCCCTATAGTAGGCCTGTAAAAGCTCTCTTGAAAAAGCTTGACTTCGAGTTTTAATCTCAAAACTAGCCTGATTTCCAGTCTTTGAAAATTCTTCTTTCAGGCCCTTTTTCAATTCCAGAAAAACCTCAAATGGTAGAATATTCTCAAATACAAAATGAAACTCCCAGATTTTACTGCGCTTATGCACAAGAACTTGTTCTATTTCAGCCTGAGAGAAGGCCTCATGTTTTCTTATCTCAGCGGGGATTCCCAACTGATTCATTAAAATTTCAAAAGTGGTTGACATCCATTTTCCTCACAATATACTTCTTCTATTTTACCATACTTGAGGTACTTTTTCCTATTTCTACTAAATAGAAAAAGAAGCCACAAAGTGACTTCTTTTATAGTGGCGACAAATTAGTCTTCACCTTTGTTTTTCTTAATGATTTCTTCTTGTACTGACTTAGGTACATCTTCGTAGTGGTCGAATACCATCATGAATGTACCACGTCCTTGTGATGCAGAACGAAGAACTGTTGCGTAACCGAACATTTCAGCAAGTGGAACGTAAGCACGAACGATTTGGCTGTTACCGTGTGCTTCCATACCATCTACACGTCCACGACGAGCAGTTACGTGACCCATAACATCACCAAGGTTTTCTTCTGGAACAGTGATTGTTACAAGCATCATTGGTTCAAGGATAGCTGGTTGTGCAGTCTTAGCAGCTTCTTTAAGTGCAAGAGATGCAGCGATCTTGAAGGCAGTTTCAGATGAGTCGACATCGTGGTATGAACCATCGTAAAGCTTAGCTTTAACATCAACCATTGGGTAACCTGCAAGAACACCGTTAGCCATAGATTCTACCAAACCTTTTTCAACCGCTGGGATAAATTCACGAGGAACCACACCACCGACGATTGCGTTTTCGAATTCGAATCCTTTTTCCTTCTTCGTTTGGAGTAAATTCAATCCATACATCACCGAATTGACCTTTACCACCAGATTGACGTTTGAAGAATCCACGTGCTTGAGTAGAAGCGCGGAATGTTTCACGGTAAGATACTTGAGGAGCACCTACGTTCGCTTCAACTTTGAACTCACGACGCATACGGTCAACAAGGACGTCAAGGTGAAGCTCACCCATACCAGAGATAACTGTTTCACCAGTTTCAACGTTAGTTTCAACGCGGAATGTTGGATCTTCTTCAGCCAATTTTTGAAGGGCGATACCCATCTTGTCTTGGTCTGCTTTAGATTTTGGTTCAACCATCAATTGGATAACTGGTTCTGGAACGTTGATTGACTCAAGGATGATTTTCGCTTTTTCATCTGTCAATGAGTCACCAGTTGTAGTGTCTTTCAAACCAACGGCAGCAGCAATATCACCTGAGTAAACAGTGTCGATTTCTTGACGGCTGTTAGCGTGCATTTGAAGGATACGTCCGATACGTTCACGTTTACCTTTAGAAGTGTTCAATACGTATGAACCTGATTGAAGAACACCTGAGTAAACACGGAAGAATGTCAAACGACCTACGAATGGGTCAGTCATGATCTTGAAGGCAAGAGCTGAAAATGGCTCTTCATCAGATGCTGGACGAGTTTCTTCTTCTTCAGTATCTGGGTTGATACCTTTGATCGCTGGGATATCAAGTGGGCTTGGAAGGTAGTCGATAACCGCATCAAGCATCAATTGAACACCTTTGTTCTTGAAGGCTGAACCACACAATACTGGGAAGAATTCAACGTTGATAGTCGCTTTACGGATACCAGCTTTTAATTCTTCGTTAGTGATTTCTTCACCTTCGAGGTATTTCATCATCAATTCTTCGTCAGTTTCAGCAACTGCTTCGATCAATTTTTCACGGTATTCTTGAGCTTGGTCAAGGTATTCAGCTGGAATGTCTTCTTCAAGGATATCTGTACCAAGGTCGTTAGTATAGATTTCAGCTTTCATCTTGATCAAGTCGATGATTCCACGGAAGTCATCTTCAGCACCGATTGGCAATTGAATTGGGTGTGCATTTGCTTGAAGACGGTCATGAAGTGTGCTTACTGAGTAAAGGAAGTCAGCACCGATTTTGTCCATTTTGTTGGCAAATACGATACGTGGAACTCCGTATTCAGTTGCTTGACGCCAAACGGTTTCAGTTTGAGGCTCAACACCTGATTGTGAGTCAAGAACTGTAACCGCACCGTCCAATACACGAAGAGAACGTTGTACTTCGATTGTGAAGTCCACGTGTCCTGGTGTGTCGATGATGTTTACGCGGTGGTTGTTCCATTGAGCTGTTGTCGCAGCAGATGTGATAGTGATACCACGTTCTTGCTCTTGCTCCATCCAGTCCATTTGTGACGCACCTTCATGAGTTTCACCGATTTGTGGATTTTACCAGTGTAGTAAAGGATACGCTCAGTTGTAGTTGTTTTACCGGCATCGACGTGAGCCATGATACCGATATTACGAGTTTTTTCAAGTGAAAATTCGCGTGCCATGAGGTTTTTTTCTCCTATTTTTTTAATTTCTAATCTGTTTCTAACACTCTTTCAATAAAAACGGATAGGCAGGACCCACCCGTTCTCAATGTTTTCATGTTATAGTTGGTTTCAACTTGTAAGATGTTAAGTTGAATTGAACTCGGACTAAAGTTAGTTAGCCGATTTGAGCCGGAACGGGATGCTGTGTGAAAAAGATAAACTTCCTTGTATTCGTCGAATACTGCGTCAGTTTCCTATTTTCACCTTGTATCCTTACCGTTTCTAGCATCATTTTCTTACCAACGGAAGTGTGCGAAGGCACGGTTAGCTTCAGCCATACGGTGAGTGTCTTCACGTTTCTTAACTGCTGCACCAGTGTTGTTAGCAGCATCCATGATTTCTTTAGCAAGGCGGTCAACCATTGTGTGCTCACCACGAAGACGAGCAATAGTTACCAACCAACGAAGTCCAAGAGTTGTACGACGTTCTGGACGAACTTCAACTGGGACTTGGTAGTTTGATCCACCAACACGACGTGCACGTACTTCAAGTACAGGCATGATGTTTTCCATAGCTGTTTCAAATACTTCAAGTGCATCGTTACCAGTAGCTTCTTTGATTTGTTCAAAAGCACCGTAAACGATTGAAGCAGCTGTACCACGTTTACCGTCAAGCATAACGCGGTTGATAAGACGAGTAACTAATTGTGAATTGTAAAGCGGATCTGGCAATACTTCACGTTTTGGAGCTCTATTTTTACGACTCATTTCTCTTTATCCCCTTTCCTTATGCTTTTTTCGGACGTTTAGTACCGTATTTAGAACGGCCTTGTTTACGATCGTTAACACCTGCAGTATCAAGTGCACCACGGACGATATGGTAACGTACCCCTGGAAGGTCTTTTACACGTCCACCACGAAGAAGCACCACGCTGTGCTCTTGCAAGTTGTGTCCGATCCCTGGGATGTAGGCAGTAACTTCGATAAGGTTGCTCAAACGTACACGAGCAAATTTACGAAGGGCTGAGTTAGGTTTTTTAGGTGTCATAGTTCCAACACGAGTTGCAACACCACGTTTTTGTGGTGAAGAAACGTTTGTTTGAACTTTTTTATGACTGTTGTAACCAACGTTCAAAGCTGGTGATTTAGATTTTTCTACTTTTGATTTACGCGGTTTGCGAACCAATTGGTTAATTGTAGGCATCTACATTCTCCTGTGTTTTTTTATTTTTGGTGATGATACACTTGGTGACAGCTATCATCTGTGTGTACTTTTGCAACATTTGTCAGCACGTCCCTGTACACTCTTGAGAGACCAAAAGTAAAAAGTACCGTCTAACATTGTACCACTTTTTTTCTATTTTTGTCAATATATTTCTTCTTATTTTTTGACTTCTTTGCTCTTAAATTTAGTTGAAAACGTTCGCCTACCAGATAGACTCTTCAACCGACCACATAGACAAAGCTTCTTGTATTTGTCGACAAAATGGTGTTTAATAGATTTGTAAGCAAGAGATCTCTATTATAACTTGATGAAAGGAGAAATTATGAAAGTCAGACTCGATATTGATCAGCAATACACTGAAGAGCAAATCATCATAGAGGCACCGTCCTTGTCCCCTAAAGTTCAAAAGGTTCAGAACTTTGTCCAATCCCTAGATCAAAAGGAGACCATCAAAGGAAAATTTCAAGACCAGGTCTACTTGATTCAGATTAGCAAAATCCAGCGAATTTACATTGAAAATCGTAAAGTTTTGGCTGAAACTGATAGTCGAACCTACGCTCTCGACATTCGTCTTTACCAAGCAAGTGAAATTTTACCTGCTTCCTTTATCCAAATTTCCCAATCGGAAATTGTCAACATTGATGCAATTAGTCATCTAAAACTAACCTCTAACGGCTTGATTGAAATCTATTTAAAAAACGAAAGTTTCACCTACTCATCTCGCCGTTACCTCAAAACTATTAAGGAGAAATTAGAACTATGAAAAAACAAGTATTTCACGATGCCACAACCGGTATCCTCATCGGCCTCATCCTATCTATTATCTTTTCTTTTATCCACTCACCAAGTAACTACGCACCTCTCAGCCCCAACTCTTTAATTGGGCAATTCATGACCCAACATCAGGTGCATGGATCACTCGTCTTACTTTACTGTCTGCTTATCTGGGCAACGATTGGTGTCCTCTTTAGTTTCGGCGGTCGTCTCTTCGCCCAAGACTGGAGTCTCCTTAGAGCTACAGTCACTCATTTTTTCCTTATGCTCCTAGGCTTTGTCCCTCTAGCAATCCTAGCCGGTTGGTTCCCTCTCCACTGGACTTTCATCCTTCAGCTCATCCCAGAGTTTGCCATCGTCTACCTCATCATCTGGACTATTCTCTACAAAAGAGAATCAAAGAAGGTTGCCCATATCAACCAATTATTGGCTCAGAAAAAATAAGACCTAAAAACCCACTCACAAAACGGAGTGGGTTTTTGACTTATAATTTTTGTTTCAACTCTAATAAGAGATTCATGGCTTGCATAGGTGTCATATTGTACACATCTACTTCAGCCAATTCTGCTAGGATAGGATTCTCTTCTTTTTCATCAAAGAGAGACATTTGCTCATTGACAACATTCCTTTGATTGATAGAAATTGGATTTTCCTGACCTTGGCTCTCTAGTTGAGTTAGAATCGCATCCGCTCTTTTTAGCAAGTCTGCTGGCAATCCTGCAATCTTAGCAACGTGGATACCGTACGATTTGTCTGCTGGACCTGGTTCAATCTTATGAAGGAAAGTGACCTGACCATTTTGCTCAAGCGTAGCCACGTGTACATTTACTAGATGTTCAAGACTAGCTTCCAGACTAGTTAATTCATGGTAATGCGTTGCAAAGAGAGTCTTGGCACCAATATGCTCATGGATATACTCGATAATAGACTGGGCTAGAGCCATACCATCATAAGTTGCGGTTCCTCGACCAAGCTCATCAAAAAGAATTAATGAATCCTTTGTCGCATGACTAATAGCATTATTTGCTTCCATCATTTCTACCATAAAGGTGGATTGACCTGAAACCAAGTCATCTGCCGCCCCGATACGGGTAAAAATCGCATCAAAGATTGGTAAACAAGCACTTTCAGCTGGGACATAAGAACCCATCTGTGCCATAACTGCAGTTATAGCCAACTGGCGCATATAAGTTGACTTCCCGCTCATGTTAGGTCCTGTAATCAGCTGGATACTGGTAGCTTCATCCATCTGGATACTATTGGGAATATAGGTTTGAGCTCCCATGACCTTTTCAACAACTGCGTGACGACAATTTTGGATAGCAATTCTAGAGTCTGGCCCAAACTCTGGTCGAATCAGGTGTTGCTTTTCTGCAACTACTGCCAAGCCTTGCAAGACATCGACAGTAGCGATTCCTTGAGCCAGAGCCTGTAGACGTTGGATATACTTGCCAACCTCCTCACGAATACGCATAAAGATTTCGTACTCTAGGTTTGCTGATTTCTCACGCGCCTCTAACATTTCTCCCTCGATACGTGCCAGCTCCTCTGTCCCAAAACGCTCAGAATTTTTCAGCGTAGCCTTGCGGAAAAAATGGGCTGGTACGTTACCTAGCTGCGAATTGGTCACATGGAAATAGTAGCCGTCTTTTTTATTGTAGTCAATCTTGAGAGTATTGATGCCAGAGTTTTCTCTTTCCTTGGCCTCGATCTCAGCAATCCAGCTGGTCCCTTCTCTCAGCACACGACGGTATTTATCCAAGGTCTCATCAAAGCCCGTTCGGATAATACCACCTTCGGTAATCACGTGGGGAGCCTCAGGAGCAATGGCTGCACTAATGAGATTTTCCAACTCTGGGATAGCATCTAGTTGTTCAATCAGATAAGCTAGAGCTGGTTGCTCCATTCCTTCTAAAATGGCACGAATTCGTGGAACACTTCCCAAGGTAGTCGCTAATTGCAAAAGATCTTTGGGATTACTTTTCCCAAAAGAAACACGACTAGCAAGACGTTCGATATCGTAGACTCCCTTGAGACTTTCTGTCAAATCACTGCGCTCAAAGAAATAATCCAGAAAGACTTGCACAACCTCCTGACGTTCTATGATACGATCTAAATCAATTAAGGGACGTTGAATCCAAGAACGTAGAAGACGCATACCCATTGCAGTTTTAGTCTCATCTAGCAACCAGAATAGGCTACCTTGTTTCTTACCTGAGCGAGCATTTTCAACCAAATCAAGACTAGCCTTGGTCGCAAAATCCATCTGCAAGAAATCTTTGATTTCATAACGGATAACAGGCTTCAAGTGGCTGAGCTCTCGCATCTGCGTCCGATGGACATACTGAAGAAGTTTCCCACTAGCTGCTCCTTCAACAGTTGCCAATCTTGAATCCAACAGATGAACGTCTTCATATGTTTCTTGTTCATAGGAAAGCACTAGATTCATTTGACGACTGAGAATCTGTTCTTCTGCTTCAGACAAGTCGTAACCAATCACCACTTCTCTGGCCTTGAGATTACGGATTTCACCACAGACTAGTGTAAAATCAGATAAGCCTGTCACATAAATCACCTGTCACCAAATCCATGTAGGCTAGACCATATCGAGACTCATCACGGTCAATAGCTACCAAAAAGTTATTTTGGCTATCTGGCTTACTACTATCAACCACTGTACCTGGTGTAATGACTTGAACAACCTCACGCTTAACAACACCAACAGCTTGCTTAGGGTCTTCCATCTGTTCAGCAATGGCAACCTTGTAGCCACGCTCAACGAGGACATCGATATATTGTTGGGCAGAATGATAAGGGACTCCAGCCATGGGAATCGGATTTTCAGCATTTTTATTGCGACTGGTCAACGAAATCTCTAGAATCTGAGCGGCATTGATGGCATCCTCATAAAACAACTCATAAAAATCACCCATGCGAAAAAGTAAAAAAGCATCTGGATATTGTTTTTTGATATCCACATACTGTTGCATCCCAGGTGATAATTTTTCAGTAGTCATTTACTCTCTCCTTGTAAAAACAGTCCTGAGAGAAGCTCTCAAGACCTTATCTATCTTCCATTAACTCTAGCAAGCGTTCTTCCATGACTTTAGCTGCATGTTGATCTTTACAGATAACCAACAAGGTATTCGCTCCAGCAACTGTACCTAAGATCCTACCATCTTTATTTGAATCTACTACATTTGCTAATACCGCAGCTTCTCCAAGTTTTGTATGGAGAACTAAAGTAAATTCCGCTCTCGCTACACCTTCAAGATGATGTGAAAGGAATTCAACCAAGTCAATTTTGTCTGTCTCATTGGCCAAGACATAGTAGACCATGTCATTTTTCTTAACTTTAGTCAAGCCGATTTCTCGTAAATCTCGTGATAAGGTTGTTTGGGTTACAAAGACATTCCGAGCCTCTAAACGATCTTGAATTTCCTTTTGAGTCCCTAGTTTTTCTTCCGTAATCATCTGCTTAATCAGCGAATGACGATCTTTTTTTCTCATAACATCCTCTCAAATGAATATTTATTTACACTTTGCATTTATTTAGCAAGAACATTATACCAAAAAAACTGCATATTTCAAAAAAATTTTCGTCTTTCCTTAAATTTGTGATAGAATAGTAGAAAAGCCCTAAAGGAGCCTTAAATGAATACAAAAGAATTGATTGCTAGCGAGTTGGCTAGCGTCATTGATAGCCTGGACCAAGAGGCTATTTTAAATTTACTAGAAACACCTAAAAACTCATATATGGGAGATATCGCCTTCCCTGCCTTCTCATTGGCAAAGGTTGAACGTAAAGCTCCTCAAATGATTGCTGCTGACATCGCTGAAAAGATCAATAGCCAAGCTTTTGAAAAGGTTGTAGCAACAGGTCCTTACGTCAACTTCTTCCTTGATAAGGCTGCCATTTCTGGTCAAGTTCTACAAAACGTTATCACTGAAAAAGAGCACTACGCTGACCAAGAGATTGGCAATCAAGAAAATGTTGTCATTGACATGTCTAGCCCTAATATCGCAAAACCATTTTCAATCGGTCACCTTCGTTCAACAGTTATCGGAGATAGCTTGTCACATATATTCCAAAAAGATCGGCTATAAAACTGTCAAGGTCAACCATTTGGGAGACTGGGGCAAACAGTTTGGGATGTTGATTGTTGCCTACAAGAAATGGGTAACGAAGAAGCTGTCAAAGCTCATCCAATCGATGAACTCCTCAAGCTCTATGTCCGCATCAATGCTGAAGCTGAGAATGATCCAAGTTTAGATGAAGAAGCACGCGAATGGTTCCGCAAACTTGAAAACGGCGATGAGGAGGCTCTCGCTCTTTGGCAATGGTTCCGCGATGAAAGTTTGGTAGAATTTAACCGTCTCTACAATGAGCTTCAAGTTGAATTCGACAGCTACAACGGAGAAGCTTTCTACAATGATAAAATGGATGCAGTTGTAGACATCCTTTCTGAAAAAGGACTATTAGTCGAATCAGAAGGTGCTCAAGTTGTTAATCTTGAAAAATATGGAATTGAACACCCAGCTCTTATCAAGAAATCTGACGGTGCAACTCTATACATCACGCGTGACTTAGCTGCGGCCCTCTACCGTAAAAACGAGTACCAATTTGCAAAATCTATCTATGTCGTTGGTCAAGAACAATCTGCTCACTTTAAACAACTCAAGGCAGTTCTTCAAGAGATGGGTTACGATTGGAGCCAAGATATTGTCCATGTTCCGTTTGGCTTGGTTACAAAAGAAGGAAAAAAACTTTCTACTCGTAAAGGGAATGTTATCTTGCTAGAACCAACTGTTGCAGAAGCCATCAGCCGTGCTAAAGCGCAGATTGAAGCCAAAAATCCAGAACTTGAAAACAAAGACCAGGTCGCTCATGCTGTTGGAGTTGGGGCCATTAAATTCTATGACCTTAAAACTGACCGTACAAATGGATATGACTTCGATCTTGAAGCTATGGTATCCTTCGAAGGGGAGACTGGCCCTTATGTTCAATACGCCTACGCTCGTATCCAATCGATCTTGCGTAAAGCCGATTTCAAACCTGAAGTAGGTGCCAACTATAGCTTGAACGATGCTGAAAGCTGGGAAATCATTAAGCTAATTCAAGATTTCCCACGTATCATTAAACGTGCAGCTGACAACTACGAACCTTCTATCATCGCTAAATTTGCGATTAGCTTAGCGCAAGCCTTTAACAAATACTATGCCCACACTCGTATCTTGGATGAAAGTCCAGAACGTGACAGCCGTCTAGCCCTTAGCTATGCAACTGCAGTCGTTCTCAAAGAAGCGCTTCGTCTGTTGGGTGTAGAGGCTCCAGAGAAGATGTAATTCGTTACAAGAGACTGGAACTAAAGTGCCTAGTCTCTTGACGGCAATCGCTATCGGGCGATTTGCCTAAACGCCTTACTAATGCATCCAAATAAATAATATCGACTTATTTGGATGCATGTCGTGATCTATTAAATTAATTTATTACTAAGCAAGCTAAGTAACTAAAATTCCTAATTGTTGGACGCTAGGCGCTTACAGTACTATCACTCGAAATAAAAAAATTGCTTTTATCTTACCAGCTACTTCTTTATCACCTAGGGAGAATTTTTATGAGCCAGTATGCTTATATCTTAGTTGTTATCAGTCTTCTTTTTCTATTTCTTGTCAATAAATATGAAAAAGAGAAACTTCAAAGACTGCTTCAGGACCAACTATTAAAAGACCAAGCTTTTCGTGCAACTATTAAAGAAAAAATCCAAACGATAGAAAATATCAATGATGTCATTGACTACATCAACAAAGGTTACCGTTTAGGAATTCCAATTTCAAAAGAAATCGTTGACGAAATCCGCAGATAAGAAAAAAACTCGAGATACCATTTCTCGAGGCTTTTTATTTATTTCTTCTGACAGCTAAGATTTCTACCAGGATAACAATCCCTAAGGATACCATGGTTCCAAATGGTGCTGCATCTTCATCAAAAATTTTCTCAGAGAACAGTAGCAGAGCAATCGCTAATAGTAGCAAAGCACTGCATAGCATAATATCCTTGAAGCTTGGTTTGCGTTTTATATACTTTAAAA